>Ga0187893_10007111_pt1 | contig 18622 bp, 16 predicted proteins | sample MA1701074metaG_FD_139574 | JGI IMG/M metagenome (GOLD analysis project Ga0187893, IMG submission 139574) | White microbial mat communities from a basaltic lava cave in the Kipuka Kanohina Cave System on the Island of Hawaii, USA - MA170107-4 metaG ... | reverse complement strand
GGGTCGAGCGTGATCGCTTCGTCGGCATAGGCCGATGGGCTAGTGGAAACAAGAGCCCCCAGCAGGGCGACACACCATAGACTAGGTCTGACCGCTATTGTTTTCATTGGACCTCCTTTCATCTCATTGCCATAAGGATGAGTTTGGCTTGTTACTAGTGCATTACATGAGTGTTACAACCGTGTTAACTCCCCAATAATTTCATGGCGCCTACCCTGCGAGAGGGGCACGCTGCCTGCCTCCTTCTCCAGAGAGACCGTTACTAATAATTCCACTGCAATTGAAAACGGATAAGCTGCCCGTCATGGATGGCATAGGGCGCGTTTATCGTATCCGTGCGTTTCATCCAGGAATAGGCGACGGTCAGCTCAAGTGCCCTGTTGAATTGATATTCCACCCCGAGTTCCGTTTCCCGAACCACATTGAACGGTGAATTGATCCGGTTCTTCTTTCCACCGTTGTATTCTTGCCAGCGTACATAGGGGATAACATTGTCCCACTTATACATGGCCTGAACGTATCCGCCTTGAAGGTAACCTTCCTGAACGGCCGTGCCGGCGGGGTTTAGTTCAGGACCTCGGCCCCAGTTCCATTCCGCCTGGAACCCGAAGGGCTGGGGATACAGCACGAAATGTGTGCCGATTCGCTCGTCGAGGATATTCCCGCCGTCGGGAATCGTGACCCCTGCCGACACTGGAACATTGATTAACCCGCGGTACGCATCCACTCCAACTTGCACGATTTGCCCATAGGGCAATTCGAAGGGGTAGGTCGAATGCAGCACGACATGTTTATTGTCATTGGCTTCTGAGACATTCAACGTCTGACCGTTATACACCCCGACGCCCAGTATCCCATAGTCTCCCGACCCCTTGAGGCCTTTGTCGATCAGGCTGCGGAATAATTTCCTGGTCTCAGTCGGAGTGTAATACAAGAAAAGACCGGTGTCCCGCTCATTGGGCGCCGCGCTATTGATAGCGTCGGTCCGGTCAAGCGCGAGACGTTGTTGGCTGGATTGCAAAACCTCAAACCCAAACGGGACCTTCGATATTCCTGCTCGAATGCGCCATTCCTTGTCTTTCGTCAGGAACACATCGGCATAGAGGTCTCGGAGTTGGGCAAAGTTTTGGTTATTAAGGGTGGTTCCTGTGGCTCCGGTGCCTTGCGCAAAATCCGTCTGAAAATACAGGGACACCCGCTCGTGGAGATCACCAGAGATGATGATACGAGCACGGCGGACCAGGAAGCCTTTATTATTGCCGACGGAGCTATCGTACTCGTCGACCATTTTTTTATCATCGATCATGTAGTTATAACGAAATTGTGTGTAGCCGCGGATGCTGATTTTTTCATACCATTTTTCGGTCGTGGCTCTTTCAGATTGAATAATGGCTTCTTGTCTCTCCTGGTCAGCTTTAGTCTTGAGCCATTCTTCTTTGGTGATGACACCTTTTTCATAGAGAGTGTCCTCGATGCCCCCTTGAGCAATTTCAGCTTGGATGATCAATCCAAACCCGATTATGCAGACGATGGTCGCGAACCACGGTCGCCTCATTCGAATACCTCCCTTTCATCTGGTTTGGGACTACCAATTGTCTTCTCCAAACGGAAAGGTAGCCCCAACAGATTAAGGAGCGATGACAGTGGTGTTACAGAATTGTTAAGGTTGTGGGGAGATTGGAAGAACTTCGAGTAGGCGGAGAAAAACTAATGTGGGCGTGCTAGAACTCGCGGGGTTTGCCGATCTGAAACAAGCCCGGTCTGTCTGGTTGGTTTCGTTCAACCAAACACATGAAACAGACCGAATAGTCCAGACAAACCAGACAGGCTAGAGGATGCGGTAGTACTTCACCGAGCTTGTTCCATTATTCGGATCGCGCTGGAGCACTACGATCGCATTCCTGGTCACTTCGGTCACCTTCACCATCATGCGGGCCAAGAACAGGTCGCTCTTGACGTCGTACAGGTTTTGCTGGCGGAGTTCTTTTCCAATGTCCTCAAAGCTACTCACGCGATCCAAGTCCTGAATGATCTTGAAGGGACGCGCCTGAATAATATCTGCAGCCACGGCCTGAGTAATACGAGGATCGAGGGCTTGCAGTACAAAGGAGTTCGCAGTATTCACATTCACCCGGCTTTCACCTGCTTGCGGATAGACGGTCACCACCTTGGAGATCTTTGCAATGATGTCGGGAGTCATCCCTTTGATCAAGCGCAAATCTAAGAGCGTCTGCAGAGGTGCATTCGCCGCACGGTAGGACGGACTCAAGGATTGATAGTAGTTACTCTCTGCGCCGGACGGTTCCGGTACCTCGTCCTGATCTACCCAGTCGACAATGGCATCTACTAGGTCAGGATTAATCTGCAGAAGCTCGAAGAGCCGCTTGACCTTCTGAATCTTGGGTTTCCTGGCATTAACGTCTCCGCCAGCTGCCAGGTCGTTCAAGTTCAACTTGCCCCGTTCATCCTCGATCTGCGCGGTCAGCAGGCCGTCGCCGATGGCATAATTCGTAATGGGAAGAGCCCACACGTCGGTGAGGGCGTCGAAGTTTTGTGCCATTTTCTTGTCCTTGGCGAAGTCTTGCTGCAAGATGCCACGGGCTGCCTGCACCGCCGCGCGCGCGAGCACGGTAGCTTTGAAGTTATCGCGAAAGGCTGCCGCATCGCGGTATTCCCGCCTCGCCTCGGCATCGAACTCAAGAATCAGGGCAACCAGGAGCGTGAGAACCAGGAGGGTGAGGAGGAGGGCGATACCACGTTCATCAGACCTTCTCATAGGTCACGATTCTCAGCGTGGCGTCGAGATTGACCGGATTATCGTATTTCGGTTTCATCTGCAGATGATGCACTTGGACGTCATAGGGCGCCCGTTCGATGGCGACCAGAAGCGCGAGGAGCTGGGGAAGCGATACGCCATCGAGCCGAAGGTCGACCGCGGTTTCCTGATAGCCCTGGACGGTGATGGGAGCCTGTGGCTGCAGGCCGACGATGCGATCGCGAATCTGCGCCGCCGTCGTTGCTTCTTCCAGAAACGCCAACAGCGAAAATTGAGCCGGCGGGCTCGGCATGCGCTGTTCGAGCTTGACGATACGCGCCTGCTTGACCATGTATTCCTGCGCCACGAGCGCAAGCTCCTGGCTGTCTTTCGCTTTCCGTCGCGCTTGTCGGTCGAGCGTGTCGATCGACATCATAAGCGGATCGACGATCAGTAGAAAGACCAACGCTGCTGCCACCATGGTCCCACCGGCAGACACGATGATGCGCTCGCGTGGTGAAAAATTCTTCCACCGTTCTTTCAGCATTTGCATCATGGTCGTTGCACCGTATAGGTCAGGCGAAACACGACTTGGTTCGGCACAGCCCCGACACGGGTATCGCTGATGGACACGTCATGAAAGCTCTCGTCTACCACGAAGGCTTGCTTGATTTTCTCAACCGCCTCGAAGGTCGTGGTTTCTCCTTCCAGATGGACACTGGTCCCGTCGATCGTCAGGTCTCGTACTTTAAACGGTATGCCTGGCGGCATATGTTTCACCAGTTCTGCAAGGCCGGCAAGGACGTTGTAGCGTGTGCCGTCGACAACCGAGAGACTCTTCTCCAACTGCGATACGCGATAGCGCGCTTGATCCAACTCCTCACCCGGGCCGGCACCCGGACCGAAGGTTTGCTCGTACTGCGTCTGGAGGCCGTGCTTGAGATCTTTCACCCTCGAATCCTTGAGTACGACGCGTACGGAGAGATCTACGAGGGCCAGAATAGTCAAGATGAGCCCACCCCATAAGGCCAGCCGTCGATCGCGCTTTGCAGTATCTGTTGCAGTCGAGGCGGCATCGCTGCCGGCTTTGAAGTCCAGAGCAAGACCTGATCCTGCCAGTCTCGACTTCCAGCGAGGGCGGACAATGTTTGGATGGATCGCCAATCCGAAAGCAATGGAAAACGCTCGGGGACAGCTCGAACCAAATCCTTGCCGCGGGCCGACCGGGAGTAACCCTAATTGATGCGCCATATACCCGCTCAGCTCTTTGAGTTTAGAGCCGCCGCCCGATACCCAACAGTGCGTCAACCGTTGGTGGACGGCGCCTTCATAGGCATGGAGGGAGACGCGTAGCTCTTTGAGGACCGGTTCGAGCCAAGCATCGACTTCCTGCACGGCCGTGGCCCGCTTCCTTCGTTCCGCTTCAGCAAAGCTGCAGGCATGGCGAACAGCGAGCGCACGGGTGAGCTGATTTCCGCCCCACAACACGGTCCGCAACAGTACGGGACGGCCTTCATGCACAAGGCACAAGGTCGTCTTCGAGGCTCCAACATCGATAATGGCCATGTCACCTGGGACTTGGGCCCCTTCCTCCTTCAGAAACTGACTGACGGAAAACAAAGCCATGCCGTCGATCGTGATCGCGGAGGGGTTCAGGTCAGCAGAGGCCATAAACCGCAAATGTTCAGCAAGTTTTGCTTTGGGTGCCGCGGTGACGAGGACATCGGACCCACTGGCTTTCGCGACCCCTTCCGGGGATTCTCGTGCCGGCAACAAGACACTGCCGACGGTGACGTCCTCCAAGGGCATGGGAATCAGATTTTCCATTTCGAACGGGACGACTTGGGCCAACTTGGAGGCATCGCGAAATGGGAAGGAGAGAGTTCTGACGAACACATCTTGGCAGGGGAGTGCGGTGACAATCTGTCCACTCTCGTACAAACCGTGTTGCCAGAGAAAATTCCTGAGCATGGCTGTACGATGCGCCGGTTCCGTGTGTTCCTGACCCCGGTACGGAACGGGCAGGTGGAAATACTCCACTGATTCACGCCCTGTCAGGCGGCGGCGAAATCGCACAGCCTTGAAGGCCGTCTGTCCGATATCGAGCCCGACACATTCTGCAATCATCGACAACTCTGTTCGCTCCTTATCCTCACACGAGTCCGGTTTGTCTGGTTCATCTGGTTTATTTTGTTTATTTGGTTGATCTGGTTAGTTTCGTGAAACCATACAAACGAGACAAACCAAATAACAGTTTTCCCCCGCTAGAGCGCCATCCTCGCACTCATGATCGGCCCCACCAGTTTGAACGTCATAGGGGTCCCAGGCTGAAACGGCGGCAACGAGAGACCGGCAGCTTTTTGAGCAAACCCTTCGCCTGGAATCACGGTAACCGTGAGATCTAGATGGCTCTGCTGTAGCGGCTGCCGCAACGCCACGCGCCCCTGAGCCGTAAAGGACCCGTCCACACCGTCTCCCTTCAGTTCCGTCACGTCGCATGCGCCATCGCGGCAGGCGAGCGTGGCATCGATCCGGCCGAACGCGAGCGAGAGATTCGCAGAGGCGCCCGCAGCGATCCGTTCGACGACGAGATCTTTGATTTCGATCTTCACAGTCCCTTCCCCTTTGAGGGCAGCATAGGCGCCTTGTGCGCTGTCCCAGCGATGGGTGAAATCTCCTCGGATTGTTCCTCGGCTCACATAGGGTTTCAGGACGTTCGTAAGATCCATATCCTGGAGCCGGCCTTTGACAGCGATAGGACCCTCAAAGGACCACGAGGCCGCAGTCAGAGATCCCGTGGCTCGTCCAGCTCCTGCCTGCGCCGCTCCCGGTAACTGGACAGCATAATCTATCACCAATTGCCCTAAAAATGCCTCAAACACCCCAACTGTTGCTCGCACAGCTTCAATGGGAATCGTTCCGATTGTCGGCCCGGCGAAGACGAGATCGCGCCACTGGATAGACATGGGAAAACCCACCGACCAATCCGTAGCCCGAACCTCCCATCCACTCGCCCGATTGAATTCGGTCAACAGACGGTTCTGGAGTGGGCCATAGGGAAAGGTCAAAAACAAAAACATGATGAAGCAGCCCAGCGACGCCAGCCCCCATCCCAGAGGGCCTTTACGCGTCAGTATTTCAGGCCACGCAAACGACCAGATAGTCATGAGGCCCCCAACGCCACCCACTGGCGAACGGTCTGGAGTTCCGTTTTCTCTTGGAGCAACGTCAGTTCAATTAAGATCGCTTTTGGAGTCCCGAGCCGTTGGCCATCCCACTCATCCAGCCAGAGATTGCTCTTGCTGTCGTAATAGCGCACGTTGAACCCTTTCACTCTGGTGGCCAACTCGACTTGCTCGACGGATTCGTCTGTCATACCATAAAGATTTTTTCGCGCGAATCGAAGTAGGCGATCGCCTTCTCTGATATAGACAATACGAACCGTTTCAGTATTTTTGACAGATTCCGCCCCACGAAATTCTCCCATGGTCAGAAAGGCGATTGTGTCGGCAGGTTGACCGTCGTACAAGGCATTGATCCCCACCCAAGGAAGTTCTTTGGTGGGAGGCGCACTGACCGACAGCTCATCGGCCATGACACGCAAGGTACTGCGAACGATCTGCTCATTGGCCGATTGTGTTCGTACTGTATCGATCGCACTCGTCGTGGCATAGAGGGACCCAAAGACCAAGGTGGCCATCATGGCGACCAGGGCCACCGCCAGCAAGATTTCAACCAGGGTAAAACCGTATTCAGAACCCTGTGGGACTTGTCGAAAAGGTATAGGTACTGACCTCAACCATTTCATCCGTTTTTCCTCTGGGCCACAGAACCTGAATCTTTATTTCTCGTACGGTCGGTAATGGCGTGGGTGAGACAATCCGTTTCCATCGATAATTCGCCGGGCGATTTGTCATCTGCGGGGTGGCCTGCGATCCCAGTGGAGTCAGCAGAAACTCTCCTCCTGTTTCACCAAGGGGCAAGACCGTCCCCAATTCCGTCTCGGTCAATTTTTCCTGCGCGAGCATCGTGGCGGTCATGAGTTCCTTGGCCCTCGAATGGAGGTCGAGATCCCAATTACGGAGTCCCAATAAGATCGGGAGCGCCAGCGCGAGAATGCCGAGCGAGATCAACACTTCCATCAATGTAAACCCTCGTTGACTTCCCATAGCAGAACGTCTTGTGATGAGATCGCGTGATCGCTATGACGGATTATTGCCCTGTGCCGGAGGCTTGAGCAACGGCTTCACCCGTTCGGGAATGATGCGTGCTCTCGGAGGCTCAATCCGCTCATCGCTCATGCGGATCGCTCCTGTAACCGGTTCAATGGCAATGGCTAGAATGTTGTTGTTCCTATCCATCAAATGCATCGTCGCCGGATCAATCCTTCCCGTAGGGTAGAAGGACAAATCAACCCTACCGGATTCTTTTTTCCCCTGAGCGACCAAAATGTCTGAAAAGCGAATGGTTTCAGAGAGTTTCAACGGCGTGGCCCAAGCGGGATCGGTGAGCATTTTTTCTTGGTTTCCGTCCAAGACCACGGGCCAGTAGACCCCACGCTCCATATCAACATACAGGCGGACCGTCTTCTGGGTCGTCATGGCTAGGCTCTGGAGAGATCGCACAGTTCCGACCATGCGCCGGCCAACAGTACCCAGACTGTCTTCCAGGGAAATTTTAGGCAGGATGATTCCCAGCAAACCGACGAGTAAGAACAAAACAATGATGATTTCCAAAATGGTGAACCCATGTGAAGAACGTAAGATGTGAGGCGTGAACTGTCTCGCGCGACGAGCATGAAACGCGCGAAAAGCGAGACTTGCAAGTCTCGCCCGCACCGCGGGTATCGCGAGTATTGTCGAATGACCAATGGCCATTGACGTCTTAGTCCTTATCGAGATTCCAATTGGTGATATCTGCATTGACCCCTTCGCCACCCACTTCGCCATCCGTTCCAAGAGAAATAATCTCGTACTCACCTTTCAGACCGAGACTCTGACCGGGGCTCTGAATGGAACCTTGACTAGGACTCAGATACTTGTAAGGGTTCCCCCAAGGATCTTCCGGGAGTTTTGGAAGATATCCGCCGATCTTCCACTTCTTTGGGATCACCCCGACCGAAGGCTTCTCTATCAAGGCCTTCAATCCTTGTTCAGTCGAGGGATAGACGCCGTTGTCGAGCTTATAGAGCTGCAAGGCTCCTTCGATATTTCGAATTTGAACTTTGGCCGCCGTTCGCTTGGCATCATCGGTCCGTCCCATGATGCGAGGGACGACCAAGGCTGCAAGGATTGCGAGAATGGCGACCACGACCATGATTTCGATGAACGTAAAGCCGGAGGTTCCACCCAAGGCGGGAGGCGTGAGGCGCCAGGCGAGGGAGTCTTGGCGCCGGCGGGTCCTGCTCCACATTGTCCACTCACCCTCAACCTGCTCTCTTCCATTCATCGAACACCTCCCGTTAGACTCATCGCCCACCACTGCTCTCGCCTCTAGCAGACTACAGAAAAACCATCTGGGACACAAAACTTTGAAAATGCGCTCGTGTGGCATAAACCCGGTTTGTCCGGATATTTGATTGATTTGGTCCATCTGGTTAGTTTTGTTCAACCAAAAAAACCAGACAGACCAGACAAACCAAACATCGGTCTTCTTATGCGGGCTGACTTTTTCAGCTTTCCTGCTAGTGAACCATCTGTCCCATCTCAAAGATCGGCAACAGGATCGCCACCACAATACAGAACACCAAGATACCCATGACCAAGATCATGATGGGTTCGAGGAGCGACGTAAACCGCGTAATGACTCGATCAACTTCTCCATCATAAATGTGTCCGATTCGACGCAGCATCTCCTCCATTTCACCGCTACGCTCACCGACCGCGATCATGTGGGTAACCAGCGCGGGAAATTCTCCGCTGCGCTTCAACGGTTCGGCAACCGTTTCCCCTTCCCGTATATTCTGTCTGGCCCCCTCGACCGCATGCTCCAGCACACGATTATTCATCACACGCTTCGCGACATCCATGGCATCCAACAACTGCACACCGCTCGCCAACATGGTGGCCAACGTGCTCGTGAGTCGCGAGATGGCAACCATACGCGCAACCTCGCCCATGAGTGGAATCTTCAGCAGCCATCGGTCGGCCGTAGTCTGCCCCGCTTCCGTTTTCATGGCCCGGCGCGCAGCCCACACAATCACACCCACTCCACCAAGGATCACCGCCCAATAGTCGGCAAGGAAATTGCTGAGGTTCATCAGCACGACTGTGGGCCAAGGGAGAGCCTGTTTCAAACTCGTAAAGACGGCGGTGATTTTCGGCACGACAAAGGTCATGAGAAAAAACAGCACCGAGACGCCGACGATCAGCATCAATGCAGGATAGAGAACGGCATTTGTTACTTTATGCTTGAGCGCCAACTGCTTTTCCAGAAACTCCGCAAGGCGGAACAAGATCTGATCCAATGCCCCGCTGGCTTCACCAGCCCGGACCATGTGCACATAAATCTGGGAGAACTCGCGAGGATAGCGTTCCAGCACCGCGCTATAAGACGAGCCTCCACGGATTTCTTCGCGGATGTCGGCCATGAGGCTCTTGATGGATTTCTTCTCGGTTTGATCCACCATGACTCCCAGCGCATCAACCAGCGGCAGTCCTGCGACCAGCAACGTCGCCAACTGTCGGGTCATCGTTGCGACATCGGATGTACTGAGGGCAGGGGAACGCCCTATTCCAGCAGCAGATCTTCCGGAAACACTCTTGGACGAGCCTGCTGTGGGCAAGCCCTGTTCCACCATATCGGTGGGAAACACGCCGACCTTTCGCAATTTTACGCGTGCAACCTTCGGGCTTTCGGCGTCGATGATGCCGGTCGCCGCTCCGCCGTCATTTCGATAGCCTTTATATTGATAGACGGGCATCTTGCTAAATCTCGACTTCCTGCTGGGTAATCCGCATCAATTCTTCGGTCGTCGTCATCCCATGAAACACTTTCTCTGCCCCTTCGTCTTTCAATGTCACCATCCCCTTCGCCATCGCCGCTTGACGAATCGACGCCGAATCCGCCTTGCTGCCGATGAGGCGGCGGATCTCATCGTCCAATACGAGGAGTTCAAATATGCCTGTTCGGCCTCGATAGCCGGTTTGGGTACAGGTCGGGCAGCCGGCTCCCCGATAGAATGTCGGGCGCACCCTCGGCGGGACGATACCGAGTCGAATTAATTCTTCATCAGCCGGCTGATAAGGCTGCTTGCAGTCCGAACAAACCTGGCGCAGCAACCGTTGTGCTAACACGGCCACCACCGAGGAGGCGACGAGAAACGGTTCGATGCCCATGTCGATCAATCTGGTGGCTGCGCTTGCGGCATCGTTGGTATGGAGCGTGGAGAAAACCAAATGCCCCGTGAGGGAGGCATGAATGGCAATTTCGGCGGTCTCACGATCGCGAATTTCACCGATCATAATGACATCGGGATCTTGTCTCAGAATCGACCGCAGGCCTGCGGCAAACGTCAAGTTGATCTTTGGATTCACTTGCATCTGGCCTACGCCGACGAGCTGATATTCCACCGGGTCCTCGACGGTAATGATGTTCTTGTCCGGCGCATTGATCTGAGTCAACGCTGCATATAGCGTCGTCGTCTTCCCGCTCCCGGTCGGTCCGGTGACGAGAATGATGCCGTGTGACAACTGGATCAATTGCTGGATGATCCCCAACCGATCCTGCGAAAACCCCATCTCCGACAGATTCAGTAGACGGTTCTCTTTCTCCAATAGACGCAGGACCACCCTTTCGCCATGTGAGGTCGGCAGCACTGAGACACGCAGATCTACATCTTTACCGGCCGTCCGAATCCGAAATCGACCATCCTGCGGTAATCGTTTCTCCGCAATGTTCAAACCTGCCATGATTTTCAAGCGCGCGATAATACTTGCTTGCAGATGTTTGGGGGGGGTTAAGACGGGGTAGAGCACCCCGTCGATGCGATAGCGGACGACCAGCCCCCGTTCGAACGATTCGAAATGAATATCACTCGCTCGCTGCCTGACCGCTTGGAAGAGCACCGAGTTGACTAGTCGAATGATGGGGGCTTCGTCTGTGGCATCGAGGAGGTCTTGCGGTTCATCCAACTCATGAGCAATTTGGTCCAGGCTCTCACTGGCTGCGATATCCTCCATCACTTGCTCTGCGCCTGCGGGACTCGCGGCTTCGTCATACACACGATTCAGACAGGCCAGGAGAGACAAACTGCTCGTCAGCACCGGTTTGATCGGAAGCCCCAGCAGAAGCCGGAGATCGTCCAATGCAGCCGATTCCAGTGGATCAGTCGTGGCCACAAGCACAGCTCCATCCTCTGTCTTGAGCGGGAGTACGTGATAGCGCCGGGCAAAATGGATCGGAACCTTCTTGACCCATTCGTGGTCGACCTGGCTCACATCAAGATTTGGGAGCCAGGGAAGTTCAAATTGAACGGCAAGCGCCTGGAGGAGTTGATCTTCGGTAATCGCCCTGAGTCGGATCAAAATTTCGCCGAGACGTCCTCCCTTGGTCCCTTGAAGATTGACCGCCTCAAGCAGTTTGGCTTCGGTCAAGCCGAACTTTTCTTCGAGGATCGCTCCCAACAGCGGCCGACCAGGATATTCGTCGCTCATCACACCACGCAATATAATGGATAATTCATCTCTGAAAAAACCCCGTCGGCCTTGGGACAATGCCACAAGCCTTTGGAATGAAAAGGATACTCTCTACCAGATCTCTCTGACAAGCTCTCGAAGGTCCCTCCCATCTCGCCGTTCGCCAAGGCATGCCTTCCCAATTCTGCCTACACCAGACGCGTAGACGGGCAGCCAATTGTTGAAAGCAGAAAGGGGCCGCAACAGAAGAAGATTCAGCGAACTCAGCGGATATCGAACGTCATTGCGGTCCGCTGATTATTCCGCAGGACATCAAGCTTCACTGTCTTTTCGTTGCGGAGCTGCTGGAAGAGCGTGAGCATCGTACCGGGATCGCGAATGTCTACGCCATTGACTTGCTGAAGAACATCCCCATACTTCAAACCAATTTTCTCGTAAAAACTAGCGGGGGCAATATAATCTAGACGGAATCCGTTCATTGCCCCATTCACGAGGTAGGGCACAGCTCTCGCCTGAGACAATAGCTTGGGCACATCGCCCATCGCTTGTTCAACGTCTCTCCGATCGAGCACGGTGCGCACTGGACTCCCAGGCACCGGAGCTACGGCCGGTCCCGCTGTAATTGGGACAGCAGGAGGCTTTTCGATCTGCGAGTCGGCGAGTGCAAGCAACTCCTGTTGATCACCCTGACGAACGACAATCCCGTCCCGTCGGATTTCGCTGATCTCACCCACATCGGGGATTTGGTCGTGCAACCGGAAAAATAATTGGCGTTTGCTGGACAGTTCCTCAACGATGGCCGAGACTCCTTCACGGTCGCCGATCACCACCCCCAGCAGCTTGAGCTTCGACGCCAGATTTAACGGAACACGGGGAGGCGGTGCAGGTACACCAGAACCCGCGGTACCCACACCGAAGAGATCAGGCGGCAAGGGGAAGAGTCCGCTCGTTCGAATATGCTCAACCATCGCTGGCACGGAGACCCGCACCTCAGCCTCCCTGTCGGAATCCGGTGATGGCCGAACCAACCCCACCGGGACAGACAAGGCCTCCGCAATCACCGCGTTGATGATGTGGGCCACAAGAAAGGTGCCACAGATGACATAGGCGAATATGATGCCCCGGCGTATATTCATTGTCTTTGAGACCGGCTTCGGATCTATTGCCCTATTCAGCAAGACATTCTAGTGCGGAGCGAAGGTCTCGCGCAAGGACAACCAATAAGTCGGTCACACGACGAAAACAGTGCAATCCATAGACAACGCTGCGTAACCAAGACATAATTCATCCACTTTCCCCCACAACCTAGGAGTCCTCTTGTGAAAAAGGCACTGATTAGCGGCATTACAGGGCAGGATGGGTCGTATCTGGCAGAGTTTCTCCTCGGGAAGGGTTATGAGGTATACGGCATTATTCGACGATCGAGTTCGTTCAATACGGGACGGATCGATCCTATTTATGAAGATCCGCATGTTCCGCATCGGCGGCTTCATCTGGTGTATGGCGATCTCAACGATGCGAGTTCGTTGAACCGCATCATACGGACGATTCAGCCCGAGGAAATTTATAACCTAGGAGCACAAAGTCACGTGCGCGTGAGTTTCGATATTCCAGAGTATACTGGCGAGATTACCGGACTCGGAACGATCCGCCTCCTGGAGGCTATTCGGGAGTCGGGGCTGAGGCCGAAATTTTACCAAGCATCGTCAAGCGAGATGTTCGGCAAAGTGCAGGAGGTACCTCAACGCGAAACCACATCGTTCTATCCCCGCAGTCCCTATGGAGCAGCCAAGGTGTATTCCTACTGGATTACCGTCAACTATCGAGAAGCCTACGACCTCTTCGCCTGTAACGGCATTTTATTCAATCATGAATCGCCTCGCCGCGGTGAGACGTTCGTAACGCGGAAGATTACCAAAGCCGCAGCGCGCATCAAGCTAGGTGTCCAACAAGATCTGTTTCTGGGGAATCTCGACGCCAAGCGCGACTGGGGTTTCGCCGGCGATTACATCGAAGCGATGTGGATGATGTTGCAGGCGAAGACCCCCGACGATTACGTGATTGCCACCGGCGAAACACATACCGTCAAAGAAATGCTCGAACTTGCGTTCGAGCGTCTGCAACTGGATTGGAAGAAACATGTCAAGATTGATCAAAAGTACTACCGTCCGACCGAGGTGGATCTTCTCATCGGCGACGCGAGTAAAGCGAAGAAAGATCTTGGTTGGCAACCGAAGGTGCGCTTCCACGAGTTGATCGCTATGATGGTCGATGCGGATCTAGCTGCAGAGAAAGAAAAATTGGATGGGACCCGAAAGAGAGGCTGAGGATTACAGGTTGGGGGGAATCAAGAGACTATGACATCATTGACATCATTTTGGGAAGAGAAGCGCGTCATCGTCACAGGCGGAGCGGGTTTTCTTGGATCGTTTGTGGTGGAGCAGCTTCGCGCGAAAGGCTGCAAAGACATATTCATACCCCGCAGCAAAGACTACGATCTCGTTCAGATAGACGCTGTGAGGCAACTCTACAGCGATCGAGCCCCCGATATGGTCATCCATCTGGCTGCAAGGGTCGGAGGGATCGGCGCGAACCAAGCCAATCCAGGAAAGTTTTTCTACGACAACCTGATGATGGGCACCCAGCTCATAGATGTCGGACGTCAGCGGGGGCTGAAAAAATTTGTGGCGCTGGGGACCATCTGCGCCTACCCCAAATTTGCCTCCATTCCATTTAAAGAGGACGACATCTGGGGCGGATACCCCGAAGAGACTAATGCTCCCTACGGTCTCGCTAAGAAGATGATGCTGGTGCAGTCGCAGGCCTATCGTGAACAGTATGGGTTCAATTCAATCGTGTTATTCCCGGTGAACCTCTACGGTCCTCGTGATAACTTCAATCTGGAAACGTCACACGTCATTCCAGCTTTAATTCGCAAATGTGTGACAGCTAAAGAAGCAGGGCAGGTCGCACTTACGTTGTGGGGAGACGGATCTCCGACTCGAGAGTTTTTGTATGTAGAAGATGCCGCGGAAGGTATCCTTCTCGCAGCTGAGCGCTATGAAGGGAATCAACCCGTCAATCTGGGGACAGGGGAGGAAGTCACGATTCGCAACCTTGCCACCATGATTGCCGCGGAGGCTGGTTTTGAAGGACAGATCAATTGGGACACCACCAAACCCAACGGGCAGCCGCGACGGTGTCTGGATGTCAGCCGGGCCAAGCAACTCTTTGGATTTCAAGCGAACCATACACTCTGGGAAGGGCTCAAGAAGACGATGCAGTGGTTTTTTGCCAACCGCAATGTGCTGCGAGAGGTCCACTTCTAGCAGACCATCGAAAAAGTGCTCTGGCTTTGTGGGAGGTTGAGGTCGAGGATTAGGTTGCTTGCCTCCCTCCGCTACCAAACCTTTCAAGGGGTTAGCTGGTAACCGCTAGTCCCTTCCTTCCTTGCTCCTCATCTAATGTCTATCTAACACCACCGCAGTTGATCGGTATTAGGCAAGGAAATGACCAGTGACGAACTGAAGAAGGTGGGCAGGTTACGGGTCGCTTGGTTGCACTTGATACGCCCCGAGGTCCGGAGGAGAGTTACAGGCGAACCCACGCAGATCGATACATCCTGAGCCCAGACGGATCCCTGCGCCATGGAGGGCAGAACTGCGTTGCAAACGCACGTCTGTCGACGAAACAAATACAGGATTCGCCGTGTAGTCAGTCGCATCGATTGTCTTGGCGCCGTCCACATCCATGATGTTCGTGGTATTGCCGAACCAATCGTTATACGTGCGACCATTACCAGGGGAATTGAGATAGAACATCCCTACGACATTATTAGCAAAAATGTTATTCGTCACCTTGTGGGTCGTTGTGACTTTTCCGAGATATAACCCATACTGCCCATTGTACCGAAAGGTGTTATTGCTAATATCTACGTTATCAGTATTTGCATCAAGCCACGCACCGAACGTACCAGCATACTGCATCACATTGCCCACAAGCTGGTGACGAAATCCGGTGTTGTTCGCTGCGGCTATCGTGATACCCCTCCAACCCTTTGATACAAAGTTTTTACGAACAACGATTCGTGCCGTTTGTGCTGGGCCGTTTGCATTGATATAGATGGGATTGCACCCCGATGAGAGCGTTGTAGAAAGAGGACAATAAATCGCATTGCTTTCGACGATGGTCAGACCATCGACGGGACCCAACAAAATGCCATACTTGACGTTAGGACTCGTCGATTTGTCACAGATATTGTTACTCACGGTGACGGTCCCTGTCCCAATCGTGCCCACTGTGGTCGCTGAGTCAAATTGGATACAGTCTCCCAGTGCTGCAGTTTGGCTAACCCTGGCCATGTAGTTACCTGTGACCGTAGAGTTTTTCCCGCCCTTGATATAAATGGCGTCATTGCCGATATTGGTTAGCCGATTATTCGTCACCGTCCACTGTGACCCCCACAGCCACATACCGTTAGAGCCGATTTTGTCAAACGTATTATGGGAGATCGTGATGTAACGATCGACTAATCCACCAGCCCCATTATCGTGCCCAAACAACGCATAATCATTCGATGCTGGAACATTCTGAAACGTCAGACTACTAATCGTAATGTACTTGATCGGTCCAGCAGAACCCAGATTGACGAGACGAATCCCCGCCGAAGCATTCCCGCCATTCAACACACCAGGATCGTTCGGACATGCGCCGCTAATCGTGATGACATTTGCGACCGTCCCACTTACGGGGGGCGTGATCCGGTAACTCGCCGAGGAGATGAGGTGTGTTCCGCATACGTATAGCATATCCCCCGGATCGACCCTACCAGCCGTCTCATCGGTGGCATTCCAAAGAATCAAATTCAACCCAATATAGGCACCCCTCGCTCCCGTGCTGGTCGCGCATGCGTAGGCTGTACCATCGCCATTGAACGTACAAGACCCTGGTGGGCGAACATAGAGAGTCTCAGCCATAGCCAACGCAAAAGAGGGAACCAACAGAGTCAACACCACAAACAGAAGGCCTCGTAGATTCGTCATCTTACTGTCACCACTCAAACGCCACAATCGCAGGCAATCCGTCACGGGCACCTTCGACAGCACCCATTGATCTTCAGCTGAATCCAGGTGATTGTGGCTTGTTCTTCACAACGTTTTTTGCACGCCCCAAGACGGTTAGTCTTATCAAGCCTTTCGCCTATGAGAAACGTGCCCGTATCGTTCGAGCATCCGGATCTGCCACCAGCCTACCAATCCACGTGAACGGCGCTACAAATTGTACTCATCTTGTGCTCAACCCCAACTCATGTCAGCCTACTCCAGCGAAAGTTCGCTTTTTCCCCACGGGTCCTACACCTCTAGCCCTAGCGGTGTCCGTGCTCGACACAGCTGCGTGATCTGCCGCTGTACTCCCGGACGTACCTTGGTGAAAGCCAGGCCGAATTCCTGAGGACGGCTCCAACGCACCGTCGCGCCTTCGATGGTAAACGGGTTGCCTACATCCTGAGAGAAGATACAACACTCCAACTCTGCTCCCACTGGGACTGCCACTAGACTTTTGACGCGACAGCCTCCAAGGGAGAGGTCTTGCAGCTCTCCTTCACCGGCGACCTTTCGACTCTTTGACAAAAAGTGACTCTGCAATCGGACTGCCACGCGAACGTGCCGACGTGTGTCTCTCTTGCGGTTCCTGGACGCCGGGGGACTACATCGCGTCGGCGTGAGCTCTCGCTGTCCACCATGGTGATGCATGTCTTGGAAACTGGGACTCGGTTTTTGGTCCCCTCGATGGGTTACCAATCGTTCCGCATACTGGCCCAACGATGTCCAGGCCTGCCCCAGCAGATTCAGCACCTGAGGCGTGAGTTGTTCCCCAAGTCTGAGCATGTCTCCGACCACGGACTGGAAGGCCGGTCGACCTCGGTGGGCCAAGCCGCGTTCCCCTGCGAGCAGATGTTTAATCCGGTGTGCCACGTCCTGGAACCCGGGGTCCTCGTTTCTGGTCCAGCCATACGCCTCCAGCGCTTCCGCATACCGGCCGAGGGACTCCAACGTCCTTCCGAGGAAATACAGAATGTGTGCTCTTTCTTGGGAGGAGAACTCGCCCACGTCCAGGGCTTGACGGTATGCCACAACGGCTTCCTCGAAGCGTCCCGTCGCCAGGCCGCATAGGGCCATCTGCACATGGGCGTTCCCGGCATACTCTGGGTCGCTGGTCGTATGCTGGAACTCTTCGCGCGCTTGGTCGAACATTTGGGCGTGCTTGAGCACACGACCGCGTTCATAGTGGTCGTGTGCAGCTTTCGATTGTTCCATGCTTCAATCCTCCCATCCGTCACACGGTACTGGAGACAAATTCTGGCCCATGAGGAGTGAGCAAGAACAACACCCTGCGGTGTGACCCACGCTGAACCGATAAATCAAGTAGTTACCTGCTCCCTTCTCGGCTTGACCGGAGGGAAGCGTCGACAGGTTGATCGGAAAGGTACGCGACACGGAAGGCCACCGTCGCGGCGAAGCCAATGCACCATACGGCGCGCCATCGCGATCCAATCGGCTCGAATGCCGCGAGTGTGAAAGATGACACTGAAGGATCTTTCTTTTGTTCAACCCTTGGTTGGTGTGGGCCTGACTGAGCCTGAGTAGGCTGGAGTGGGGTGGTGGAAACGCTTTCCTTGTATCTTGAATCTGAGTCGGTACTATGCGTTAGGTAGCCACATCAGGACGTGACAGACCGACCTTCCGTGGTCCTCTGAGACCGAGGTTTAGCATGGCTCGTCACGTCCTCCCTCCCGAGAGCTCGGACGGTTGCCTGGGCCGGTGGAGCCCGCATCGTGGGCAAGGTCGAGCCAACAGGGGAGGCGTTCTCATACGGAGGCGGCAGGGAGACTGCCCCTGTGTTTATTGGGATTGATGTATCGAAAGCTCAGTTGGATATGGCGGAACGTCCATCGGGTGAGCGAGCCGTGCTTCCCCACACCGAGGAAAGCATTACCACACTCGTCGAGCGACTGCGCGCCACCGTCAGCCCACGTGTCTCGTCCTGGAGGCCACGGGTGGCCTGGAAGTGCCACTGGCGAGCGCGTTGGCCGTTGCCGGGATTCCCGTCGCCGTGGTCCACCCCCGGCAGGTCCGTGATTTTGCCAAAGCCACCGGCCAGCTGGCCAAAACGGACGCGATCGATGCGCAGACCTTGGCTCGGTTTGCAGAAGCGGTCCGCCCCGCCCCCC
>Ga0187893_10007110_pt1 | contig 18623 bp, 15 predicted proteins | sample MA1701074metaG_FD_139574 | JGI IMG/M metagenome (GOLD analysis project Ga0187893, IMG submission 139574) | White microbial mat communities from a basaltic lava cave in the Kipuka Kanohina Cave System on the Island of Hawaii, USA - MA170107-4 metaG ... | reverse complement strand
GTCGGCTCATCGCATCCTGGGGCTGCAGTAGGTCCCAAGGGTTGGGCTGTTCGCCCATTAAAGCGGTACGTGAGCTGGGTTCAGAACGTCGTGAGACAGTAATTTGGACCGTTGCTGTCTATAAATCTGGCTAAATGCTGGGAAGCCTGAGGATCCCACGTTACCTGAACAAGGTGATAATGCGGTGGGTGCAGGCAATCAGCAGGGAAGGCCAGATGGGCGGATCGCTCATCTGGAACCCTCAGAGACTATACGCCAGACGCCTGAAGAGGCGAAGATATAGTCCGAGCTTCCGGGCGACCGGAAGAGGCAGGCAGAAATGTCCTGCCCCCTCCGCAAGTTGGAGGAGTAACAATACTGTCGGTCCCTATCCACTGTGGGCGTAGGTGACTTGAGGGGAGCTGCTCCTAGTACGAGAGGACCGGAGTGGACAGACCTCTGGTGTACCGGTTGTCCTGCCAAGGGCAAGCGCCGGGTATCTATGTCTGGACGGGATAAGCGCTGAAAGCATCTAAGCGCGAAGCCCACCCCAAGATGAGGTCACCCACCGGGTAACCGGGTAAGTCCCCTGGGAGACCACCAGGTTGATAGGCCGCAGGTGTAAAGCCGTAAGGCTCAGCCTAGCGGTACTAATAGGACGAGGGCTTGAGGCCCGCTTTAGGGGCAGCTGTATGGAGCCTGCACGAAAGAGTGTGACCGGTCTGAGGGCCGTTGATCGAAGGCCCGTTTGTGTGCAGTAGTCCGACTCTCAGACTCGGTCAGGACTTCTAACTACATAAAAGTGTCGCCATTCCCGGTGGCGATGCCGGAGGGGCCACACCCGTTCCCATTCCGAACACGGAAGTAAAGCCCTCCAGGGCCGATGGTACTGCGCTGGCAACGGCGTGGGAGAGTAGGTCGCTGCCGGGAGTAAAATTAGAGGGGAGGCCCATGCCTCCCCTCGTTTGCTTTGCGGCCAGCGTTTCATGCTTCCAGAATTCCCATCACCAACTTCAGGAGACCCCACACGGCGTAGGCTCCAACCGCGATTTGCGCTAACCAATCCACGTGACTCCCCTCCCTACAAGTCCTGTCCTCGACCTCTCTGCGCTTCACCTTATACCGGAAGAGGATCGAACACGATTTCGCCGGTCACAGCGACGGTGTGGAATTGGACACACCCGAGAAGGTGTCATAGCGCAATGGCGTGCTCGACAGGATTTCCGCCTCGAGCCCACCAAAAACCATCCAGATGACCGCCGGGGTCGTTGTGCCGAAGGAATCTCCAGTCTACGCTGCTCTCACTGAACTGGTGCGCGAGGGCCGCCTGGTCTTCTTTGCCGGCCTTCCGGGTACCGGGAAAAGCCTGATGATCCACCAACTGGCCCATCTCGCCCATGAACGCGGGCGGACGGTTCACTTGCTGCAGTGGGATGTGGCGCGGCCGGTCTTCGAATCAAGCGAACCAGGAAGCCGGTATCCTCAAGTCAACGGTGTCACGCACGGTGTAATCCGCGTCGCCGCAGGACGGTGGGCCCGTGAGGCGGTGGGGCGCTGGCACGCGAACCATTCGGGGCGCCAACACATCCTGATCGGCGAAACACCATTTGTTGGGCATCGGTTCGTCGAACTGGCGAGACCCGCGGCCGATGGCACAGAGCCGGTTCTAGCCGCCGCTTCCACCCGTTTCGTGATCCCAATTCCCTCGCGCGAGGTACGCCGTCACCTCGAGGCCGAGCGGGAGCGGCGGGCGCGCCGGCCGCTCCACGAACGCGAAAAAGAGGACGCGCCGCCGCAGGTCCTGCGTGGACTGTGGCGGCAATTCGTTGTGGCGGGACGCAACCTGGGTGTCACACAGGCGTCTGAGTCCCACGAAGCTGCCGGCGAATATGATCCGATGATTTATCAACGCACCTATGCCCGCGTGCTCAGCCGGCGCCATGTGCTGGTCCTGCCGTTAGAGGAGATCCTTCCCACGGCCTCATTTTCGGCGTACGATTTCGGCGTACCGCACACCGACCTGCTCCCAACCGTCGACGAGGTTCGACGATGGATTGGGGAGGTCGAAGCCGCCTACCCCGACTCAGACGTGCTCCGCCGGGTGACCGATCAATGGTACGTGAGTCAGTAGAGCTTCGGGCCACCTCCACGCGGATGACCGGCGCGGCCGCCCTGGTCGAGATGCTGCATCGCTACGGTGTGGACACGCTCTTCGCGCTGCCGGGCGTCCAGAATGATCCCCTCTTCAATGCCTTGTATGATGCGCGCGGCGCGCTGCGCGTCGTCCACACGCGCCATGAGCAGGGCGCCGCGTACATGGCCTATGGGTATGCCAGGGTGACCGCCCGTCCCGGCGCGTACGCGGTTGTCCCCGGCCCCGGGGTGCTGAATACGACCGCCGCCCTTGCGACCGCGTACGCAGCGAACGCGCGGGTCCTGTGCATCAGCGGCCAAATCGCAGCCGACCAGATCGGGCGCGGATGGGGAATGCTTCACGAGATCCCGGACCAACTCGCCATCCTCCGAGGACTGACCAAATGGGCGGCTCGCGTCGACGCGGCATCACAGGTTCCGGGCCTCGTGGGCGAGGCATTCACGCAGCTGTATACCGGCCGGGCGCGTCCCGTTGCGCTCGAGATCCCGACCGATGTCCTGGCGCAAGACGCCGAAATCGCCTTGACTGGTGGAGCCGGCTCCTACGCCGCGCTGGCACCGGACCCGCAGGCCATCGAGCGTGCGGCCGCGCTGCTGCGCCGTGCGGAGAGCCCGCTCATCATGGTCGGTGGCGGGGCGGAGGACGCCGCCGCAGAACTGCTCGCCGTCGCTGAGCTCTTGCAGGCTCCGGTGGTATCGAGCACCCACGGTCGGGGCATCGTCAGCGACCGTCACTACCTGGGCCTGCACGGACCCGCGGGACATCGCTTGTGGGCGGATGCAGACGTGGTGCTCGCGGTCGGGACACGCCTGCTCAGGCCGCTGACGGCCTGGGGCGTGGACGACAAGTTGAAGATTATCCGCGTCGACATCGATCCCGAGGAGATTGAGCGCATCCTGCCGCCGACCATCGGCATCGTAGCCGACGCGCGGCTCGCCCTCGCGGCCCTCCACGATGTCCTGGCGGCCCACAACAAGCCGCGCGCATCGCGTGAAGCGGAGCTCCGCGCGCTGAAGGCAGAGTTTGACCAGGGGTTCGCCGAGATTCGGCCGCAGTACGACTTCATACGGGCGCTGCGGGAGGCTCTGCCGGATGACGGGTTCTTCATTGATGAGATGACTCAGATGGCGTATGCTGCCCGGTACGCCTTGCCCGTCTATCAGCCTCGCACGTACATTACGCCGGGGTATCAGGGGACGCTCGGGTACGGCTTTGCCACGGCCCTCGGGGTGAAGATAGCCTATCCCAACCGTGCGGTGCTCTCCATCTCCGGAGACGGCGGCTTCATGTTCAATGTCGCAGAACTCGCCACGGCCGTGTTGCATGGCATCGGCGTCGTGGCCGTCGTCTTCAACGACGGGGCCTATGGGAACGTGCTGCGGATGCAGAAGGAGACCTACGGTGGCCGCATCATCGCCACCCGGCTGTGGAACCCTGACTTCGTCGCGCTTGCGGAGAGCTTCGGCGTTGTCGGCGCGCGCGCGGCGACCCCAACGGAGCTTGGCGAAGCGGTCCGCGCGGGCTTCGAGCGCAGTAGCCCAACACTTATCGAGGTTCCGGTCGGTGAGATGGCCGATCCGCGCCGCTTCACCCATTTGCCTCGCGTCCGGCCCCGCGGGCGTCAGGCTCAGTGATTTCGCTCTTGATGAACGCGGGCGCCCGCCGATCGGGCGGCGCCCCGACGACGCACCTGCTCAAGAGGAATTCCGCCCGCCGCGCAGCGAAGGTCATGCTATGTTGACAACGCAGATCACCGATCGTGTCGTGCCCGGCAAAGGCACGTCCGCGATCACGCTTGAGGAAGTCCTCCACGTCCGGCACCCTGACGCTCACCGCTGGTCGCCGGCCGGCGGACGTCTGGCCTTTATCTGGCACGACGGCGGGGAAGATCATCTCTGGATCATTGAGACCACCACCGGCGTGACATTCCAGCTTTCGACCGGAACGGAGAGCGTGACAGACTTCGACTGGCACCCTCGCGGCGACGCGCTGGTATATGCGCAGGGTGGCGACCTCTGGGTGGTGTGGGTCGTCGCACCCGACCAAGCACCGGTGCGGATCACCGAGACCCCGGCCAAGGAGTCTACCCCCCGCTGGTCGCCGGCCGGTGGACGCTTGGCCTTCATCCGTGATGGGCAGCTTTGGATCTGGCGCCCCGAGGATGGATCGTCGCGCGCGATCGACCTTCCGGGTCGGTTCCTCGACGACCCGCGGATCCCGGCGTATCGGTGGTCACCCGATGGCAGTGCGGTCGCGTGTATGCTCGCGCGCAGCCCTGAAGCCGAGCGGGAGCTTGCGGTGGTCTCCCTTGACGATGGGCGCGTCGCCTGGCGCACCACAGTGGGTGAGCATCAGGGCCATATCCAGTGGATGGATGCCACCAGGCTGTACTATTCAACCACACGGAACATCCAGCGCAGGCGTGAGCATTACCTTATCGATCTCACGGCGAATCTGGCGGGCCGCGGCGATGGCACAGCCGCGCCGGGCGCGCCGGCCGCGCGGCTTTTGCACGTCGAGCAGGACGAGAAGGGCCTGATGTTCGCGGTCGAGCCCCAACGGTCACCCGATGGCTCGGCCCTGCTGCTCGTGCTCAGGCACACCGGTTGGGACCACCTCTTTGCGATCGATGTCGCATCCGGCCACATCCGGCAGCTCACCGATGGAAACTGTGAGGATACCGGTCATGCCTACGATCTGCCGCGGTGGTCGGCCGATGGTCGCCTGATCCTGTTTGCGTCGAACCGTACCGACCTGGGGCACCGGCAGCTGTGGGAGCTCGATGTGGCCAGCGGGGGGTTGCGCCAATTGACGCACTCGCCCGGAACCGCGACGCAGGGCGTGTGGTCGCCCGACGGGAAGTGGATCGCGTATCAGTTCTGCGGACCCGCCGACCCGGCCGACCTCTGGCTCATCGACGCCCGCGGCGAGACTCCGCGCCGCCTCACCCGGTCGCTGCCGCCCTCGTGGACTGCCGACAAGATGGTGGCTCCGGTGCACGTAACATTTCCGTCCGCCCGAGATTGGACGATCCATGGATATCTCTACGCGCCGCCAGCGCTCGTGCCCGGGCACAGGCATCCAGCGCTGGTCTGGGTGCACGGGGGCCCCGTCCGCCAGATGCGCGATGGATGGCACCCCCTGCACAGTTACGCGATCTTTCACGCCTTCACACTATATCTCGCCCACCGCGGTTACGTTACGCTCGCGGTAAACTTTCGCGGCGGCATCGGCTACGGGGTGGGGTTCGAGCAGGGCACCCACCTGGCCATCGGTGTGGATGATGTGGCCGACGTCGTGAGCGCAGGCCGGTACCTCAAGACGCTGCCCTACGTAGATCCCGACCGTGTCGGCGTCTGGGGCATCAGCTACGGCGGCCACATGACCCTGGCCGCTCTCACAAAACATCCAGACGAGTTCACGGTTGGCGTGAACATTGCGGGCATCTGGGATGAGAACGCCTGGGTACGGTGGGCGGAGCGGGAATACCGCACGGCCGTCGGCTACTTCAAGGCGCGCCTGGGTGGGGCGGAAGACGTTCGGCCGGACGTCTGGCGTGAAGCGTCACCGCGGCATTGGGTCGCCCAGATGCGTGCCCCGCTTATCAACTTCCACGGGACGAAGGACGAAGCGGTGCCCTTCGCGCAGCTCGACGAGATCGTCAAGGATTGCGTAGCCCACGGGAAGGAGTTCGAGACACATTACTATCCCGGCGAGGCCCACGTTTTCACGCACCGGCGCACGTGGGCGGATGCATTTCCTAAGATCGAGCGGGCGTTCGATCGCTATCTCAACGGCCGAGCGGAGGGCGTTCCACACTTCTTCAGGTCAACCTAAGGCGCGAACCGCTGCAGGACTACCACGCTGCCAAACGGCGCCGTCGTACTCCGTCTAACCATGTCCCTGCCATCCACGACTACCCTGACGATCAACTCCCCGTCCGCGGCCCCTTTGGCGAAGGTTGCGGCTACGGCAACCGCAGTCTTGACCTGGAACTGAGCGGGTACGGTGCCCCGCGTCGACGTTGTGCCTTGAAGGGTTCCGTACGATCCTTCAAACGGCAGCCCGGGGGTGCCCTCGACGTAGAGGAGTACAGTGCGTTCGACGCCTGCCCCAGGCCGGTACTCAGGCCTGGGTGCCAAAGCGAGACAACCGCCTACACTAACGGCTGCAACGATCACGGTCAGGGCACGGGCGATCGTGGCCATCCGGTGTCATCGTGCCCACCAACGGCGGCCGGTAGGCGCGCTAGGCTTTGGCTTCTGCAGGCACCTCCCGCCGCTCGAACAGCAAGACCGAGTAATCCAGATTCTGCGCCTGAACGCCCAGCTGCCTGAGCATGGACATCACCTGGGAGCGATGATGGATCTCATGGAAGAGCAGCTGCGAGGCGACGCCCCCTTTGGTCGAACGAAAGCGTAAGACGGGCGCCGCGGGATCGCGCGGCGGAAAGCGGGTGGTCCACTCGAGGGGCGTGTCCCAATCCTTGATGGCTTCCAGCCAGGCCCGTGTCTCGCTGGCGAGCTGATTCCAACTGTCCTCGAGCGCTACGAACATTGTTATCTTCTCGGGTGCAAAGGGTGCGTCGGCGATCGTGGCAGGCTGACCCTGCACCCGCCGGCCGTAGAGCCACTCGGCCCCCGCCGTGTGGAGCAGCGTAGCGTGAATGGTCTTGAGGCCGTAAGGAAACTCACGCTCGTACTGATCCTTGTTCAGCGGACGAATCCAATCGAAGAGCTTGGCGCGCGCTTTACAAAGGTAGTCATACAGCAGGTGTGGCTGCATGCGTCTCCAACCTCCACATCGAAGTAGACGTAGGAGTATGTTCTTGTCGAGTTCGGCGCGGTCCTGTCGGACCGATACGGCATGCCCGGCGCCGCGAAATACTCAAGAGTGGACCGGCGTTGGAATGAACTCCGGAGGCAGGCGATGGCAACGGCACAATGCGTGGTGCTAGGCGGTGGCTTCGCCGGTGTGGCGGCGGCGCACCGGCTCAAGGAACGGCTGGGTGAAAGCGCCGATGTAACCCTCGTAGACCGGCGCGGCGCGTTCATGATGGGACTGCGGATACTTTCAGTCGTCATCGGCGCGGCCGACCGGGCCACGGGGACACGCCCGCTGGAGTCTCTCGCGAGGAAGGGGATCCGCTACGTCCAGGATCAAGTGACGGCGATTGACCTGAATCAGCGGACCGTGGCGACGGGGTCCTCAACGCTGCACTACGATGTTCTAATTGTTGCGCTGGGGGCGGAGCTCCGACCGGATCTGGTAGCGGGGTACGCGCCCACGGGGTCCAATCTGTACGACCCCGACCAGGCGGAGACGATTGGGGCGCGCCTGGCGTCGATCGAGCGCGGCCGAATCGGCATCGGCATCCTCGGCCTTCCTTATAAGTGTCCACCCGCTCCATACGAGGCCGCCTACCTCATCGATGATCTCCTGCGGCGGCGGGGCGTGCGTGACCATGTGGAGCTCGAGGTCTTCACGCCCCAACCGTCCTCGCTGCCGGTAGCCGGCGCCGCGGCGTGCGCGGAGATTGAAGGGCGGTTGGCCGCGCGGCGGATCGGGTTCTTCACCAATAGGAAGGTCGCTTCGATCGAGGGCCGCGAGGTTGTCTTCGAGAAAGACCACCGATCCTACGACTTGCTGCTCACGGTGCCCCCGCACCGCGCCCCGGCGGTCGTGAAAGCCAGCGGCCTTGCCTCCGGCGAATGGATACGCCCCGACCCCCGCACGTGTGCAACCGCGTCTCCGGGCGTGTTCGCCGGAGGCGATGTCACCGAAATGCCGTTGGCCAACGGGATGATGCTTCCCAAAGCCGGCGTCTTCGCCGAAGCCCAGGGCTACGTGGCCGCCGATCGCGCCGCCGACCTGCTGGCCGGCCGGGAGGCCCGTTCAGGCTTTGATGGGAAAGGATTCTGTTTCATTGAAACCGGTGAAGGCATGGCGACAGCGGTTCGCGGGGACTTTTACGCGTCGCCGGCCCCGCAGGTGCAGGTGGCCGAACCGAGCGCGCAGACGTTGGACGAGAAGCGCCAGTTTGAAGCGTCACGGCTTGCGGCGTGGTTCTGAGTGTGGCGGATTCCAGCCGTCCGATCACACTCGAGGCCATTCGCGATGCGCGGGCCCGCATCGCAGACCGCGTTCATCGGACTCCCATGTTCACCTCCCAAACCCTCTCCCGTCGGCTCGGCGCCCGCGTGTTTCTCAAAGCAGAGAATCTGCAGAAGACAGGGTCGTTCAAGCCCCGCGGTGCGACCAACGCCGTACGCCTGCTAGGGCCAGAGGCCCGCGCGCGCGGCATAGTCACTTTCTCCGCAGGTAACCATGCGCAGGCGGTGGCCTACGCGGCGGCTCCCGAAGGGCTGCGGTGCGTCGTCGTGATGCCCGCCCAGGCCGTCGAGAGCAAGGTAGCCGCGTGCCGGGAGCTCGGCGCTGAGGTCGTACTACACGGCACCCCGCGCGAGGCATTTGCGCGCTTTGAGGAGTTGCAGCAGCGCGACGGCCTGATCCCGGTCCACCCATTCGATGATCCGAATGTGATCGCTGGGGCCGGCACCGTCGGCCTGGAGATCGCGGAGGACGTGCCCGACGCGTCCCTCGTGGTTGTCGCGATCGGCGGCGGAGGCTTGATCAGCGGGGTGGCGACGGCGCTGCGCGGTTTAGAGTCCCGCGCACGCATCGTGGGGGTTGAGCCAGAAGGATCCAACGCCATGCGGGCGGCCCTGGACGCGGGGCGCCCCGTGCCGCTCGAGCGCATTGACTCTATTGCCGATGGCCTAGGAGCGCCGGCCGTCAGCGCCCGGACGCTCGACCTAACGCGGCGCCTCGTGGACGACGTCGTGACCGTGCCCGACAGTGACATCGTCGCGGCGCTCCGGCTCCTGCTCGAACGCGTGAAGCTGCTGGTCGAACCCGCCGGCGCAACTGGGCTGGCTGCCCTGCTGGGTGGGCGGTTGAGCCCCGGCGAAGGCGATGTCGTGATCCTCCTCAGCGGCGGAAACGCCGAGCTCGCGCGCCTCAAAAACTGGCTCTAATCGCCAAAGTCTAGGCCGCCTCTTCCGCGGGCATAACGTTCGCGGCAATGGGATAGAGTGCGAAAAGTCCATCAGACTTCACGTGAACTTCTCGTGGGGTGGCACGTATGGCCATAAAAGAGCTCCTCCAGATGGTTGTCGAGCGAGGAGCCTCGGATCTGCACTTTAAGGCCGGAGCCAAACCGATGCTCCGGATCGATGGCAAGCTATTGTCGATCAGCGACGAGAAGATGAACGATGAGCAGGCGCGCGCGCTCATTGGTGAACTTCTGACCGCCGAACAGCTCGAGACCTTCGCGCGGAAGCTCGAGCTCGACCTGGCGTACAGCCTGCCCGGATACTCCCGCTTCCGCGTGAATATTTATCAGCAGCGCGGCGGAATCGGCGCCGCGATCCGGACCATCCCGGCCTCGGTCCCCACCTTCGAGCAGCTGCGTCTGCCGAAGGTCATCAGGAACCTGGCGGCGCTGCCGCGCGGGCTCATTCTGGTGACCGGGCCCACGGGCAGTGGCAAATCGACGACGCTGGCGGCGATCATCAATCTGATCAACCAGACCAGATCCTGCCATATCGTCACAATCGAGGACCCGATCGAGTATCTCCACTCTGATCAGAAGTGCATCATTACCCAGCGCGAAGTGGGGGGCGACACGCATTCGTTTACCGATGCGCTGCGCCACGTGCTGCGCCAGGATCCCGATGTCATCCTCGTTGGCGAAATGCGCGACCTTGAGACGATCGGTACGGCGATTACCGCGGCGGAAACGGGCCATCTGGTACTGGCGACGCTGCACACCGTGAATGCGCCGCAGACGGTCGACCGCGTTGTGGACGTCTTTCCGCCTCACCAGCAGACCCAGATCCGCATGCAGCTGTCGGTCGCGCTGGAAGGGGTCCTATCGCAGACCCTGCTGCCCCTCAAGGGGGGCAAAGGCCGAGTCGCGGCGCTGGAGGTCATGGTGTCCACGCCCGCCGTCCGCAACCTCATCCGCGAGGGGAAGACGCACATGCTTCCGCAGACGATGCAGTCTGGCCTCAAGGACGGGATGCAGACCCTCAACCAGGCGCTGCGCGATATGGTGCGCGCAGACGTGGTGACGCTTGAAACCGCCCTGGCGCACTCCAGCAATCCACAGGAACTGGCGGCGCTGTGCGGCCGTCCGGAGATGGCGGCGGCTTCCCTCTAGTCTGGCATCCTCCTGAGCCGATACGCGCCACGCGGCCGGGTGTTGACGCTTGAGGGGGAATTGTTACAATACCTGGGTACCTGTAGGAGGTGCAATGTGATCAAACCGCCCCTTGAAGAGCTGCTCGAACAGGTGGACAACAAGTACGCGCTTGTGATCATTGCCGCGAAGCGCGCGCGGCAGATCAAAGATGGCGTGCTGCCCCTTGTCGATATCGACAGCACGAACCCCGTCAGCGTGGCGCTCGAGGAGATCGCTACCGGGAAAGTGCGCGTGGAGGAAACCTCGGGCAGCGGTCGCTGATCGTTCGGCCCTCGCACTTCGGCATCCCGCCGCGTCGCGGCGGGATTCGCTGCTTTATCGGCGAACCTGTGACGGAACCTTTCGTGTGCGGGGGGCGTAAGGGGTGAGGAGGTGGCACGAGTGAGGGCCGTGTTCGCCGTACTCGCCGTTTTGATCATCGTCGCCGGAGCTACAGCCGGACCTGCCGTGGAACGCGCACAAGGTGATCTCCGCCTTCGCCTTGCGGCCGCGAAAGCGTCTTTTACCGCCGGCGAGCCTGTAGAGGTGCGCTTGGCGATCACCAACGCGGCATCTTCCCCTATCAGCATTACGTACTATACGGGGCAACAGTCCGACCTTCTGGTGCGGCAGCGCGGTGCGCTGATTTGGCAGTGGTCGCACGACAAGGCCTTTGTGCAGGTCGTGCGCGAGTCGACCATGGGGCCGGGTGAGCGCTTGTTCTATAGCTGGATGTGGGACCAGCGGGATCTGCAGGGTCGGCAGGTGGAGCCCGGCGCCTATGACATCTCCGCCGTCTTCATGGGGGCGCAGCGGACGGGGCCCAGGACCGTCGAGGTTGGGCCACTCCAGATTACGATCGCCCGCTGAACGGCCGGAGCGCCGCGGCTCCAGAAGCGCCCATGCGCACAGCCGACTGGTACATCGTCCGAGAACTCCTCCCGCCGTTTCTGCTCGGCCTCGGAGGCTTTCTCGTCATTCTGGTCGGAGATATCCTCTATACGCTCGCCGAGTACATCGTCGTGGGCCGCGTGACCCTCGAGGTTACCCTACGACTTCTGGCCTACAAAATGCCCGCGATCATGGTCGTCACGTTTCCGGTCTCGACATTGTTCGCGACGCTCCTGGGACTCTCGCGCCTGGCGCGCGATCGCGAGCTGCAGGCAATGCAGCTCGTCGGGGTGAGTCTCCCTCGCCTTTTTGCTCCCGCCCTCGCGTTTGGTCTGGTGGTGGCCGGCGCGACGTTCCTGACCAACGAGGTCGTCTCTCCCTGGGCCAACCATCGGGCCAACGACCTGATCAGGCGGACGATCCTGGGCGAAGCTTTTCCTGCCGTGCGCGAGCAGGTGTTCCTCCGCGCGCCCGGCAACCGCTTCCTCTACATTCATCAAGTTGACCACCGCGCCGCGGTCCTACGCAACGTGATGATCTACGAGGCCGAAGGGCCGCTTCCGCGGCTCATCACGGCTCGAGAGGCCTCATGGTCGGCCAAGACGTGGGTCCTCCGCCAGGGAATTGTCCGCGAGTTCGACGCCGAGGGGTATACAACCGCTGAGGCCAGGTTCGAGTCGATGGAACTGAACGTTGGACTGGATGCGGTCTCCTTTGCCGCTGATCAGAAAACGCCCGAGGAGATGACCGCCGCTGAACTGCGCCGGCAGGTGGACCGGTTTCGCACGGGCACCTCGCCTCGAATCGCCATCGAATATCATCGCAAGTTTGCCGTCCCCGCGGCGAGCCTGATCTTCGCGTGGATTGCTTCCCCGCTGAGCCTCCAGGCCGTCCGCGGGGGGCGATTCGTCGGCGTCGGTTTTTGTGTTGTGCTGCTCTTCATTTACTACGCCGTGATGTCCAGCGCTCGGGTGCTGGGCTCCGCCGGCGCGTTTTCGCCCCTCATTGCGGCGTGGGCCCCAAACCTGCTCTTTTTCGCGATCGGCGCGGCATTGGTCGCGTGGGAAGATGGCCTCATCCGGCGGACCCTGTGGAGTGCCCGGCTTCGTCCCATGGGAGCGCGGCCGTGAGGCGGGCCAGCACCATCCTGGTTGTTGCCGGGCTGCTGGGCGGCGCGGCCGCGTTGTGGTTCGCCGGCACGCCCGAGCCGGACACTCTGAGTCCCGCCGTCAAACCTCCCGCCACCGCCGTGACGAAGGCGGGAATTGTGCTTCGCCACCGCGGTCGCAAGCAGGCTGAGATCGAGGCCGAGCGCGTCGAGGTCAGCGCGGATGGACGAACGACGCTCTTTCTGGGTCAACCGAGGGTCGTTGTCTACGAAGGCGAGGCCCCAAGGCTCACGGTCACCGGTATGCGCATCCGATTCGATCGCGCCACGCAGGACGTGAGGGTGGAGGGGGGGCTGCGCGTGACGACGGTGCGTGGCGAGACGCTCACGGCGCGGGCGGCGTCGTGGGATCCCAGACAGCAGGTCATGGACCTGTCCGGGCCCGTCGAAGCCACCTTCCCGCTGAAGCGCCTCCGATGAGCGCGCCGGCGCGTTTCCCGCAATCGAGTCGACGTACTCCGGCGGTGCGCCCCCTTATAGTGGCCCTCATGCTGACGTCCGTGCTCCCCGCCGGTGCGCAGCCCGCGATACCGGCCGGGTCGCCAGCGCCTCGGGGCGCCGTGGAGCAGGGACGTCTCCGCGCGGACCGGATGCGGTACCTCGCACGCGAGCAAGTGTACATCGCCAGCGGCAACGTTGTGCTCGTCCTTGGTGCCATTCAGATTCGAGCGGACGCCATCCGCTATGAGCAGGGCCCCCAAGTTGCGACCGCGGAAGGGCGCGTGGCGGTGACCCAGCGGGAGATGCAATTGACCGCGCCCTCCCTGCGCTACGAAGCGAAGACCGAGATCGCCGAGGCCACCGGAGGCGCGGTGCTAGACCAAAAAGGCACGACGGTCCGCGCGCCGCGCATGCGATTTCTCATACGGGAAGACGTGACGGTCGCCTCGGGCGGTGTCGAAGCGGTCCACGGCGATGCCACAATCACGGCGCCCCACCTGAGGCACGATGGGCGCAGCGGGGAGGTGACCGCCGAGGGCGGCGTGACCGTGTCGCAGCCGGGGACCAAGATCACCGGGCGGCGCATGGTCGCCCACCTCCCTTCGAGGCGCGCCGATGTGAGGGAGGACGTCACCCTCATCCGGGTGACCCGGTCCTCTCCCCCGCAGACACCCGCACCCGCCGCACAAGGAAGTCCCCCGCCGCCAGGCGTGTCGAGTCCCACACAGGCCGCCGAGGAAACGACCACGATCACGGCGGGGCGGATTGTGTTTCGGTGGGACGTGAACGAGGGTGAGGCGACCGAAAAGGTTGTCGCAAAGCAGAAGGACAGGACCGGCTGGGCCGACCGGATGACATATTCTGAGCCCACGAATCAGCTCGTGATGATTGGGAATGTCATCGTCGAGCAGTTGAGCGGCGAGTCGCTGGTCCGTGAGGGCGTCGCGAGCACGCCGCGCAGCGCGGAGGAGCGCCAGGCCCTGACGTCGACGACGCGCCTGACGTGCACGCGTCTGGTTATGACCCTGCGTGAACGCGACATGGTGGCCGACGGTCCCTTGAAGGTGACGCAGAAAGGCCGGTGGGCCACGGGCAGCCGCGGCACCTACACGGAGGCGACGCGCCGCGTCGTCGTCACGGGTAACGTGAACATGCAGGAGGCCGACGGCCGCCGCCTGAAGGCCGATCGGGTCATCATTTCGCTCCTCCAAGAAGTGTTCGAAGCCGAAGGCAACGTCGAGACGCAGTTCACCATTCGCCCCAGTCCCACACGCCGGCCGTGAGGGTTTCTGCTGGCTGCTGGCCCCTGCGGGTTGCGTGTGCGCTTGCGCTCATCGCCGCGGGATCCTCTGCCCGTCCGGCCCTGGCGCAAGAGGAGATTCCTGTCACGCTCCGGGCGCGAACGTTCCAGTACGATCGGGCGCGCCAGATTCTGACGGCTTCAGGCGACGTTGTCGTGGTCTACCAAGACGTCACCATCCGTTCCGATCGGTTCGAGGCGCGGCTGGAGACGAATGACGTGCATGCCGAAGGCAATGTCATCATTGAAGCCAACGGGCAGCAGGTGCGGGGCGCCACGCTTGACTACAACTTGCTCAGCCGGCGAGGGAAGATCACCCAAGCCGCGGCCGAGTACAGGGGACCGCAGGTCTTGGGCACGGTGTTCCTCCGCGCTCAACTCGTCGAAGGAGTGCTGGGAGGGACCACCAGCGCCCGCGAAGCGTTCTGCACAACCTGCGAAGGGCCCAACCCCGTCGCCTACCTTACCGGGCGGGAGTTTGTCATTTATCCGAATGACAAGATCGTAGGGCGGTCGGTGACGGTGTGGATCGGCGGCCGCCGGATCTTTACCTGGCCGTACTTCGTTATCTTCATCCGGCAGCAGCGTGCCAGCCAGCTGCTGCCCGTAGTCGGTTACTCGGAGACCGAAGGGTTCTTCGTGAAGACATTTTACTCATATGCGTTTGGCGAGAACCACTATGGCTATGTGCGGCTCGATCTGATGGAGAGGCTGGGCACCGGGTACGGCGTGGAGCATGCCTATCGCTTTGGAAGCGGAGAGGGAGTGGCCTTTCTCTACCGCTTGGAGAACAAGCAAGTGGGCGGTCAGGATCAGCGCTTCACCATCAATCACCGCCAGAGCCTCGGTGATATCACCCTGCGCTGGTACGCTGATTACCTGTCGCGCAGCACGCCGATCGCGCCATCAACCGACTTCTTCACATCGCTCGACGCGTATCATCAGGGGCCTCGCTCGACCACGACGTTCTTCCAAACCTATGCCAACAGGGACTTTGCGGGCTTTAGCAGCGTGGCCTACACCGGCCGCTTCATTCACACCCAAGAGTTCTCGAGTGCCCTATCGGCGGAACTTGTCGCCGACGTGTCGCGAAGCACAACGTTTTTGGGAACGGATGACGAGCTATTTCCTCGCCTCACCCTCCGATATCGAGGAGCGGGGTATAGTGCGACGTTCGTGGCCGAGGGCCGAATCGATGTCGATGGCAGCGCCTTTCCAAACGACTTGCGGTTTGTGACCGAGCGCCTGCCGGAGATCGCCGTCACCGTCGACTCAAAGCAAATTGGTCGCAGCAGCCTCTACTATCAACTCGAGGGCAGCCTGGGAAGATTTCGCGAGACCCTGTTTACGGCCGAGGTGGAGGCCGTCCGAGTCGACGGTGGCGTTACCGTCAGCGGCCCGGTCTTTCAGTCATCCCAAAACGCCCTCAACGTGCGGGCCCAGCTGCGGGGCTCGGCGTATTCGACTGGGCATTCCCGAACGTTTCTTTCCAGCCGGCTTGACTACACGCATACGCTGACACAGGCGCTCCAGGCGGCGGTCGGCGTGTCCTACCAGGACCAGGTCGGATCCACCCCGTTCTTCTTCGACACGCTGTCTGGACGCGTGGGACAGGCCGATGCCGTCCTGACCTACCGGCAGGCGGATCTCGTGGCAACCGCGACCGCATCGTTTGACGCGCTGGCGGCGCGGTGGGCCCCTTTCGTTGCCAGGGCACAGTACAGCCCGCGTCCTGAGGTATCCATCGCCGCCGCGCTCGCGTTTGATCCCAGTCTTGGGCTCCTGTCGCGGGCGGAGCTGGCTTTCGACATCAAGATCGGCCCTGAGTGGCAGGTTGCCTATTATGGGTTCTACGACGGTTTCAGCGGTCAGGTGGTGCACGACCGGCTCATGCTCGCCAAGACCTGGCAGGATTGTCTGGTCACCGCAATCACCGTTCGGGGCTTAACTCGCGAAGTGTGGTTTGAGACCTGGCTCACGGCGCTGCCGTGGGCCCGGGGTCAGTTCGGTATCGGATCGCAGGGGAGTCTGCTGTTCACGCAGCCCTTTCTCGGGCTTGGGACTCGACCGTGAGCCCCGAGGGCATTGGACACCAGGAGGCGGTAGCGATGAGGTGGGCATGTGTGTTGCTGACGATCGGGCTGCTCGGCTTCATGGCTCTTGCCGCCGGCGCGCAGGCCGGTGCGCAGCTCGTGATCACCTTGTCGGTGGCCGGGACGGTGCAGGATCGGGGCGGGACCTATTACATTGCCATGACCGTCAGCGACTCGCTGCTCGCCGGACCGCAGCCAGACAGCACCAACTGGACGCACTACGTTGCCTATAGAGAAGGTCGGTTTCTCTTTGGCACGGTCCCGCCCATCGCCTCGTCACCCTTCGGGTTTTTTGCCATCCGGCCGCCGGTTCCATTTCTGTACGGTCAGCTATCGGGCGACAGAAAGTTGATGCGGGTCAGCGTGCCCTTGACCAACCTTCAGGCGGGTCCCGTGCCGCCTGCGCGCGTGCTTGTGAATTTCATTACCGTCAATGATGCGAACCGGGCGCTGGACGCGCTCGGCCCGGGCGCGTCCGACCGGCTCGGGTTTGTGACCGTTGAGATGCGCCGCGACCTTTTCCTGCCTGTGCGCGATCCTCAGGGCGACGCACCCGATCCCAACTTCGACATCTTGGGCGGCGAGATTCGGATCGCCGTTCCGTAAGGAGGGACCTTCCGTGACCCTTCGCGGTGCCAGTCTTCTCGTTGTGATCGCGCTCGGAGTCTCCGCCTGTGGCGGAGGGATGACGGGGGTTGCACAGCCCGCTCCGACGCCTACGCCCACTCCTCCGCCGACCGGCGGGATTGGAACCGTGTCGGGCACCGCCACTGTTGCCGCCTCGGCGGCGTCCGGCGGATCGGCGCAGGCCGCCAGACCCCTGCGCATCCGAGCCAATCGGCCCACATACGTGCCCGATCAACTCCTGGTAAAGTTTCGCCCGGGGGCCGCGGCTAGCGCGGCCGGGGTGCACGCGCAGGTTGGAGGAACGGTTGAGCGGACGATCGCCAAGCTAGACGTCCAGGTGGTGCGCCTGCGGCCCGGGGTATCGGCGGCGCAGGGTATTGCCGCGTATCGAGCCTCCGGCCAGGTTGAATACGCCGAGCAGGATGGCTACGTGTACGCGAGCGTCGTACCCAATGATCAGCTCTTCCCGCAGCAGTGGCACTATACGTCGATAAACCTGCCGACCACGTGGGACACGACCACCGGCGGCGCGGTGATCGTCTCGGTACTCGACACGGGGTTCGTGTTCGTTCATCCCGATGCGCCGGCGGCGGTTACGGGGTTCGATTTCATTACGCGGACCGACAACGGTGACGGCGACGGCCGCGATTCCAACCCCACGGATCCCGGGTGTCCGAACATCTCTCCATCGGAGCTTAGTCACGGCATGCACGTCGCCGGCACGGTTGCCGCCGCGTCCAATAACACTATCGGCGTTGCCGGTGTGAACTGGGGAGGTGCGGCCGGCACCCGCATCATGCCGCTGCGGGTCCTTGGCCAGTTGCTACCGTCGAGTGACCCAAGCGACTGCGGGGTAGGCACATTCTCCGACATCGCCGACGCGCTCATCTACGCGGCCGATCACGGCGCCAAGGTCGCCAACATGAGCTTCGGCGGCTCGGTGAGCAGCGCGACTATGGACAATGCTATCGCGTATGCTTTCGGCCTGGGCGTGACGATGTTTGCGGCAGCCGGCAACAATTCGTGCGGTCCGGTCGAGTATCCGGCACGCCACACAATGGTGATCCCGGTCGGCGCCACCACGATTGCCAATGCGCGGGCTTCATACTCGGCCTGCGGGCCAGAGCTCGCCGCTCGGGGTGTCGTCGCGCCCGGCGGCGACGGGGCTGCGGGCGTCCTCAGCACCACGTGGAGCATCTCGAACGGAAGCGTCTACATACCGTTTCAGGGCACCTCCATGGCCACTCCCCATGCCTCCGGGACCGCCGCTCTCATGATCACCCGGGGCGTGACGGGGCCGGCTGCGATCCAAACAGGATTGCGGAACAATGCGACCGACCTGGGTCCCGCGGGCCCCGACAACGAGTACGGCGCCGGCCTCATCAATGCCGCTGCCGCGATCGGCGGGGGCTTGGGCCCGACGCGGATGTGCGCCTTCGCCGGCACACTCGCCGGTGTGACGATCACCCGTCAGAGCGACATGAGGCCGGTCGTCTCCAGTGGCGCCTTCACAATTGCGAATGCGCAGTCGGGTGTGAGGACGGTCTTCGTCTGGCAGGATGTCGACGGCACGATGACCGTCACCCCCGGCGACCTGTATGGGGCGACGCCGACCATCTTCGTCTTCCCCGGAGGATCCACAACCGGTGTCGGCGTCACCGTGCAGACCCGTCCGCCGGGGTCGACGATTCTGACGGTGGCTGGGGGCGCCGCGGCCTGTCCGT
>Ga0187893_10007109_pt1 | contig 18624 bp, 29 predicted proteins | sample MA1701074metaG_FD_139574 | JGI IMG/M metagenome (GOLD analysis project Ga0187893, IMG submission 139574) | White microbial mat communities from a basaltic lava cave in the Kipuka Kanohina Cave System on the Island of Hawaii, USA - MA170107-4 metaG ... | reverse complement strand
CGTGGTCAGATCTGAGGCGAACCGCATTCAAATTAAGCGGGCGGTAGAGTCGGCGCTCAAGGTGAGAGTCGAGCGCGTGAACGTTTTGAACGTGATGGGAAAAACGAAGCGGCTCGGCCGGTTTGCTGGCAAGAAACCTGATTGGAAGAAAGCCATCGTGACGTTGAAAGAAGGCGAAAAGTTGGAGATGTACGAGGGTGTGTAGAGGACCAGGGCAGGCCGGGTGACTCCCGTGCTCGCAGAGCGCGCACGATCGGAATGTGCTCGCTCGATGCGCGCAGTAGGAGTCAGCCCGGCCCGCCCGTTGGGTGAGTGGTCAGGTAGGGGAGCGTTATGGGGCTGAAACAGTATCGGCCGACTTCGCCGGGACGACGGGCCATGACCGTTCTGTCCGGTGAAGATCTGACCAGAAAAAAACCGGAGAAAACTCTGACGGAATTCCATCCTCAATCCGGTGGGCGAAACAGGGATGGCCGGATGACCATCAGGGCTCGCGGCAGCGGCCACAAGCGGCTCTACCGGCGGGTGGATTTCAAGCGGGATAAAGTGGGTATTCCGGCAAAAGTGACGGCGATTGAGTACGATCCCAACCGGTCTGCCCGGATCGCACTCCTTCAGTATCCCGATGGGGAGAAACGGTATATCCTGGCGCCGCTCGGGCTGGCGGTGAGCGATGCAGTTCAGTCTGGTCCGAACGTTGAGGTGAGGCCAGGTAATGCGCTTCCCCTGGCGAACATGCCCTTGGGGACGATGATCCATAATATCGAGCTGAAACCAGGAGGGGGCGGACAACTGATCCGGAGCGCCGGCAGCTTCGCGCAGGTGATGGGTCGTGATGGAGCCTATGTGCAGATTCGTCTGAAGTCGGGCGAGATGCGCCGAATCCTCGGGACCTGCATGGCCACGGTGGGGCAAGTCGGCAATCTGGATCATGAAAATGTGTCCATTGGCAAGGCGGGTCGGTCCCGGTGGAAAGGGCGTCGCCCGCATGTACGCGGGGTGGTCATGAATCCGGTGGATCACCCTCATGGAGGCGGAGAGGGAAAGTCTGGACAGGGAAACCCCCATCCGGTTTCACCATGGGGACTCCCGACGAAGGGGTATAAGACCCGGCAAAACAAGGCGACCGACAAGTTCATTATCGAGCGGCGCAAGAAGGGAAAACGATAGAAGGGGCCTGAGGAGACGTCGATGCCCAGATCGGTCAGCAAAGGAGCGTTTGTGGATGCCCATCTGCTCAAGAAAGTGGAGCAGATGAGCGCGACGAGGGACCGCAAAATTATCAAAACCTGGTCCCGGCGTTCCACTGTGATTCCAGACATGATCGGCCATACCTTCGCGGTTCACAATGGAAAAAAGTTCATCCCTGTGTTCGTGACCGAAAACATGGTCGGTCACAAGCTGGGCGAGTTTGCTCCGACTCGATTCTTCAAAGGTCATGGGGCTGTGAGGACCGAGAAAGCCGTGCCCCTGAAGTAGGGACGTTCAACGTGAATCGTTAAACGTGTAATAGTTCTGATCGGGGCATTCGACGTCTTGCGATTAACGGTTCACGCTTAACGAATAACGGGAGTTCCAAGATGCCGGAGGCGAAAGCGATCCTGAGATTCGTGCGGATAGCTCCGCGAAAGGCTCGCGCGGTGGTCGATTTGATCCGTGGACAGCAGGTTCCGCATGCCCTGACCCTGCTCAAATATACTCCCCGGTCAGCGGCCAAGGTCGTAGAAAAAGTGCTGCGATCGGCGGTGGCGAACGCCGAGCAAAAGGAACTGGGTGACAGCGATGCGATGAGGGTCTCCAAGGCCTATGTGGATGGCGGCCCGACGTACAAGCGCTTTCGGGCTCGCTCGATGGGACGGGCCAATCCGATCCACAAGCGGACCAGCCATATCACGATCGTTGTCGAGGGATCCGGAGCCGCACCACGAAAGTGAGCCGATGGGGATAACGGACGAGCGGGAGCAGGGATAAGTCGGGAGGTACATTCAGAGGTTATGGGACAGAAGACGAACCCAGTAGGGTACCGATTAGGCTATAACCGAACGTGGAGTTCGAGGTGGTATGCGGGGAAAGAGTTTACCAAGCTCCTTCATGCGGATATCCAGATCCGCAAGATGGTCAAGGAGAAGCTCTACCACGCTGGCGTCTCGAAGGTTGAGATCGAACGATCTGGGGATCAGACCAGGGTCATAATTCATACCGCTCGGCCAGGCATCATCATTGGGCGCAAGGGCGCGGAAATCGATAAGTTGAAAGCCTCTCTCGAAAAACAATACGGCACCCAGGTCTATATCACGGTCAAAGAGATCAAAAAGCCCGAGCTGGATGCGCAACTCGTGAGCGAGAACATCGCTGTGCAGCTCGAAAAGCGGGTGGCGTTTCGCCGAGCCATGAAACGAAGCGTCGCGGCGGCGCTCAGGCTCGGCGCGCAAGGCATACGCGTCACCTGCGCGGGGCGTTTGGGGGGAGCTGAAATCGCCCGGACCGAATGGTATCGCGAGGGACGCGTTCCTCTGCATACCCTCCGCGCCGACATCGATTTTGGGTTTGCCGAGGCCCATACGACCATGGGGCAGATCGGGGTGAAGACCTGGATCTATAAAGGAGAAGCGCTTCCTGCCCTGCCGGAGAAGGCCGAAAGCGCGTTTGATCGCAGGTAGATTGGAAGCCGAAAGAGCGGCTGACTCCAACCGCTGTGGGCTGGATGGCCGAGTCCTCAGCTGGAGACTGTTGATATCGGAGAACGGTTGTGCTTGCACCCAAGAAGGTCAAGTTCAGAAAGATGCAGAAAGGGCGGATGCGCGGGAAAGCGTACCGCGGCGGGCACATCACGCTCGGCGAGTTCGGTCTGAAAGCGCTCGAACCTGGGCGGATCACCAGTCGTCAGATTGAAGCGGCCCGGATTGCGATTACCAGATACGTCAAACGTGGTGGGCAAGTCTGGACACGCATTTTCCCGGACAAACCCATGACAAAGAAGCCGGCCGAGACACGGATGGGCAAGGGGAAGGGAAACCCGGAGTTGTGGGTGGCTGTGGTGAAGCCTGGTCGAATCCTCTATGAGATGGACGGGGTGACCCGCGAGGTGGCCCTGGAGGCCTTGCGATTGGCTGCGCATAAGCTGCCGGTTGCGACGAAATTCGTGGCCCGTGGAACGATCTAGTCCTCGATAGAGGCTGGCCTGAGAAGGAATAGGCCTATGGATATGAAAGAGCTCAGAGACATGGCCGACGCTGAGCTGGTCGAGAAGGAACAGCAGCTCAGGCAGGAACTGTTTAATCTGCGGTTTCAGCTTGCCACTGGACGGATCGAGAATCCCATGCGGATCCGACAGACGCGGCACGACCTCGCGCGGGTGAAGACGGTTCTGCGTCAGAATACGATGGCCAGTGCAGCACCGGCCGGCAAGGGCAGGAGATGAACGGGATGGGGAGCAAAGACAAGAAGCGACGGGAGTGGGTCGGGAACGTTATCAGTGACAAAATGGATAAGACCGTGGTCGTCGCGGTGGACCGGTTTGTACCGCATCCGTTCTATCGGAAGTTCATGCGCCGGGTGACCAAGCTGAAGGCGCACGATGAGCAGAACCTGAGTAAGGTGGGCGACCGGGTCAAGTTGATCGAGACCAGGCCGATCAGCAAAGAAAAGCACTGGCGGGTCGTACAAATTCTGGAGCGGGGCCGGTCGGAATCCTAAAACAGTGCTGAGTGTTGAGTTCTGAGTCCTTAGTTTAAAACTCACAACTCACAACTCAAAATTCAAAACTGTTGGGCGATCATGATCCAGAATTACAGTTATCTCGACGTGGCCGACAACTCGGGCGCCAAGCAGGTGATGTGTTTCCATGTCCTGGGCGGGTCGAAACGACGGTATGGCTCGGTCGGAGATGTGGTCGTGGTCGCGGTGAAGGAAGCGATCCCGCAGGCCACGGTAAAGAAGGGAGACGTGAGCCGGGCCGTGATTGTCCGGACGACCAAAGGGGTCCGTCGAGAGGATGGGTCCTACATCAAGTTCGACCGGAACGCCTGTGTCCTGATCAATGCCCAGGGCGAGCCAATTGGCACGCGCATCTTTGGTCCGGTGGCCAGAGAGCTGCGCTGGAAGAAATTCATGAAGATCATTTCGTTGGCACCCGAGGTTCTGTAGCGGGTGGGGTTTGCTGGCATGGTTGGACAGGCGGTCTCAAAAACGAAACTCAAGAAGGGCGATACCGTCATGATCATCGCTGGCCGCGAACGTGGGAAGAGCGGCAAGGTCCTGTCCCTGAATCTGACGGAGGGGAAGCTGACCGTCGAGAAGCTGAACATCATCAAACGCCATACCAAGCCCAGTCAAAGGAACCGGCAGGGCGGAATTCTGGAGCGGGAAGCGCCCTTGGCACTGTCCAATGTGATGTTGTATTGCGGGAATTGCCAGAAGCCGGTGCGCATCGGGATCAAGGTTCTGGAAGACGGGCGACGGGCCCGGATCTGCAAGAAGTGCAAGGAAGTGATCGAATAGGTTGAGGGCAGACAAAGGAAGGGCGATGGCCAAGTCTGAAAAAGGATCGGCTGGCAAGGCGCCGGAGAAGAAAGCGGCTTCGAAAAAGGAGTCGCCTCCAGCCAGCAAAGACGAGGGCAAAGAGGCCAGGAAAGCGCCGGATGGCCCAAAATTCCCGCCCCGTCTTAAGGAGACCTATCGTCACCAGGTCGTGCCAGCCTTGATGAAAGAGTTTTCCTACAAGAACCCCATGCAAGTGCCGAGGCTGGAGCGGATCGTGTTGAATGTAGGGATGGGGGAGGCGATCCAGAACGTGAAGTTATTGGAAAGCGCCAGCACCGAGCTCGGTGTGGTGACGGGGCAGCGGCCGGTCATCACCAAAGCCAAGAAGGCGATTGCCGGATTCAAGCTTCGCCAAGGGATGCCCATCGGGGTCAAGGTCACGCTCAGAAGCGATCGCATGTATGAATTCCTTGATCGGCTGGTGAGCGTGGCGTTACCGAGGATTCGTGATTTCCGGGGAGTTTCTCCCAAGGCGTTCGACGGGCGGGGGAACTATACGCTGGGGCTCAAGGAGCAGTTGATTTTCCCGGAGATCAAGTACGATAGCGTCGCGTCGATCCACGGGATGGACATCACGATCGTCACGACGGCGAAGACGAACGACGAAGGAAAAGCGTTATTGCGTCACCTGGGCATGCCCTTCCGGACTTCATGAATGACGAGGTATGAGTGGTGAGGAGAAGTGCTGACTGCCACCCATCCCGGTCGTCGTCGAAGTGGAGATAGCACGTGTCACGAAAAGCCTTGCGGCTCAAAGCGGCGGCCAAACCTAAGTTCAAGGTGAGGGCCTATCATCGCTGTCCTCTCTGCGGGCGCGTCAGAGGCTTTCTGCGGCGCTTTAGAATGTGCAGGATTTGTTTTCGATTTTTAAGCTTGCGCGGGGAAATCCCCGGTGTGACGAAGGCAAGCTGGTAGCTCTTACGCAAAACTGACTGGGTTCAAGCAATGATGACCGACCCAATTGCCGATCTCCTGATTCGGATTCAAAACGGAGCCAAGCGTGGGCACGAGACGGTGACAGCGCCGGCTTCGAAGCTGAAGACTGAAGTGCTCCGGGTGCTGAAGGCTGAGGGATTTATCAGCGGCTACGAGCAGATCAGTGTCGATGGGCTGCCGACATTGCGCATTCAGTTGCGCTACGTAGGAGAGAGACAACCCATGATCACCGCCTTGCGTCGGGTCAGTCGGCCCGGCAAACGCGTCTATGTTGGCAGACGGAATGTGGTACGGGTACGGAGCGGCATGGGGCTTTCGATCCTCTCGACTTCCAAGGGCGTCATGACCGATCAAGCGTCACGGCGCGCGGGCTTGGGCGGCGAAGTCCTCTGTCAAGTCTGGTAGGTGAGGATGGGGTGACTGGGCTGCCCCTGCGCTCGCGCACCGCGCACTCTCAGGAGGTGCTCGGTGGAAGCGCGCAGTGAGGGCAGCCCAGTCACCTAGCTGAGAATTCCATATATAAGGAAGAGAATCATGTCACGGATCGGACGAAAACCGATTCCGATTCCATCAGGGGTGGACGTCAACGTCTCCGGTGATCTGGTCTCGGTCAAGGGACCGCTGGGGCGTCTGGAGTGGACGCTTGTCCCTGTCGTACGGGTGGCGGTGGTGGATGGTCACGTCCAGGTGAGTCGCTCAGGCGACGACGCCGATGTCAGGGCTCTCCACGGGCTTGTCCGCGCCGAGATCAACAATATGATCCAGGGTGTCACGAAGGGCTATGAGCGGTCGCTCGAAATCACGGGCGTCGGGTACAAGGCGCAGGTCCAGGGGCAAGCGGTCAATGTCAGCGTGGGATACACGCACCCGGTGGAAGTCCTTCTTCCGGCAGGCATCCAAGCGAAGGTCGATAAGCAGACGATCATCACGATTCGCGGGACTGATAAACGAAAGGTCGGTCAGGTCGCCGCGGATTTCCGCCGGATCAAGCCGCCTGATGTCTATAAGCAGAAGGGCATCAGATATGCGGGAGAGGTGCTCCGTAAGAAAGAAGGCAAGACCGGAAAGTAAGGTGACGGCATGATCACCGTGGAGAAAAAACTGGCGCTCAAGCGGAGGCAGCAGCGCATCCGTCAACGCGTCTTTGGGACGCAAGCCCGCCCACGCCTGAATGTGTTTCGAAGCAAGAGTCATATCTATGCTCAGCTTATTGATGATACTAAGGGACGCACGCTGGTCGCAGCCTCGACCCTGGACGAGGCGTTACGGAAGTCTCTTGGGTCAAGCGGCACCGTCGAGGCCGCGAAGGCAGTTGGAAAGCTGTTGGCAGAGCGTGCCAAGGCGGCCAAGGTCGAAGCCGTGGTGTTCGATCGAGGAGGACGGTTATACCATGGCCGCATCAAGGCGCTGGCCGAGGCCTCGCGCGAGGGAGGGCTGAAATTCTAGGGAGCGAATAGCCAATAACTGATGGCTAAAGCGATGACTTCAGAGAGACCTACACTGTCTGCTGTTTGCTACGTGCTGCGAACTTTTGAAGAGAGAGGAGTACGACTTCGTGCGAGTGAACCCTGAGGAGCTCAGTCTCAAAGACAAGGTGGTCTTCATCAACCGGGTCGCCAAAGTGGTGAAGGGCGGCAAGCGGTTTAATTTCTGCGCGCTGGTCGTGGTGGGAGATGGTCAGGGCTGGGTGGGGATCGGAAAAGGGAAAGCCGTCGAGGTGCCGGTCGCGATTTCAAAAGCCGTCGAACATGCCAAGAAGCATCTGGTACGGATTCCACTTCGGGAGGGGACGATTCCTCATGAGGTCCACGGACTCTTTGGCGGAGAACACGTATTGCTCAAGCCTGCCTCGGAGGGGACCGGCATCATTGCAGGCGGGGCGGTGCGTGCGGTGGTGGAGTTGGCCGGCGCGCACAACATCATTGCAAAGACGCTGGGACGAGGGAATCCTTTCAACACCGTACGGGCGACCCTGGACGGGTTATGCCAGCTCAGGGATCCGGACGAGGTGGCGCGCATTCGCCGGGAGCAGGTGGGGTAAGATATGGCGAAGGCTGCTTCTCCGGGCGGGATGCTTGCGATCACGCTCACACGCAGTGCGATCGGGACACCCTATCGACACAGGCTCGTGCTCCGTGGCCTTGGGCTTCGGAAACTTCACCAGACCATCACTCATCGCGACAGCCCGCAAGTCAGGGGGATGATCCACAAGGTCGGCTATCTATTGAAAGTGAAAGCACAATGAAGTTACACGAACTGGTTCCGTCTCTCGGGGCCAAGAAGAAGCGGAAACGGATCGGCAGAGGGCTGGGCTCTGGTCACGGGAAAACGGCCACCAAGGGACACAAGGGATTGCTGGCCAGGTCTGGAGGCGGGAAGCGACCCGGATTCGAGGGAGGACAGATGCCCCTCGTCCGTCGCTTGCCCAAGTATGGATTTCACAATCCGTTCCGGTCGGAGTACGCCATTGTGAACCTCAAGGCGCTCAATGCGCTCGGCGCGGTGGAGCAAATCACGCCTCAGGTTCTGATTGATGCAGGGCTCGTCAAGCGGAAGACTCAGCCAGTGAAGATCCTTGGCCTCGGAGAGGTTGGGAGGCCACTCGTTGTCCAAGCCCACAAATTCAGTAAATCGGCGATGGAGAAGATCCAGGCTGCCGGGGGAAGGGCTGAGGTCATCCACGGTGTTTGAACGACTCCTGACCAGCTTTCAGAATATCCTGAAAATACCGGAGCTGCGCACCCGCATCCTGTTCACGCTGACGATGCTGGCAGTCTATCGGGTTGGAGCCCACATCCCGACTCCCGGTATTAATAACGAGGAACTCTCGAAGTTTTTGCTGGAAAAAGGGGGGTCGCTGCTCGGGTTCCTGGATATCTTCTCCGGCGGAGCACTGTCACGACTGACGATTTTTGCGCTCGGCATCATGCCATATATCAGCGCGTCCATCATTCTGCAGTTGCTCACTGTCGTGATCCCTCATCTGGCCAAGCTAGCCAAGGAAGGTGAACGCGGGCGGAAGAAGATCATCCAGTACACCCGCTATGGCACGATCGGTATCGCGCTGATCCAAGGGTTCGGCATTGCCGTTGGGCTGGAGGGAATGAATCAGGGCGCGTTCGTCCTGAGCCCAGGCTGGCCGTTCCGCCTCATGACCGTCATCACCTTGACGGCTGGCACGGCGTTCCTCATGTGGCTGGGGGAGCAGATCACCGAACGCGGGATCGGCAATGGTATTTCCTTGATCATCTTTGCGGGCATTGTGGCTCGACTTCCCAGCGCGGTCGCGCAGACCTTCGATCTGTATCAGGTGGGGCAATTGAGTTTTTTGCTGCTGGTCGCGCTCGTCTTCATTATGCTGGGAGTTGTGGCGGCGATTGTCTTTCTTGAAAGCGGTCGGCGGAAGATCCCGGTACAGTACGCCAAGCGAGTGATCGGACGACGGGTCTATGGAGGGCAGAGTACCCATATTCCCCTGAAGATCAACACAGCCGGCGTCATCCCTCCGATCTTTGCGTCATCGATCATCGCGTTTCCGGCTACGATCGCCGGCTTCATTCAGGTTCCCTGGGTGCAGTCCCTGGGCACCCAGCTCTCACCGGGCTCATTGCTCTATACAATCATGTACGTCGGGCTGATCGTTTTTTTCTGCTTCTTTTATACGGCCGTGGTGCTGAATCCGGTGGACATGGCGGATAACATGAAGAAATACGGAGGATTCATTCCTGGCATCCGCCCAGGACAACGGACCTCGGATTATATCTATAAGCTGTTGACGCGTATAACCTTTGGGGGATCGATTTACCTAGCAGCCGTGTGCGTGATCCCAGAATTTCTGATCTATAAGCTGAACGTCCCCTTCTACTTTGGGGGGACGTCGTTGTTGATTGTGATTGGGGTCGGCTTGGACACAGCCCAGCAAATCGAATCGCATATGTTGATGAGGAACTACGAAGGGTTCCTTGCGAAGGGTCGGCTCAAGGGACGGAGCGGCTGAGGCCTCTCCATGCGATTGGTCTTTTTGGGCGCACCGGGGGTCGGAAAAGGGACACAGGCGGAGTTGGTGGCTTCGAAGTTCCACCAACCCAGGATCTCCACAGGGGACATCCTGCGAGAGGCGGTCCGGAACAAAACCGCCTTGGGGCTTGAAGCGAAAGCCTGTATGGATCAAGGGAAACTAGTGTCGGACGCGGTGGTCGTGGGCATTGTGAAAGAGAAGCTGGCCGAGCCCGTCTGCGCGGCGGGCTTTCTCCTTGACGGATTCCCCAGGACCGTGCCGCAGGCCGAAGAACTGTCGAAAATGCTGGATTCGAAAGGGCAACGACTTGATCGGGTGATCAATGTTCTCGTCTCGCGAGAGGACATCGTGCGGCGGTTGAGTGGGCGGCGGAGTTGTGCGAAATGCCAGGCGGTGTTTCATGTGGATTTCGCTCGTCCACAACGCGAAGGCGTCTGTGACCGGTGCGGAGGCGAGCTCATTCAGCGAAGCGATGACCGAAGAGAGACCGTGGAAGCTCGGCTTGTGGTTTACGAGAATCAGACCGCGCCGCTCATCGACTACTATCGGCGAAAAGGCCTTCTGTCAGAGCTCGACGGGTCAGGCTCAGTCGAAGTGGTGCACAAGCGAATGGTCGAACTGTTGGCGGCGCAGGGACTGTCATGATCATCCTCAAGACTCAGGACGAAATCGAGATGATGGCGAAAGCGTCCAAGCTGGTTGCCGAGACGCTGCAGGCCCTGAAGCGGGAAGTGCGTCCGGGCGTCGCGACGGAAGAGTTGGACCGACTGGCCGAAGAGTTCATTCGCGCGCGCGGTGGAGTGCCTGCCTTTAAAGGGTATCGAAACTATCCCAAGACCCTCTGCGCGTCGGTCAACGACGAGGTGGTGCACGGCATCCCGTCAAAGCGGGTGCTGAAGGAAGGGGATATCGTCGGACTCGATCTTGGTGCAATCGTTGACGGATTCTATGGCGATTCCGCCGTCACCGTTCCAGTTGGTACCATCCACCCCAGGACGGCGGAGCTCCTGCGCGTGACGGAGGAAGCCCTCTATAAGGGAATCGAGCAGGCGATCGTAGGCAATCGACTGTCTGATATCTCTCATGCGATTCAACGGCACGCCGAAGCGGCTGGGTTCTCAGTCGTAACCGATTTTGTTGGCCATGGAATCGGTCGGCAGTTGCATGAAGAGCCGCAGATCCCCAACTATGGCAAACCGGGGCAGGGGCCGCGTCTCCAGGTGGGGATGGTGCTGGCGATCGAACCGATGATCAACGTGGGCGGAAGCGCGGTGCGCGTGCTCGAGGATCAGTGGACGGCGGTGACGAGAGACGGAAGTCTATCGGCTCATTTTGAGCACACTATTGCCATCCAGGCAAACGGTCCTCCCAGGATCCTCACGAAACTGTAAGGCGACGGACCCTGGTGATCCGAGCAAGCAAGCGGGCAGGGTGACATGCCGAAGGAAGGCGTTATTGAGGTTCAAGGGACGATCACTGAGACGCTTCCGAACGCCATGTTCCGAGTCCAGTTGGACAGCGGACACAGGATCCTGGCGCACATTTCCGGGAAGATGCGGATGCACTTTATTCGGATTCTTCCCGGGGATAAGGTCACGGTGGAGCTATCCCCCTATGATCTGACGAGGGGGAGGATTACGTACCGGTTCAAGTGAGGCAGTTTTGAATTGTGAGTTCATAGTTTTGCGTTGTGGGGGTGAGGACTCTCTTCTCCAAACTAAAAACTCAAAACTATTAATTCACGACTAGGTGTCAATATGAAGGTCAAATCGTCGGTCAAACCGATCTGCTCAAAGTGCAAAGTCCTCCGTCGACGAGGTGTGGTCAGGGTTCTGTGTGCGAATCCTCGGCACAAGCAACGTCAAGGGTGAGATGCGGAGCTCGCTAGGCCAAGCTCCGTGCTCGCAGAACGCGCATGATGAAACTATGCTCGTTCGATGCGCGCAATAGAGCCTGGCCCAGCGAGCTTCCTAGAAATTACGAGAGGAAACGGGAGGGAGTATGGCTCGGATAGCCGGGGTGGATTTACCAAGAGAGAAACGAGTGGACGTGGGGTTAACCTATATTTTCGGGATCGGTCGTGTGTCTGCTCTCCAGATCCTGAAGAAATCCGGGGTTGACGGTGCGACCCGTGTCAAGGATCTGAGCGAGGAGGAAATCGTCAAATTGCGAGAAGCCATCGAACGTGATCACCAGGTGGAAGGGGACCTTCGCAAGGAGGTCTCGATGAACATCAAGCGTTTGGTGGACACGGGCACGTATCGCGGGCTGCGACATCGCAAGAGCCTGCCGGTCCGAGGGCAGCGGACCAGGACCAACGCTCGAACCAGAAAGGGTAAGCGCGCGGCCATCGGGAAAGCGCGGAAACCTGCTACCACCGTGAGCAGTGCCTAACCGAAGCGGCACGCGTGCAGAGTAGGAGCTAGGCATGAGCGTCAAGAAAGGGAAGAAAAAGGAACGTAAGACGGTCCAGAGCGGGATCGCCCACATTCAAGCCTCGTTCAACAACACGATTGTCACCATCACTGATATGAGCGGCAATGCAGTCGTGTGGGCGAGTTCGGGCAATCAAGGGTTCAAGGGGTCGCGCAAGAGCACGCCGTTTGCTGCTCAACGGGCTGGGGAAACCGCGGCAAGGAAGGCGATGGAGCATGGGATGCGGCAGATTGATGTCTATGTGAACGGACCCGGCGCGGGACGCGAGTCGGCGATCCGCTCGCTGCAGGGAGCCGGTCTTCGGATCAATCTGATCCGTGACGTCACGCCGATTCCCCACAACGGGTGTCGGCCGCCGAAGCGGAGGCGAGTCTAGAAGAAATTGATGGATTATTGGCAATGATTCAATCGCCAGATGACTCAATGAAACAATTCTGAGGAGGAAACCGGAGTGGCCAAGTATCGGGGTCCAGTCTGTCGGCTGTGCCGACGAGAAGGTGAGAAGTTGTTTCTCAAAGGTTCTCGATGCATGACTGAAAAGTGCGCGATCGAACGTCGGAGCTATCCGCCCGGGCAACATGGGCAGGGGCGCCAGCGCTCTTCTGAATATAGCGCGCAATTGCGCGAGAAACAGAAGTTGAGGCGCATCTACGGACTGTTGGAACGGCAATTCCGCGTGGTGTTTGCGAAGGCAGAACGCCAGGCAGGTATTACGGGCGATCACTTGCTGAAGCTGCTGGAGTGTCGGCTGGACAGCGTCGCCTATCGGCTCGGTTTCGCTTCTTCGCGTAAGGAGGCAAGGCAACTGGTGAACCATGGACATCTCCTCCTGAACGGGAGAAAGGTCGATGTGCCCGCTTTGGTTGTGAAAGTCGGCGATCAGATCGAAATTCGTCAGCGAAGTCGTGACCTCATTCCTATCCGATCGGCACTCGACGCGGTAGATGGACGGGGGGTCCCCGGCTGGTTGGAACTCGACAAGGCCGCCTTCAGGGGAACGGTTCGTGGCCTTCCGACCAAGGAGGAGATCGCGCTACCGGTCAACGAGCAAATGGTGGTCGAATTGTATTCCAGGTAGCACATGGCCCGATGCTGTGGTCATGGGCAGGCAAAGAAACGGCCCATGCGCTTACCGGCGAACGAGACGAGGCGAAGGGGGAACCATGATTAAAGCGATGAAGGACTTTCAGATCCCGATGCGGATCGAAGCCGACAAGGAAGTGCTGTCCCCGACTTACGGCAAGTTCTCTGCGGAGGCATTCGAGAGAGGGTTTGGGACCACCATCGGCAACTCCCTGCGTCGTGTGCTGCTGTCGTCCCTGACCGGAGCAGCGGTGACGACGGTGCGGATCGAGGGCGTACTGCACGAGTTTTCAACGATCCCGGGGGTAACGGAGGACGTCACCGGGATCATTCTGAACGTGAAAAGCTTGCGGTTGAAGCTGCACACTGACAAGCCAAAGACGATCCGTCTCCGGAAAAAAGGTCCTGGAGAGGCCAAGGGGTCAGATATTATCCACGACGCGGATGTCACCATTCTCACCTTGGATCTCCATATCGCCACGCTGGACAAGGAAGCGACGCTGGACATGGAGATGGTGGTGAAGCCTGGGCGTGGCTATGTTCCGGCCGAGCGGAATAAGGAAGAGGGGTTGCCCATTGGCGTCATCGCCGTGGACTCGATTTATTCCCCGATCAAACGGGTTAACTTCCAGGTGGAGAATGCTCGGGTCGGCCGAGTCACGGATTACGACAAGCTCACGCTCGAGATCTGGACCGATGAAAGCATCACGCCTCGGGACGCCCTCTCCACAGCGGCAGGTATTCTGCGCGACCACCTTGATATTTTCATCCATCCTGAGGAACTTGGTGAGGCAAAGCCTGAGGCGAGAAAGGAAGAGCGAACCCGAGAAGTCAACAAGCATCTCTTCCGGAGCGTCAATGAGCTCGAACTGTCTGTCAGGGCGGCCAATTGTCTCAAGAACGCTAATATCAAGACGATCGCTGATCTGGTGCAGAAGACGGAAATGGAGATGCTGAAGACTAAAAACTTCGGCAAGAAATCGCTCAACGAAATCAAGGAAATTCTTGCCGAAATGGGACTCAGCCTCGGAACAAAGCTCGACGCGCTGCCGAGCGGCGACGGTGGCGCGACACATGGCGTGTGAGCGCAAGGAGAATTGTGCGTCATAGGAAAAAAGGAAGGCAACTCGGACGAAAGACGAAGCACCGTCGGGCGTTGTTTCGGAGCCTAGTGACGTCCCTGCTCGACCAGGAGCGGATTGAGACCACCGAAGCGAAGGCAAAGGAAATTCGAGGGTTCACCGAGCGGATGATCACGCTCGGGAAGCAAGGCGACCTGTCCGCTCGACGCCAGGCCCTTGGCTTTCTTCGGAGTAAGGACGTGGTGTCGAGGCTGTTCAGCGAAGTGGCAGAGCGGTTTCGCGATCGCCACGGGGGCTACACACGTGTGATCAAGACCCGGCGGCGGGTGGGGGATGCGGCCAAGCTAGTTGCCATCGAGCTGGTTGCGAAACGCGCTGGGACGGCTGAGCCTGGGTCGGGGCGCGCGGATGCAGGCAAAGAAACGAGGAAACCGAGAACTACAGCGCCGACCGGCTCAAAAGCCCCTTCCGCTGAGAGTCACGCTTCCTCCTGACGATCCTTCTCTGACCACGCGGTCCCCCCTCTGTTTCCAGCAGTACCGCAAAGCCATATCCCTGCCCCGTTGTCATCACCCTACGTTGAGTCAGAGGCTCCAGCTTTCAAGGCCTCGGATTGATTTACTTGCTTGCCTCCCTATGCTAATATCGTGCCAGTCGATCATTTATACGCTGGGCACGCATTTGGGCGCAGGTGATGTGGAAACGTTGGATCCGTGGTGGGTTACTGGCTCTGAGCATTATTTTTACCTCCTTCCTGGTGTACCTCCTGATGACTCGTACGGAATCAGTCTCCTCGTCCAATATGGCAAATCCGGCGACCCTCGAACGGGCTGATGCCGGTATTGACCAGTTCACGTTCATGCAATCCCGAGCTGGTGCGGTCCAGTGGGAGGTTCGAGCCCAGCGCGCTCGTGTGTTCGAAACCGAGAATCGAGCCGTTCTCGACCAGGTCCAGGTGACACTGTATGGGAAGAAGGGGCGGGAGTTGAGGTTGCAGGGAGATGAAGGAACGATTGATACCGTCAAGCGGGATTTCGTGCTTGCCCGGCGTACCGGCCTGATTGCGGTTCAACTGGAGAGCGGCTATACGATCTATACGAATCACCTTGCGTGGAACGATGCGAGCCGGGCGATCAGCACGAGCGACCCGGTCACCCTGGCGGGGCACGGGTTGGAAGTGAGAGGGCTGGGCTTGATCGGGAAACTGGATACGGAGGAATTCCAGGTTCTGCAAGATGTTCACGTGGAAATTGTGCAATAGCATCGGCCTGCTTGCTCTCATCGGGGGAGCGACCGTTTCCGCAACGGAGACCAGCCTGTCCAAGCCTCTTTCGGACGTGCGGAACAGCACGACCATCACGGCCCAGAAGATGACGGTTCGGAATCAGGAAAGTAAGGCGATCTTTGAGGGAGCTGTCGTGCTGACGAAGGGGACCTTGGTCGTGCACTCCGACGCGATGGTCGTGTCATTCAGGCCTAGCGATCACCCTACTGCGGCAGCCAAGCCAGGCGATCAGAAAACTCCCGGATCGAACGAGGCGGTGGGAGCCGAGAAAGGCGCGCGCACTGGTACCGATGCCCTGCCGATTATGGCGAACCGTTCCGTGAGCATGATCGAGGCAACCGGGCGGGTGAGGATCCAGAAGGCTGACGGAAGGGCCACATGCCGGAAGGCCGTCTATTACCAGGATGAAGAGAAGATCGTGTTGACGGGTGATCCGGTCGCTTGGCAGAAAGGAACGCGTGTCACCGGAAAACAGATCACGATGTATCTGGCCGAAGAGCGAAGCGTCGTAGAAGGAGGATCCCGGGTGATGATCGAGAATGATGGGGGAGCGGTACGCTGATGCAACCTTGCGAAGCTGTAGGCTCTGAAAAAGCCCACCGTGTGGGGGCTATGGCCCCGCCGCTCTCGGATGAACGGTTGGTCGCGGTTGGGCTGACCAAGAGCTTTAGAGGACGAGCGGTCGTGAAAGGGGTCAGTCTCGAGGTCCGGGCCGGTGAAGTGGTCGGTCTGTTGGGACCCAATGGAGCTGGCAAGACCACCATCTTTGACATGGTGGTGGGATTGTGCCAGCCCGACGCGGGCACCATTCTGCTTCATGGAGAAGCGATCACCGACTTGCCGATGTTCAAGCGCGCGCGACGGGGCATCGGGTATTTGCCGCAGGAATCGTCGGTATTTCGACGATTATCGGTTGAAGAGAACATCCTGGCCATTCTGGAAATGCTGGACTTGCCCGCGGAGGAACGTGCCCACCGGCTCGAAGCGCTCCTCAAGGAGCTGGACTTGACAGCTCTCCGAACAAGCAAGGCCTATGCGCTCTCCGGGGGGGAGCGACGTCGGTTGGAGATCACGCGCGCGCTGGTCACCCGCCCTCAATTTCTGCTGCTTGATGAACCCTTCGCCGGTATAGATCCGATCGCAACGGCTGACATCCAACAGATCATTACGCGCCTCAGGCAAAAGCGGATCGGAATCTTGATCACCGACCATAACGTGCAAGAGACCCTTTCCATCACTGACCGGGCCTATATCATCAACGAGGGCCATATCTTGGAGTCGGGTTCGCCCGATACCATTGTCAACAGCTCCACTGCCAGAGCAGTCTATCTGGGGGAACACTTCAAGCTGTGACGCAGGGCAACACACGCAGGGATCAGCATGAAACTGCGGCTTGACCTTCGGCTGAGTCAGAAGCTGATCATGACGCCGCAGTTGCAGCAGGCGATTAAGTTGCTGCAACTGTCCAGGTTGGAGCTTCAACAGACTCTGGCACAGCATCTGGACGAAAACCCGATGCTCGAAGAGGTGGAGGCGGACACTGAAGAGGGCGACGCGATCGGCAGTGAGGAGTGGAGCCGCGACAAACAGGACATGGCCCAATCAGGAAGCGGTGAAACGGGGGAGGCCCAAGCAGAAAATTCCGAAAACCCTGAGGAGCTGTCGGCGACCGGTTGGGAGGACTATTTTGAGGGCGATCGTCGGGCCGGTGACGCGGAGTATCCATCCTCATCTCAAGACGAGTTTCCTTCCTACGAACAGACCGTCGCCAAACAAACGTCCCTTCAGGATCATTTGCTATGGCAATTGGCTCTGTGCGGGCTTACCGAGCTGGAGAAGGACATTGGACGGATCATCATCGGCAACCTGGATGACGACGGATATCTGAGGACACCTCTCAGTGAGATTGCCGCTGACGCTGGCTCCTCGGCGGAGGACACCGAGTCGGTGTTGAAACAGATTCAGACATTTGATCCGACAGGCGTCGGAGCCAGAGACTTAGTGGAATGTCTGTTAATTCAACTGGAGTTTCTCGATCGGAATCCGATAGGGCGGGCTGGAGGACGATCCAACGCGTTGAAGGGATCGCTGTTGGAATCGATTGTGGTGAACCACCTTAAGGATCTGGAGAGGAAGCACTACGGGCGCATTGCGAAGGCGTTGGGAGTGACGGCGGAAGAGGTGTTCCAGGCAGCCGGAGTGATCGAGGGGCTGGAGCCGAAACCAGGGCGTCCTTACTTTACAGCGGACAACCAAGTGATCGTGCCGGACGTCTTCGTAGAGAAAAAAGAGGGCGAATGGGTGGTTCTTCTGAACGACGACGGGCTGCCTCGTATGCGCATCAACCCCTACTACAAGAAGCTGATGGTAAGCGAGAAGGGCAACACGGATGAGACCAGGGCATACCTGGACGAGAAACTACGGGCGGCACAGTGGGTCATCAGGAGCATTGAGCAGCGTAATAAAACCATTATTAAAGTGGTCGGGAGCATCGTCAAGTTCCAACAGCAGTTTTTCGAGAAGGGGGTCGAGTATCTCAAACCGCTGGTGCTCAAGCAGGTCGCTGAGGATATCGGCATGCATGAGTCAACGATCAGCCGGGTGACCGCTAACAAGTATATGTACTGTCCGCAAGGAATGCGGGAGTTAAAATTCTTCTTCAATACGGGTATTCAGCGTGCTGATCAGAACGCAGATATGCTGTCCTCTGTGACGGTCAAGGAGATGATTCGTAAGATGGTGGCGGAGGAAGACTCGCGCCGCCCGCTCAAGGACGAGGAAATCGCGGCTAGGCTGCGAAGTTGCAATATTATGATTGCCCGTCGGACGGTGGCGAAATATCGTTCCGAAGAGAGCATTCCCTCCGCCAGTCAGCGCAAGCGGTTCTTTTAATAATAATGCAATGGGTCGGCGCGCGCAGTCAGTGAACAACGCCAAGCCATCACTGGCATCCCCTCATGACAGAGTGAGAAGTAGGTCGGTTCGAGCGGCCTCCGTGGTGCGACTGAAAGCCGACCGTTCATCATTGAGTGTGTCCCCGGGATTCTCTGCGATCCGCTCTCAGCGGTGTGAAGGGCTCTCATGCGTGTGATCATCACCGGTCGACATGTGAAGGTCACCGGCGCCTTGCGGCGATATATTGAGACCCGCGTGAAGCGCCTGTATCGGTATGGGGTGACGCTGAGGGATGTTCAGGTCGTGGTGGGTGTCGAAAAATATCGCCACATTGCAGAGGTCATCCT
>Ga0187893_10007107_pt1 | contig 18631 bp, 11 predicted proteins | sample MA1701074metaG_FD_139574 | JGI IMG/M metagenome (GOLD analysis project Ga0187893, IMG submission 139574) | White microbial mat communities from a basaltic lava cave in the Kipuka Kanohina Cave System on the Island of Hawaii, USA - MA170107-4 metaG ... | reverse complement strand
TCCGCGGCGTCAGCCGCGAGAGGATGCGGCTGCGCAGGATCGCATCGTCCCAGTTGTCCGCGTGCGACGGATACCAGCGCCGGTCCATCCTGCGGACGATCCGCCCTGCTTCCATGCCTGGCCTGCCCCGGCTCAGCCGAGCGCGACGTCCTGGGCGACGCCGCTGTCGATGGCGGCCTTGACGCCCAGGAACAATCGCGCCGTCGCGATGTTGCGCTCGATGCTGGCCGCACGCGACCGATCGCCGCTTCCTGCGGCGAACCAGGAGTTGAGGATGTTGGCGCGGTGACCATGGTCGCGGAACAGGCTCACGTAGCGCCTGCGCCGCTCCGCGATATCAATGCGAGTCTCCTTGAAGTCACGCAGGCTGACGATGGCATCCCCGCGGTGCGCGTGCAGGACCTCGCGCACGCCCTCGAAGGTATGGCCCTTCGCCGAAAAGGTGAGGCCCGCCTCCGATCCGTCGGCGAAAGTGATGCCAAAGCAAAAGTCCGAGCGCGCCGTGGGCGGGCTCACCGGTACCACGCGGCAGGGAAACGCACGCTCAAGACCCACCAGCTCGAGCGTCAGGTCGGTCCAGTGGCAGACATTGCCAAGGATGCGCCCCCCCTCGGCCTCGCTGAAGTACCAGTGCCCATCCGGGATCTCGTGGCCGGCGATGAACCAGTTTATCGACAGGCTGCCCCGCTGGCCCGTGAGCGCCGCGCGGACGCGTCTGAAATGCCGGCTGCGCGGGCGGTTGAACCCGAGGAAAACCATCGGCTGGGGGTTGCGCTCCTGCGCCGCGACCAGGCGGCCGAGCTGGTCCTCACTGATGACTTGCGGCTTCTCGATGTGCACGTGCTTCCCGGCATCCAGGAAGCGGATCGCATATTCCGCGTGGGAAGCATGGTTGGACGCGATGTACACGAGGCGAATGTGCTCGTCGCGAACCAGTTCTTCCGGGTCGGTAGCGGCATAGGCGCCGCCATAGTCAACGCACAGCGACCGCGCGCGCGCCGCGTCCGTGTCAAGGGCTGCACGCAGGAAACGTCTGTCCGTCCGGCGCAGGTGATAGGCGATCGCGGAATAGGCGAACCCGCCGCAGCCGATGATGGCGACGTTTCGGGACGGGCGGTCCGGCGTGCGGCAGGCGGGGTTGCGCCAGACTGCTGCATCGAAGCCCTCGGTGCGGGCGGCATGAACCTGGGCGCGCACTTTGACCAGGGTCGTGCCGGGTCCGTACAGTTCCACATAGCGGACGACTTTCCGGAGCTTGAACAGCCAGGGACGATCGAGGTATGAAGCCGCCATTCCCGCTCCGGATTGCATGACGCAGGTCGAAACGCAAGGGACCGGCGCGATTATACAAAGGCCGTTCGGCAAGACCGGCGCATTCCTGCGCACGGTCGCCGGGCTGAGGCCAATCCAGATCGTCAATCGTTACGCGCGCCGGCTTGCGGTTCCGCGCATCGAATCCCGGACGCCGGCGCGGTTCCGGCCGCCCGCGCAGGCGATGGCGCCATTCCCCGAGCGCGAGCCCTGCATGCTCGCGCCGCTTCGGTTCCGTTTTCTGAATGAAACACGCGAAGTCGCCGGCACCTGGGACGATCCCGCCTGGCCCAGGCTCTGGGCCTACAACCTGCACTACTTCGACGACCTCAACGCTGCCGGCGCCGACGCGCGCGGCGCTTGGCAGGTCCAGATGGTCGAGCGCTGGCTGGCCGCGAATCCACCACCGAAGGGCACGGCGTGGGAGCCGTATCCGGCGTCGCTGCGCACGGTCAATCTCGCCAAGTGGCTGCTGCGCACCGGCCGGCGCGATGCGTCATTCCTGAGGGCGCTCGACATGTCGGCCCGGGCGGTGCGCTGCCAGCTCGAGTATCACCTGCTCGGCAATCACCTTTGGGCAAACGGGAAGGCGCTCTACATCGCCGGTCTGTGTCTGGAAGGAGCGGAGGCGGCGGAGTGGATGAAGCTGGGCGCGCACATCCTGGAGGCACAGGCCGTCGAGCAGATTCTGACCGATGGCGCGCACCTGGAGCTGTCGCCCATGTACCAGGGCACGATCGTGGAAGACGCGCTGGATCTCGTGAACTTCTCGCATGGCTACGGTCGTGCGCCGCCCGACGCCATCCTGCAGCGGCTGCCGGCGATGCTGGCCTGGCTGGCGGCCATGACGCATCCCGATGGCGACATCGGCTATTTCAATGACGCCGCGCCGGGCATCGCGCACCGCGTCGGGACGCTCGAGCGATATGCGCAGGCACTCGGCGTCAGGCCGCTGCCGCAAACTCGCCTGGCGGCGCCGGACGGGTCCACCCTCGAGGATCTGGCCGCAAGCGGCTACGCGCGCCTTGAATCCGGGGCGTCGACGCCGCTGGCAGCCGTCGCACTGTGCGATGCCGCAAGCGTCGGGGCGCGGTATCTGCCCGGCCATGTGCATGCGGATACCCTCTCCTTCGAGCTATCGCTTGGCGGTCGCCGCATCATCGTCAACTCCGGGACCTCGACCTATGCGGAGGGCAAGCAGCGGATGCATGAGCGGTCCACGCGCGGTCACAGTACCGTGGAGCTGGCGCGCGCCGACAGCTCGGAGGTGTGGGCTTCGTTCCGCTGCGGCGCCCAGGCTCGCATTGTCGGGCGGTTTGTGGGTGCGGACGCCGACGGTGTCCACCTTCAGGCTGCGCATGACGGTTATCGATTCCTGCCAGGCCACTTGATTCACGAGCGGCACTGGCAATTGGGTCGCAACAGCCTGTGTATCGACGATCGCGTTTACCCGCGCAGGCTTTCGGCGGTATCCCCTGTGCCCATGATTCTGCGCTTCATACTGCATCCGGAAGTCGAGCCTCGCACGAATGGCGCCGACACTGGCTGGAAGTTGCGGGTCGCCGGCAGGGAGGTCGCACGCTTTCACGGCGATCCGTCGGCAGCGTGGGAAGTCGAGGCTACGACCTTTGCTTGGGGATTCGGGAATCACAGCGGCACGCGCGCGCTCGTTGGACGCCTGGCAGTCTCCGAAGCCCGGAGCACGCATTGCGAAATCCGGTTCGGGCCCGCTTGATGCGCAAATTCCGCGACTGGCTGACGCACCTCATCGGCATGGCAGGCCAGGTCGTCGCGGCGCTGCCGCAGGTGCTCATCACCGTGTTCCTGGCGAGGCGCGGCCAACTCGAGTCGGCCGGGCTGTTCGCGGTCGCCACCGGCCTGGCGGCCGCCGCCTTTACGGTCGCTTCCTGGGGATTCGTTCCGCACATGGTGCTCGAGCGGATGCGCCAGTTCTCCGCCTCGACCTATGTTCTGGCACGCGCCACGGCGATCGTGGTCGTGGGCACGATCACGCTGGTCCTGGGCCTCGCGCTCTTTCCGGCAATCGGCCTGGGCCTGCTGCTGGCCGTGGTGGTGCTGCGGGCTGCCGATACACTTCTCGAACTGCAATTCGGATTCCTGCAGATCCAGACCGCCGCCGACCGTGCCATTCTCTTCCACGCGGGTCTACAGGCCGGCAAGCTGCTTCTCATGACCGCGGTGATGGCGGCCTCGAGCTTGTGGCCCGCGGCGACTCCGGACCGGGTGATCCTGATCGGAACGGCCACGGCGCTTGCCGGCGCGGTTGCGGCACTGCTGGTGCAATACCGCAAGGGAATGCGCGGTGAGGCCACGCCCGCGGGCATGCGCAAGCTCTTCATCCAGGCTTCATGGTTCGGTCTGGCAGTCGTGCTCTGCGCGATCGTCACGAACCTGCCACGCCTGAGCCTGCCGTACGCCTACGACGGCGAGAGACTCGGCGTGGCGGGTGTCGCGCTGACGATTGCCACCTTCTTTGGCATGGCCTTCTACACTTCCTGGATCCGGCACTACCCGAGACTGGCGCAGGAACACGACCCGTCTCGCGCAGTCGCCTTCCTGTTGGAACTGGGGATGCTGGCGGCCCTGTGCGCGATGGCCGCCGTATGGCCGCTCCCGTGGCTGGCGGCCTGGTTGTTTGCATTCGACCTGGACCTGTTCAGGGACGACGTACGTGCGATTCTGCTGGCGTCGGTCGTATTCTTTGCGGGAATGGGACTCGCCAACCTCTACAAGCTCCGCTGGCGGCCATGGTCCGAGGCCCTCGTCTACTTTGCCGCTCTGATTGCTGCCCTGGCGCTTGGCTACGCGCTGCTGCCCCTGGGTGGACTCGCGCCTTCAATGCTGCTCATCGGAGCCCTGATGGCCGCCCTTTCGGTTCCAGCGCTGCGCGCCGCGCTGGTTCAAGGTAGCGGTCGTGGTTGACAAGCCTCGGCTGGCGGTGTTCGCGCGGCTAGCCAGCAGGCCGATTCCGCGCGTCGTGCGCATGGCACAAGTTGCGCGCGAACTCGGATACGAGCCGTTGTTTTGCGCGGCGATGCGGGATCAGGGATTGCCTCGCGCGGATGAGTGGCAAGGACTGCCGATCACACGAATCGGTCCGTACTTCCCGCTGCTGAATGGCCGGCGGCCGTGGTTCTACCTGCGCTCGGTGCTGGCCTACAACCGGGCCCTGTTCCGACTGCTTCGCCAGAAGCGTCCAGCCATCGTGCACGCCTCCGATGTCGAGACCATGCCTGCGAGCGTGCTGTATCGGTTACTGAACCGGTGCAGGCTGGTCTACAACATTCACGACAACCTGGCACAGCGCTATGACATCCCAGAATTCGTACGCGCAGTGCTTAACCTGATCGAGGGATGCTACGTACTGCGATCGGATGCGACCGTAGTACCCGAGGAGTTTCGCCGGCAAGCGCTGCCCCGCTGGTGCCGGCGCAAGGTCGCGATCGTCCGCAACACGCCCGGCGAGATCGCCATTGCCCCGCCGCCACCTACGGACGCCCTCATCCGGGTCTTTTTTGGCGGCTGGCTCGACTGGGGCCGCGGGTTGCGCGCCTTGCTGGAAATTGCGCGGTTGAACGAACGAGTCGAATTGCGCATTGCCGGCGAGGGATCCGACGAGATCGTGCGCGCGTTGCGCAGCCACCCGCGGATCCGATACCTCGGGTTCCTCGACCACGAGTCGGTTCTCGAAGAGACGCGTCGGTGCCACATCGTCCCGGCGCTCTATGACCCGGCCCGCGAGATCAATCGCTTCGCGGCCTCCAACAAGCTCGCGGAAGCCTTTGCGATCGGCAGGCCGGTACTGCTGAACGTGGAGTTGGAGATCGCCGCGCAGTTCAGCGGATCGCCGTGCGTGATCGCGGGCCCCTATGCCGCGATCGCCGACAGCTGGCCGCGCGTGCAGCGTCTCGTCGATGACAGATCGGCTTACGTAGAGGCCTGCGCCGAGGCTCGCCGGCATTTCGACCGCAGCTACGCGTGGCCGCCGGTGCGTGAAGCCATGGTGCGAGCGCTGGCGCCGGTCGGACGCCGGAACTGAAGGCTGCTGGAGGTCGATTGCTCGTATTGTTGGCAGGCATCGCGATTCTGCTCACCGCAATCTACTGGCGCGTACGACCCGGTTGGAGGCAGAGCGGCCCGTTTCTTCCCGATGCGCTCCTCATCGGGCTCGGGCTCTATGCCGGCGGCAGCACCTGGCTTCTTGTCTTCGCGCCTGCTCCGAACCAGCTGCCGGTTGCCGCCATGGCCTGGACTGCGCTTGCGTCGGCAGCGGCCGGTTCGGCGCTTTATTGTCTCGCGACGTCCCGGCTGTATCGCGGCCGTTTTGTCGAGTCTCTCGCGGGCGTCCGCGCGGGCATGCTGGAACGTGCGGGTATCGTCGCAGGGCTCGCGCTCTCGGCAAGCGCTTGCCTGCTTTTTCTCTACCTCCTGGTCCGTACCGATGCCATCGCGGTACTGCTGGGCATCGGGATGTTCGCGGCAGACCTCGATCTGATGCAGGCACGCGTGCTGATCGCCTCCGGCACCGAGGCCTGGCTCGCACCAGGCTATTTCAAGCAACTCACCGACATTCTGCTGCCCGTCCTGCTTGCCGCGGCGATACTGCTGGATCGCCGCTGCCTGAAATCGGTCTGGTTCTGGGTGACGGTTTCGGTGGCGCTACTGGCGATTGTCGTTGCGGGGCAACGGCTCGTCCTGGTGTTGTTTCTCCTGACACTCGCGCTGGCCGCCCACTACGCGCGTGCGGCCGAGCAGCAGGCAGACGGTCGCAAGCCCGGCTGGCGCGTACCACTGATTCCGGCCATCCTGCTGGTCGCCGGCTATGGACTCGTGACCATACTGCTCGGCAGAGTCGGCGGCGATGCTGGCGCCGGCGCGGTGATCATCGATGTGGTCGCGAATTTCCTGGACCGCGCCTTTCTCGCCGCCCCGCGGGAAAATGCGATTACATACCCGGTCTGGTCTGAACTCGGCCCCACAGCGGGCCTGTCATGGCTGCAAGACCTGGCTCGCGTCATGCCCGGCACCCGCGAGTCCCTGTCGAATGTCCTGCACATGGCCGCCGGCGGCTCGCAATTCGGCGATTCGCCGTTGGGTATGCCGCCCGATATCTGGCTGGCCTGGGGCTGGCCCGGCCTGGTCCTGGTCCCGGCGGTATTCGGCGTCCTGATCGGGTGCCTGGATCTCGTCTGCCACGCCCGAAGGTCTCCTGCTCTCGTCGGGCTGCAGTTCTACCTTTTTCTGGTCCTGCCGGTGTGCTATTCGCCCTACATTTTTTTGCTCTATGGAGGCGGCGTCGCGCTCATCCTCGTGGCACTGGTCGCATTCGTACGACCGTCAGACACGCCGGAATCGCGACGAGTGCCGGGAATCGAACATGCCTGAAGCAGGCGTTATCAGTTCCCGGGTCCAGGGGCGTCCGGGTCGACGCTCGGTCGGGCGGGCTCCGGCAGGGTCTCGCTGACCGGTCCGGGCTTTGCAGGTCCGCTGGTCGCACGGCCCGCGGGCCCGTCTTCGGGGCGCGGGCCGGCAATCTCGGGCGGCGGCGCGGCGGGCCCGCTGCGCCCGGTTCCGGTCACCGTCTCGCCCGGTCCCGGGAGACCCGATTTGCGTGGCTGCTCCGAAGGCCCCAGCGGTCCGTCGCCGATAATCGGAGCGAAGTTTGTGGCAGACGTCGCCGGTTCTGCCGGGCCGCCGGCGGGGCCGGCCTGTCGCCCTCGGAGTGTCGCCGCCGCCTGACGTGCCGCCTGACGCTCGGCTTCGTTCCGGTAGACCCACGGTCTGGCGTCCATGTCGCCGTAATCGATCACCTGTGGCGCGGATCCACCCTCTCCTGCCGAAATGATGCTCGTCGCCGGCGCGGCCTCCGCGCCACCCCCAGAATCACCTGGAGACGGAGTCGCAGGCGCGTCCGCCGGTGAGGATCCGGTTCGCTGGTCGACTGGAGCACGGGCGGTTCGCGTTCCCGGAATCGCAAGATACAGCGCCGCCCCCACGGCGACCGCCATGGCCGCGCCCGCGACCCAGGTGCCCCCGCGAAGCCCGCCGTTCCGCTGCTGTCGCTGCGCCCGATTCGCCATCAGTTGACGTTGACGACCTGGACGTTGGCGTCAGTCAGGAACCCGAGCTGGGCACCGCGCAAGGTGGTGAATCCCAATTGCTGCCATTGGTAGATCTCACCGGTTACGGCATGCACCCAGAGGAGGTCTGCCCAGGCGTCGCCGTTGTAGTTGCCACTGCCGGCAATCTGCCAGTTCAGGTCCGGGACGATCGAGATCCGCGAGCTGAGCAAGATCGTCGGCCCGCTCATCTGCCAGAAGTACACCTTGCCGTCCACGGCATGACGCCAGACCAGATCATTACTGCGGTCACCGCTGAAGTCGCCGTCCGCAGCGACCGACCAGTTGAGGTCCGCAATGTCCGCAACTTCGGCCGCGGAGACGATTGTCGCGCCATTCATCTTCCAGAAATAGACCTGCCCCGTGCCGTTGTGGAACCAGTAGAGGTCCGCCATGCCGTCGCTGTCGGCATCCTCGTCGCCGACTACCTGCCATTGCAGGTCGCCGACGGTCGCGACCGGCGAGCTGCCGATGATCGTCGCGCCGTTCATCAGCCACAAGTGGACGACGCCCGTGACGAGGTGCCGCCACATAAGATCGGAGTTCCCGTCGCCGTTGTAGTCGCCGCGGCCGACGACGCGCCAGTTGGTATCGGCAGGCGTTGCGACACTGGCAGCCGCCACGATTTCCCTCCCGTTCATCTGCCAGTAGAAGACCTCGGCGGTCGCGTCGTTGCGCCACATCAGATCCGACTTCCCGTCGCCATTGAAGTCGCCGTCGCTCACGACCCGCCAGTTGAGGCTGTTGAGCACGGCGATGTGGCCGCGATCGATGATGGCGTTGCCGTGCATCCGCCACTGCGTCACCTGGCCGTTGGTCGCGTGCCGGAACACGATGTCCGAGCTGTTGTCACCGTCATGGTCCGGGCCCTGGTTGCGCCCGCTCGACAGGTATCGATACAGCCGGTTGAATCCGAGACCTGCGGGCCCGACGTTGTTCGGCGGGTCCTCCGCGTAGCGCACTGAATTGTCGCTCAGCTCGGCGAAAACCTCGTGGTCAGCGAAGCCTGCCAGGTCCACGTTCTGGACGCTGTTGGTCGGAAACATGCTGATGTTCTGGGGCGCCTGCGGACCCTGGGTCGGCACGTGCCACGTGACGATGGCGGTGTTGGCCTCGGCGTCGCCGGTGACGTTGAGACTGGCGGCGACCTGCCGCGTCGCCGGCTGGTCCGTGAAGGAGAAAGTCGCGGTCGGCACGTTGTTGATCGCCGGCAGCAAGTCGGAGACGTTGATCGGCAGCGTCTGCACCCGCTGGCCGCCGATGATGACGTCGACGTTCCAAGCGCCCGGCGTTTCGCGCATGCGGTCGTAGGTGTTGATGCTGAAGAAGCCGCTGCAACCGAAACCCGGCGGGCATTCAATCTGCGCACCGCCGCTTGCCGAATCGAACCCACCCGGATCGACCGCGACGGCCCCGACCGCCGTGGGACCGAACGGCCCGTTGACTGACCAGCGCACGACCAGGGTGGCGTCGACCAGGTTGGTAATCGAGTTCACCGGCACCAGCGGCAGCGCCGAGGTCGCAAGCCACAGGGTCGCGAACGGGTTCGCGCCCGTGGGCGGCGTGACGTACTGCGCCAGCGGAAAGCTCAGGTTCGGGAAGCCGTACATCGAGCGGCAGGCATCGATGTCGTCCTGGCGCAGGCTGGTCACCGCGTTGTAGGGATTCGCGTACATGCGCGATACCGGCCGGTCGGAGTGACCGAGACCGATCAGGTGCCCGACCTCGTGCAGCACTGTGTCGGTGAAGGCGCGGAACTCGTTCGCGAGCTGCGCCGGCGATTCGGTGCCGCTCAGCGCAAACACGGCGGGATTGAGCCGAAGGGTGCCGTCGATATAGGGGTGGAATCCCCGCTGCATCAAGGTGGCCGGGCTCGTGTTGAAGAAAGGTCCGGCGAGACCCGCCGCACCGCCGATGTTCTCCCACGCGAACACGACAATGTTGTCGTTCATGTTATTGATGTCTGCAGCCGCGTTGATGCCCTGGAACCCGAAGGTCAGGCCGCAAACACCCATCCAGGAGTTGAGCGCGCTCGTGATGCGGTCGACCACCTCATTGTTGACCGTGTAGCCGTTCGGCGCGTTGGTCGGGTTGTAGGTCCAATTGACGATGCCGCCAGCAACGATGCCAGGCCATTTGCCGAAACTGGCGCTGATGCCGAGTGCATTCGGTGTGGTCGGACCGCCCTCGCCGGCGGACGAGGACAGCGATGCGAGCGCACACAGTGCAGTGCAAAGCGCGCCGAGGAACTTCTGGCGATGGCTAGCGGCTCGATTGGTCACGGCTGGACTCCCCTTTCGATCGGGTCGCGGTTTCATCCGCGATCACATCATTTAGCTGAGGTTCGCATCTGCCTGGTACGCGGCCCGGCAGCCGACGGGGTTGCCGGACGCTGTGGGAGTATAGATCAGCGTCGGCCGGTGCTCTATCGCGCCCTTTGCTCAGGAGCCCCGCAGCAATCCAGCTGCCCGCAAGGACGCGCGCATTACATCCTCGACCGCCTCGTAGGACACCGGGAAGCCTGCGGGCACCGCCTTTCCGGCCACCAGCGCCGAGAACGCCGCGAACTGCGCATCATGTCCCTTGTCCTGGCGTAGCGAGCGCCCCGCGGCGGCCACGCCGTAGCCTGTGAGGCGCCGGAAGTTGTCGAGCAACAGTGACTTGCCGTCGAAGGCGGCTTCGCAGCGTTCCTTGGGGACTGCCCGGTTGCCACCGGCATAGTAGTTGACCTGCCCCACGGAACCGTCCTCGAAGCTGAGCGTGATGGCGGCGCTGTCCTCGAGACCGGCGCCGGCCGGGCGCATCCCGGTGGCCTGTACCGACACGATCCGGCTTCCGACCAGGTACTGGACGAAATCGACGAAGTGGCAAGCCTCGCCGATGATGCGCCCGCCGCCGACCAGGGGATCATGTGCCCAATGACTGGCGGGCAACGAGCCGGCGTTGCAGTGGTACACGACGAAGGCCGGGCCCGCGCGCTGCGCCATCGCTTCGCGCATGCGAACCGCAAGCGTGGCATGACGGCGGTTGAAGCCAACCACCAGCGCAAGCGAGCCCGCCTGCCGGTGCGCCGCGCCGATCGCGTCCAGCTCCGCCTCGGTGAGGCACAGCGGCTTCTCGACGAACACCTGCTTGCCGGCCGCCAGCGCGCGCAGGACGAGCGGCGCGTGCTGGTCGTGGCGCGTCGCGATCACCAGCGCGGCGACGGCGGGATTTCGCAGGATGGCTTCGACATCGGTCGACGCTTCCGGGATGCCGAAGCGGCGTGCGGCGATCGCGGCGCTGGTGCCCTGCGCGCTCGCGATCACGCGCAGGTCCGCGCCGGCCTTGCGCAGCGCGGGCAGGATGCGGGCCTGGGTGAAGGCTCCGGCTCCGATTACCGCGATCCCGTGCCCGGTCGTGCGGCCAGCGCTGGCTGCCGGCGCGGCTGCCGGGACCCGCACCGAGTCCGCTGAACTGCCGATTCCGTAGTCGAGGAGGATGCCGATCGATTCACGTTCCTCCAGTCGCGCATAGGCTTTCGGCGCCGCCGTGAACGGTGCGCGGTGCGTCACGAGCCGGTCGGTCACGAGCTTGCCGTCGCGCATGAGTTCGAGCGCCGCCTCGAAATTCCGCCCGGCCGTCCAGCGCGCGAAATCGCGCGGGTAATCGATGCCGCGCTCCTCGTAGTCCGGGTCGTAGCGCCCCGGTCCGTAGGAACAGGACACCTGGAAGCTCAACTCCTTCTCGTAGAAATCCGCGCGCTGGAGATTGAGGCCGACCACGCCGGTCAGCACGAGGCGGCCGCGCCGGCGGCACATGGCAGCACACTGCGAGATCAGCGCGTCCTCGCTGGTCGAGGCCGTGATCAGCACGGCATCGACGCCGGCTCCACCGCTCATGGCCTGCACGCGCGTGACGGGATCCACGTCCGCCGTCACGGCGAAAGATTCGACGCCGAAAGTCCGCGCCAGCGCCGCGCGATCGCCATCCGGATCGAAACCGATCACGCGGCAGCCGGCGGCGCGCAGGATCTGCACGGACAGCAGGCCGATCAGGCCGAGCCCTGCCACGACCACGGTCTCGCCGATTCCCGGCGCGATCAGCCGCACGCCTTGCAGCCCGATTGCGGCGACGACCGCGAACGCTGCCTGGTCGTCGCTGACCTCGTCCGGAATGCGCGCACACAGGTTCTTCGGGGCCAGCGCCATTTCCGCGTGTGGACTGTTAGATACGACACGGTCGCCGGCCGAGAAGCCCGTGATGCCCTCGCCGACCGCCAGCACCTCGCCCACGTTGCAATAGCCGAGTTCGATCGGCTGCTCGAGCCTGGCGCGCACGGACTCGATGGTCGCCAGCAGGCCGTCGGACCGGATCTTCTCGAATACCTGCCTGAGACGCTCGGGCTGCTGCCGCACCTTCTCGAGGTAGCCGGCCTTCGCGAAGCTGGTCAACATCCGCTCCGTGCCGGCCGAGATCAGCGAGCGCCGCGTGCGGATCAGCACCTGGCCGCGTCCCGGGCGGGGCGGCGGAGTTTCCAGCAGGATCAGTTCGCCGTTGCGGAGGTCCTGGACCAGCTGCTTCATGGACCGGGGATTGCTTCAGCGGGCGCCGGCGCGGAACCCGGTGCCTGCCCCGGCCAGGAGCGCGATCAGCACGCCGAACAGCAGGCCGGCCGCAAGCCCGAGCGGGAGCAGGTAGAGCGGCCGCGGCCGCACCGGCTCATCGGGATCCGGAACGACAGCCGGGTCGATGACCTTGAATGCGTAATCCTCGCGCACGTTTGCCAGCATCATCTGCTTGGTCTGGCTCTCGACCAGCGTGAAGATCGCCTGGCGCAGTTCGACCAGTTCGGTCTTCTGGAGTTGGGCGTTCAGGTAAGCGAGGCTCCGCTCGGCTTCCCGCGTCGCCCGCGCGCGCGTCTCCGCATTGACCTGTGCGACCAGCCCGTCCGCCCAGGCCCTGGCACGCTCCGGCTCGGTCCATTCGATCGCCAGCGTCACCAGCCCGGTGCGCGGATTCTCCTCCACCGACCGGATCTCCTCGTCGAACAGCCGGTACGCATCCCAGGCGTTCGGGACATGGTCGGGGTCCTGCAGCTTCCACGCGCCTGCGGCGGCGTCCCAGTCCTCGGCGAACAGCACCGGCAGGAGTTCCTGCTCCTCGATGAAACGCATCGCCAACGTGCGCGAGCGCAGGAGCGCGACGGCCTCGTCCTTCTGGTCGCCGCCGGCGCCGAGGTCGACGCCGGCGAGCGCCGCCAGCCCGCCGAACTGCCCGGCGAGCGCGGACAGCGCGCCGCGCGACTCGGCTTCGACCGGCGCGAGCAGCACCTCCGCGCGGTACACGGGCCGGGTCAGGAATGAAACGCCGGCGGCGACGAGCAGGCCCGCGATCGCGGTCGCCGCAATCAGCGCCCGGCGGCGCACCAGCGCCTTCCAGACGTCGCGCAGGCTGATTTCGTCCACAGCCGGCCTCAGAAGGAATTGACCGCCGCAACCGCGACGGCGATCTGGTACAGGATCTGCGTCACGCTGGTCCAGACCGTGAGCGGTTGCAGCTGCCTGGCGTCCATCGGCACGACAATCGTGTCGCCCGGCCGGATGTCGCCGCCGCTGCGGCTGAACCAGCCTGTCGCGCGCGCTACCGCGACGCTGCCATCGGCACGGATCACGAAGATCCGCCTGCGGTCCGCGCGCTGCGCCAGTCCGCCGCTGCGGTCGATGTAGTCGTCCCGCGCCAGGCCGGGCGTGAACAGGTGCGAGGTGGAGTTCTGGACCTCGCCGATCACCGTCACCTCCTGCGTGATGCGCGGCACGAGCAGGCGATCGCCGTCCTTGACGATCAAGTCTTCGGCAGTGCCGGGCGCGGCGGCCATGACGTCCGCGAGATCGATCACCAGCCGGCCCATCGCGCGCGTCCCCCGCAGGTCCGCGAGCAGCGCCTGGCCGGCGGCCATCGCCTCGCCGGTAGCGGCCGCTTCCTGTCCTCGAGATTGCTGCAAGGAAAGCGCCGCGAGTTCCCGCTGCAGCCGCTCGGCCAGCACCTCGATCTGGCGCTGCTCGCGCTCGCGCAGGTCCTCGCGAGTGAACACGCTGCCGGCGGCGAAGGCGAGGCCCGTCAGGCCGCCCGCCCGCCGCAGCACCGAGCGCAGGGTCTCTCCGCGCTCGATCGGATAGGTGCCGGGGAAGCGCACTTCGCCCGCAATCGTGATGGTTTCCTGGTCCTGCCAGTCCGGCAGCTCGCGGATGACGAGGTAGTCGAAAGGCTGCAGCCGCAGGTCGGCATCGGGGTCGCCCGCCAGCACGCGCGACAGGTCCACGGTCACGAGCTCGGTCTCGCGCCGCTCGCCGCCCACGACTTCGTAGCGCGTCAGTTCCGCCGTGCCGCCGTAGGCCGCCTCATCCAGCATGCCGCCCGCACGCAGCAGGCCGCTGACGCTCATGCCGGGTTCCAGCGGATACTGTCCCGGGACCTTGACGCGCCCGCCGATGCCGACTTCCTGGCGCGGCTCGCCGAGCGCGCTCTGGCGCGCCAGCTCGCGCAGGATCGGCGCGACCACGCGCTCGCGGCTGGAGTCGAGATCGAACACATGGACGCGGTCGCGCGCCTGCAGCGGCAGGTTCGCCGCCGATGCCGGTTCCGCGAATGCGCGTGCGACGTCCGCCGATATCACCGACACGCGCCGGTTCGGGCCGGTCTCGCGCCGGATCAGCGCGTAGTGCAGGTCCGCTCGCGGGCGAAGCTCGTCCAGGCTGCCGATCAGGTCGGTCAGCCGCATGCCCGCGCGGAAGTGCTGGCTGCGCGGGCGGTGCACGAAGCCTTCGAGCGCTACCGCGTTCTCGAACACCTCGCGGATGGCATGCACCCGGATGCGGTCGCCGTTTCGCACCCCGAGCGCCCGGCCGACCGTGGAAACCAGGTCGAGGTCCAGTACGGTTCGGCCGCGATGGCCGTCGATCCGTTCGAGCCACGCGCTCCCCGGGTCCGCGCGCGGCGTCAGCCCGCCCGCAAGGGACAGGACCTCGGCGGCGGTCGCACCCTCGCGCACCTCGTAGATCGCCGGACGCTGGATCTCGCCGTCGATCGCGACGGTTGGTCCCACCGGCGGGATGAAGATCACGTCGCCCGGAACGAGGCGCGCGTCGTTGCTGGTATCGCCGGCGAGCAGCAGGTCGTAGAGGTCGAGGCGCTGGACCAGACGGCCGCCGCGCTTGAGTTCGATGCTGCGCAGCGAGCCGATCGGCTTGACGCCGCCGCTCACGAAGAGCGCGTTGGTAATGGTCGAAAGCCCGCTGACCGTGTACGAGCCCGGCCGTTCGGCCTCGCCCAGCACGAAGACCTGGATCGAGCGCAGCGGCCCCAGCGTCACGCTCGCCCGCATGCCGATCATCTGCTCGGCGACGCGCCGCTCGAGCAGCGCGCGCGCCGAGTCGAAGCGCATGCCCGCGACGGCAATCGGACCCAGCTCCGGGAAGTCCACGACGCCATCGCGCCCGACCACCAGCGTGTAGCGTCCCCCGCGCTCGCCGATCAGCTGCACCTCGAAGGTATCGCCCGGCCCGACCACGTACTCGGCCGGCACCGGGATGTCGGTTGCGGGCGCGAAGGTCGTCGGCACGCTGCGGAACAGGTCGTAGCCGAAGGGCCTCAACTCCACTTCCACCGGCAGCAGGCGTACGCCGAACCGGAAGCCCGCCAGCGCGGGTTCCGCATCCAGTCTCGCCGCCGCCTCTTCCGTCGTCAGTCCGGCGAGCGCAAGTCCCGCCAGGTCTTCCAGCAGGAGCCGCCCCAGCCGATCCAGACGGTAGGGATTGCCTGCGAGCAGCCGGCGGCGGAACTCGTCGTCGGACCGGGAATCATCGTCGCCGCCGCTGACGGAGAGCAGGAGCGTATCGCCGGCGCGCAGCCTCGGCTCGCGCCCGATCATCGCTTCCGGCGCAGTCTCGGCCTTGGGCGCGGCGATCGGTGCGGCGGGCTCCGGCGCGGTCGACGTGGCCGCATCCCGCTGCATCTGCTCGAGCACCTGGCGCTGCTGCTCGGGAGTCAGCGCCCGGAAGATCTCGAGCTGCTCCTGCGTCTGCGCGCACACGGGCGCGACGCAGACCGTGCCCAGGATGACGACCAGCGCAGCAAGTGCGCGATTCATTCGAACGCCGCCGACCACTGCGCGAAGCCCCGCAGCTCCGAGGAATCCGTTCCCGTCATGTCCGCGTTCCGGTCTTCATAGCCGATGCCAAGCGCAAGCTCGCCGCCCAGGAATGCCCGTCGATGGTACAGGTCCGCGGAACGGATCGCAGCCGCCACCGGCGAAATCGAATGCACCGGATTGGCCGATTCCCGGTTGACGTCCACGTCCTGCAGCGCCAGTTCCCAACTGGCACCGCCCGGGTCGACCAGCAGGAATCCCGCCGCCCATTGCCGGCTGTCGCCGTCGATCGCATGACCGACGGAGCGACCACGGTACTGGTACCCGTCCGAGTAGGTGGCATTGCGATAGGCGCAACCGAACTGGGCCGGATTCTCGTAGAACGCGCAGGCCGTGTCGGAAAATTCCAGATGCGCGCGCCAGGAGCGGTCACCGAGCCCGCCCCAGGCTTCGACGCCCGCGAGTCCCAGGTACTTGCTCGGCAGGCTGTTGGCCTCGTCTTCGCCGATCGCCTGCAGGTAAACGGCCAGCGGCGCCCACGGCAGCGCCCAGCGCAGGTCGACACCCGCCATCTGGTTTCCGGGCTGCTGGCTCGGATCCTGGTCGTTGTCGTTGCCGCCCAGGAGGTCGAGGAAGGTGTCGAAGTCGCAGGGACGGCCTTCGCCGCACCACTGCGCGCTGCGCGAGAGCCCGAGCTCGAAGAGGGCGTGCGGCTTCCAGGTGGCGCGCATGCCGAAGAAACGCGCATCCGGCGCATCATCGCGGCTGCCTTCGAACTGCCCCATCGTCGCCACGAAGCGCCAGCGCCCGATCCAGGCGAGCCAGGGATGCTCGAAGGCATCCGAGTAGTTGCGCTCGATCGTCAGCGAGGGCAGCGGCCGCGCGCTGGTGCCGAGGATGAGGCTCCCCTCCCAGCCCGGCCCCCACCAGCGTTCCAGGTAGCCCGCCGAGAGCATCCAGTTTCCGAGCACGACACCCGCGTAGCTGCCGTCGGCACGCAGGTCCTTGCCGTCGCTCGCATCGGCGACCGCCGTGCCCTGCAGGCGAATCGCAAGTCGCTCGCCGGTGAACTGCAATGCGCCCGAAGCCTCTCCTTCGTCGCGCGCGGTGTCGCCGAAGCGGCGCAGCGCCACGGGATTTTCGGCGGCCGACAGGCGCCATTCCGTCCGCAACTCGCCGACGCGCGTGGCGGTCTCCGCTTCGGCCCGCACGCGCTGCAAGGCGGCGGCCACATAGGGCGGCAGGCTCTCGTCGGCGGCACGGCGCACGTCGCGTGCCACCTCGCCCCAGGAAACCGGCCACGCCGTCAGCGGCGCGCGCACGATGCCGGCATCCGCAAGCAGTTGCAGGTCATGGCGCAGGCGCGCGTCGCCCGGCGGCAGCCAGGGCCCGGCGCCGCAGGGCGCGGCGACCAGAACGATCAGGATCGGCAGAAAGCGCTGCACCGGCCGCAGAATATCGGTTTCAGCGCCGCCGGGCGATCCAGCCGGCGAGCCCCGCGAGTTCCGGCGGCGGTGTCGCCTGGGCCAGCGGCAGCAGTGAGCCGCACAGCTTCTTGCCGAGTTCCACGCCCCACTGGTCGAAGGGATTGACGTCCCACAGCACCGACTGCACGAACACCTGGTGCTCATAGAAGGCGACGATGCGTCCGAGCGTCTCCGGATCGAGCCGCGCGCACACCAGCAGCGACAGCGGCCGGCTGCCCGCATGACGCCGCTGCGGATCGGTGGTCTGGTAACCGGCCATCAGGGCCTGCGCCTGCGCCAGGCAGTTCGCGATCACGAGTTCGTCGGCGGCGGCATCGGCGGCAGCGGCGAGCGGCAGCAGGAAGTCCATGCTCACCTGTGCCGTGCCCTGGTGCAGCAACTGGAAGAAGGAATGCTGCGCATTGGATGCGGGCTCGCCCCAGAGCACGGCGCCGGTATCGCCGACCACCGGCGAGCCGTCGCGCGCCACGCCCTTGCCGAGGCTCTCCATGGATAGCTGCTGCAGGTAGGCCGGCAGGCGCGCGAGCCGCTCGCTGTACGGCAGCACCGCATGACTCGTGCAGCCGAGGGCATTGCGGTTCCAGGCGGCGATGAGCCCGGCGAGAACCGGCAGGTTGCCGAGGAATGGCGCGGCCCGGAAATGCTCGTCCATCGCCTGCGCGCCCGCGAGCATGGCCTCGAAGTGCGCCGTGCCGATCGCGAGCTCGATCGCGAGCCCGACGGCCGACCACATCGAGTACCGCCCGCCGACCCAGTCCCACATCTCGAATCGGGCGTCGCTCGCGACGTCGAACTCGTCCATCGCCGCGGCATTGGTCGAGACCGCGGCGAAATGCGCGCGCACGGCTGCTTCGCCGAGCCGGTCCGCGATCCAGGCGCGCGCCCGGCGCGCGTTCGCGAGCGTTTCCTGCGTCGTGAAAGTCTTGGAGCAGACGATGAACAGCGTGCGCGCCGGGTCCAGCTCCTGCGCGAGGTCCGCGAACCGCGTGCCGTCCACGTTCGAGACGAAGTGGCAGCGCAGGTGGCCGGTGTGGAATGGCCTGAGCGCCTCGGCCGCCATGGCGGGACCGAAGTCGCTGCCGCCGATGCCGATGTTGACGACGTCGGTGAAGCGCGCGCCGGTCGCGCTCTGGCGCTTCGCGGTGTGCACCTCGCGCACAAAGGCCGCGAGCCGCGAGCGCGTCGCCTGCACCGCGCCGTGGAGCGGCACCAGCTTCGCCGGGACCTCCATGCGCGCGGGCGCGCGCAGGAGCGTGTGCAGCGCCTGGCGCCGCTCGCTGTCGTTGACGATCTCGCCGCCGAACATCGCCTCGATGCGCGCGCGCAGGCCGGCCGTCTCTGCCGTCGCCGCCAGCGCGACCAGCGCCTCGGCGTCCAGCCGCTGGCGGCTGAAGTCGAACAGGAGCCCGCCCTGCTCGCGCGAGAAGTTCGCGAAGCGGTCCGGGTCGCGCGCGAACAATGTTGCAATGGGCAGGGTCGCCAGCCTGGCGGCGTTTTGCGCGAGGTTCCCTGACTTCATGCCAGCGTCACCAGGAAGCCCTCGCGCGAAGCCGCTTGGGACAGGC
>Ga0187893_10007105_pt1 | contig 18633 bp, 20 predicted proteins | sample MA1701074metaG_FD_139574 | JGI IMG/M metagenome (GOLD analysis project Ga0187893, IMG submission 139574) | White microbial mat communities from a basaltic lava cave in the Kipuka Kanohina Cave System on the Island of Hawaii, USA - MA170107-4 metaG ... | reverse complement strand
TTCGATAGACCGTCGATTTATTGATCCTGAGATACTTCGACACCTCCTCGAGGGTCATGACTGTCGGTCGCCGGTCGTGAATCGGGGAAGCCATCTGGGGTCCTCCATGGTTCGAATCTGACGGTCTCTCTGCTCGCTGCCGCAGGGAAACCGCCCAGGAAGTTCTCAACTGGCCGGTTGTCTACTTCAATAACTCACTATCTAATAGAGTATCGCACTGTAGCTAACTCTACTCAATCTTGTCAAGGATTTTTTTCGGGGCGATTCGAGGACTGGGGCGGACAACGCCGGAGGAAGAAACAGGTTGCTCTGACCCGACTGGGCGCGTCAGAAGGAAGGGGTGCGGATCAAGACGTAGGACGGTGGGCTATTTGACGACCACGTTAGTGGTTGTGCGGAGGACCCCGGAGACTCCCTGGATCTTTGACACGATAGTCGTCCCCAAGGCGTTGATATCGGCGGCCTCGACGAACGCGATGACATCGTGCGGGCCCGTGACAGCATAAGACAGCTTGACCCCGGAGATCTTTGCAACCTGCTTGGCCACATCCTTGGCCCGGCCTGCGGCACACTCCAGAAAGATGAAGGCAGAGACAGTCACGCTTATGACCTCCCTAGAATGGGACGACGGGCATCATGCCCTCGCCCGAACACACAGTACAGGCGCAGATTCCTAAGCCGCCGCAATTCATGCACCCGCGCGCGGACCGTGGTTCCATGTCGCTCCGTATCAACCCGCCACCCCCGCACGTTGGACACCCGATCTTCTTGAACCCTTTGCAAAACGGACACTCTACCATCCCACCCTGCATTACCCTCACCCCCGTATTTCCTACAAGATATAGGTCGTGTGTCTACCACCTCTTGAGAGAAACTGCAAGAAAAAAATGAACGCCGGACGACAGGGCGCCTCTCGGGACGCGTGCCGCCCGGAAATATGGTGTCAAACGGCGTCGATCCAGGTTTCCGCTGCTGCGCGGAGGATGAACGGTGATCACGAACTGAAGGACAGGAGAAGAACAGGCAGGAAGGCTGGGTCTGTTGACGGGGCGCTAGCGGCCACCGGCCAGGACGCCAGGCGGATGTGCTCTGGCAGGCTTGACCTCTTCATTCGAAGGCCCCATCTGCGTGCTCGTCGCCCCGTGAGGGGGATGGGCGACAGCTCGCGGCGGCGACGCTACGTGAAACGGCCGGGCTTCTCGCGCGCCGGACACTTGCATGGGCACGCCCGACCTGCTCAATCCCGACGCCGGAGCAATCGAGGCACCCCGGCTTCCGACGGCTGGGCGCGACGGACCGCCTGCGGGCGCGGCCGGCACCGGAAGCGCAGGAGCGACACGTCTGCCCATCACCGCCGTTGGGACTTTCTGGAACGGACCGCTCGATGCCGAACTTCTGGCGGGAGTGTCCGGGCGGGTGACACCGGGTGGAGTAACGCGGTGATGGCTGGAGCGAATCGGGCCAGCGACAGCCTGTCTGGAGCCGAATTCTCCCACACCGTGCCCGATCGCGACTGGCCTCGCCTCGCGCATCCTGACCGGATGTGACGGTAAGGGCGCGGGCCTCGACGGCGCAGCCCCCGGCGGCGGCCCGAAAGCCGCCCGAGCGCCGGCTGTAAAGAGACCCGGGAACTCGGCAGACGATGCTGAGCCTCGCCCACCCGCATGGAAGGTCCCTTTCTTTGCAACCACCCACGCGTTTCTAGCCTTGGCGTTCACGAAGGTCTTCGTGATGTGCACATGGGTCACATGGACGTATGTCGTGCTCGGATGGTAGATTTCCCCTGGTGCAAGCGGCACCCAGGCCACGAACTCGGGGCCATGCAGCCAGGCGACGGCGCCCGGACTCCAGATCAGCTCAGGTTCGACCGGCGGCACCCAGACCCAGCCGATCCCCGGTGCGAACCACCAGCGACCGTGATGGTAGGGCGCCCACCCCCACGGCTCATCGGAGACCCAGGTAAGCTCGTCTTGCCACCGGACCCACCGTCCATCCCGGAACGGCGTCCATCCCGTTTCGACGAAGGGGGCCCAGACATGCCCGTAGCTCGGGACCTTCACCCAGCGTCCGTGCGTACCAAACTCGGGACCGTAGGCTGCAAGTTCCGGCGGAATGTGAGCAGTACCTGCGACGCGCGAAAGCTCACGATCCCTCAAGTTGCTCCACCGGTCGAAGTCATCGCCCTCAACCAAAGCATAGAGGTGTGGTCGAAGGTCAGGGTCGAATCGCAGGAAGTCGCCGGTACGCACCCCGATCGAGCCCTCCGCCGTCTCCACCAGCACCTCTCCCGAGCGGACCGACACCTGGAACGAACCATCCGGGAGCAGATCGGATCGGAACGTGGAGATGGCCGAGGCGCGCAACGAAGCCTGGGGGAGATCAACCTGAAAGAGGCCGCCCTGCGCACGGATCCGACGAACAGAGAAAATGGCCGTCCCGCGTTCGACCCCGATTCGCCCACCGAGTGGTCCGCGGACCGAGGGACCTCCGAGCTCGATACTCGTATCGCGATTGAGGCGCACAATGGCCCCATCGGCGAACCGGACCTCCGCCCTTCCGCCGCCGGTCACCCACACCCGATCGCCGGGACCCAGCGGGAAGTTGACCGAGGCGACGATCCACTCGCGCGATCCCACCCCCTGAACCAGGACCTCGCCCTCGGCGACGCTCAGGCGCGCCGGCATCGCCGGCCACGTCTCTGCACCGGCCTGGCCCACCATGGCAGCGACAACCAAGATCGAGGCAATCGCAAGAACCGTTCTCATCAGAACTCCCTCGCAATCCAAAACCCTCACGACTCATACTCTACTACGGCCCCCACGGGACCAGGGTTACGCCAGAAAGGAACGAACCCCTACGACACGAACCGGCGCTCCAGGTCTCGATACCTCGCAAGGCCGATTACCTTCTCGAACTCCTTGAACGACAGGAGAGTCGGTGCACCACTGGTGGTCCCCTTCTCTCGTAACGTTCGAAGCGTCTCCAGGGTGGCCTTGGCCGCGCTGAACAACGCCGAGAGGGGATACACGACCATCTTGTAGCCCAGTTGCTCCAGCTCCTTGGCGCTCAGAAACGGCGTCTTTCCCCCTTCGATCATATTGGCAAACAGGTGGGCGTCCGGGATCGCTCGCGCGATCTGCTCCAGCTCCTCCACCGAGCGAGGCGCCTCAATGAAGATGACGTCGGCGCCGGCATCGCGAAAGGCGCGGCCGCGACGGATCGCCTCATCCAGCCCAAGCGGCTCGCGCGCATCGGTGCGGGCGATGAGTATCAGGTCGTCCTTGCTGCGCGCGTGCACCGCCGCCTTCAGCTTCTGCACATGATCCTCGAGCGGGATCACCCGCTTCCCCTCCATGTGCCCGCATTTCTTCGGCCATTCCTGATCCTCCAGGATGATCCCCGCAACCCCCAGTCCCAGACACTCCTCGACCGTCCGTATCACGTTCAGCGGGTTCCCATACCCGGTGTCCATATCGGCGACCACCGGCACATCGACCGCACGCACCATATGGCGCACCCGGTCCAGCGACTCCGTCATCGTCATGAGCCCCAGGTCCGGGAGCCCAAGCGCCGAGGCCGCCAGCCCGAAGCCGGAGGTGAAGACGACCTCGAACCCGCACTGCGCCGCGATGCGCGCCGAGAGCGCATCGTACGCCCCGGGTAACACCAAGATGCCGGGCTGATCCAACACCCGGCGAAGCCGCTTCGCGTTACTCATACGCCTCCCCTTCACAAAGGTGTCACGGGCCCAATCCGCCTCTGACCTGCCGATCAAGTCAGTGGCCGGAACCTTATCACACGGCCATCCCCGCATGTCAAGGCGGCGTCGCTGAATCGTTGCTTGGTGGGAAATGATCCGGAGAACGGGTCGTAAATTGGACGACCACAATTGGATCGACCCCATCAGTAGGCAATTGCACCGTTGTCGAGTATAATGCCGGTGATCAACAACGCCTCGCACACATGGAGTGAAGGGGCCTCGCACATGATTCTCCAGTGTGATTGTATTGTGCGTCGCGATGACCGACCCAACAGCAGCGGAGGTTCAGATGGCGCTACATCGATTATCGCTCCCAAGTGGCTTGCTCGCAGCGTGGCTGGCGGCTGCCGCGCTCATGGTGACCAGCGGCAGCCCTGTGCGCGCCGCAACGAGTTACGTCCTGTCGTGCCGGGGCGGGGGCAACATGACAATTGAACTCCATTCCGGTGGCGACGGGAGCGGCATGTGGATTGTGTTCCACAGGGGGAATTACGCGGGCAGTGTACAGCCGGTGCGATCAGGTGACTGCACGTGGATTGACCGTGGCATGTTAGAGAGCGAGCCGACACGGCTGTTAGTGAACGTCAATGATGCCTTTGTGAGCGCCGTCATCAGGGCGAATGGCACCGTTGAACGATTCAACTACTCGTATAAAGAAAGGGCACGAAGCATTGAGAATCTTCGCTACGTGATCGACTCCGTGTTACAGGACCGGCCATTTCAGGTTCACGCCTATGCAGTCAAGCATGCCCGAGGGGACTACTTGAAGGCCACCCGAATCGGTCCCTAACCCGGCCCGATCAGGCGCCGACGCCGGGGCGTGAGAGATTTTTCTTAGCACTCAACCAGTACGACAACTGATAAGCGATGGGGAGGTTGAGCGATGTCGATCGTGTACGTCTTGATGATTGTGATTGGGGCGGCAGGTGCCATCTTCGCCATTCAGAACATCGATCCGGTCGTGATTCGCTTCCTGGCCTGGCGGATCGAAGGCGCGCCGCTCGCGATGGTGATCATCCTGTCCATCGCGATCGGGGTAGTGTTTACCTCGCTGGTGGGTCTTGTCCAACAGCTCAAGCTGAGATCCAGGATTCGCCGGCTTGAAGCCGACCTGGCCCGGGCCTCCGTCGCGGCGGAGCGCCAACAGCCTGACCCGCTGACCCAATAAGCTTGGGGCAGGTGGCGCTGCTGCGGCACGATTCGAGTCAGGAGGGACGGAACAGATCGGGGGTCTGGAGTTGACGCGCCCTGGTCAGCGCGTTGGGCGAGTTGTCGGAGAAGATCCGGTAGAGATGTTCGGCAGTCAGCGCCTGGGGAATCAACACATAGTCCGCGCCCGCCGCGTAGAGTTGCTTTGCGCCCTCCAGAGTGTCGGCAGTCAGCACGACCTTTGCTGAGCGGGTCAGCCCCCGAACCTCGTGGAGGAGCTGGAGATTGCTGGTTCCCTTGAGGAACCAGTCAGAGATGCCCGAGATCACGATGGAAGCCCGCTCGATTCCCGCGTGACGCAGACTTTCCACATTCGAGATGTCCCCGTAGTAGTGCTCCACACCGTGCCGCTCGAGGATCTCGAGCGTCTCCGGATTGAAATCGACCGCGACGATCCGCTGCTTCATCGCCGGCGCGTGGCGGTCAAAATGCTCGATCAGCGCCAGTCCTTCCCGCGAGACCCCCAAGAGAAAGAGATCGCGCACCGTGTCTCGGCCATGCGACGGCCGTTCCTCTTGCTGCGCCGCCGCGCCGCCCAGCCAGCGGGGAAGGCCCATGCGTTCCATCAATCCGGCGAGCCAACTGGCCAGCGCGTGGTTGCGCAGGATCCCGTAGGTGGACAACACCGACGTGACGAGGAGCGTGTACAGGACCAACGACGCGGCGGTGCGACTTACATGGCCAAGGCCAACCCCCAGCGAAAAGATCACAAGTGAGAATTCGCTGATTTGCCCGAGGTTGATTGCGACGACGCCGGCGGTCCGCGTGTCGAGCCCGAGAAACGCGAAGATCGGGTACATGGCGGCGAAGCGACTCAGGATCACGAACGCCGCCCCGCCCAGTGCCATGAGCAGCAGCGGCAGAGATGGCTCGGGAATCTTGAGGCCCAGGGCGACGAAAAAGAGCGTAATGAAGAAGTCCCGCACGCCGGAGACCCGCGAGACCACTTCAATGCTGTATGGGAACGATGCGATGACGACGCCCGCGATCAGCGCGCCCATCGCCGCAGACAGCCCCGCTCGCGCCGCGACAGCGGCGACGAGAAAGCACCACGCCATCGAACTGACCAGCATCAATTCAGGGGAGGTCGCCATAAACCGAAACAAGCCGGGCAGCACGAACCGAGCCAGCAGCGCCGCGGCGGCCAAGAGCCCCAGCCCCGCTGCAAGCGAGCGAATCAGCAGGGCGGGCTGCAGGTTCTGGAGATTGGGTTGCAGCGAGATGAAGGCAATGGCCCAGAGATCCTGGAAGACCAGAATCCCGAGGGTGACTCGCCCTCCGAACGTGCCCAGCTCGAACTTGTCGGACAGGAGCTTCACCACGATCAACGTGGAGGACATGCTCGTGGCGACTGCCAGGTACAGCCGGTCGAACGCTCCCCCAGCAGTGGCAGCAACCCCTCCCAGCGCCAGCCACGCCAGCCCGGCGCAGATCGGGACCTGAAGCAGACCACTGACCGTGATGCTTCGACCGGCCTGGAGCAATCGCGGCAGGTTGATCTCCAAGCCGATGATGAACAGCAGGAGGATCAGCCCGATCTCGGAGATCAGCTCGATGCTGGTCTCGTCGGTGATCACGCCCAGCCCGACGTGAGGCCCCAGCAACGCCCCGCTTACGATATACCCCAGGATGAGCGGTTGAGCGAGGCGCCGCGCGATCAGGGCCAGCACAGCGGCGGCGACGATACTGATGCTGATGGCGCCAAGGAGGGTCATTGCGAAAGGGCACTTTTCAGATCGAGATGCTCCAGCATGCCGATATACACAGATGGTGGCCCCAACGGGACTCGAACCCGTGTTTCGGCCTTGAGAGGGCCGCGTCCTAGGCCACTAGACGATGGGGCCACTGTTTGGCGAGGTGGGAAGGTTTCGAGGACCGGCCTACTATACCGGAAGCGCCGATCAGCCCGCAACCGAAATTCAGCCGGGGCGAGATACCCGACAAAAAGGAATCGCCTGTCTCCCCTGATTTGACGCGCTCGAAGGAGACAGGCGATTCAACGATCGTAAGGCAGATGAAACGACGAGCTAGACGGGTTTGCCCTGCAGGTAGGACCGGAGCATCCAGCTCATCTTCTCATGCTTTTCCATCAGCCCCGTGAGGAAGTCGGTCGTGCCGGCGTCGTGATGCTTCTCCGTGCAGGTCTCGAGGTCGATCCGCAGGCTGCCGATGACCGCTTCGTGATCGCCCAGCAAGTTGGAAATCATGTCCCTGGCAGCCGGGTATTCGCCTGGATGTTCCTTTAACCTGGAGCGCTTCAAGAATTCCGCAAGCGTCGCGACGGACCATCCGCCGAGAGACCGCGCGCGCTCCGCGACCTCGTCAACGACGTCGTTCAGCGCCTCATACTGTGCCTCGAAGAACTTGTGGAGGTCGTTGAACTGGGGCCCGACGACATTCCAATGGTAGTTTCTGGTCTTCGTGTAGAGCACATACTCATCGGCCAGCAGGGTGTTCAGGATCTGTACGACCCCTTCCCGCTGTTTATCCGTCAAACCGATATTCGGCCTCATCTGCTCCTCCTTGGTCTTCCGAAAGTTCATCTGGCACACTAACAACCGCGCTCGAATTTTACCATTCGATCTCTTTCCTGTCACGGAAAAACCGGCCGCTCGGACCGCGATCCGCGAGCATGGCAAGCCAGACGGCTGTGTCGGCTCCGTCTTCGACCGATCGGTCTGCGCCGGGCCCACCCATGTCGGTCCGGACCCACCCGGGGCACACCGAGTTCACCAGGATATTGGTCCCCTTCAACTCGTCCGCGAGGATGCGAGTGAGCGCATTCAGGAAGGCTTTGGACAGCCGATATGACGGGTATCCGCCACCCATGTCGCTCAGAGCCCCGAGTCCGCTGGAGACATTCACGATCCTCCCATACTTGTGCCGCAGCATGATCGGGATCAGGGCTTGAGACAACAAGAGCGGCCCGAATGCATTGGTTTCCATCGTCTTGCGCACAACCTCGAAGTCAACATCGATCCCCCGCTTGTCCCGGTCGATGAAGACCCCGGCGTTGTTGACCAGAATATCCGATCGTCCATGCTCATTTTCCACGTATCGTGCAAACCGCTCGATGCTTCCGTGACTGGTGACATCGAGAGAATGAAACTGGACTGCGAGCCCTTCCTCTTGTAACCGTTGGCAGGCTTCCTTCCCCTTTACCTCCTCTCGTGCCGTGAGGATTACGTTGACTCCTTGTCGCGCGAGTTGCCGGCAGACCTCGAAGCCTATCCCTCTATTTGCGCCGGTGACGACGGCGATCCTGCAATCTTTCGGCATGCTCAGCCGTTAACCACGTGCATCATCGATTCGGGGTAGCGAGCGCCCGGGGCAACTCCACGAGGCGCAACCCAGGAGGCTCAGAGGTAGGTCTGGTCGATGTAACACCAGCGCCAGTCTTTTTTGGCCTGATAGGGTTCGATCAGCGGGTGGCGAGTCGCCTGGAAGTGTTTCGTCGCGTGCCTGTTCTTGGAGGAATCGCAACAGCCGATGTGGGCGCAGGCGAGGCAGATGCGTAGCGCGACCCATGCATCGCCGGTTTGCAGGCACTCCTCACACCCCTCGGCGCTGGATGTGACCTCTCTGATCTGGTCGAGATGCGTGCACTTGGCCATCAAGTAGCCCTCCCTCTTTTGCCCCCTCACCTTGCTCCTCTCCCCCAAATGGGGCGAGGAGATTTGCGACGGTTCAGGGCCTCCACTTATGGGATCAGGACGATCTTGCCGTAGGCTCCCGGTTCCATAACGGCGTGGTGTGCGCGCGGCGCATCGGCGAGTGGCAGCTCTTGCCCGACAACAGGAGAGAGCGTGCCGTTCTCAAGCCCGGCGACGAGGGCTGCGTGAGCGCTCGCCCTCTCACGATCGGGGATGTTGAACAGAGACATGCCCAGAATGCTGGCATCCCTGCCCATCGTCTCCCGAGGATCGATCTCAACAGTCCCGCGACTGCCGATGACTACTACGCGCCCACGGAGCGCCAACACCCTCAAGTCCTTGCCCAGGTTGACATTGGCCAGCATTTCCAGGATCAGGTCCACACCACGCCCGCCGGTCAGGTCGAGAACGCGCTCCAGGTAATCGGGCGCGTGATGATCGACAACATGGTGCGCGCCCTGTGCAGCGACAAGCTTCCTGCCCTTGTCGGTCCCGGCTGTGCCGATGATGATCATGCCGGCTGCCCGCGCCAACTGGAGCGCCGCGATGCCGACGCCACCGCTCGCACCATGCACTAGGACCCACTCCCCGGGAAGCGCATGAGCGATCTGGAAGTAGGCGCGATAGGCGGTCGCGTACGGGACGTTGACCGCCGCGCCCTGCGCGAATGAGACGTGCTGCGGCAACGGATGTACCTGGGACTCGTGGCAGAGCGCCTCCTCCGCATATGAGCCGGTGATCGTGCCAGCCGTGTACACCCTGTCGCCGGCGGCGACACGCGTCACACCCTCCCCGACCGACTCGATGGTGCCGGCGCCGTCCGCGCCTGGGGTGTAGGGCAAGGCCGGCTTCCTGGGATAGGTGCCGGACCTGATATAGGTATCGACAGGGTTGACGCCGGCAGCCTTTATCCGGACCACGACCTGTCCGGGACCGGGTCGAAGGTCGGCAACCTTTTCCAGGCGCATCACCTCAGGAGGACCAAAATTGTGAACTCGAATAGCGTTCATGGGTTTCCTCCCTGTGAATGCCTTCAGCCTCGCTCCATCAATTCGTGATCACGGCGCGGAAACGCACCTTGCCGTCCGCAACCCGGTCATATGCCCGAACGATCTGGTCGAAGGGATACGTCTCGGTGACCACCTTGACCTTGCCCGTCGCAGCGTACGCCAGCGCCTCGTGGAGATATTCGGGGTGGTTCTGCTGGCTGCCGAGCAGGCGAAGGCGCCGTATGATGAAGTCACCCGGAGAGATCTGGAGTGGCTTGGCCTCGAAGCCCATCAGGACGAAGCGTCCATCGGGGCGCAGGCCCTGGATGCTGTCGGCCATGGCGTCGTTGGAATTGCTGGTGCCGAGGATCACATCGGCGCCGCCGGCAGCCGCCAGGCCGCGGCCATCGCGCACGACCTCGTCGGCGCCCAACTCGCGGATCGCCTTGTCCTTGTCGGCCGAGCGGGACACGGCGATCGTGTGGAATCCGGCGGCCTTCGCGTACTGCACCGCAAGGTGACCAAGCCCGCCGATCCCGACGACGGCGATCCGCTCATAGGGCATGGGATCGGCCCAACGCAATCCGCTCCAGACCGTATAGCCGGCGCAGAAGATCGGGGCCGCCTGCTCATACGACAGCCCGTCGGGGAGGAGCATCGTGGCGTCGGCGTGGGTGAGCATATACTCCGCGTGGCCGCCTGGCGCCGCGCCGCCGGTCCCGACCTGCTCGGCACAGAACAGCCGCTTGCCGCGCTGACACCACTCGCACCGGCCGCACGTGGTCTGGATCCAGGGCACGCCGACCCGGTCACCCGCCTTGCGGGTCTGCACGCCGGCACCAACGGCGACGATCTCACCAACCGGCTCGTGCCCCAGGACTCGGGGGAACGAGCCAGGAAGCTCTCCCCTGGTCTGGTGGACATCGGTAAAACAGATCCCGCTGACCCGGATCTTGATGAGCACCTGGTTCGGACCAGGCTCCGGGGTCGGGACCTCTCTGATCTCCCATTTGCCATGCGCTGCCGGAACCACTGCCGCTCGCATACGCTCGACTCCTCTCACTCGTTCTCTACCGTCCTGGGTTTCGATTCCTCCGGGGTGATCCCCACAGAGAGCTTTTCCGCGCGCCGGATGACGGTCAGCACCGATCGCACGCCGACCTGGGCCTCCGTCAACAGCCGGTGCAGGTCATCGATGCCGCCTACCGGATGGCTGTCATACCCGACGATGACATCGCCTTCCTGGAGGCCGGCCCTCTGCGCTGGGCTGTCCGGCTCGACAGAGAGAACCAGGATGCCGCTCTCGACCGGCACCTGGTGGAAGCGGACCAGCCGCCGCAGGAGAGGCGCGGTCTGTCCACCCACCCCGATGTAGCTGCGTCGAATCTTTCCTTCTTTGATGAGCCGCCCGGCGACGAACTTGGCCGTGTTGATCCCGATGGCAAAGCAGATCCCCTGGGCGGGTAGGATCACCGCCGTGTTCACCCCGATCACATCGCCCCCGGAGGTCACCAGGGGCCCGCCGGAGTTGCCCGGGTTCAGCGCGGCGTCGGTCTGGATGACATTATCGATGAGCCTGCCGGAGCGGGACCGCAGCGACCGGCCGAGCGCGCTCACCACGCCTGCGGTCACCGTGCACTGAAAGCCGTACGGATTGCCGACGGCGATCACGACCTGCCCGACATGAATCGTCTGGGAGTCGCCCAGCGAGACCGGCACGAGGCCTGGCGCATTGATCCGGACCACCGCCAGATCGCTCTCGGGGTCATCCCCCACCAAGTCAGCCTGGAAGCGTCGCCCATCCACCAGGGCCACCTCGATCCTGGCGGCGCGGTGCACGACGTGGCTGTTCGTCAGGATGAAGCCGTCCGGCGTGAAGACGAACCCGGATCCGCTGCCCCGTGTCTCCTGAGGGAGGCGTGGATCGGCACCGGGGCGCGTCTTGATCTCCTGGCGCACCTCGATGTTGACGACGGACGGACTGACCTTTTCCGCCGCGCTGATGACCGCCCGCGAATAGGCATCCAACAGCACATCATCGGATGCCTCGGCGGTCTCAACCTGCGAGTTCCCTGCGATCCCGGAACCGTTCTGTGAGACAGAGTGCAGCAGTTGCTTCATGACCATCACCCCTCGCTTGACTTCGCAACATTTTCCGATGTCACTGTTGCACTATCGTAACAGATTACAATCACTTCGGAAAGTAGACACTTTTAGGTAGTATACACACCAAAAGGTATGTTAAGATCGCCACGTCGCCAGGATGGCGGCAACGCCGATCGAGAAGACACGCAAGGGAATTCAGGGGTGCGCCGATGCGCCACAAACCGAACGTGTTCAGCGAGCAGTGCGGATCGCAACAGGTCCTGGGCCTGATCGCCAACAAGTGGACCACCCTCGTCATCTACGCGCTTGCGCAGGGCACCAGGCGATACAGCGAGCTCCAGCGGGAGATCGGAGGAGTGTCCCAGAAGATGCTGACCCAGACGTTGCGCAACCTGGAGCGGGACGGGCTCGTGCAGCGCCGCCTGTACCCGGTCGTTCCGCCAAAGGTTGAGTACTCACTCACCCCGCTCGGCAGGACACTCATCGATCCGCTGCGGGCGATCTGCAGGTGGGCGGAACAGCACCTCCACAAACTCCAGGCAGCACGAGCCAGCCACGTGGATGGCCGGGGAAGGTAGCTCGACGACAGTCTGACCCGACCCTCCTCCCATTCCCTCTCTCCAACTTGACGGCGATCACCCTGTCGGAGCATGCTTTCCTCCGAGCACACGGGATTTCGCGTCGTGGCCCGGCTTCGAGCAGCGCGCGCGCGTAGCATGTGCGCCGCCTGGTGCGTGCGCTGTTAGCCGGCGGCCGTCCGACGAATTCGGCTGACATCTCTGTGCCGGAAGCAATCGACCGTGTGATCGTTCACCATGCCCACCGCTTGCATGAACGCGTAGCAAATCGTGGAGCCGACGAACTTGAACCCTCGGCGGAGCAGATCGCGACTCAGGGCGTCTGACTCCGGAGTGCGCGCGGGGACCTGTCGGAGCGAACGCCAGTGGTTCACTAGAGGCGCTCCGCCAACAAAGCGCCACACATAGGCATCGAAACTTCCGAACTCACGCTGCACGGCAAGGAACGCCCTCGCGTTGCGCACCGTACTCTCGATCTTGAGGCGGTTACGAACAATGCCTGGATCCCGGAGGAGACGTTCGACCCGTGCCGGCGTAAAGCCTGCCACTCGCGCAGGATCGAACCAGGCGAATGCGCTGCGGTAGGCATCCCTCTTCTTGAGGATCGTCTCCCAGCTCAAGCCGGCCTGCGCGCCCTCGAGTGTGATGAACTCGAAGTGGATCGCGTCGTCGTGGACCGGTACACCCCACTCGGTATCGTGATACGCGATGCCGAGCGGCGTTCGAGCCCAGGCACAGCGCTTCTGAGGACTCATGGCTCTCTTCGACGGTCGGCCTTACGCCGGATACTTGATCACGCTTGCCGCCGTCCAACGGCCGCGGTCACCGGCGCGCCGCAATCGCGGCGGGACTCTTGCGCAAGCGATTGGTCCGACGGGCGGGCGCGCTCCTGCGCCGTGCGTTGTCAGGAACTGCATCTTTTGGGCGCCAACGAAATCGCGACAGAGAAAGACGACCTTTCACGTCGAAGACGACCCCTTCCCTCTCCAACAAGATACGTTGAAGGTCCTCGAACCCGGACACCGACCGCTGACTGATCTCGCCTTTCGCGTTGACCACCCGATGCCATGGAACAGCATGGTGGTCGCGCAGCGCAGCGAGAGCGTACCCTATTTGACGAGGTTGCCGAGGAATGCCGGCAAGGCGAGCGATTTGACCATACGTCGCGACGCGACCTTTTGGGATACGACGCACCATGCTGTAAATGTGATCATACGTGATGCCGCTATTCGAGTGCTCCCACATTCTTCCTTTCGCCACCTTTGGGCTTGATGGAATTCCAGAGGTAGAGCGTCGCCACCGTGCGCAGGGGGCGCCACGTTTCACCCAAGGCGTCAAGCTGTCTTGGCGTGGGAATGTCCTTCATCCCGTGCAGGTCCGCGATGCTCTTTCTGAGTGCGTAGTCATCGATGGGAAAGACATCCTTGCGTCCCAGGTTGAAGATGAGCAGCATCTCGACCGTCCACCGCCCCACGCCGAAGATTGTGGTGAGCCGTCGCGTGATCTCGTCATCGCTGAGTGCGGCGATCTTCTCCGACGACGGCACGGTTCCGTCCAACGTCTTTGCCGCCAGGTCTTTCAGGGATGCAGTCTTGGCTCTTGACAAGCCCGCGCCTCTCAGTGACCGGTCGGGAGTTTTCAGCAAATCGCGAGGCTCTGGAATCGTCGATCCAGGATACATGCCTTTCACCCTGCCCAGGATGGTTGTCGCTGCCTTTGGCGACAATTGCTGATGAACGACGGCTTCGAGCAGGGTTGCGTAGGGGGATTGGTTCGGCTTCAGGTTGAACTCCATCGGCTTGGCCATGCAGCGGGCCAGCCGTCGGTCACTGGCTCCAAGGAGTCTCACCGCGCGCCGGAGGTCCCTCTGCGATTTGATGGTTGGAGGTGGCCCGAACGTGACACCTTCGATGGCCAGCATCCTCGCCTTGGTCGCTCGTCCGCCGTGAGCGGAAAATCCTCCGGGTTTACCGCCGGCGGCCACAACCCGATGGCAGGGGATGATGAGTCCGATCGGATTCCTTCCCAACGCCTGTCCAACGGCCCTGGCCGCGGCGGGTCGGCTCACGGCTTTGGCAAGCTGGCCGTAGGTCCTGGTCTGTCCCGCCGGGATTCGTCGAGCGGCCTGGTACACCTGCCGCGCGAACGGATCCGCTCCATCCAAGTCGAGGGTGATGTCCAGAAAATCCTGCGCGTCGCCCTGGAGGTGCTTGCGGACTCTCTCGATGACCTCGGCAATTTGGGGCGGAGGCGCGCTCGACTTGCGCGCGCCGGCACTCCGCGCGATTCTCGATTCAGTCATCGTCCTCGTGGCCTCAGGGAGCTGAAGCAAGGTCACGGCAGGTGGCGTCCGGGAATTCCCAGGTTCGCTCCACACAATGCCGCACGAGCCCAGCGGCGTCTCAAAGAGGCAGAACGCGATGTGCTTCATCGGGGGAGTCCCTTCCGAATTCGCGCCGGTCTCCGATCGCTACTTGACCCGCGCATAGACCTCCTCCACCGATTTGTATTCCTTGCCGTCAGGGCCTTTGGCGTAGGAGGTGAAAGTGTGGTGATCGTTGTCGAGGATCTTCCATTCGGCGCGCATCCACCTCGCCTTCTCGCCGGTGATCGGACAACTAAAATGGCCACTCTCCGTGATCGCGTTGGAGGCGGCAACGTACGTTCCGGCTACCTGCATGATGCCGGTCCCCATGGTGCCCAACCACACCGTCTGGTACTCGCCGCGGATGTTGTCATAGCCGGTGTAGCCGACCGCGTCAAACGGCTGATTGTCCAAAGCGCTCTTGAAGTCCCGCTTCAGGAAGCGGCCCCCGAAGACCCAGGTATTGTCGCTCGTCCCGTGCACCTCCTGGGGTGTGTCTCCCGGCTTCATCCAGTAACGCATGCGAAACGTCCATTTCCCCACGAACGGCTCAAGGCGCCTATGACTCTCCCCCGGCGTGCCGTACTTCTGAACCTGCATCATGGCCGCGTCAAGCTCACTCGGTGGCTTGCTCGTGTCCGCCGCCAGAGTATAAGCCGCTGTAGCCACGACGAACGCCACCCCAACAACCAATCCCGTTCCAGCCAACCGTCGATTCTTCATGATGTCCTCCATCACTTGTGCGTGAGCGTCAACCGATATTCCAAACCGGTGGTGATGCCCTAATCTCGATTCACACGATGGCAAACCCGGGAACTTGTCGGGGGCTGTCATTGCGAGCGACCAACGGGAGCGTGGCAATCTCTTGGTTCTTGGGGCTGCGAAGAACGGTGGGATTGCTTCGGCCACTCCGTGCCCTCGCAATGACCATCGTCTATGCTCGTTGAATCAGGACACCACCCAGGCCTCGAACAGCCGTTGCTATTGCTTGGGCGTTGCTTCTACGATCGATTTCATTGCCGCCAATCCCTTCTCGAACTGACCGCCGACCATGTGGTCCATGTTCATGAACAGGCACATCGCCTTGGCGATGAAGTTGTTTTTGCCGGTCATGCTCCACGTAACCGCGGTTTGATTCCCTTCAGGCTTGAAGGTAAACTCCGCGGTGCTGGTTCCGGCCATCGGCTTGACGAATTCCAGATTGAACCGGATCAATTCGTTCGGGCGACTCTCCGTGATCGTCATGCTTCCTTCGCCCACCTGATTGTTGCCGGCCCAGCGGAAGATGGCTCCTGTTCCTGCCGGCGGGCCCTCGAAGGCATTCTTCGCCGCTGGATCGAGTTTCGCCCACGGAGACCACGCCTCCCACTTGTGCAAATCGTTCACCTGTGCGAACACCGCCGACGCTGGGGCTGACATGGTGGCCGTCCGCATGACGCGGAACTCGGACGGCTGCATGGCAACGACCGCGACGAACACGACAACGATCGCCGCGAGAACGATGAGGATTTTTTTGAGCATCGTAGGTCTTCTCCCTTCTCCTTTTCAGTTATTCGCCACAAAGGCGCGACATTCGTCCCTAGCCGCCGGCCATGGCCCCCACGATCAGAAAGGGCTCGGCCCCGGTCGCGACGGCGTCGGGCAGCGGCGCGTCCGGCAGCTCGTTGGACAGATCCTGTCCGCAGGCGAAGAACCTCACGAACGCACGGCGCTTCTTTGTGACGTGGTCGCGGATCGTCCCGCGCAGCATCGGGTAGCGGGCCTCGAGCGCGTCAAGGACCGACTGTTGCGTGACCCGACCCTCGACGTGGAGCGTGACCTCGCCGTCCACGCGTGCCAGCGTCCGCAGATGTGCCGGGAGCACGACTCGGATCATGCCAGCGTCTGGACTTCGACGGACAGCACGGCCGGAAGGTCCCGGACGATGGGCGCCCAACTGTCCCCGGCGTTGGCCGATCCGTACACCTGTCCGCCGGTGGTCCCAACGTACAGACCGCACGGATCGAGCGAGTCCACGGCCATCGCGTCGCGCAACACGTTGACGTAGCAGTCGCGCTGCGGCAGACCCTTCGTGAGCGCTTCCCACTCGTTCCCGCCCGTCCGGCTGCGGTACACCCGCAGCTTCCCGTCTGGCGGATAGTGCTCCGAGTCGCTCTTGATCGGGACGACGTAGATGGTCTCCGGCTCGTGCGCGTGGACATCGATCGGGAACCCGAAGTCGGTCGGCAGGTTCCCGCTGACCTCGTGCCACGACTCGCCGGCGTCGTCGCTGCGCAGGACGTCCCAGTGCTTCTGCATGAACAGCACGCCGGGGCAGGACCGGTGCATCGCGATGCGGTGCACGCAGTGGCCGACCTCGGCATTCGGGTCGGGGAGTTCATACCGGGATTTCAGGCCGCGGTTCACCGGCCGCCACGTCTTGCCGGCGTCGTCGGTCCGGAACGCGCCCGCGGCCGAGATGGCGATGAAGATCCGCTGGGGATTGCTCGGGTCCAGCAAGATCGTGTGCAGGCACATCCCCCCGGCGCCCGGCTGCCAGAGGTGCCCTTTCACGCCGCGCAGCGCGGGAAGCTCCTGCCACGTCTGCCCGCCGTTGCTCGAACGGAACAGGGCGGCGTCTTCCACCCCGGCGTAGACCGTGTCCGGATCGGTCAGCGACGGTTCGAGATGCCAGACGCGCTTGAACTCCCAGGGGTGCGGCGTGCCGTCGTACCACAGGTGCTTACCCACCTCGCCCTCGTAAACGAACTTGTTGCTCTCGCCTTTGGGCATGCCGTCGGGGGTGGTGGTTGGCTCGCCGGGGGGCGTTCCGGGTTGGTGCCATGTCTTGCCGCCGTCATCCGATCGTTGAATGATCTGCCCGAACCAGCCAGAGGTCTGGGACGCATACAGCCGATTCGGGTCAGCGGGAGATCCCTTGAGGTGGTAGATCTCCCAACCCGCAAAGAGGGGGCCGCTCACATCCCAGTGTTGCCGCTTGCCGTCCGACGTCAGGACAAACGCACCCTTGCGTGTCCCAACGAGTACTCGTATCGCGCTCATACCGTACTCCTTCCTGAGATTCGCCCCGGTCTTGGCACGAAGCTTCCTCGCAACCAGCGATCCGCCCGTCGCGGACGCTACTCGGTCGGCAGGTCCGGTATCTCCATGACCGGCCGGATTTCGATGGTCCCCTTGAGGGCCGGCGGGATTTGCGAGGCGATGACGATCGCCTCGTCAAGATCCTTCGCGTCGATGAGGTAATAGCCGCCGAGCTGTTCGCGCGTCTCCGCGAACGGACCGTCCGTCACGAGCCGCTTGCCGTTGCGCACGCGAACACTGGTCGCCGTCGCCACCGGGTGCAAAGGATTGGCGGCCACATATTGCCCCTTCGCTTTGAGGTCGTGGCAGAGCTGCGCCGACTCCACGTAACACTCCTGCCGCTCGGTGTCGTTCATCGCCTGCTCGTTGAGGTACACCAGCAACATGTATTTCATGTTTGTCCCTCCATCGACCAAGCTCCCCTGCCCGGCCCGCGTGAGTGGGCTGGGAAATCCCAGAAACCGACATCGCGGGCCGGGTCGGGTGCAGCGCTTGGTTCGGCGTTGCTGTTGTGGTCAGTTGTTGTCCGCGCACCTTCGTCATCGTTCGGCCTGCCTTGCGCGGTGTAGAACTCCGCCAAGCCAGGCGCAGGGCAACGTAATGAGCACGAGCGCAACCGGGTACCCGTTCGGACCCAGGGCCACCAGGGCGATCGTGGTCGAGACTCACGCCATCGTTCGCAGGTACTCAGCAAGACGATCGAAGCTCTGCGATGCGCCCTCCTTCATCCCCGTCTGGAGTGCCGCGGCGCGAGCCTCCTTGGACAGGTAGAGAACCGTTAGCGTGATGGTCGTCCTGCCATCCTTCTCGAAGAGGCTCAGCGTGTTGAGCGTTTCGGGCCACTCGCCACCCCACGACTCGGTGGAGACGAGCCGCTCGGGGGGCGTAACCT
>Ga0187893_10007104_pt1 | contig 18634 bp, 8 predicted proteins | sample MA1701074metaG_FD_139574 | JGI IMG/M metagenome (GOLD analysis project Ga0187893, IMG submission 139574) | White microbial mat communities from a basaltic lava cave in the Kipuka Kanohina Cave System on the Island of Hawaii, USA - MA170107-4 metaG ... | reverse complement strand
GCGGGCGGCTGCGAGGCCCGCCCGGAGGCCGAGCGCGTCAGCGCGAGGACCGGAGGGAGCGGCGAGCAATGCACAGCCGCGGACCGCCGGAGCAGCCGGGAGCCCGCGACAGCGGGCGGCTGCGAGGCCGGCCCGGAGGCCGAGCGCGTCAGCGCGAGGACCGGAGGGAGCGGCGAGCAATGCACAGCCGCGGAACGCCGGAGCAGCCGGGAGCCCGCCGAAGGCGGGCGGCTGCGAGGCCCGCCCGGAGGCCGAGCGCGCCAGCGCGAGGACCGGAGGGGTGGCTTGCCCACCCCCTTGAAGTACAGCTCGTCTTCGGGTGATTTCGAGAACCATTTTACGACGAGCTGTACTGAGTTCGAAGTCTCCGTGACGGGGAGGAGTGGTTGACGTCCGTCCGTCGTCACGGCTCCTACGACCCACCCGAGCCCCGCGCCATCCCCCGGATCGCCCGCAGCCCCTCGGCCGAGGCCATCTCGGCGCGCTCGGCGGGGACCCCCTCCGCCACGACGCCCAGGCGGGCGAGGGCCGTCAAATAAAGCTCTCGCAGGCGCGGCGCGCCCGCGACGAGGAGACTCTTCGGGGCTCCCGAGCGAGTGCGCTCGGCGATCTCGCCGCCGATGAGGACTCCAGAGAGGAACGCCGAGGCCTCCTCCTTCGCGAGGCCGGTCAGGACGGGGAGAGCGCGGACCTTGAAGAGCGCGCTCAGGGGACCCACCCGGCCGGCGGCATCGACGCCACGAAGGAATTGCTCCTCGAGCGCGCCATCGATCGCCGCGGGCTCTTCGGGGAGCGTCCGGGCGAGAAGCGTCGCGCGGTGGAGCGCCGCGTGGAGGTCGCCCGTCGGGACGGTCGTGAAGTCCTCGATCTTGCCGTCCTCCCAGAGGATCCACTTGGAGTGGGTCCCGGGAAGGACCAGGGTGCACGGTTCGTGCTCTGCGGAGACGCCGAGAATGCCGATCGCCTCGACCTCCTCGCCGCGGAGGACATCCTCGCCGGTCCGCACGCCCGGAAGAAAATGGAGCCGCACGCCGCACGCGGATTCCTCGCGCCGTCCGGCGAGCAGCTCCCGCGGCCCCGCCGGAGCCCGCACGTACGGCGTCTCGAACCACCCGAGCGTCGAAGTGATCATGCCGGCGAAGTAGACCTCTCCGCCGGCGCGGGTCCAGTCGCCGCGAGCCTCTCCGCCGCCGCGTTTTTGCCCTGCATGGCCGGCCGCTTCAAGGAGCCCGTCGAGGTTCCGCAGGAAGATCGCCTCGTGCTCCCCGCTCCGGAGCTCCCCGATGCCCTCGGCCGATGCGATCTCGGCGAGGGGCGGGGAATGCGGACGGCTCCCATCGAGGAGCCGGAGCCGCAGGTGCGTCGTGCCCCAGTCGACGGCGACGAACTCCCCTCGCGGGGCGGCGCGGTCCCTCTTCACGGGCCCTTCTCAGTTGGAGTCGAGCGAGGCCATGCGCCGCCCCCAGTCGAGCCGCTCTTCGACCCAGCGGGCCACGCGCAGAAGGTGGAGGTCGTTGCCCGGGGCGCCCACGAGCTGGATCCCGAGCGGAAGCCCGCGGCCCGTGAGGGAGGCCGGCAGCGTGATGACGGGGAAGCCGGCGTTCGTCCAGGGGACGCTGAATCTCGGGTCTCCGGTCGTCTCGAGCCCGAACGGAGCCGCGGAGGGCGCCGACGGCAAGAGCAGGGCATCGACCTCGCCCACGAGTCGCTCCGCATCCGCCCGGAAGCACCGCCGGTGCTCCAGCGCTCGCACGTACTCCTCTTCGGTCGAGTCGAGGCCGGCCCGGATCAGCTCCGCGAGCTTTCTGCCGTAGGCATCGGGCCGAGCCTGAAAGGACTGCCCCTCGCCGCGCGCCATCTCCACCTCCATGATCCGCCGATGGCTGTCGTGGACCTTGGAGAAGCTGTCGGGCAGATGGACGACGTGGACCACCGCGCCCGCGCCGTGGAGGACCTTCGCCGTGTGGATCGCGAGGCGCCCCTCCTCGTCGTCCGCCGTCTCCGTGAAATACTTGCGGCCCAGCCCGAGGAACGGAGTCCTGTCGAGCGGCTGAGTCCCTCCGGTGCCCGAGATGATCCCCGGCGAGCCCGTGAGGATGGCGAAGGCGAGCGCGGCGTCCTCCACCGAGCGCGAGAACATGCCCAGCGCATCCACGGTCGGCGCGAAGGGGTAGACGCCCTGGAGGGAGATCGAGCCCTGCGTGGGGACGAAACCGACGACACCGCAATAGGCGGCGGGTCGGATGACCGACCCTGCGGTCTGCGAACCGAGGGCGAGCGGGAAGAGCCCCGCGGCGACGCCGGCCGCGGAGCCGCTGCTCGAGCCGCCGGGAGTGTGGCCGAGGTTCCATGGGTTGCGCGTCGGCCCCGGATCGAAATAGGCCAGCTCGGTCGTGACCGTCTTCGAGTGCAGATACGCTCCGGCCTTCCAGAGCGGGCTCAAACACGGGGCGTCTGCTTCGGGAACCCGATCGGCGTGGAGGGCGCTCCCGACGCGTGTCGGGACTCCGGCCGTGTCGATGTTGTCCTTGATTCCGACCGGGATTCCGATGAGCGGAGGAGGCGCGCCGCCGGCGACGCGCGACGTCTTTACGGAGATTTCGGCCCGCCGCGCCCCGGCGACGAGGTTATCCGAATCGAAATGGGCAAGCGCGTGAATCCTCGGCTCCACGTGGACCTGCCGCTCCAGAAGCCCTCGGGCGTATTCGACGGGCCCCAGCTCGCCGGCGCGAATCAGCCCGGCCGCTTCGGAGGCGGTCATTTCATGGAGTTCCATCTCTCGACTTCCCTTACTGAACCCGGCGACGACATGGTAATGCCGTGCAGGTTTGAGAGGTAGGGCTATTCTCGCCCCGCGGTCCCCCCGAGCGGACCGCCGCTTGCGCCTGCCTCACACCACCCAGCGGACGACTTCCCGGAAATTCTCGAAGCGGTGCTCCACATCGACATGGAGCCGGCGGGGGTCGTAGAGGAGCGAACGCATGCCCGCGGCCCGCGGCCCCTCGTAGTCGGCGACCGGGTGGTCGCCGATGAAAAGGATCTCCTCCGGAGCGACGCCCGCCGCGCGGACCGCGGCCTGGTACATGATCTCGGAGGGCTTGCGAAAGCCCACGTCGCAGGAGACGACCACCAGGGAGAAGAAGCGGTCGATGGCGTGTTGGCGGAGCAGCTCGGGGATTCCGCCTTCGACCATGAAATTGGACACGACGCCCATGCGCCGCTTCCTGCGCCGCTGTAGCTCGTCGAGGGAAATCGGCACCTCGCGCGGGACGAAGCTGGCGGCCCGATACGTCTTCCAGTAGCCGTCGAGGACGCGATCGGCCTCCCGCTCGATCCGCTCGGGGCTCCAGTCGCGGCCCTCCGCGGCAACCCGTTCGGCGATGAGATCACGGAGGCGGCCGCGGATCGTCCCTTCGCGGTAATTCGCCTCCGCGGTGCCGAAGAGGCCGCGGTGGTAGTTCCAGCGGGCGCGGAAGCTCTCGATGGTCTCCCACAAACCCAGCTCTCGCGCGGCATCGAACGCCCAGTCGGCATAGACATCCAGCGAAGGGACGTCCATGTGGACCAGCGTGTCCATGCAGTCGAAGAGAATCACTTTGATCGCCATGGACGGACAGCCGCCGAAGCTCAGATTCTCTCGAGAAGGGGACGGATGATCGATGCGCACCGCTCCAGCGCCGTGCGCTCCTCCTCGGTGTACTCGTGTTCCCCCGGTTTCCCGACCCCGAGGGTTCCGATGACCCGCTCCCCGCTCGCCGACAAGACGGGCACGACGATCGCCCCGGCCACTCCGGTTTCCTTCGCGCCGGGGCGGACGACCCCCGAACCATCGCGCTGGAGGTTGCAGACGGTGACCGGCGCGCGCCTCTCGGCGCAGATGCCCGCCATCCCCTTACCGAAGGGGATGTCCTGAATCAAGGAGAGCACCGCGGGGGGCACGCCGCGCGCCGATACCAGCTTGAGAATCGTCTCGGTCCCATCCGAACGATGGAGGGTCGCCGTTGCGGCCCCGAACGCCCGCGCGATCGACTCGATCGCCGAGGCGAGCGCCGCCTCCGGCCCGCCGTCATTTTCTACGAGCCGTTCGATCTCCGCACAGAGGGTCGAAAGCTGCATGGCGACAGTATCGGTGAAGCGGAAGGGGTGCGCAATGACCGGAGACTACGGGCATCCGACGCCGCGGCATCCCTCGGTCAGCGCGCCCGCGCCGCCGCAGGTGGGGAACGGCGCCGCGGGTGGGTCCCCGCCGACGAACAGGTAGAGGAGAAGGTTGATCGGATCGGTCAGGTCGACGATCCCCGTCCCGTCGACATCGGCGGCCGCCATGCAGATGGGATCGCCCCCCTTGAAGAGCCGCTCGAGGGTCGCGATTGCGTCCGAGATATCAAGGACCTTGCTCTCATCGACATCGCCCCGCAGGGCGCGAGCGCCGGTGCCCGCTTCGATCTGGAAGGGCTCGCTCCGCGGCCTGAGGTTCCGGACCGCGATGTAGTAGTCTCCCGCGGGCGGGAATCCGAGCCGGAGCCGCTTCTCCCCCCCGGCGAACGTCACCGAGCGGTCCGCGACGACCGTCTTTCCGTCGACTTCCACCCGCCGGCCGGTGCGCACGTGCAGCTCGAGCGGGCTCGCGGGGTCTTCGGTGATCAAGTTAACCCAGAGCGCCGAAGCGCCGGCCTGCGGGATGCGGAAGCGAAGCTGCTCTGAAGCCAGCCAGCCGAGCCCCGTCGCGGTCGCCGCAGGGGCCACGCCGCTGTCCCGCTGCTCGAGGGGTAACTCCCGAAGCCGCTCGGCAAGCGGGAGGAGATGGAGTCGATACGGGACATCCCGTCTCTCCCGGGACGCGACGGCCACGAAGTAGCGGCCGGGAACCAGGCGCGACTGAGGAATGGTCAGGGACTCTAGCCCCGATGCGGTCTGCGAGCTGGTATCGGCCGTCACTGCGGCGGCGAACTCCACCGGTTTTCCCTGGCGGATGAAGAGGTCGAGGTTCGCGGAGGCCGGGTCCCCCTCGGGGACCAGGTCCGCCTGGAAGCCGGGCGCGCCGGCGGGGACGTCCACCGCCACCTGAAGGGGCGGCGGCGCGAGATCTCCCTGCGGCGATGCGGGCGCGACGCGCTCGACGACGTCTCCCAGCCTCGCCAGGATCGCCTCGTAACCGGTGACAGCGTTCTTGACGGTGAAGTTCACGCGGTTGGGAGCGAAGCTTCCGATGGAGATGAAATAGCTCCCCGGCCGGATGCATTCCCCCTGCAATGGGAGCGCGATCTTCTCATTCCCGGCCGGATTCACCGCAGCCGATGCCCAGTCGGTCAGGGGCCGCCCGGACCAATCGATGCTCACCGGAAGACCGTAGCGCAAGAAGAGGTCGACGTCCCCCGCCCCACTCAAATCCACCTGGAGGGTTTCGGCGCCGGGGAACAGGTCAAGCCGGTATTCCGTTGGATGGAGAACCCCGCTGCCCGGCTGGGGCGAAGGCTCGATGGTACCGGCCGCCGAACCGCCGGCCGGGATCGTCTGGCTTGGAGCGACCGTCGTCGCGGCGCCGACCGAAAAGGCCGCCGATTGCGGCTGGCGGTTGGCGACCGCGAGAAAGTACTTCCCCGGGGCGAGCGGCGGATTCGATTGTCCGTTCAAAACGATCGTCTCCGCGCCCGCCCCGCGGCGCAAACCGCGCACGGAGGCCGTGTCGGTCCCATCGGGAAGCAGAAGGACCCGCTCGTCGCGCGAAACGAGGAGGTCGAGGTCCGAGTGGGCGCAGTCGGCGGTCCAGAGGGCCAGCGTCAGCTCCACGACGCCGGGGTCGATCTCGATCGTGAACTGCGTCGCGTGGAGGACCGGCGCATCGGGAGCCGCCCCGGCTACCAGGCCCTTCGTCGCCACGCCGTCGACGAGAGGGAATTCGGGAGCGCCCGGAATCTCGGTCCGAGCCGTGACCCGGAACAACTGGTCGCTCCCCTGACAATTCGCGAGCGCGAAGAAATAGAGCCCCGAATGGAGATCCGCCCCTTCGAGAACGAGGGACCCGCGGTCCGACGACTGCCTCCGGTCGAAGAGAGCCTCCCCGCGGTCGATGAGGATGCGCGAGCCTTCCCGCAAGAGGATATCAAGCGGCCCGCCGTTGGGCGTCCCGACCCGAAACTCGATGCGGGATGCGGCCGCCGGGACATCGATGAAGAACTGAAATAGGCCGAGGGTGCAGGAGGACGGCGGATTGGGGGCGGCACTGAGGTCCCCCTCCCAGATGACGCCCTCCTGGGCCGGAACGGAGAGCGGATCCACTCCGGCCAGCGCGACGATCTCGAAACCGACCGCCTGTTGGGAGTGGTTCGACACGGCAATGTAGTAGTCTCCCGGCACGACGCTGCCGGCGAAAAGCGTGATCGCCTCGGCTCCGCGCTCGGTCACGGCCCGGAAATCGGCGACGATGTTCCCGTTGATCGACTGCACGGGCCGCCCGCGCCGCACGAAGAGATCGAGGTCTCCGGGGTCCTTCGGACTCGTGATGGCATCGAAGCCGACCGCTCCGGGGCCCACGGCGAGGCGGAACTGGAAATCGGAAAGCTTCCCCGCCTGGCCGATCGCGGCCGGACCGGCGACGCTCGAGGTCCACATTCCGTTTGTGAGGTCCTCGACGATGCCGACCGGCGGTGCAATGCCCAGTTCCAGGAGAACCTCGTAGGCGGCCGATTCATTCCCGCGGTTGGCGATCGCGAGGAAGTACTGGCCCGACTCCAGCCGCGGCGAGCTGAAGAGGTCGATTTCGAGCCTCTCATCCCCCGGGCCCGGGGTCGACGAGGCGTGGTCAAACACGAGGACCTTCCCTTCGAAACCGACGCGCTTGCTCCGCCTCAAAAGGAGGCCAAGGTCCCCCGGGGTCTTCACCGTGACAGTGACGACGGCGCCGTCCTGGGGAACGTCGATCCTGAACTGCGTGTTGTCCAGGACCTGTACGCCGACGGGCGCCGCCTCGACGGCGTCGCCGGCGAGGATGCCGGGGATCAGGGGGACATCGATGGATGGATGGGCCGGCGCCGGAAGCAACTCCGCCTTCAGACGGCACGCAACCGACGTTGGAGAACGACTCCGGATGGCGACGTGGTACGTCCCTCGGCGCAAGATGGGCACCGTGACCGGGCCGACCTCCGTCGCCGGCCTTCCCACTTGTGAGCGGGCCGAGATGTCGGCCTCGACCCGCCCTTCGCCGCCTTGCGGAGCCTCCACGAGGAGCCCGTGGCGGAGAAGCAGCTCAAGGTCTCCATCTCCCTCCGCGCCGACCACCAGCCGCCAGATGGTGGGGTCCGTCACCTCGAAGGAGTACTGGATCGGGTGGATCGCTCCGCCGGCGATGACGAGATCGACCGGCCGGCCCGAGTCGAGCGGCACGACGGGAGTCGTCTGCCCCGTGACGAGCGTAGCCGTGAGGCGGTAGCTGCTGATCGAGGCCCCGCGGTTGCCGACCGCGACGAAATATGTCCCGGGAGCCAGAGGCGGCGAGCTGCGGACGTCGATCAGGACCACCTCCGAAGAGCTTGCATCTTCGGAGGCATACGTGGCGATGACGGTTCCGCCCGGAGCCACCACGGGGTTATTGAAGCGAACGTAGAGGTCCAGCTTGCCGCCGGCCTGCTGAGCCTCCTCGAGGCCGATCGTGAGCCGGCTGCCGTCCTGAGGCACTTGAACCCGATACTGGACGGGGGCCAGGCGCAAGGCCACCGTGCCGGCCGCGGCCACTTCCCCTTCCGCCGTTGTGCCGGATGCGAGGTCCTGGAATATCGGCGGCGCCTCGCCGCCTTGTTGCGTCAATCCCCGGCGCGCGAGGATATCCTTCACCGTGGTCTGCTCGACGACGGTGTAGTCGGCGGTGGAGCTGGTCGCGATGAGGATTCCCGCCGCCCGCAGGAGGTCCGAGGTCGATGGGAGCGAAATCAGGCAAGCATAGAGGAGCCGGTCGGCCCGCTCGACGCCCGCCTGGACTGTTCCGCCGCGGGAAAACGCCTGGCGGATCTCCCACGCGGCGCCGCCCCAGATGAGCCCGGTCTCATGGGGATCGAACGCGTCGATCCCGTCCGGATAGCGGCGGTTATTGTCGAGGTTGCGGATCTCCGGCGCGCCGACGACGGGCCCGCCGTATTCCGAGAGCCGCGGATCCCCGGAGAATGTCCCCGAGAAGTAGTCGGCGAAAGCCTCGTTCAGCGCATCCGAGAAGTGGACGTCCGGGTGGGAGAAGTCATCGCCGAGATTGGAGGTGTTCTCCACGACCCCGTGGGTGTACTCGTGGTAGACGACGTCGCCGTCGAGGCCGAAGTTGATGATCGGCCCGGTGCCGAAGAGGATGGCGCCGAAGCCGGTGGAGTATGGAAACAACGGATCGAAGAAGGCGTTCTCGCACGGGTCGTAGCCGTAACACGTGGCCATGTTGGCGATGGCGGGGAACGGGCGATCGAGTCCGTCGAAGCCGAGCCCCTTGACGAACTCGTGGAAGCGTGTCGCGTGGTAGTAGACGTTCACCTGGGCGATGGACTGAGAGTCCGTGGAGTCGAAGATCGTCCCCCCATCCCTCCCGTTCGGCTGGCGCCCCTGCACCTGGAAGCCGAAGAGCGGCTCGAAGGTGAGAGGGTCCTCGCCGAGCCAGTGATGGGAGCGGATGAACACTCCAGCGAGGTTCGTCGCGCGGCAATCCAGGTCCTGCAGCTCGCGCAGGCCAGCGGGGCCGAGCGCCGGGCTGAATTCGTAGGCGGTCCCCCGCGGAAGCTTGCCCCCGGGGCACTCGATCGTCCGCAGGAGGTTGCCGACCCCCAGGATTTCGCCGGTCCACGCATCCACGAAGACCCTCCACGAGCGGCCTCCCGAGCGCAACCGGAAATCCCAGATCAACCGGTCCCGGCCTCCGAAGCGAGCCCAGGCGAGGCGCGCCGAATGCGCCGGCCCTCCGCGCTCGTCACCGAGCTTCCGCCACGCGGCTTCGAGCGCTCGCGCCCCGTCGAGAGACTCCGCCGGTTGGGCCCTCGGCGCCGCCGGGTCCTGGAGCCCGCGAACGAGGCTTGAGAAATAAGCCGCGACCTCGCCGGCTGCGTCGATCTGGACGACGGCGTAGCCGCCCAGGACCGGAATGCCCCCGTGCCGCTGCTCGAAGCGCACGACCGTGAGGATTGGACTTGAATGGACCGACTCGGGGACGACCTCCTCGGCCCCGACGAGCCCGGGGTAGTCGGCCAGGAACGCCGCGGCCTTCTCGCGCGCGGCCGCATGAGAATCCGAGGCGTTGGCCGGCGAGGATCCCGCCGACGGGGTCGGCCCTCCACCCCTCGGCTGGAGGCCGCCGGTCCCGCGCGGAAGCCGGGTAGTGGAATCGCCGGCGGCCGCGCGCAGGCCGTAGACCGCGCGAGGACGGGCATCGCCGGGCGAGAACTCGGCGGTCAGGTCGGGAGAGCCGGAGCGGCGCAGGCGGTCGAGGTCGCGAATCGCCGCCGGATCCGCGAAACTACGGCCGGCGGCGGGCGGAGCGGCCTGCTCGGGTGCGGGTCCCGCCCCGGCTAAGCGCCGAGGAGGCTCCTGCTCGGCGTCGAGAACGACCTGTGCGGCGAGGGGGGCTGCAAAGAGCAGAAGGACTGAGATCGGCGGAAGAAATCGTTTACCCACGGCTTGGCACCTACGCCTCTCAACCGAGGATCGCCCCCTAGCGCGGCTCCGGCCCAGGGGAGGTTCCACGCGGTCCGCCGCATTTTAGATGAAAGGAGGGTCCGCCGGGTAGAGTTTCTATGACGCAGGTTCGAGGCCGATATGACCCCGTTCGTGATCTCTTCGTCCGACTCTGGCGCGCCCGGGTCGCGTCTATGACGGGCTATGCCCCGCATCTCGCCCTTTCGGCACAGGCACTCCGATCCAGGAGCTGGTGGATTGCCATGCATTCGTGTCTCCTAGGGCAGGGTATTTCGCCCCTCGATGCCCCGCGCTGCTTCGGCGACAGCGTCACAAGTCCACATGCTTCACCGAGCGCACGAGGTGAGGCCGGATGGAACGTAGTTTGCCCGCGAGTCCATGAACCAGGTGCTATCCCCATTCCAATGGAGAGACCCGCCCATGATCCTCGCCGCTCTCAAGGATCATCGAAGCTCCAAGGCAGACGGGATCGCGGTCGCCCTCATCGAGCGCTTCTTGGCGAAAAGGAGCCTGCCTCACTGGACGGCGCAGTCCATGGGCCTAGTCCTCGATCGTTTCCGGAGGCCACACGACCTCGGCGAGAAGAAACCCGAAGATTCGCATTCCCCGAGGAGGGAGTGACGGGCGTGGGCGAGACCACGCCGCCGTGAGTCGTATGGTCCCTCACGGACACAACGACGATCGCGCGCAGCCCATTTCGTCTTCGGTCGGATCAGTCCCGCAGGTCGAGTAGGGCAGGTGCGGCGGGGGGCCGCCCCGGAACTGCCAGTTCACGATCCAGATCCCGTCGGAGATGTCGATGCCACCGTCGTCGTTCGAGTCGGCGGCGTCGTCGCAAGAGGGAGCCGCTGTCCCCATGAAGAGGTAGTTGAAGATGAAAACCCCGTCGGCGATGTTGAATCGGCGGTCGCCGTTGGCCTCGCCGCGGACGAACCTGGGCTGCGTGATGGTGACGGGGCAGGGGCTCGAGTTGGCCGAGCTTCTGCCGATGACGCCGGCCACGGCGTAGTCGTACTCGCCGTCCGCCAGGTTTCGGTCGAGGAACGATGTCTGGTCGCCGCGGAGGCTCACAACCGAGCTTCCGGCCGGAAGCGGGCTCTTCTTCACCCGCAGGACGAGGATCGAATCGTAGGCGTCGCGGTTCTCCCAGGTGAGGAGGACGTCGGTCCCCTGGACTCCGGCGGTTTGGGCGGCGCAGCGTTGCGGGTCCAAACCGGGCGGGACCGGCAGATCGGCCGCGCAATCGGCCGCGTCGCTCCGCTGCCCACCGATGACGCCCACCACCTCGTACAGGTACGCCCCCGGCTGGGAGAGCGGCTGGTCGACGTACTGGGTCTGGCCTCCCGGAAGGGTGGCGATGACCCTCGGCTCACTCTCCCCCGGAGCCTGGCGGCTGACCTCGATCGAATCGTAGACCGCGCCGAGCGACCACTGGAGCGTCGCGGCGCCGTCGCGGATCGCGCAGAGGAAATTGCCCACCGCCGGCGGCCGCACGGGCACGATGACGTCGCATGGACCGGAGGGGTCCGAGCGGCTCTCGCCGAGAATCCCGATGACCTGGTAACGATAGGTGCCCGCCGCCAGGTTCCTGTCGGTGAAGGCGACCGCGTCGCCGGGCAGGGAGGCCACCTGTAATCCGCCCCTCAGGACGATGATGGTCGTGTACGTCTCCGCGATCGTCCAGGTGAGCTCGACGTCGCCTCCCGTCAGGTTCAAGTTGCGCGGCAAGCAGCTCAGATTCGCGGGCGGGGCCGGTTTGTGGGCTACGCAAACCGCCCGGATCGATTCGTTGCCGTCCTTCACGGCCGCGACCTCGTAGCGGTAGTCGCCGGCCGCCGCCGCCGTGGCGTCCGTGTGGGACTGCGCGGTGCCGGCCAGGGTCGCCAGGAGGCTCGATTGAGCTTCGCCGGGCGCTCGGCGATAGATCCGAATCTGATCCGCGGGGCGTTCGTTGATCCAGGAAAGTATCCCGTCGCTCCCGACGATCCTGCAGCTCAGGCCGGCGATCGGCGGCGGCACGAGGATCACGTGAGCCATGCAGCGGGCCGAACTCGACTCGTTTCCGCCCCGCGTGCCGATGACCTCGTAGTCGTAGGTTCCGGCGCCGAGGTCGCGATCGACGTGCGACGTCGCGCTCCCGGGCAGCGTGACGAGGAGGCCTCCGTCGCGGCGGATGACGATCTGGTCGTAGGCTTCGGGGATCCTCCAGGCGAGGGTCACGTCCGCGAAGTTGATCGTGGCGTTCCCGATCTTGCAGGTGAGATCCGCGGGCGAGGCGACGAGAACCGCATTGCAGGCGGCGCGGGCCGATCCGTTCCCTCCCACCCTGCCCACGAGGGAGTAGGCGTACTCGCCGGCCTCGGTGAGCGGCTGATTCACATAGGATGTCGTCCCGGCCGGCAGCGTGACGAGGAGCGACGCCGTCGCTTCCGACGGCTTCTTCCGGAGGAGGTCGATCCCGTCGTACGCGTCGCCGTTCGTCCAGGAGAGGACGGCGCGGCCCGCGGCGATACGGCACGAGAAGCTGTAAGGCGGCGCGAGGATGACCACAGTGCAGGTCGCCGAGCCGCTTCGGTCGCCTCCACGGACACCACTCACCTCGTAGAGATAGATCCCGGGCGACAGGTCGGGGTCGTCGATGCACGTGGCCGCCCCATCGACGGCGGCGAAGATCGTTTCGCCGTTTCTCTGGACCATCAAGCGGTCGTAGACGCCGCCGAGGGTCCAGCAGAGCTTCACCGATGAGCCCTCGGCCATGCAGGAGAGGTCTCGCGGCGGCGAGAGCATCTGCACGGCGCAAGTCGCGGGCCGGCTGAAGTCGCCGCCGACTCCCCCTCGCACTTCGTAGGTGTGCGTGCCGAGGGGCACCGAGGCGTCGAGGAACGACGACGCATTCCCTGGCAGAGTGCTCCAGAGGTCGCCGTCCCGGTGGACCGTGATCGCATCGTGCCCTTGGATCGGCGTCCAGTCGAGGCGGATGTCGACCCCTTCCTGATGGCAGGTGAGGTCGGTCGGGCTCTCGGGCGTCACCACGACGCAGCGGGCCGACTCGGAGACGTTTCCGCCCACAACGCCGCGAACATCGAAGACCGACGTGCCGGGCGCGAGGTTCTTGTCGCAGAACGAAGTGGCATCGCCGGGAAGCGTGGCGACCATGGCGCCGTCCCGGAGAACCTCGACCCCGTCGTAGGGGCGCGGGTTGACCCAGTGGAGGCAGGCCTCGCCATCCAGACCCGCACAGGCGAGCCGGATCGGATTGAGGATCACCTCGACTTCGCAGGCCGCGGGCGGGCTGACCGCGCCGGCGCCCGCCAGGCCTTGCATCTCGTAGATGTAGAGGCCAGGGGAGACCGGCTCGTCGAGGAACGAGGTGGCGTCGCCCGGCAGACCTCCCGGCGGGCTCACGAGGAGGCCGTTACGGAAGATCGCGATCGCAGTGTATGCGACGGAGAGGGTCCAGGAGAGCCGCACACCGTTCCCCTCGGCCCTGCAGATGACGTCGCCGAGCCGCGGCAGGATGTCGATCGTGCAAGCGACCTCGGGCCCCGTGCTCCCCCTTCGGGCGAGACGGACACCGTAGGCCGTCGTCCCCGTGAGCGGAGCGGGATCGATGAACGACAACGTTCCCGGCGGCAGGGTGGCCAGGACGGCCGCGTTGCGCTCGATGACGACCGCGTCGTGGACGGCGGTGGCCGTCCAGGAGAGCCGCACGGCCTCGCCGTCCGTCGTGCAGCGGAGGTCCTCGACCGCTCCGGGGACCTCGATGTGGCAGATTGCGGGGGGGATCTCCTCCCCGAGGAGGCTGGCGAAGACCTTGTAGACGTAAGTTCCGGGGCCGGGGAGCGTGTCTTCATGCGCGGTCGCGCCGCCCGGCAACGTCGCCAAGGTCGTCCCGTCCCGTTCGATCCGGATGGAGTCGTACGCGGCCGCGTTCTCCCACGCAAGGCGCACCGTGAGCCCCTTCGAGATGCAGGTGAAATTGAACGGAGCTTCGACCAGCCGCCCTTCGCAGAGGGCCGGCTCGCTGCGGCTCGGGCCGCAGAGGCCCCTCACCTCGACTCGAGCCGCGCCGCAGTGGCCGAGGTCGAAGCGCGCCGACATCGCGTCGCCGGGCAGGAGCGGCTCGGGATTCGAGTTGATCGTGACCTCGATCGCGTCGTAGGCGTCGTTCGGTAACCAGGAGACATGGAGCGTCCCGCTCGGGAGCAGTCGGCAGGCGACCGGAGCCGGCGAGCGGCAGAGCTTCAGCTCGCACTCGACGGCGGCGCTGCGGCCGTTGCCCGCCTTGCAGACGACCCCGTAGCGGAAGCTGCCGGGGCCGGGAAGGGTGTCCAAATAGGATGTCGCGCCGCCATCGAGGGTCGCGAGGAGGACTCCGTCGCGGTAGACCTCGATGGCGTCGCAGGTCCCTCCAGGGCTCCATGTGAGGGAGGCGCTCAGGCCATCGGCGCGGCACGCGAGGTCCTCGACCGGCGCCGGGACCGTCACCTGGATCGACGCCGGCTTGGAGCGGTCCTGGCCCACAACACCGACAATGGTGTACTGGTAGATGCCCGGAGCGACGCCCGGCTCGCTGAACTCGGTCGCCGTTCCCGCGACGGCGCCGACCTGGACGCCATCCCGGAGAACGACGATGCCGTCGTACGTCTCGACGACCTGCCACTGGAGGCTCACCGTGCCGCTATCGCTCGAGCCCTGGAGCCCGGCGACTCCCGCCAGGATCCGAACGGAGCATTGAGCGGCGGTCGAAGAGTTCCCTCCGACGAGCCCCTGGACCTCGTAGGCATGGCTCCCGGCTCCGACTTCGTGGTCGGTGTAGCTCAAGGCGCTTCCGGCAAGGACCGCGATCTCGGCGCCGTCGCGCACGATCCGGATCCCCGTGTAGCCCGCCTGTCCCGCGGACCAACGGAGAGTGACGTCGCAACCGTCGACGGAGCAGCTCAGCCCCAGGACCGGCGCCGGAACGACCGTGCGGCAGACCGCGGGAGCGCTCACGTGGACGCCGATGACCCCCACGACCGAGTACTCGTGCTCTCCCGGGGGAGCGGATGCGTCCGCGAAAGCCGTCGGACTCCCGGGCAGAGCGGCGATGAGGACGCCGTCGCGCGAAACGCGCGTCTCGTCCACTGGCTGAGAGTGCTGCCAGCTCAGCTCGACCACGCCGTTCATCGTGACGCAATCGAGGCCGAACGGCGGGCGGACGACGACGCTCACCTCGCAACGAGCCGGAAGGCTCGACTTGCCGCCGCGGACCCCGAAGACTTCGTAGACGACGACCCCGAGGGGCGGGGAGGGGTCGTGGAACTGGACGGCGTCTCCGGCGAGCGTGACCAGCGCCGCGCCGCTCCTGTCGATGCGGATCTCGTCGAAGGGCGCAGGAACGGTCCAGGCCAGGTCGACGCCGCCACCGGCGTTCAAAGAGCACGCGAGGTCCCGCGGCGGCCGCAGCGCAGTTCCGTGGAGAACGTACGCGATCCCCTCGCGGATGCGGGTCGGCGTGCTGTTGCCGCCTCCGGGAATCGGAGGAGCTGTGGCGGATCGGGCCACGACGACGACGTCGACGCCGCCATCGCCGTTGACATCACCCGCATCGGCGACCGCGTGGCCGCTACGGTCGCCGGCCTTCTGCCCGTTGAGGTAGATCCCGCCGCTCCCGAGGTCTCCCAGCTCGATGACCGCAGGAGGATTCGCCTGTCCGAAGACGATATAGCTCTGACCGGCGTTTCCGAGCGCGTGGGGCTGCGCCTTGTCGGCGCCGATGATCAGGTCATCGACGCCATCGGCGTTGAAGTCCCCGACGCAATGGATCGAGTGGCCGCTTCTGTCCCCTCCGCCGACCCCGTTGAAGACGATGCCCTGGCTCCCCAGAGCGAGGAGATCGATCGCGGCCGGCAAGCCGCTCCCTCCGAAGACGAGGTAGGTGTTGCCCGCGTTGGTGCGGCCGGCCGGCGTGCCCAGATCGGCGCCGATCAGCGCATCCCGGGCGCCGTCGGCGTTGAAGTCGCCCGCGCACGAGACGGCGTTGCCGATCTGGCCGCCCGTCTTCGGGCCGTGGACCGCGATCCCCGCCGCACCGAGCGTGCGGAGGTCGAGCGCGGCGGGCGGTGTCTGCGTGCCGTAGACGATGTAAACCGTCCCGGCGTCGCCGCGTCCGAGCGGGTCGGCTCGGGGGGCGGAGACGATGACGTCGGCAATCCCATCTCGATTAAAATCACCGAGGTTTCCGACCGCCTGACCGAGCTGATCGCCGCTCCGGGCTCCCTGGAGGACCATTCCCGAAGCGCCAACGGCCGCCAGATCGATCACCGACGGCAGGCTACGGCTCCCGAAGAGGACGTAAGCCGCGCCCGAATCGCCCCCACCGGGACCCCCGACCCCCGGGGCGCCGACGATGATGTCGCCGATGCCGTCTCCATTGAAATCATCGGCCCGGGATACCGAGGTTCCGGCCGCGTCGCATGCCGATGCGCCTAGGATCTCGACGCCTCGCCCACCGAGAGAAGAAACATCGATCTGACCAGGAAGATCGCTCCCTCCGAAGATCACGTACACGGCGCCGGCGAAGCTCCGGCCGGGAGAATCCTCGGGTGCGGCCACGATGACGTCGTCGAAGCCGTCGCCGTTCCAATCTCCGGCATCCGCGACCGCGTGGCCGAGGTGCCCGAACCGCGTCGACCCGAGGTCCTCGATGACGACGCCGCGCCCCCCGAGGGCGGCGAGATCGATCGCCGGCGGGAGCGAAGGTCCCCCCCAGACCAGGAACGCTCGGCCGGAGCCGGAACCGCCGCTCGGAGTGGCCAGCTCGGAGCCCACGATGAGGTCGCAGAACCCATCGCGGTTCACATCTCCCGCAAACTTCGCATCGGACAGCTCGGCTTTTCTCTCCGGGCCGAAGATCTTCAAGTCGCTGTCCCCGAGGGCCACAACGGTGCCGGCGCGGGCCTCATCGAGACAGAGGAGCAACAACGCGGCAAGAAAAGGGGCGGAAATGGACCAGCGAGAAGACCGTACGCGGCCGGCGATTTTCATTTCTTTCCTCGTCTGGGCTTTCAGTCGTTTACCTCAAGCCCTATCCGATCGTTCGGACCGTGGAATCTGCTGCGGTCCTCACGGCGGCGCTATTCGGCGATCATCGATCTGCCAATACGGCGAACTCGCACGCTCGGCAAAAGCACGTGGTGGGATAGACGATCCCCCACCCCTGAGTTCCCTTTCGAAGCCTGATATTACGTCCCGCCTGGGTTCGAAATCTACTGCATTTTCCGCCTGGTCGGACAGGGGAATGCTCGGGGCAAGGATCGTGCCGCCCAGAGGCAACCGTGCTGGTAGAATCGGGCCGCTTTTCCGGAGAGGATCGCATGAGGGTCGAGAGGCGAACGGCCTGGTTCTTCCCCCTTCTATGGATCTCCTGCTCGCTGGCGGGCCAGGAGTTCGAACTCGGCATCCAGACACCGGATGCCATCCTGGAGAACTCCACCTTCGAAGCGACGTTCACCCTCACGACGCGGGGTATCGAGGCGGGCAAGAAAGGGGCAGAGGGGTGGACCCTTTGCGTAGCGCATCGCGGTTTGACGCTCGTTTCCGCCACAACGAGAGGGACGATCGTCGATGAACTGTTCGATGGCGGATTCCGGACCACTCAAATGACGCATTCGAGCCCCGAATTTCCGGACAACGAGGGCTTCATCTCGGCAGTGTTCCTTTCGGGAAGCAACCCGAGCGCGACCCTACCCCCCGAAGGAACGGTACCGATCGCACGCGCCGTCTATCACGTGGATGCCGGATCTTGCCTCCTTGGAGCGTCGCTCGGCCTCCGGAACGGCCTGAAAGGACCGGGCCCGGTCACAAACAACAACGTCTCATGGGATGGAATGACTTTCCACCCCCCACTGGCAACGAGAGCTTTCGGCGGCTGCGTCGTGAACGACTACAGACTGACCTTGCGGGGCTCGTTGATCCCAGTTCCCGGCCCTCTGCCTGTCGATCTACGGCTCGGAGAGCGTAAGAAGCTCGATATAGCCGTTCACCTCGGTCAGACCGTCTCGACGGCCTACGGATGGAACCTCGCAGTGGCCCATCCTGGGGTCCGGCTCCAGATCGAGGAGGTCACGATCTCCGGGACGGGCATCGAGGACCTGGTGGGGCCGGCCGGATTCGTCCTCTTCGAGATCACTTCGGGGCCGGGCAACGAGGGGTTCACGGCCCAGGTCGAGCTGGACGCCGCGCCTCCGTGGGCCATACCCCCCCCGGATCAGGAGATCGCCCGCGTCCGCTACCACGTGAAGCCGATACTCGATCCCGCCCTCGTCGGCGCTCGGATCGACGCGAAGATCGCCTTCCGTCCGTCGCTTCAGGGCTCCGGAGGAAGCGTACGCAATGAAGTGTTCCCTGCGGGGCTCCTCTCCACCGAGGACCTCCTCCTCCGGGTCGCGGTTCTCCCGCAGGCTGCCTTTCTGCGGGGGGATGCCAACGGCGACGGAGGTGTGGACCTGACCGACGCCCTCTCCATCATCTTTTTCCTTTTCGAGGGGCTCGAAGGGATCTGTGAGGAGGCAGGCAACTCCAACGACGATGTGCACCTCGACCTGACGGATGCGATCTTCACGCTGGGACGGCTCTTCCTGGTTCCGGCGCCGTTTCCCGATCCCTTTCCCGCCTGCGGGGAGGACCCGACTCTCCCTTCCCTTGAATGCGAACTGGGCGACTGCCGATAATCTGCATCAGGAGGGTCGGCCTCTACACGTAGGTTCCGGAAAAGGTAACCGTTCCCCCGAAGCGTACGTCGCTCCCCGAGCCAGGTGCCTACCACGGAGAGTGCGTCGCCCCCGCTAAGTACAGCTCGTCGTAAAAAGGTTCTCGAAATCACCCGAAGACGAGCTGTACTTCAAGGGGGTGGGCAAGCCACCCCTCCGGTCCTCGCGCTGTCGCGCTCGGCCTCCGGGCGGGCCTCGCAGCCGCCCGCCTTCGGCGGGCT
>Ga0187893_10007102_pt1 | contig 18643 bp, 12 predicted proteins | sample MA1701074metaG_FD_139574 | JGI IMG/M metagenome (GOLD analysis project Ga0187893, IMG submission 139574) | White microbial mat communities from a basaltic lava cave in the Kipuka Kanohina Cave System on the Island of Hawaii, USA - MA170107-4 metaG ... | reverse complement strand
CGCCCTGGACGCAAAATCGCAGGGTCAATCAAGTCCGCGCGGTTCGACGCGAGAATCACCACGACATCGTGCAACGACTCGATGCCGTCCATCTCCGAGCAAAACATCGGCACCAGCGTGCTTGTCATGCTGTGGAAACGCGACGCGCGGCGCGTGCCGAGGATGGATTCCGCTTCGTCAATGAACAGGAACGGCAGATAACCTTCTTTGCGTTTCTCGCGAGCCGCTGCAAAAATCTCGCGCACCATGCGCTCCGATTCGCCGACCCACATGTTGAGGATTTCGGGTCCCTTGATGTGGATGAAGCAATGCTGCACATCTTTGCCCGTGGTCTCTTTGAGTTTGAGCGTGAGGTTGTAAGCGGTTGCCTTGCCGATGAGTGTCTTGCCGCAACCAGGAGGACCGTAGAGCAAAAATCCTTTCGGCGTCGTGTAATGAAATTTCTTGAACATGTCGGGATACACCAGCGGCATTTCGATGGCGTCCTTGATGGCGGCGATGGCTTCCTGTTGACCGCCGATGCTTTTCCACGGCATCTCGGGAACTTCCTCGAGGAAATGCCCCTTCTGTTCCTTCGATTCGATATGTTCGAGCGCGACGCGGTAGCCCGTATCAATGCGAATCTCGTCGCCGTGCTTGAGGGTTTTCTCCTTCAGATGCGACGAACGGTGCAACACGATGGAGCGCGTGCCGTGCTCTTCGCCGACGCGCAGTCGCCCGTCGCTGAGCACGTCGGAAATTTTCCCGACGGGACCCGACGGCTCGTAGCCCAAATCGCCGATGACGCAGAACGCCTCATTGAGCAGCACGCGAGTCCCAACATTCAGTTCATTCGACAACCGCGGATCAATGTTCGTGTAATAATCCGAGCCACCGACCGCGACGTGCGCGATGCCTTTCTTCGGGCTGCCGAGATACACCCCGATGCGATTGGCGGGCGCGGTGACTTTCTTGAGCACATCCTCCATCTTCTCAATCGCCGCCTTCGCCTCTTGCAACGTGAGTTCGCGCTCCTGCACCTGCTGGCGCAAACGGAAAAGTTCATACCGACGCGGGTCGCCCTCCGCGCTCATCGCAATGAGACGGTCAATGGAACCGACCGCATCAGACTCATCGCCCCACGAGGCGCTGACGGGATACGCCTTTTCCGACGGCGCGCTCTTCTTCGGTTCGCGTTGCGGCTTGTCGTCCTTGAACGAATATTTGCTGTGATCGCTCATGTTGTTATCCCCCACCCGCAGGTGTCATGCCCGCGTTGCTGCGAATATAACTCATACTCTCACTCGCGCAAATGCGACGGACAGAATTGTCAAAAATTCATTCTCACGGTTGCGGGCGGGCGTCGTTGACACTGCCCAACACAACTGTTATCACATTCGCGCAGCAGCTTTCCCGACGAAGGCGTTGGCAAAGTCGCGCGGTTCCCCCCAATGATCCTAGTCGAACATTTGGTCAAACGTTACCCAGGCGTCACCGCCGTCAATGACATCTCGTTTCACGTCCAGCGCGGCGACATCGTCGGATTTCTCGGTCCCAACGGCGCAGGCAAGACGACGACGATGCGCATCCTCACGGGCTACATACCCGCGACTTCAGGCAGCGCCGTCATCGCGGGGTTCGACGTGCGCGAGAACTCGCTCGAAGTGCGCCGCCGCATCGGATACCTGCCCGAAAACAATCCGTTGTATCCCGAAATGCGCGTCGCCGAATATCTCAAGTTCCGCGCGCGGCTCAAGGGAGTGCGCGGACGCAGGTTGCGCGAGCGCTCCAACCGCGTGATGGAGCAATGCGGGTTGACCGAAGTGTCGCGCAAACTCATCGCGCATCTTTCCAAGGGATTCCGTCAGCGTGTGGGCATCGCCGATTCTCTTATCCACGACCCCGAACTGATCATCCTCGACGAGCCGACCATCGGGCTCGACCCGAACCAGATTCAGCAGGTGCGCCATCTCATCAAGAGCCTGAAGAAAAGCCACACGGTGCTGTTGTCCACGCACATCCTGCCCGAGGTGGAAATGGCGTGCGACCGCGTCATCATTCTCAATCGCGGGCGCATCATCTGCGCGGACAAGGTCGTGAACCTCACGCGGCGCAGTTTCGTTCGCGCAGAGATACGCGGACCGCGCGAGGAGATCGAAAAGTCGCTGCGCGAACTGCCCGAGGTCAGGCAGGTCGCCCTCAGCACCGACGGCGATTTTTGGGAGTGCGAAGTGGACGCGGGCGGCGCGGACGTGCGCGAAAAAATCTTTGGGCTTGCGGCGCAGCGGCGCTGGACGCTGCGCGAATTGTCCCACGAACGGCTCAGCATGGAGGACATCTTCATCAAGGCGGTCACGACCGACGCCGAGGAATAGCGATGCGAAACGTTCTCACAATCATGAAACGCGAGTTGATGGCGTATTTCCTGTCGCCCATCGCCTACATCGTCACGCTGCTGTTCCTCATCGTGATGGGCGTCGTGTTTTCCTACGTCGTGGACATCATCAACGCGGTGCCGCACGGCGTGTCCATCGTGCAATTCCTCTTCACGATGCTGATTTTCACCATCGCGTTTTTTCTACCGCTCATCACAATGCGGCTCATCGCCGAGGAAAAGGGAAGCGGGACGCTCGAAGTGCTGATGACGACACCCGTGACGGATTTGCAGGTGGTGCTGGGGAAATACTTCGCGACGCTGCTGTTTTACGTGTTCATGTGGCTGCCGACGGTCTCTTACGTGATCATCCTCCACAAGTTCAGCGGCGCAACGGCGCCGCTCGACGTGGGTCCGCTGTGGTCGGGCTACCTCGGCGTGTTTCTCGTGGGGATGTTGCTGGTGGCGATGGGTTTGATGTTTTCGGCGATGACAAAGACGCAGGTCATCGCGGGCATACCCGTGTTTGCCATCGGCTTCGGGCTTTTCCTGTTGCTGCTCTTTTTTGAAGGCATCGTGGCAGACTCGACGGTGCTCCAATACTTCTCGCCCGTGCGCCACATTCAGCACGAGTTCGCGCGCGGCTGGATTGACCTGCGTCGCGTCGTCTTGTACGTCTCGGCGACGCTGTGGTGCCTGTACTTGACGAAGAAAATCATCGAGGCGCGCAAATGGAAATGACCGTTCCCAATTCCAATCAACGACCCGCGCTCGGTCTGGTCGTGGTCGCCGCGGTCGCGTTGTTCGCAGTCGGCTGCGCGCTCGTCGTGGACGGTTTCTTTCCGCCTCAGTTCGCGTCGCCGTGGTCGCGGTTCGCCTTCATGGGAATCGAAATCGTCCTCGGTCTTTACATCGCCGCCGTGAGCGTCGGGCTTGCGGCGCGCTTCGAGTGGGCGCGGCTTTCGGCAATCTGGGTCGGCGCGCTGTTCAGCCCGTTCTACGTCGCCCGACTGCTGCTCGTCTCGGAGACGCTCGTCACGCGAACACGCGACTTCAAGTTTGCCGATTCCGTCCCCAACTTTTTCGTCCTCTGCCTTGCGGCAATCGCCGTCTCAACCCTCGTCGTGGCGACCCTGACCTCCCATTCGGGGCGCGCCGCGTTCTCCCACGTCACCGACCGCGAACGCACCGATTGGATGGGGCTGACCTGCCTCAACGTCTGCATCGCGCTGAGCATCGTGGTGATGGTCAATTACGCCGCCAACCGCTATTACACGCGCTGGGACGTGACGCAGGCGGGATTCTTCAAGCTCGCCGACCGCACCAAATCCATCCTCGCGGAAATCAAGGAACCCGTGGACGTGATCGTGTTCGGCAATTTCATGGCGCATGAAACCGACACGTCGGAACTCAAGGAGCACCTCGCCAATCTGCTCGCGGAATTTCAGCGATTCACCCCGCACCTGCGGGTCGAATACGTTGACCCGTTCGCTTCGCCCGACCGCGGCGAGGAACTGCGCGCCCGTTACAACATCGGCGAGCGCAACACCGTCGTGTTCAGCGTCGGCGCGGGCGAGGGCGCGCGCCAGAAGTTCGTCAGCCATTACGAGCTTGCCGAATACGAGGGGGGGGACAGGCGCGTCCGCATGGCAAGTTTCAAGGCGGAAGGCGTGTTCGTCACCGCCCTGTTGAACGTGCTCCAGAAAAGGCAGCAAAAGGTTTATTTCGTCACGGGACACGGCGAACGCGACGTCGAGGACCCCGACCCTCTGATCGGCTATTCGCGCGCGGGCGTCGCGTTGCGCCGCGAAAATCTTCTCGTCGCAAAACTCAACCTCACCCTCGCCGACCGCGTCCCTGACGATTGCGACCTGCTGGTCGTCGCGGGAGCGACCAGCGTGCTGCCCGAAGAGGAAATCAAACTGCTGCGCGACTTCCTCGCAAAAGGCGGGCGGATGCTCGTGATGTTTGACGCGCTGACGATGCAAACGATGAAACCGCTGCTCGACGAATGGAACGTCAAGGTCAACGATGACGTGATCATCCACCTCAACCACCGCGTCGCCATTCTCCCAGGGGTCGAAACAACCCGCCCCGCGCCGTTCGCCGAGGTGGAAGATTACAGCGAACATCCGTCAGTCAGGCAACTGGCGCGCTTCAACACCCGTTTCCCGCTCGCGCGATCAGTCGGCGTTCTCGACGCGCAATCGCAACGGGTGGGTGTGGCGGAACTGGCGCGCACGAAGCCCGCGCCTGATTTCTGGGGCGAGATGAATTGGCGCGTCGAGGGCGAACGCCCCGCGTTCAACGAGGGCGTGGATGTTCCAGGCCCGTTGACCGTTGCCGTCGCCGCCGAAGCCACGGGTAATTCCAACGGCGGCGGCCGCGTGGTCGTCGTCGGCAGTTCGTTCTTTTTGACGAACCGACATTTCACGGGAAACAATTACAACTTTTTCATCAATAACGTGAACTGGCTGCTCAGCCGTCCCGAAATGATCGGCGTCGCCGCCAAGACGCCCAACGAATATGCCGTCCGCATGAAACCCGAAGAAATCCGCCGCACCAAGATTTTCGTCATCGGCGTCATCCCCGCCTGCATCGCGCTGCTCGGATTCGTGATGTGGTTCGTCCGCCGCAAGTGACGCCCTGCTCCGCCCATGAAACAACGCACTCCCATCGTCATGCTGGTCACCGTCGCCATCCTCGCGGGCGGCATCTGGGCGCTTGATTATTATTTCACGAAAAATCCCACCGACTCGCGGCGGCTGTTCCTGCCCGAACGCTCCGCCGTTGACCGCGTCGCCATCTCGCGCGGCGAGGAGCGCATCATCCTCGAAAAGGACGGCGACCTCTGGAACCTCACCGTCCCCGTGCAAGCCAAGGCAAACCAGCGCGTCATTGAACTGTTGCTCGCGGACGTCGAGTTCACCCAAGTCCAGCCTGACGTCATTGACAAAACCGCAACTACTCCCGAAGACCTCGCGCCCTACGGGTTGGACGCGCCCCGCCTGACCATTAACGTCAGGAGCAAGGACAAGGCGACCGTCGCGCAACTCGGCAGGGACACGCCGACGGGGCATTTCGTCTATGCGCGGCGCGACGACAAACCCAACGTGCTGGTCGTGGACAAGGATTTGCTCGACCGTTTCGGCAAACCGCTCGACGAATACCGCGACCGCACGCTGCTCGACCTCGGCTCGCTCGCGCCGTCGCGCGTGGAGGTGCGCAACGCCACGGGACAGATCGAATTGCAACTGGCTAACGGCTCGTGGCGCATCACCCGACCGTTCCAGGCGCGCGCCGACACGAAACTGTTCGCGGACCGAATGAGCGAGTTGACGCAGCCCGTCATCCAAAGCTTCGTCCCGCCGCCCGCCGAATCGCTCGCCGCATACGGACTGGCGGAACCGCAACTGACTTTCTCGGTCTGGACGGGCGAGTCCTCCGCGCACGCGCTGCTCATCGGCGCGCCGCATAAGGACAAGCCCGAACTCACCTACGCCAAACGCAAGGACAACGACGCGATTTTCACCATCAAGACCGAGCTCGCCGCCAAGCTCGCGATGCGCCTCAACGATTTGCGAGACCGCCAGGTTTTTCACGTGCTCGCCAAGGACGTGGATTCCATCGAGATCGCCACACCCTCCGTCACGACCAAACTCCAGAAGCTCGGCAACAGATGGGAAATCAAATCGCCCGTCGCCGTCCCCGCAGAAAGTTTCGAGGTGCAGGTGCTCATCGGTCACGTCGCGGGAATCACCGTGAAGGAATTCGTCGAAGACGTGGTGACGAACCTCGCGAAGTTCGGCTTGGACAAGCCCGTGGCGACGGTCTCGCTCCTCGGCGCGGAGAAGCGCGACCAACCCGCGCCGATTTTGGCGAAACTCCTCATCGGCAACACCGACGCGGAGAAGCGCCTCGTGTTCGTCAAACGCGACGACGAGCCGTTCGTCTATGGCATGGACGCGGACGCGGCGCGAAAAATCAGGACGAACGCGCTTGCGTTCTACGACCGTAACATTTTTGGGTTTGCGCTCGTGGACTTCACCCGATTCGCCATCGCGCACGGCGAAGCCAAAGCCGAGATGAAAAAGACCGACGACCAATGGGCGCGCTCCGACAGCAAAACAAGCAAGGTGGACATGGGCGTGTTCCTCAACGCGCTCGGGTTGGTCGGCGAATTGCAGGCGGAGGAATTCGTCTCCGACCGCGCCGAATCACTCGATCGGTTCGGGCTGGACGACCCTGAATTTGTTCTCAACTTCGACGCCGCGCGACCGAACTCGGCGGGTGAACCTGCGCCGCTCAAGACTCACGAATTGCGCATAGGCAAATTAGTCAACGGACAAACGCGTTATGCAACCGTCGCGGGCAAACCGCTTGTGTTTCGAATCAACAAGGACACCGTCGCCCAAATCAAGATGCTCGCCGATAATCTGATTGAGAAACCCGCGCCTCCTCCCGTGCCGCCGCCGCAACCGCCTGCACCCCAGCCGCCTCCCGCAGACCCCGCGCTCCCATTCCCCACGCCTCCCACAAACCCCGCCCCGCCACCCGCGCAACCTTAAGCGTAACAAAGGAGCGGCACTGACTGCTCCTGCCACGACGGTGGAAGTTTTCTATGTATCAATTTTTTCTCATCTGTCTCGGCGGCGCGCTCGGCGCAGGCGCGCGTTTCGGCGCGAACACGCTGATTGGCGAATACGGTCGTCGCTGGTTTTCGACGACGGTGTTGTTTTATGTCGGCACACTCGCGGTGAACGTCACGGGTTGTTTTCTCGCGGGATTCGTCGCGAGTCTCTCGGAACCGTTCGGGCACGCGTGGCTCAAGTCGGAATGGCGCGATTTTCTTATCATCGGTTTCTGCGGCGGCTACACCACGCTGTCGAGTTACGGGTTGCAATCGCTCGCGCTGATGAAGGAAGGCGAATGGCTGCATCTCGGCGTGAACATTCTCGCGTCCAATATCCTCGGATTGGTCGCTGTCTGGATTGGCTGGGTCTGCGGCAAATTTCTGCACGCGAGATTTGGCAACTCATCGGGTTAGACCGACGGCGTAGCAGGGGGCTGAGACTGGCTTGATGCGTGGCGGCGGTGTTGCTGATGGCGGTGCTGAGGACGACCAGAACGCGGCGGAATGAGTAATGACGAATGCCTAATTTCAGTCTTTCGCGCCTTGGACGCGGAGGAAGTCAGCTAGAGTTTTGTCGCCACGTGCCTTCACCACATCAAGCGGCGACTCATTGTCTTTATTTTTCGCATTGGGGTCGGCGCCTTTGCTCAGCAACAGTTCGATGATTTCTTTGTAGTCGGGGTATGCATCGAAGAAGGCATTCGTCGGTGAACTCACTTGGTCTGCTGGCGGTTGCCGTGGCGGTGGGTGAATCGCCTGGTTCAAGGGCGTAGAACCGACGTTGTCCTTCGCGTTGATGTCCGCGCCTTTTGCCAGCAACAGTTCGGCGACTTCTTTGCGTCCGTAGTAAGCCGCCGAGTGCAGAGGCGTCCAGCCGTTGTTTTCCTTCGCGTGAACGTCCGCGCCTTTTGCCAGTAACACTTCGACGATTTCTGTGTGTCCGTGCGCAGCCGCCCAATGCAGCGGCGTTACGCCGCCATCGTTCTTCGCTTTCACGTTCGCGCCTTTCGTCAGCAACAGTTCGGCAAACTCTTTGCGCCCGCCCTTAGCCACCCAATACAGCGGCGTCGTGCCATCTTTGTCCTTCGCGTTGACGTCCGCGCCTTTTGTCAACAACAGTTCGGCTATCTCTGTGTGTCCGTAACGAGCCACCCCGTGCAGCGGCGTCCAACCGTTGATGTCCTTCGCGTTGATGTTGGCGCTTTTCTCCAGTAACAGCTTGGCTACCTCCTTGCGTCCATGGAATGCCGCCAAGTGTAGTGGCGTCCAGTCGCCAATGTCCTTCGCATTGACGTCCACGCCGTGGTCGAGAAGCCATTGAGCGATTTCACGGTTGCCGTGATACGCCGCAGGATGCAAGGGCGTAACACCATTTTTGCTTTTCGCATTCTTCAAGTCGGGGTCGACTTTCACTAACGTGAACACCAGCTCTGCGGGCTTGGTTCTTTGCTCAGCAGAAAGCTCGCTACCCCACTTCTCCATCGCATTGGTGATTTGGCGGAGGCGTTCGCGGTGTTTTGCCGCTTGCATCCCGCTCACGAGGAAATGGCCCGCGACGCCCAACGCGACGACGCCGATGATTAGCTCAATGAGGGTGAGGTTGGAGAGCGTTTTTTTCATAAGCGCCGCGGGGGCACACGTCCTACAGTTTTCGCGGCGCGTCGTCATGACGCGGGTTTTTGGGCGGCGCGCGGGAGAGGTTGCGGGACAGTGGGCGGGATGCGGATGTCGAGTCGGTTGCCGAACTTTTTCTGGATGGCTTCTTGTATGGATTTCTTGAGGAATTTGCGGAGCGCCCATTTGGTGAGGGATTTGGGTATCCACGCCTGGCTGCCCGCGGTGGCGGCGCAGAATTCGACGACTTCGTAGTAGTCGGCGGAGGTGACGAGTTCGCCCGAGCGCAGGCGTTGCCTGACATTCTTGATGAAGGCGGAGATGTTGACGATGAGCCGCCAGATGACGATGAGGGGGTAGATGACAAACCAAACGCTCGCCGCCGCGATGCAACCCCAGAAGATGACGAGGGACAATTGGTGTTGGTGGGAATAGACAGCGCCGTAAATCAGCGCGGCGAGGACGACGGCGTAGATGAGCAGGTGTTTGAGAAAAAATTTCGGCATGGACTCATTGCTGCTTTTGAATTGGGCGCAGGACGAGCAGGTCGAGGTTGGGGTTGAAGTCGGCGAGGCGTTTTGTGTGGAATTTGCCGCCCGCAGGTTCCCATAGCGTGACCTTGTCGCCGTCGTAGGCGACGACGTTGACGATGTGCGCGCCGCCGCCCAGGTTGAGGGACATGATGAAGACCCAGTCGTTGGCGACGGCGTATTTGAGTTGCTTCGCGTATTCGTTGAGGTTTTTCATCACGCCGAAACCCATCTCGTAGCCCATCGCGTTGAGCGCCACCGTGCCTTCGGTCACGCGCTTGAAATTGTCGAAGTTCGCGCCCCAGAGAATCGCGCCGCGCGCTCCAGCGATGATTTGTTCGTCAGACGCTCCGTTAGTGTTGAAAAATCCCGAACGCCCTCGCAATCTGCCCCCCGCCTTGACCCATCGCAACACCAGTTGCTCCTGGGTGTAATCGTTGATGCCGTAATATTTCATTGCCGTTTCGATGCCGCACGGGATGCAAAACATCGAACCGCGCTGGCGGGTGGTGAAGCGTTTCTCGATGTCGGTGAGCGACGCTTTGGCGGGAACTTTGTCGGGCGCGATGACGGCTTTGGGCGCGTCGGCGGCAAGCGCGCCGCATGATGCAAAGACCGCAAGAAGGATGACGGTGAGAAAAGTTTTCATGATGATTTATTTCGCTTTCGGGATGGGGCGCAGAATCAGGTAGCCAGGTTTGGAGCCGACTTTGAGGTCGGAGAAGCGCATGAATTCCATCTTGCTGGTGGCGGGGTTATACACGTCGAAGTAATCCTTGCCGTAGGCGACGATGTTGACGATGTGGGCGTTGCCGCCGCCGATTTCGTAGGCGATGAGCGCGGGCCAATTGTTGGCGATGGCGTGTTTGATTTTGAGGTGGAAGGATTCGGGGTCGGGCGATTGCCCCACTTCGAACTCCAGCCCGCGCGCCTTCAAATCCACGAGCGTCGCTGCGGTGCGCGCGCCTGAGTTGAAGTTGAACCAATCGCCTTTGCCGTAAATTTGGACGTAAGCTTTCACAATCTGGTCCTGCTTCACGTCCCAAACGCCGACGTAACGGAAACAATTTTCTATTCCCGCAGGGATGCACCACCAGTTGCCGCGTTGATACATCCACGCCATGCCTTTGCGTTGCGAGAGGGATGCGGTTTCGGGCAAATCATCAATGGGAACCTCGGGGTCGGCGGTGCGCCACGGTTCGCGCGACGCTGCTGGATGCACAGCGGGCGCGGCGGGTTTTTGGGCGGGCACGGCGTTTCCGTTGGGCGCGCCGTTTTCGGGAGCGGCAGGGAGATTCTTTTCGTCCTTCGGCGCGTGCGCCAAGTCCGCCAACTCGTCTGCCGCGTCTTGCGGATTCAGTTCCGCTTTCGCGGCTGGCTGCACCTGCGCGGGATTTTCCGTCATCGGCGAGGGTGAAAGTTTGCGGTCGGAACAACCGTTCATCAACAGACAACTCAGAGTCCCAAGAGCACAACAGGCGATTGCGCGGGTTTTCATGGCGAACGAACTGCTCCAAAAGGCACAGGGAGCGTCCTTTCCGCGCGGCATTATATCAGCGCGCGGCGAAAGCGCAGTAAAAAATTGCGGTGCTCGACAGTTTCGCCTTACTTCGCCGACGGACGCAAAATCAGGAAATCGGGGTTCGGGCTGAATTTGCTGAGCGGCACGTTGCTGGTTTTGCCGTCGGCGGGATTGAAAACTCTGACCGAATTCTCGTCGTAGCCGACCACCGAGACGATGTGCGAGTTGCCGCCGCCGACTTGATACGCCATAAGAAACGGCCAGTTGTTGGCGATGGCGTGTTTCATCCGCTCGATGAACTGGTCGCGGTTTTGCGTGACGACAAATTCAAACTCCAGTCCTCGGCTTTTCAAATCAACGGTCGTGACGGCGGCGCGGGAGAAGGTGTTGAAGTTGCCATTGGTGAAATAGCAATTTTTCGCCGCCGCCGCCATCTGCTCGTCGTTCATCCCGCGCGTGGGGACAAGCCCGCCGCCGCGCCTGAGCGAGCCGAGCGCCCTGTCGCCATACATTTTGCAGTAGCCCGCGATGATTTTTTCCTGCGGCGTGTCCGTGATGCCGACGTAGCGAAAGGCGTTTTCAATCGAGGACGGGATGCACCACATCGTCGCGCGCTGGGTGACGAAGGATTTGCCCTTTTGCTGAGTGAGCGAAGCACTCGGTGGCACCTGGTCGGGAGGAAGGAAGGGAGTGCGCGGAAGATATTCGTTCTGCAACGGCGCGGGTTTCTTTTCGGCGGGCGCTGGTTTCTCGACGGCGGCTGTTTGTTCAATTGCAACAGGAGCTTTCTGCTCTCCTGTCGGAACGCTCGCCAAGTCTGTCAGTTCGTCAACGACCTTATGCGTTGTCACCGCCGCTGGTTGGACTTGTGGAGCAGTTTTCGCTGTCGGTTGCAGAGATTGCTTGCCGTCCGAGCAACCGAAACAGACGCTCCCCAAGATTGCCACCGCGCAAAAGAATGTTGGCCTGACTTTCATCGTTGTAGCGGCGCTTTCACGAGCGCCAATTTTGGTCTTGGGGATTGTAGATGCTTCGCAGAATCGCCGCTACTCCTAATTTTAGCGCCCTTGCAATCGGCGGAGTTCCTCGCGCGCGGCAGCGGCGTGCGGGCTGGTCTTGTCCATTTGCAAATAGGTTTGCAGAGCGCGAATCGCGTGCTCTGTCTGACCGAGTTTTGAATAGGTCAACCCCAGCCCGTAATACGCGCCCGCGTGGTTGGGGTCAACGCCCTGCACGGCGAGGAATTGTTGCAACGCCATTGCGAACACGCCTGCGTTGTAGAATTGGATCGCTTGGTTATACAAGCCCTGCGCAAGGTCGGGGGCAAGTTGCGCGGCGCGCTTGAAACTCTGCTGCGCGGCGTCGGCGTTGTTGTTCCAGAGGCAGGCTTCTCCGTGCAAAATGTGCATCATGGCGTTGTCGGGCTGCGCTTTGAGTAACACTTCCGCTTCCTGCAACGCGACACGCGGGTCGCCCGCCACGATTTCAATCCCCGTCTTGAGCCGACGCGTTTCCACGTCCTGAGTGAGTTTTTGCGCGGCGGTGGCGTCCTCCAACGCGCCACGAAGGTCGTTCGTCCACATCCGCACGACGGCTCGCTCGAACAACGACGGCGCGTGATTGGGCGAACTCCGAATCGCGGCGTTGTAGAGTGGGAGCGCGTCGGCAAAGCGACCCGCAGCGTAGTGTTCATGCGCGCGCGCGAATTCCGCGGGTTCACCTCCCGCTGGTGGCGGCGTGACAGTCGGCGGAGTTACGGGAGGAGTCACGGTTGGCGGTGGCGTCACAGGCGGATTGACGGGAGGCACGACTGCGGTGGTGGTGGCGGGATTGGTGGGCGGCGTCACGGGCGGCGAAATGCCCGTGGTAGCCGCAACGCGGACAGGTTTGATTGAGCCGTCCTTGAAAATCGCAAGGACACTGTCGCCGTGGCTCGGTTTCTTTTCGCGGACGAGCAGATCTTTCGCGTCGGAGAGCGATTCGAGCGTGTAGTCGCTCTTCTCGTCTATGTCGGAAACTGCGGCGATGGTCACGCCCGAAGAGGGGCACACGAAGTCGCTGAAATTTTCCACAAGCCCGTCGCGGTAAAGGTCGGACAATTTCGCGGGAAGTTTGTCCTCGTGCAGAAGTTTGTATGCGGTCACCGCGCCGCCAAGATTTTTGAGGCGAGCGCGGCACTTCGTCTCCGTTTCGTCGGCAGCTCGGGCGGCAAAAGGTAGCGCGAGCAACAGCGCGAGGAAAATACTGCAGTTCATCCAGTTCATTGTCTGGGAATTGTTCACTATCGCCTGATTGTAGGCTGAGCGCCGAGGGTGACGGTGATTTTTAGATTTTTTCCCTGACGAATGACCAGAAAATTCACGCGGTCGCCAGGCTTTTTGCTGGCAATGGCTGTGGAAACTTGTTGGCTGTTGGCAACTGGCTCGCCGTCCAGCGCCACAATCAAGTCTCCGCTCTTCAGTCCCGCCGATTCAGCGGGAGCGCCTGGCGTTATCTCGGACACGAGCGCGCCATTTTCTGCGTCGCCCAGTTTCGCCCCGACATAAGCCGTGAGCCGCACTTCGCCGAGCGCTGGCGCATCGGGAACGGGACGCTGCGGTGTCACAACCATTCCGTGGGGAATCAATTGCACGGCAGGCGGCGGTCCACCTGGCGTCGGCAATGCCAGACCCATTTCCGAGCCGTCCGCAGATCGAATGCTGAGAATCAAATCATCCCCAGGCGCGACGCCCGCGAGTTTAGCCAATTCTTCAAAACTGATCGCGCCCGCGGGTTTCTTGGGCATTGGTTTGTTTTCAAGTTCGGTCACGACATCGCCAACACGAATGCCGAGCATTTTCCCCATCCCGCGCTCGTTGACAGCGGTGACCAACAATTTGCCATCCTTGTCGAAGGCGAAACTCAGCCCGACGTCAGACGGCATTTCTTCGGGCACGCCACTTTTGGGATCAACCTCAATTCCTGGCTGCTTCTTGACGATAACGACGCCGTGATCCGTCTCGCGCTGCTGTGGGGGTGCGGGAATTTTTGTTTCTCGATTGGTTATCTGCGGGTTGGTTGGAGGCACGGGCGGAGTGACGGGTGGCGTTGTGATTTGCGGAGGCGGATTGGTAACAACGGGCGGAGGTGGCGTTACAGGCGTGGTAGGCGTTGAAGGCGCGGTTGTTCCGCCTGGAGCGGCAAGAGCTTTTATCGAGCCGTCAGCAAAAATCGCGAGAACAGTGTTTCCGTGGCGCGGCGTTTTTTCGCGGACGAGCATGTCCTTCGTATCCTTCGATGGTTCGAGAGTGTAGTCGGTCTTCGCATCTATTTCCGAAGCCATCGTGATGGTGGTGTCGGAGGCGGGGCAAACGAAATCGCTGAGATTCTCCGCCAGTCCCTCGGTGTAAAGATCGGAGAGTTTGGCGGGAAGTTTGTTGTCGTGGAGGAGTTGATATGCCTTTACAGCGCCGCCGAGTTGCTTGAGACGCGCGCGGCATTTCGTTTCTGCCTCGTCAGCAGCGCGGGCGGTGAGTGGAACAATAAGCAATAGGGCGAGAAATGATTTGAGGATGATTTTCATGCGGCCTTTCGAAACGCGGCGTGGTTGATGATGTGCAGGAATACGACGCGGTTGAACAACTCGTTGGGAATGAACCCCTGGCTGCCGCGCGGGACGACGTGGCGCTTGTCGAGTCCTTTCATCACGGCGTTGAGACCCTCTTCGCGCGCCTTGGCGGCTTCCACCGTTGACTTGGTCATTTCCTTAATTTCATCGTCAATGGCTTCGATGACTTCCCTGCGAATCTCGTCCATATCAATCTTGAGCGCATCCATGCCCTTTTTGGCGCGTTCGACGTTGGCACGTTCCTTCACCGCCTTCGCGATTTCGATGCGGTGTTTGACGATGTCGTCGGTCTTGAAAGTATTTTCGTAGGTCGCCTTGATTCTATCGCTGAAAGTTTTCTCGCCCTCCTTCACGAGGTTGTCGTTGACGAGGTTATCAATGTCCTTGATGGTCGGCAGCGAGTCCTTGTAGGTGAGTGACTCCTCGGCGACCAACCCTTTGCGGCTAAACCCTTCTTCGGGGTGGAACAAATCAATCTCAGGCGCGGCGTCGCCGAGTTCGCCGCAAATCTCATCCTTGAAGTGGCGCGAATACCAATGGTCGCGCCCGAACGCGCCTTCCATGATGAGCGGATGCGCCGCGCCTTCCTTGCCCATCGCCCTTTTTCCAAGCACATCCGCGACGCCCGCGTCAATCGGGACGAGATGCCCCTCAGCTGTGACGAGATAATTGCCGATGTGGCGGTCGTAATCGTTGAGCACCACGGCGAGAGCGCGATGGCGCGACATCTGTTGCTTGTAGAGGAAAATCTCCGCGGCGCTCAAGTCCTTGAGCGGTTTGCCGTTGACCTTGCGCATGACATAGATCGCCTTCGTCGCCACGCCGTCGGCGTTGTAGATGATCTTCACTTCCATCGCGGGCACTTCAAATCCGAGCGCACGCGCCATCTCATTGTGGACAATGGTGTTTTGGACATCTTCCAGCACATTGATGCGGTTGATTTTCTGTTTGCCAGTTGCGGGATCAATCACGGGCTTGCCGTTGTGGAACACGGGCAATTCATGAGGCACTTCCTTCACGATCAGATTCGGATTCCCTTTCACGCCGTGAATATTTCCAAACGCGCCAGGTGTGATGTCTGCGGCTTTTTCCCAAAGGTTTGGATCGTTTAGAATTTTTTCGATCTCCGCTTTATTCAACGGCGTGGTGAGTCCTGACGGTTTCTTGGGACCAAGAATGCGCTCAATCGTCTCCTTGGGAAGATTGTCCAACTCGTGCGCGAGACATTGTTTCAGGCGCAACCATTCCAGCGGCAACTCATCGGCTTCCTGCAACTCGCCCTTCAACACGCGCCTGATGATGTCGGCGAACTTGTCCTCGGCTTCCTGATATTTGCCCGACATCAACAGCGCCTCGGCGGCGGCGGCTTCGGACATTTCCTGGGCGACGGGTGGCTTTGGATACTTCGCCCTGCCTGGATAGCTGGCAGCGGTCGCGCCGCGACGAGTCCCTGGCAACACGCGTTGAAGATCGCGCGGGACGGTGGGCGGTTTGAACGGCGGCGGCGCGCGCGCCGCGGGCTGCGCTCCTTGCAATGCGTTGGCAATTTTCTGCCCTTCTTCCGCAGCTTTTTTCGTCGCTTCCACTTCAGCCTGACGAGCCGCCTTGAGTTTTTCCGCGACCGCGCGGCCCGCGCCGTTGTTGACATTGTTCTTCGCGCCCTCCGCTGCTGCGCCGAGCGCGATGGCGGAATCGTTGCTGGCTTTGCCGTTGGGAATGAGTTTGCGCCAATCTTTCTCGAAATACTTGTCGAGGAAAACAAAGTCGTCCGCCGAGAGCGGACGCCCCTTTTTCACCTGCGCAAAGAGTTGTTCCATCTCAAAACTGCTCTTCTCGATTTGCGCGAGGCGTTTGAGGTGAACCCGCGTTGCGGGGAGATATTCGTTGATGATAAGCTCGGCGACTTTCTGGCGCGGGATGTTGCGCGCATCGAGCATCTTGACTAGGACTTCGGGGTCAGAACCGAACATCAACGCGCATTGCATCAACATCGCCGCCTTGTGACCGAACAGTTTTTCCGTCGCAATCACCGTCGTGAAATTGATGGTGAGCATTGCTGTGAGTTTGCCCGTCGTCCAGACGACCTTGTCATACCACGCGAGACTTGCCTCATAACGACCAAGGTCTTTGAGATAACCGAGGATTGCCCTGCCCGTGTCCGTCGCGCCCGCCGCGCCGAGGAATTGCGTGATGCCGATGGTGTTGGCGACGAACTCCGTGCCCGTGATGACCTGCCCCGATTTTTCGTAGGCAAGAATTGCTTCGATTTCCGCTTCTCCCCAGAACACTTTCGTCATCCGCGAACCCGCACCCACTTTCGCTCCAGGAAGCAACATAAGAAGATTGAACATGCTTGTCGCGTCGCCAATCCATTCGATCCACGTGTCGCCGACGTCCTTGTTGCTCCAGTATTTTTTATCGAGACCGAGTTGCAGCCCAAGTTTGTCCGTCCGCCCTGCCGTTCCCTGCTTTTTAACCCACTCAGGGGGATCCACCGCCATGAGCGCCTGCACGTCGGGCAATTTCATCGCCTCGCGAACCGAGACAGCGTGCCATGCCGCTTCCGTGTCGTTGTAGAGCGTTCCGTCGAGTTTGCGCAACGGCAGCGCATAACGGATTTCCGAACTTGTCATCGTTCCAATGGACGCGAAGGTGTGACCGTTGCCGCGCAACCGCAGTATGGTGTTCAGCCCGAGATAGGCGGTCACCATTTGGACTTCGGTGATCTTGAGTAGATCCTCCTGCGCGCCGAGTTTGCCGTGGTAAACCGAGAACGATCCGAAAATTCCCGTCGTGAAAATCGCCCACGGCAGTTCGCCGTGTTTATTGAGCGAGTATTCCGTCCACGCCATCGCGCGCGCGAAGGGCCAGTTGCCGCCCTGACGGAGCTGGTGGTATTCCGCGAACCCGCGCTCCATCATGTAAGTGTTGAACGCCTTGCGCGCCTGCGCGATTGCGCCTTGAGATTTGTCAATGGCGGTCTTGAGAAACGCGCATTCGAGGTCTCGCAACATTTTTTGCGCGGCAACGTTGTTCGGGTTCACCGCCACCGCGCTGCGCAACGCGAACAACGCCGACACAGCGTCGCCGAGCACGAGATGCAGTTGCGCTTCATAGACGCGCGTTTGGTCGGAGTTCGCCTGACTCTCGGCATCCGCCAGCGCCTGTTTCAAAATTTCAGGGTCTTTCGATTCGACCGCGATGTCGAACGCGATACGCTCGTAAATTTTGCGATACCTCTGCCGCCAGAGATACAATTCGCCGTGGGCAGGTCCGCCGTATTTTTCATTGCCCTCTTCCAGCTTGGCTAAAATTGTCTTATACGCCGCACGCGCTTCCTCGGTGCGGTCAGAGATTCGTTCGCGGGCGCGGCGGATGTCCTCGGTGATTTGCCCGAGTTTGTTGCGCAAATTCGTCGTCGCTGCTTCCGACCGCTCGACGGGTTTGTTGACGGAGCCAGCCTCGCTGCCGCCAGGCAACGTGCCGATCCCCGTCTTCGGGAAGGCGTTGTCGAGCCATTCAGAAATACTTTCAAAAACGCCTGGCGGATTGGGGTCACCCGACAAACTCTGCAGCAGTCGCTTTTGCGATTTGAGTCGTTGTTGTAGCGGAATCGTTTCCAGTTTCGCGTCGGCAACGGCTTTGTCGGCGATGGGGATTTGTTTCGCCAACACCGCCGAGAGTTCGGGATACCATTTCACCCAGAAGTCATCGGCTTCGTCCACGACCGTGGCGTCGCCTGCAATCGGCATCGCGCCGCTCGTCGGTTTGCCGCGTGACTGGCTGAGCCGCACGTAATGCCCCATCACACGCCACGGACCCATGTCATACACGAGCAGCGTGTAAGTGCCGCCGTCGCCCGTGATGAGGCGGCGCTCTCCCAGTGGAGCGTAGCCCCGAAACACGTCGCGGAACGGCGCGTCGCCTTCCTTCGGTCCTTGATAGATCGAGTCATACTTGCGCTGGTCGCCGACCCACCAAGCCGCCGCATCCGCGCCATATTCCTTCGTGAAATATTCGCGGTCAGGCTGGAAAGGATTGCCGTAATCCTTTTCGGTATAGAGAACCCGCGAGGCGTGACGCCCGAAATTGTCGCCGCTTTGAATCCTCGGATTCCAAGAAACATCCCACGCCGTCGTTTCGGGGTTGCTTCCGTGATGCGCGAACGCGCGCGCCTTCAGGTTCGGCGTCCGTTTGCTGCCGCCGCCGAACGCCATGCTGGCGAAACCGTAATCGGGTATTTCCTTGGGAAACTCAATCACCCACGTGACGTTCTCTTCCATCTCGATTTCCGCGGGAACTTCTGCGTGGTGGTGCGGCTTGAACGCGTCCTGAATTTTGACCGAGCGGATGGACATCCTCGTCGTCGCCCCTGGCTGCGCGT
>Ga0187893_10007101_pt1 | contig 18644 bp, 21 predicted proteins | sample MA1701074metaG_FD_139574 | JGI IMG/M metagenome (GOLD analysis project Ga0187893, IMG submission 139574) | White microbial mat communities from a basaltic lava cave in the Kipuka Kanohina Cave System on the Island of Hawaii, USA - MA170107-4 metaG ... | reverse complement strand
GTCGAACCCTGAAACGGCGCGGCGGGTCGCCCCGGCCGCACGCCCGCGAACAGCCGCAGGCCCGAAGCTATTCCCGCCGAGCCGATTCCCGCCATGACCGGAACCGAAGTCATCCGCCTTCCCCGCAGCGCGGCCGAGCTCGACGAGGTCGCGCGCCGCTGCCGCGGCATGGTCGGCCGGCGGGCGTTCGCCTCGGCCGGGGCGGTGCTGGTGCCGCTCCCCGGGCTCGACATCGCCGCCGACATCGCCCTTCTCACCCAGCTCATCCCCGCGATCAACCGCGAGTTCGGGCTCACGCCCGACCAGATCGAGCACCTGAGCCCGCACATCAAAGTGCTGGTGTACAAGGCGATCGTCGCGTTCGGCGGCGCCATGGTCGGGCGTCTGATCACGCGCGAGCTCGTCCTGCTCGCGCTGCTGAAGGTCGGGATGCGCGTGACGACGAAGACCGCGGCGCGGCTGGTGCCGATCGCCGGGCAGGCCGTGTCGGCGGGCTTAAGCTATTCCGCGATGCGGCTCGTCGGCGAGTCGCACATCCGCGACTGCCGCCGGGTGATCGAGGAAGTGCTGGCGGCGGAGGGGACCGCGGTGCCGCCGCGCGAGCGACCTACCGCAGCTCAGCGGCTGCGATCCGCCGCTGCCAGAGCAGCCGACCGTCTGCGGCGTACGCCTCGAAGGTGACCGAACGCTCCTTCCGCGCACCCGCGAAGCGCAGCATGCCGAAGCTCCGCTCGGTGACGATCGTCCCGGCGACCGCTTCCGGGTTCTCGCGCTCGTCCGCCGGCAGGTCGCGGAACGGGCCGGCGGTGAGCGGCGAGGACGTGAACTCGTAGAGCGGGTACGTCCCCGGCCGCTCGATGCGCAGCAGCTCCGAGAAGTGCCGATCGCCCGACAGGAAGAGCACGCCCTCGATCTTCCGCTCGGCGAGCCATTCGGCGAGCGCGCGCTGCTCGGCCGGGTAGCTGCCGAACGACTCGTAGCGGTTGCGGCGGTTCCAGAACTGCCCGCCGGCGGCGATCACCTTGAACGTCGCGCGCGAGCCGACGAGGGCCTGCTTGAGCCACTCGAGCTGCGCCGGCCCGAACATCGCCTTCTCCGGCACCTGCGGGTAGCGGTTCGGGTAGCGGTGGAAGCGGTTGTCGAGCAGGAAGAAGTCGACGTCGCCGAGCGTCGCCATGCCGAACACGCCCGGCACGCCCGGCATGCCGTACGCGGGATTCGCCCAGTAGCGCTTGAACGCCTCGAGCGCTGCGCCCTTCATCGTGAACGAGCCGTCCGAGTCGTTCGGGCCGAAGTCGTGGTCGTCCCAGATCGCGAGGTGCGCGGTCGCGCGCGCGAGCTTGCGCAGCGCCGGCCACGCGCGCATCGCGCGGTAGCGCGCGCTCATGCCCTCGAGCGAGGTCCACTCCGGCGCGCGGAAGTACACGTTGTCGCCGAGCCACAGCATGAGGTCGGGCGACTGCCCGGCGATCGCGTCGAAGATGCCGTAGTCGCCGCCCCACTGCGGGCCCGGCCGGCTGAACCGGTCGTCGAGGTAGGCGCACGAGCCGAACGCGACCGCGAGCTCGGGCGGCTCGGTGCGGTACTGCCACAGCGCTTGGGTGGCGAAGGTGCCCGGCTCCGTGGTCGGCCGCCCGTCGACGAGCACCTGGTAGCGGTAGCTCGTTCCCGGCTCGAGGCCGGCGAGGCGCAGATGCAGCGCGTAGTCGTCCTCGACGCGCGTCGCGCCTTCGACCCGCCGGCGCTTCGCCGGCTCGGTCCGCGGGTGGAACTCGACCGCGACGCGCGCCGCGCGGTCGGTCTGCACCCACAGGGTGATGCTCGACATGTCGGCGAAGCCGTGCAGGATCGCCGGCGCGGCCTGCGCGCGGAGCGCCGGGACGGCGAGGAGGAGCGCGACGGCGAGGAGGATGGCGGGGCGGCGCATCGGCCGGATTCTAGCGGCAGGCGACTCCCGCGCGCCGCCGCGCTCCCGCGCGAAGGCGCGCGCGACTACGCGTGCTAAGATCGGCGCACGCGGCGTGAGACCGTTCGCTCCCCTTCCCACTCCCCCACTCCCCCACTTCTCTACAGCGCAAGGAAGGAAACCCGACATGGGCCTGTTCGACTTCGTGAAAGACATCGGCAAGAAGCTCTTCCCGCCGACGGCGAAACCCGAGGACGCCGCCGCCAAGATCCGCGCCGAGATCGAGGGCGCGACCCCCGGCCTCGGCATCACCGGCCTGCAGGTCGCCTTCGTCGACGGCAAGTGCACGCTCTCCGGCGAGTGCCCGAGCGCCGAGGCGATGCAGAAGGCGGTGCTCCTCGCCGGCAACGTGCAGGGCGTCTCGGAGGTGAACATCTCCGGCCTCAAGGTGCCGCCGCCGAAGGAGAAGGTCGACTACTACATCATCGTGAAGGGCGACACGCTGTCGGCGATCGCGAAGAAGTACTACGGCGACGCGAACAAGTACCCGCGCATTTTCGAGGCGAACCGGGAGGTGATCAAGGACGCGAACCTGATCTTCCCCGGGCAGAAGATCCGCATCCCGATGGATTGAATGCCGTTCGCGCGCCTGCACCGGAGGTGCAGGCCCGCGGGGAATCCCTGCGCAGCAGACCCCGATGGGAACCGCCATGATCGCGCTGGTCGGCGTGCTCGCCGCGCTCGCGGTGCGCGCGATGATGCCCGGCAAGCAGATCATGGGGCCGCTCGGGGCGACGATCGCCGGCATCGTCGGCTCGGTCGGCGCCGGCTACGGCGGCCAGGCGCTGGGCTGGTTCCGGATGGGCGAGCCGCTCGGGTTCGTCGGCGCGGTCCTGGGCGCGATCGTGCTCGTCTTCGCGGTGTCGCGGTTCTTCCGCTGAGGTGTCCGCCGAGGTGCCGTCGGGCGTTGCCGCCGCCCAGACCCGTAACGTCGCGCTGCTCGCCGCCTGCCAGGCGCTGCTCTTCACCAACAACTCGACGCTCATCGCCCTGAACGGGCTCGCGGGCTACGCGCTCGCCCCGCACAAGAGCCTCGCCACCGTGCCGGTCACCGGCTGGGTCGTCGGGGCCGCCGCCACCACTTTCTTCGCGTCGCTGCTGATGAAGCGCATCGGCCGGCGCGCCGGCTTCACCTTCGGTGCGGCGGTCGGGATCGTCGGCGCGCTCATCTGCGCGGGCGCGCTCGCGGCCGGCAGCTTCTGGCTCTTCTGCCTCGGCACCACCGTGTTCGGCGTGTACAACGCGTTCGGCCAGTACTACCGCTTCGCCGCGGCCGACGTGGCGACGCACGACTTCAAGGCGCGGGCGATCTCCTACGTGGTCGCCGGCGGGCTGGTGGGGGGCATCGTCGGCCCCACCCTGAGCCGGTTCACCGTCGACCTCCTGCCGACCGCCTACCTCGGCGCCTATCTCGTGCTGATCGTCTTCCTCGTGGCGGCGATCGTGCTCCTGCGCTTGCTCGAGATCCCGCCGCCGACCGCGGCCGAGGCGGATGCGCGCGGCCGGCCGCTCGCCGTGCTCGCCGCGCAGCCGGCGTTCGTGGTCGCGGTGCTCTGCGCGGCGGTCAGCTACGGCGTCATGAACCTGCTGATGACCGCGACCCCGCTCGCGATGGGCGTGTGCGGCCATCCGTACTCGGCTGCGGCGCTGGTGATCTCGTCGCACGTCGTCGGCATGTTCGGACCCTCGTTCTTCACCGGCAGCCTGATCAGGCGGTTCGGGGTGCTGAACGTGATGCTCGCCGGGGTGCTGGTGAACCTCGTCTGCATCGCGATCGCGCTCGCCGGCATCGGGATCGCGCACTTCTGGTGGTCGCTCGTGCTGCTCGGCGTGGGCTGGAACTTCCTCTTCGTCGGCGCCACCGCGCTCCTGACCGAGACCTACCACCCGGCGGAGAAGGCCGCCGCGCAGGGGGCGAACGACCTCTGCATCTTCCTCGTGATGGTGACCTCGTCGCTCGCCTCGGGCATCATCCTGGAGACGAACGGCTGGCAGACGCTCAACTATGCCGCGATTCCCTTCGTGCTCGCGATGGGGGCCGCGATCCTGTGGCTGTGGCGCAAGGGGCGCGGCTCGCCGGCGGCGGCCGACGGCCCCGCGCCCGGCGCGCAGGCCGGACCCGGAAAGGACACGCAATGGAAACCAGGCTGATCAACCCGCTCGAGCTCTCGGTCCCGACCGGCTACTCGCACGTCGCGGTCGCGCCGCCCGGGCGCACCGTCTTCGTCTCCGGCCAGATCGCGTTCGATCCGACCGGCCGGATCGTCGGCAAAGGCGATCTCCGCGCGCAGGGCGAGCAGGTCTACCAGAACCTCTACGCCGCGCTCGCGGCGGCCGAGGCGACGTTCACCGACGTGGTGAAGATGACCACGTTCGTGGTCGACCTCACGCCGGAGAAGGCGGCGGTGATGCGCGAGATCCGCGCGCGCTTCCTGCCCGAGGCCCACCGCCCCGCGAGCACGATGGTCGGCGTGACGAGCCTGGTGAATCCCGATCTCCTGGTCGAGGTCGAGGTCACCGCGGTGCTGCCCGACCGGCGCTAGCGGCGCGCGCGCCTTGCGCCGGCTCGACCCGCAGGCGGCCGCGGTGCTCGACCGCATCGCGCGCGCGAACCTGCCGCCGTATCGCGCGCTCGGCGCCGACGGCGCGCGGACGCTCTACCGCGAGACGCGCGGCGCGCTCGCCGCGCCGCCGCCGGAAGTCGCGCGCGTCGCGAACCTGCGCGCGCCGGGCCCCGCGGGAGACATCCCGGTACGGCTCTATCGGCCGCTCGGGGCCGCCGCTGCCGACCGGCTGCCGGCGCTCGTCTACTTCCACGGCGGCGGCTGGACGATCGGCGACCTCGACACGCACGACGTGGTGTGCCGCACCCTCGCCGACCTCGCACCCTGCGCCGTGGTGTCGGTCGACTACCGGCTCGCGCCCGAGCACAAGTTCCCGGCGGCGGTCGACGATGCAATCGCGGCGACCCGCTGGGTCGCGCGCGCCGGCAGCGAGCTCGGCATCGACGGCGGCCGCATCGCGGTCGGCGGCGATTCCGCCGGCGGCAATCTCGCCGCGGTGGCCGCGCTCCTCGCGCGCGACGAAGGCGGGCCGCGGCTCGCGCTGCAGACGCTGATCTATCCGGCGACCGATATGGCCGCCGACACCGCTTCGCACCTGCGCTATGCGGAGGGGCATCTCCTCACCCGCGAGGCGATCCTGTGGTTCCGGGCGAACTACCTGCGCGACGCGGCCGACGAGGCCGACTGGCGCGCCTCGCCCCTGAAGGCGGCCGACCTCTCGCGCCTGCCCCCGGCGTACGTGATCACCGCCGGCTTCGACCCGCTCGTCGACGAGGGCCGCGCCTACGCCGACCGGCTCGCGGCCGCCGGCGTCCCGGTCACCTACGAGTGCTTCGAGGGGATGGTCCACGGGTTCGTGACGATGGGCGGCGCGATCGCGGCCGCGCGCCACGCGCTCGGGCGCTGCGCGCAGGGGCTGCGGCGGGCGTTCGACGGGCGATGACCGCGCGCGCGCGAAGGCCGGTGCGCGCCGCCCGGTGTCTCCCGCTCGCCGACCGGCCCGGCTTCCTCGTCCGCCGGCTGCACCAGATCCACGTCGCGCTCTTCGCCGAGGCGTGCGGGCGCTTCGACATCACGCCGGTGCAGTACAGCGTGATGACCGCGCTCGAGCGCGAGGGCGCGCTCGACCAGATGTCGCTCGCCGCCGAGATCGGCATCGACCGCGCGAACGCGACCGACGTGATCCGGCGGCTCGAGCGCCGCGGCGTGCTGCGCCGCGCGGCGGGCGCGCCGGACACCCGGCTCAAGATCTGCTCGCTCACGGCCGCCGGCCGGCGGCTCGCGGCACGCATGCGGCCTGCGGTCGAGGGGGTGCACCGGCGCACCGTCGCCGCGCTGCCGCCGCGCGAGCGCGCCCGCTTCCTCGCGAGCCTCGTGCGCCTGGTCGAGGCGAACAACGCGCGCGGGCGGACGAAGCTGCGCATGGGCTGACGGCGCGCGAAAGGCTTTGACAAGGGCGCCGCGCATCGATGAAATGCCGGCACGAACTGCGCGCGCCGGACTCCCTGCGCAACGCCGGGGCCCGACGGGTGCGCGGAGCACGGGTGACTTGTCCACGAGGAGGAGCGGCCCCGTCATGACCCCGCAAGCGCGTTCGCACCGCGCTGCCGAACGCGCCGTGCTCGTCTGCCTCTGCGCGCTCTTCGCGGCGGCGGCGGGCATCGCCTACGGGTATTCCCTGCAGGACGACCTCGGGCCCGGGGCCGGCTTCTTTCCGTTCTGGCTCGGCGTGATCGGCGCCGCGCTCTGCCTCGTCCTCCTCGCGCAGTCGCTGCGGGGCCGCGCGATCGGCGACGGGGCCGAAGGGCTCTCGCCGGACCGCGCGGGGGCGCTGCGCGCGGCGGCGCTGCTCGGCGGCCTGGTTCTCACGGCCCTGCTCCTCGAGCCGGCAGGCTTCCGGGCGACGGCGCTGGTGGTTACCGCGGGGCTGCTCGTCGCGCTCGGCGTGCGGCGTCCGCTCGCGATCGGCGCGTTCGCGCTCGCCAGCAGCTTCGGCCTGTTCCAGGTCTTCCATCACTGGCTGCGGGTGCCGCTGCCGGTCGGCCCGTTCGGGCTCTGACGCGAGCCGGACCGTGGACGCGCTCGCGCACCTCGCGTCGGGATTCGCCGCCGCCCTGAGCCCGGCCTACCTCGTCTACGCGTTCGCCGGCTGCGTCTTCGGCACCCTGATCGGCGTGCTGCCCGGGCTCGGCCCCGCCGCGGGGACGGCGATCCTGATCCCGCTCACCTTCCAGCTCGATCCGACCGGCGCGATCATCATGCTCGCCGCGATCTACTACGGCGCGATGTACGGCGGCACGATCACGTCGGTCCTCATCAACGTGCCCGGCGAGGCGGCCTCCGTGGTCACCTGCATCGACGGCCACGAGATGGCGAAGCAGGGCCGCGGCGGCACCGCGCTCGGCATCGCCGCGATCGGCTCGTTCATCGGCGGCATGGTGGCGACCGCCGCGCTCGCGCTGATCGCGGCGCCGCTCGCGCGGTTCGCGCTCAAGTTCGGCCCGCCGGAGTTCTTCGCGCTGATGCTCCTCGGGCTGTGCCTGGTGAGCGGGCTCGCCGGGCGCTCGCTCGCCGCGGCGCTCCTGATGACCGTGCTCGGGCTCCTCGTCTCGATGATCGGCATCGACCCGGTGCGCGGCGCGCCGCGCTTCGCGTTCGGGATTGCCGACCTCTACGACGGCCTCGGCATCGTGCCGGTGGTGATGGGCCTCTTCGGCGTCGCCGAGATCCTGATCACCGCCGAGCAGCCGGTGCGCCGGATCATCCGCACCAGCTTCGCGCAGCTCCTGCCGAGCCGCGACGAGTGGGCTCGCTCGTGGGGCGCGATCGTGCGCGGCACCGGCATCGGGTTCGGCCTCGGCCTCGTCCCCGGGATCGGCGCGATCGTGCCGACCTTCATGGCCTACATCGCCGAGAAGCGCCTGTCGCAGACGCCGGAGCGGTTCGGCCGCGGCGCGATCGAGGGCGTCGCCGCGCCCGAGACGGCGAACAACGCCTACGCGAACGCGGCGATGGTGCCGTTCCTCACCCTCGGCATCCCGAGCTCGCCCACCATCGCGGTGCTGATGGGCGCGTTCATCGTGAACGGCCTCACGCCGGGGCCGTTCCTCTTCCAGGAGCGCCCCGATCTCGTCTGGACGGTGATCGCGAGCTTCTTCGTCGGCAACGTGATCCTGCTCGTCCTCAACCTGCCGCTCGTCGGCCTGTGGGCGAAGATCCTGCACGTGCCGTTCCGCTACCTCGCGGTCGGTGTGGCGTTCTTCTGCGTGCTCGGCGCCTACAGCCTGCAGCAGAGCGTGTTCGACGTCTGGGTGATGATCGGCTCCGGCGTGGTGGGCTACGCCCTGCGCAAGCTCGATCTCCCGCTCGCGCCGCTCGTGCTCGGCCTGATCCTCGGCCCGGCGATCGAGAAGTCGCTGCGGACCTCGCTCGAGATGTCCGGCGGCGACTACGGCATCTTCTTCACCCGGCCGCTGTGCCTCGCGCTCCTGATCGCGGCGGTCGCGGTGCTCGCCGGGGCGGCGCTCAGGCTCGCGCCGAAAGAGCTGCGCGCGGCGTAATCTTCGACCCACCACGTCTGTTCACAACCGGAGGAGGAAGCGCGATGAACGGCCTGATTCGACGCGTTGCGGGTGCGGCTGCGGCGCTCGCCCTGGCGGGCGGCGCGGCGCTCGCGCAGGACTTCCCCAACCGCCCGGTGGAGCTGATGGTGGCCTTCCCGGCCGGCGGCGGCACCGACATCGGCGCGCGGATCGTCGCGGCGATCGCCGAGAAGCAGCTCGGCCAGCCGATCGTCGTGGTCAACAAGGGCGGTGCCGGCGGGCAGGTCGGCTGGACCGACCTCGCGCGCCGCAAGCCCGACGGGTATGCCATCGGCTTCGTGAACCTGCCGGCGACCAACACGGTGATCCTCGATCCCGAGCGCAAGGCGATCTTCGACGCCGATGCGTTCGTCCCGATCATCAACCAGGTGCTCGACCCGGGCGTGATCTGGGTGCGTGGGGACAGCCCCTACAAGTCGCTGAAGGATCTCGTCGAGGCGGCGCGGAAGAGCCCGAACACCATCCGCACCGCGACCACCGGCATCCTGAGCGACGATCACCTCGCGATCCTCATGCTCGAGGAGGCCGCGCCCGGTGCGATCTTCCGCATCGTGCACCTCGCGGGCAGCGCGGCGCAGATGAAGGAGATCCTCGGCGGCAACGTCGACGTCGCGTTCGACAACGTCGGCGGCGGCATCGTGCCGCGGATCAAGACCGGCGAGATCCGCGTGCTCGCGATCCTCGACCACGAGCGCTCGAAGTTCCTGCCCGACGTGCCGACCACGAAGGAGCTCGGCTACCCGACGGTGATCTCGAGCTCGACCCGCGGCATCGCCGGCCCGAAGGGCATGCCGGCGCCGGTCGTGGCGAAGCTCGCCGACGTGCTGAAGAGAGCGATGGAGGACCCCGAGCACGTGAGCAAGATGGAGACGGCGGGGCTCGCGATAAAGATCATGACCGGCGCCGAGTACGAGCGCTATTACCGCGAGACCCACGAGAAGGCGAAGAAGTACGTCGAGTGGGCGAAGAACCGGCCGCACAAGTAAGATTTGGTCAGGGTACGAATCGTGCGGCGCGAGGCGAGCGAGGCGGCGTGACCGGGAGAGCTGGGAAGGGCGTCGGGGCGCGGCTCCGGCGCAAGGAGGACGAGCGCTTCCTCCGCGGCCGCGGCGAGTACGTCGGCAACCTCCGCCTCGCCGGGATGCTGGAGGTCGCGTTCGTCCGCTCGCCGGTCGCGCACGCGCGCGTCCGCGCCGTGCGCAAGCCCGCCGGCCGCGAGCAGGCGGTCTTCGTCATCGACGACCTCGCCGGCGTGCAGCCGATCGTCGCCAACTCCGCGCTGAAGGGCTTCAAGTCGGCGCCGCAGCACGTCCTCGCCCGGGGCAAGGTGCGGCAGGTCGGCGAGCTGGTCGCGATGTGCGTCGCGCCGAGCCGCGCCGAAGCCGAGGACGTCGCGGCGCTGGTCGAGGTCGACTACGAGGAACTGCCCGCGGTCGTCGACATGGTGAAGGCGATCGCGCCGGGCTCGCCGCGCGTCCACGACGAGTGGCCGGACAACGTCGTGCTCGAGGCCGTGGTCGACGACGATCTCGGGCGGATCCGGGCGGGCGCCGCGATCGAGGTGCGGCGGCGGATCCGCACCGCGCGGCAGTGCATGTCGCCGATCGAAGGTCGCGGCGTCGTGGCGCACCACGACCGCCGGCTCGACCAGCTCGTCGTCTACTCGGCCTCGCAGATGCCGCACATCAACCGCGCCGGCCTCTCGGAATGCCTCGGCATCGACCAGGGGCGAATCCGCGTGGTCGCGCCCGACGTCGGCGGGGGATTCGGCTACAAGGGCATCCTGCTGCCGGAGGAGGTGTGCCTCGGCTGGCTCGCGCTGAAGCTCGGGCGGCCGGTGCGCTGGCTGGAGGATCGTTTCGAGCAGCTCACCGCGAACGCGAATTGCCGCGAGCACCATTACGACATCACCGGCTATGCGGACCGCGAAGGGCGCCTCCTCGCGATCGACTGCGAGGCGATCGTCGACTCGGGCGCCTACTCGTCGTATCCGTTCTCGGCGTGCCTCGAGGCGGCGCAGGTCGGCTCGATCCTGCCGGGGCCGTACCGGATGGACGGCTTCCGCTGCCGCACCTGGTCGGCGGCGACCAACAAGCCGCCGATCCTGCCGTACCGCGGCGTCGCGCGCACGGGCGTCTGCTTCGCGCTCGAGCTGGTGCTCGACGCCATCGCGCGCGCGGCGGGGAAGGAGCCGTACGAGGTGCGGCTCGCGAGCCTCGTGCCGCCCGAAGCGATGCCGTACGTCAACATCACGAAGAAGTACTTCGACAGCGGCGACTACCCGGAGGCGCTGCGCCGGGCAGTGCAGGGGCTCGATCTGCCGAAATGGCGCGAACGCCAGCGCCGCGGCGAGCCGGACGGCCGGAGAGTCGGCGTCGGCCTCGCGATCTTCTGCGAGCAGGCCGCGCACGGCACCACCGTCTACCACGGCTGGGGCATCCCGATGGTGCCGGGGTACGAGCAGTGCACCGCGCGCCTCGCGCCCGACGGCGTGCTCGAGCTGCGGATCGGCGCGCACTCGCACGGCCAGGGGCTCGAGACGACGCTCGCCCAGGTCGCGCACGAGATCCTGGGCGTCGACCCGGACAACGTGCGCCTGATCCACGGCGATACCGCGCTCACGCCGTACTCGACCGGGACCTGGGGCTCGCGCTGCATGGTGATGTCGGGCGGCGCGGTTGCCACCGCGTGCAAGGAGATCGGGGAGCGGGTGCGGGCGATCGCCGGCAAGCTGATGGAGGTCGCCGGCGACGATCTCGTGCTCGAGGCCGGAAGGGTGCGCGTCGCGGGCACCGACCGGGCGATGTCGCTCGCCGAGGTCGCGCACGTCTGGTACCGCGCGCCGCAGCTCCTGCCGGCGGACGTCGACCCGGCGGGGCTCGAGGCGACCGCGGGCTACAAGGCGGCGAAGGACACCGGCACGTTCAGCTACGCCTGCCATGCCTGCGCGGTCGCGGTCGACACCGAGCTCGGCACGGTCGAGATCCTCGACTACGTCGTGGTCGAGGACGGGGGCACGATGGTGAACCCGATGATCGTGGAGGGCCAGGTGTTCGGCGGCGCGGCGCAGGGCATCGGCACCGCGCTCTACGAGGAGATGCCGTTCGACGAGCAGGGCCAGCCGCTCGCTTCGACGCTCGCCGACTACATGCTGCCGGGCGCGACCGAGGTGCCGGCGATCCGCATCGAGCACATGGAGACGCCGTCGCCGCTCTCGTACTTCGGGCAGAAGGGCATCGGCGAGGGCGGCGCGATCGCGCCGCCGGCCGCGATCGCGAACGCGGTGAACGACGCGCTCGCCGACCTCGGCGTGGAGGTGCTCGAGAGCCCGATCACGCCGCGGCGGCTGCTGGCGGCGATCGCGGCGGCGCGGGCGGGGAAGTCCGCGTGAAGGTGACCACGCTCGGTACCGGTGGTCCGCGGCCCGATCCGGACCGCAACGCCGCCTGCACCGTGGTGCAGGTCGGCGCCGAGACGCTCGTGTTCGACACCGGGCGCGGGATCGTGCGGAGCTTCGCCCGCAAGGCGATCCCGTTCGGCGAAGTCGCGGCGCTGTTCGTCACGCACCATCATTACGACCACGTCGGCGAGCTGGCCGATTTCGTGATCTCGGGCTGGCTCGGCGGCCGTCGCGGCCCGCTGCCGGTGTTCGGGCCCCCGGGCACTGCTCGGATGTACGCCGCGCTCTTCGACCAGGTCTACGACCGCGACCTGGAGTTCCGGACGCAGGGCGAGCGCGCGTTCGGCGACTTCGCGCACGGCGAGGTGACCGAGGTGCGCGCGGGACCGGTGCACGAGACCGGCCGGTGGCGCGTGTCGTGCGAGGAGATGCTGCACGGGCACGGACTGGCTGCGCTCGGGCCGCTCTTCCGCGCGCGCTGGATCTGCCTCGGCTACCGGATCGAAGCGGAGGGGAAAGTGGTCTCGATCAGCGGCGACGGCGTGCGCAGCGACGCGCTCGTGCGGCTCGCGCGCGGCGCCGATCTCCACGTCCAGTGCTGCTACCTGCCCGCCTCCGCGCTCGCAACCCCGCATCTGAAGGGGCTCGCCGAGCACACGCTTGCCTGCTCGGACACGGCCGGCAGGATCGCTGCCGAGGCCGGCGTGAAGCGGCTCGTGCTCACTCATTTCCGGTTCATGGCGCCGGAGATGCTCGCCGAGATCGAGCGCGACGTCCGGCGCGACTTCCACGGGCCGGTCGAGCTTGCGCGCGATCTGGACGAGTTCATCGTCTGAGCCCGAGACGCAGGATGAGACGCCTCGCTGTCGTCCTCGCCGGGTTCGCCGCGTTCGCGGTCCAGGCGCAGACCTATCCCGCCAAGCCGGTCCGGGTGATCATCGGCTTCCCGCCCGGCGGCGCCGGCGAGATCCTCGTCCGCACGGTCGGCCAGAAGCTCACCGAGCGCTGGGGCCAGCCGGTGCTCGTCGACAACAGGCCGGGAGCGAGCGGCAACATCGCCGCCGGGGAGCTGGTGCGCGCGGCGCCCGACGGCTACACGCTGCTGTACATGCCGGCCGCGCTGGCGGTGAACCCGAGCCTCTTTCCGAAAGTGCCCTACGACCTGGAGCGGGACTTCACGCCGGTGACGCTGTTCGCGTCGTTCCCGCTGCTCCTCGTCGTCCACCCGGGCGTGCCGGCCCGGGACGTCGGCGAGCTGATCGCGCTGGCGAGGGCGAAGCCCGGCGCGCTCAACTTCGCCTCGATCGGCAACGCGAGCCCGCCGCACCTGGCCGGCGAGCTCTTCAAGCTGATGGCGAAGATCGACATGACGCACGTGCCGTACAAGGGCGCGGGGCCCGCGCAGACCGATCTCGTCGCCGGGCAGGTCCAGCTCATGTTCGACACCGCGGTATCGGCAATGCCGAACGTCAAGGCGGGCCGCACGCGCGCGCTCGCGGTGACCACCAAGCGACGCTCCCCCCTGCTGCCCGACGTGCCCTCTATCGCCGAGTCCGGGCTGCCCGAGTACGACCTCGACGGCTGGGGCGGCCTGGTCGGGCCGGCGGGGATGCCGCCGGAGGTCGTCGGCCGGCTGCAGTCGGAGATCGCCGTGATCCTCGGTCTCGCGGACGTTCGCGAGCGTCTCGCATCGCTCGGCGCCGACCCGAGCGGGATGCCGCCGGCGGATTTCCGGCGGTTCATCGCCGCCGAAGCGGTGAAGTGGCGCCGCATCGTGGTCGAGTCGGGCGCGAAGATCGATTAGCGGGGCGCGAGTGAAGCCGGCCAGGTTTGCCTACGAGAAGCCGAAGTCGCTCGCGGCGGCGATCCGCCTGCTCGCCGGCGGCGGCGATAAAGCGAAGCTGATCGCGGGCGGCCAGTCGCTCGGCCCGATCCTCAACTTCCGCCTCGCGCAGCCGGAGCTCGTGATCGACGTCCGTACGCTGCCCGAGCTCGCCGGGGTTCGCGACGAGGGTGACGCGGTATTCCTCGGCGCGGCGACGACGCACGCGGCGATCGAGGACGGGCGCGTGCCCGACCCGACGCGGGGCCTGCTGCCCGCGGTCGCGCGCACGATCGCATACCGCGCGGTGCGCAACCGCGGCACGCTCGGCGGGAGCCTCGCTCACGCCGATCCGGCGGCGGACTGGGTGAACGTCATGGCGCTCGTCGACGCCGAGATCGTCGCGCGGGGCCCGCGCGGCGAGCGGCGGATCCGCGCAGCGCAGTTCGTGCGCGGGCCGTTGACCACGACCCTGGCCGCGGACGAGATCATCACCGGCGTCCGGGTGCCCAAGCTCACCGCGCGCGCCCGCTGGGGCCACTACAAGTTCAACCGCAAGCCCGGCGAGTTCGCCGAGGCGATCGGCGGGGTGGTGCTCGACCCGGATCGCGGCGTCGGGCGCGCGCTGGTCGGCGCGACCGGTGACGCGCCGCACGTCGTCGGCGACGCCGCCGGGCTCGACGAGCCGCGGATGCGTGCGGCGGTCGCGGCCGCGGGCTTCGCGCCGGACACCTACGAGCACCAGGTCCACTTCGTCGCGCTGAAGCGCGCGGCCGCGCGGGCGGCGGCATGAAGACCGCACTCGCGCTCACGGTCAACGGCGCGCCGGCCGAGGCGCAGGTCGAGCCGCGCACCAGTCTCGCCGACTTCCTGCGCGAGGCGCTGCTCCTCACCGGCACGAACGTCGGCTGCGAGCACGGCGTGTGCGGCGCCTGCACGGTGCTCGTCGACGGTGCGCCGGCCCGCTCGTGCATCGCGCTGGCAGTCGCCTGCGACGGCGCGGACGTGCGCACGATCGAGGGGCTCGACGACGACCCGGTCGCGGCCGCCTTGCGCGAAGCGTTTGCGGCCGAGCACGCGCTGCAGTGCGGCTACTGCACGCCGGGCATGCTGGTGACCGCGCGCGACATCGTCACGCGGCTGCCCGACGCCGACGAGGCGCGCGTGCGCGAGGAGCTTGCCGGCAATCTGTGTCGGTGCACCGGCTACGTGGGCATCGTGCGCGCGATCCTGCGTGTGCTGGCGGAGCGGAAAGTCGCGCGATGACGCCGGTCGCGAACGCGCGGATGTACTCGGTGACGCCGGCGGCGAAGGCGGCGTGGCGCGACCTGCTCGCGTGGGTGCTCGCGCGCGCCGGCGTCGCGGCCGAGTTCGTCGACCACGATCCGCCGAAGCTCCTGTCGGAGCTGTGGGCGCGCGACGATCTCGGCGCGGTGATGATGTGCGGGCTGCCGTTCTCGCTGCGGCCGCGTCAGCCGACGATCCTCGCCGCGCCGGTGCCGAGCCTGCCGCGCTACCGCAGCCGGGCGGTGTACTGGAGCGACCTCGCGGTCCGCGCCGACTCGCCGGCGCGCTCGCTCGCCGACACGTTCGGCGGGCGCGCCGGCTACACGCTCAAGGATTCGCAGTCGGGCTACTTTGCCTTCCGCCACCACCTGACGACGCGGCACACGGCGGCGCCGTCGCCGTACCGCGAGATCGTCGGCGGCCTGATGAACCCCCGCGGGGTGATCAAGGCGCTCGCCGAGGGGCGGATCGACGTCGGCCCGCTCGACAGCTACTGCCACGATCTGATCCGCGCCGGCGACCCGGCGTTCGCGGCCCAGGTGCGCATCCTCGAATCGACCGATCCGACGCCGATGCCGCCGATCGTCGCGACCGCAGCGCTCGGGGAGCACGCGGTCGCGCGGCTGCGCGGCGCTTTCCTCGCGGTCGCCGACGAACCGTCGCTCGCGCCGCTGCGCGAAACCCTGCTCCTCGAGCGCTTCGTCGTGCCGGAGCCGGCGGTCTACGAAACCACGAAGCAGCGCGCCCGTGCCGTCGAGGCCGGCGCGCCGGACTGGCCCTGATGCGGACGCGGATTCGCGGCGGGTGGCTGGTCGGGCACGGGCGCGGCGCGCACACGCTCGACCGCAACCACGAGGTCGTGTTCGAGGGCGACGGGATCCTCTACGTCGGGCCGGCGTTCGAGGGTCGCATCGACCGCGAGCTCGACGCGACCGGCAAGCTCGTCGCGCCGGGCTTCATCGACACCCACGTCCACTCCGGGCACCGCGCCTCGCACCGGCTGATCAGCGACGCGGGCCGCGGCGACTACTTCGGCCAGCCGTTCTTCGAGATCAGCGTGCCGAAGGAAGGGACGCGGATCGACGGCGACGTGCGCTACCTCCGGCCGGACGAGACCGGCGCCGAGGGCGAGCGCGAGTTCCACGCGCACTTCACCGTGGCCGAGCTGCTGCGGAACGGCGTCACGACGTTCGTCGAGTACGGCAGCCAGCGCCTGATTCAGGAAGCGCTGAAGGGCGAGTGCCTCAAGCTCGGCGTGCGCGGCTACCTCGGGCCCGGCTACGACTCGGGGCGCTGGGTCGGCGACGGGCACGGGCGGCTCAAGCGCGTCGTCGACGAGGCGAACGGCTGGCGCGAGTTCGCCGGGGCGCTCGACTGGATCGCGCGGAACGACGGCGCCGGCGCCGGCCTCGTCAGGGGCATCCTCGTCCCGCGCGAGCTGGAGACGTGCTCGCTCGAGCTCCTGCGCGCGACGCGCGAGAAGGCGGACGAGCTCGCGCTCCCGATGGCGACCCACGCCGCCTACAGCATCGTCGAGTTCTACGAGACCGTGCGCGAGTACCGGCGCACGCCGATCGAGCTGCTCGACGAGCTGGGGATGCTGCGCCCGACGCTCAACATCGGCCACGGCAACCTGCCGGCGGACAGCGTGCGGCTCAACTACCCGGGCGCGCGCGACCTCGCGCTGATGGGCGCCGCCAAGGTGTCGATCTCGCACTGCCCGATCAACATCATCCGGCGCGCCCGCGTGCTCGACAACTGGAAGTCGTACACGGCGCTCGGCATCAACATCGCGCTCGGCTCGGACACCTATCCGCGCGACATGATCCAGAACATGCGCAACGCCTCGTACCACGGCAAGACGATGAGCCACGACTACAAGGCGGCGACCGCGGCGGAGGTCTTCGCGGCGGCGACGCTGAACGGCGCGCGGTCGCTCGGCCGCGACGACCTCGGCCGGCTCGCGCCCGGTGCGCGCGCGGACATCATCCTCATCGACCTGACCGGCCGCGGGACGCTGCGCCTGGGGCCGGTCCGCGATCCGGTGAAGTCGGTCGTCGAGTGCGGCGTGGGCGACGACGTGGACACGGTGATCGTCGCGGGCGAAGTCCGCATGCAGGGCGGGCGCATCCCCGGCGTCGACCTCGACGCGGTGCGGCTGCGGGCGCAGGCCGCCGGCGAGCGGGTCTGGGCGAACTGGCACGAGTCCGATCCGCTCGGGCGCACCCACGTGGAGGCGGCGCCGTGGTCGTTCTGTCCCGCGTGCTACCGGGACGGCGACAGCTGAACTACCAGGAGATCCCCGTGCAATTCGATCGCATTCTGCTCGCCGCGCTCGTGCTCGTCGCCGTACCCGCCTTCGCCCAGACCGACTTCCCGTCCAGGCCCGTGCGCATCATCGTGCCGTTCAGCCCCGGCGGCGCGGCCGACACCCTGCCGCGGCTCCTCGCGCAGCACCTCTCGCCGATGTGGGGCCAGCCGGTGGTGGTCGAGAATCGCACCGGCGCCGCCGGCAACATCGGCATGGAGCAGGGCGCGAAGGCCGCCCCCGACGGCTACACCCTGACCTCCGCGCCGGTCGGCAACCTCGCGATCAATCCGCACCTCTTCTCGAAGCTCTCCTTCGACGTGCTGAAGGACTTCACGCCGATCACGCTGGTCGCGTCGGTGCAGAACGTCCTCGTGCTCAATTCCGCGGTGCCGGCGAACGACCTGAAGGAGCTGATCGCCTACGCGAAGACCCGGCCGGGCAAGCTCACCTACGGCTCGGGCGGCGTCGGGACGCAGGCGCACATCGGCGGCGAGATCTTCGAGGACATGACCGGAGTGCACCTCGTGCACGTCGCGTACAAGGGCGTCGGCGACTCGATCCGCGACCTGCTCGGCGGCCAGATCGACATGGTCTTCGCCCAGATCCCGGCGGTGAAGCCGCACATCGACAGCGGGAAGCTCCGCGCGCTCGGCGTCGCGAGCCCGAAGCGCACGCCGGCGCTGCCGAACGTGCCGACGATCGACGAGGCGGGCGGCCTGGTCGGCTTCCAGGCGGTGTCGTGGTACGCGCTCGTCGGGCCGGCGGGGATGCCGCCGGCGGTCACCGCGAAGATTCAGGCGGACGCCGCGAAGGTGATCTTCCTGCCGGAGATCCGCGACCGGCTGCAGGGACTCGCGGCGGAGCCGGTAGGGAGCACGTCGGCGGAGCTCGCCGCGGCGATCAAGGCCGACTACGACCGCTACGGGACGATCATCAAGCGGCTGGGGATCAGGGCAGATTGAGGTTTCGTTCCCGGCGCATGCGGGTCGAGCTGCGCACCGGCTTCCGACTAGGGCAACAGCGCGAATGCCTTGCAATGCTTCGGCTTGACCGCCGAGAAGTGCCTGCGGTCCGTCGTCGCAATCTCGGTGATGTTCAGCCGTTCGGCGATCGCGATGTTCGCCGCATCGACGAAGCCGATCTTGGCGTCCTCGTAGACACGGAGCAGTTCCTCGATGCGCGGCAGGTCGGCGTCGCTGAAATGCTCTATGGGCAGCTCGCGCTTCCGTAAGGCTCCGACGAACTTCAGTTCGGCGGCCTGCCCGAGATAGCTGCCGAGCAGGTAGCACACCTCGGGGATCACCGGGGAGGCAACCAGGAGCCGTCCCGGATAGCCTTCGACGCATTCCCGGGCGCGCGCGTGCCAGGAATCGTCGCGATCCGCGAGCGCGTACAGGATGCCGGTATCGACGAGGCAGCGATTCATCTCGCCGGCTTGCGCCAGAGCAGCCGCTCGTGCTGCGCCGCGATCTCCCGCTTGCCGCTCCGGCCGATGCCGACGAAGGAGAGCGTCCTGCGTGCCCTGCGCTTTCTCGCGACGTGCGCGGTGAGCGCCTCCCGGACGAACTGGGCGACGCTCACACCCCGCTCGGCGGAGAGCGCCTTCAGCTCGTCGAGCAGCGCTTGATCAGCGAAGATGGTCGTGCGCTTCATGCGGCCTGGACCTATGACGTATGCTATATGTTAGCAGCC
>Ga0187893_10007100_pt1 | contig 18644 bp, 10 predicted proteins | sample MA1701074metaG_FD_139574 | JGI IMG/M metagenome (GOLD analysis project Ga0187893, IMG submission 139574) | White microbial mat communities from a basaltic lava cave in the Kipuka Kanohina Cave System on the Island of Hawaii, USA - MA170107-4 metaG ... | reverse complement strand
TCGGCGCGGGGATCGACGGCGCTGCACGCGGGGAAGCTGAGGGCGATGATCTGTTGATTGAAGCGATCCACCGGGAGCACATCGACGCCGGCGTGAATTCTCGGCGCGGTGCGATGCCCGTTGCCTTGGCTGGGACTCCAGCCGCCGCAAAAGCGCTGGGCGGTATCGATGATCTGCCCGGGATCGACGTCGCCGGCGATGACGAGAATCATACAGTCCGGGGCGTAGCGGTCCTGGAAGTATTCCCACATTCTGTCGCGGGTCAGGTCTCCGACGGTTTTTTCGTAACCGAGGATGGGCCAGGCGAGGGGATGACCGGCGAAGATTTTTTCCTGGAGAAAATCAAAGCAGACGTGCTCGAGGTTGTCCTGGGACATGGCGATTTCCTCGAGGATGACTTTTTTCTCGGTGTCGAATTCGGCGGGGGGGAGGATGGAGCGCATCATGTCGGCGAGGAGTTCGAGCTGGGGGACGATGTCGCCCTTGCGGACCCAGCCGTAGTACATGGTTCGGTCCTCGCTGGTGTAGGCGTTGTAGGTGCTTCCGAGGCGGTCGAAATCGACGTTGATGTCCCGCCAGGTGCGATTGGCGGTGCCTTTGAACATCATGTGTTCGAGGAAATGGGAGACGCCTGCGAGGTCGGGGGTTTCGTCTCGGGCGCCGGTTCGGACGAGGAAACCGGCGGCGGCGCTGCGGACGTCAGGCATTTTTTCAATGAGGACGGTGAGGCCGTTGTCGAGTTTGCGCAGGGTATAGGGATGGTTCATGGACGAAGGCTCCGGCGGATGCCTGGCGTTAGAGATTTGGGATTCATGGTTTTAGGGCCCGCGGTCCGAGGGTCATGATGCAAAGCTGATTGCGGGGGTGCGCCTCGAGGAAACGGTGAACGTCGCGGACGGTAACGGCCTGGAGTTTGGCGATTTTCTCCTCCATGGGAACGGGTCGGCCGTAGAAAAACAGGTCGCTCGCCAGTTCGGCGCAACGGGCCCGAGTGCCGTCTCCGCGGGTGTCGCGGGAGGCGATGATACCGGTGACGGCGCGATTCAATTCCTCCTCGGTAAGGTCCTCCGAAAGACGGTTCACCTCTCGAAGCAGGGTGGAAAAGGTCTGGTCACAGCGGTCGGGCGTGGTGGAAGCGCCGAGAAAGAGCAAGCCGCAACCCCGCGGCGTTTCGTGCCAGGCGCTGACCCAGTAGACCAGGCCGAGCTTTTCGCGGACTTCGGTGAAGAGTCGGCCGCTCATGCCGCCGCTGAGGACGCCGATCAGGACGATTTGAATCGGGAAATCGTCGTGAACGACATCGACGCCGGGCCAGCAGATGGCCATCTGCTCCTGCTCGAGCGGCTTGTCATGGTGGGTAAGGCCGGGGTGAAAGTCGAGGGACAGAGGTTCTCGTCCGTCCGGCGGTGCGGAATCGCTGGACGGCAGATATTCGGTACACGCTTTTTTTACGCGGTCGGGTTCGATGGGTCCGGCGACGGCGACGGACATTCGACCAGGCCGAAAGCGCCGCTTCCAGTAATTCTCGATCGTGTCACGGTTCATTCGATCGAGGCAGGCTTGCTCGCCGAGGGGATGGCGTCCGAGCGTGGGACCGAAGGCGAGGGGTCCCATTTTCTTTTCGAGCAAGCCCTGGGGGTCGTCTTCAATGGCAAGAAGTTCCTGACGGGCGAGTTCGAGGCTGACGTCGACGGCTTCGTTGGGAAACGTGGGCTCGGTGAGGAACTCGGCGTGGAGTTCGAAGGCTCGTTCAAAATGTTCGGGCAGGACGGTGCAGGTGAAGGTGATGGATTCGCGCCCGGTGCCGCTTTGGCGACCCGCGCCAATGGCGTCAAAGCAGTCGGAGAGTACGCGGCCGCCGTGCCGGCGTGTGCCCTTGTCGATGGTCTCTTCGACCATGCGGGCGATGCCGAGTTGCTCCGCCGGTTCGTAGCACGTGCCCGCGAAAACGCGAACCTGGAAGGAGACAACGTGGCGGTTGGGCAGCACGTTGACGCCGTACTCCAAGGCGCAGGGAAGTCGACCGTGAACGATATCGCTCATGCCGGGTTTCTATGGGGGGCAAGGTGCAAGGGTTGCACCGGGTTTCCTCGGGGACCCGCGTCCGCCGCGAAGCGTACCCTAAGTCCGCCGGGGGCGGTTCGCAAGCCGGGGCGGTGGATCGGCCGTGTCTCTGAAAAAGCCGGTTCGGTTCAGGATTTGCCGGAGAAGGCGGGTTCGGTCGCGTCGTGGTGGAGGAATTCGGAGGCGAGCCAGGCGGCGGGGGCGGAGGCATGATCAACACCCTTGATTTCGCGGGCGGGGACGCCGACGACGGTTGACATGGGGGCAACGTCGTGAATCACGACTGCGCCCGCGCCGATGGTGGATTCGCAGCCGACGCGGACTCCTTGAATGATGGTGGCGCCGATACCGACGAAGGCCCCGGACTCGACGGCGACACGTCCGGCGATTTTCGCGCCGGGGCAGACGTGGGTGGCCGTGCCGATGGTGGATTCGTGATCAACGATGCAGCCGGTGTTGAGGATGGCGGAGTCGCCGATCTGACAATGAGCGCAGACGAGCGCGCCGGCGGCGATAACGATGTTTCGGCCCAAGGTGACGTTTCGGGCGAGGTTCGCAGAGGGATGGACGGCGTTGATAAGGGTGAAATCGAGCTGCTCAAAACGGTCGGCGAAGGCGCGGCGGACGCCGTTATGCCCTATGGCGATGATGACGTTGCTAACGCACAGTTTCTCGCGCAGGGCGGTCATATCATCGGGTCGCCCCAGGACGGGCACGCCGTCGATCCGGCGGTCTTTGACCCGGGGATTGGAGTCGACGAAACCGATGGGTTCGTAGCGGTCGGAATGGGCGAGGATATCCAACACGACGCGGCCGTGACCGCCACAGCCGACGATCAGGCAGGGCTGCCTTGTGGGTTTCGACATCTGGGGCGAGATAGGACTCATGTACGTGATCCGAAGGCGTCGCCGAATGGTTTCCGGGATCGGCGGCGCAGAGACCCCAAAAAGTTATCGGTAGCTGGGCTGAGGGGCTAAACAAAAACGAGGGGACTTCCGCGCGTGTGTGATTTCCAGCATTAGAAAGGGCGATGTCTTTTCACGTTCGGAAAGGGAGAAGTACCGGGTCCTAAGATACCCGGGGGTAAGGACGATGAAGCTGAGAATGGGCACCGAGGTTGAGGAATTGCGCTTGAGGGAGTCGAATGAACGGAGATTTTTGACGCTTACGGGGCTTGAGAATACCGTTGAATTCGGTGCGGGTTGTGAAGGCAATCTAAACTATTGGTAATCATGGACTTAGAAAAGAAACAACGCGGTGGTAAGGAATCAGGTGGATTCCTCACGGCACCGTTTGTGATTGCCGTCGTGTTGTTGGGTTCGGCAGGGTTGCTGACGGGTCCGGTAGCGGCGCGGTTGAACTTGCGGATGAACAAGTCGGCGATACCGATGAAGAAGCCGCTGAATACTCTGGATGTGACCGCGCTTGCGCCGTATGGCGAGGTGGAGCGGCACGTTCTGGACGATCCCATCGTCGAGGCGCTGGGGACCGATCAGTACATCAGCTGGACGTTGCAGGATTTAAGTTTGCCGGTGGGCGATCCGCTGCGGTGGGTGAGTCTGCTGGTGACCTATGACACGGGGGGACACAATCTGGTTCCGCACACGCCGGATGAGTGCCGGCTGGGATCTGGATATCAGCCGGCGCAGCCGCACGAGAACCTTCGATTTCCGGCGTCGCAACCGGCGGGAGGTTCAAGAGAGTTTCCGGTGCGGGTATGCACGTTCGCCAAGACGGCGGTGTTCAACCGGGAGAACGTGACGGTAGTGTACACGTTTCATTGCAACGGACAGTTCGCGGCTACGCGGGATCATGTGAGGCTTCTGTTCAATGCTCCTCGGTCGCGGCATGCCTATTTCAGCAAGGTGGAGGTGAGTTTTCCTCGAGCGACGCGGGAGCAGAGTCTGACGGGGGCCAAGAAGCTGATGGATCGGTTGCTGCCGGAGTTGGCGGCGAAGCACTGGCCTGATTATGAAGCGGCGGAGCGTGGAGTTTCGCCTTAGATGGAAACGCAATGAGAAAAGCCCTGGGCCGCGATCCTGAAGTCGCGCGATTGAGTCGCGTGGCCTGGTCGCGCGGGCTGAAGCCCGCGGCTCGCAAAGGGTTTGAAACCGGCGTCACAGTCGGGCTGGGGAAAGAGGCGAAGGAACCGGCACGATGGCCAAGAAACAACTGAACAAGAACCTGATCGTGACGCTGACTCTTTGCGGGTTCGCGGTCATTGTTTTTCTGTCGGTGTTGATGCTCCGGCAGCTTCAAAAGCGGGACCCGAAATACTTCGTCGAGCTGGCGACCAAGGCGGAAGCCGAGGAACGTTGGCGGCAGGCGGCGCTCTTTTATCACGAGGCCTGGGAGCGAGGCGGCGATGCGGCGCACCTGGTTCATGTCGGGGAAAACCTGCTGCGGGAAGGAGAAGTCGGACCGGCGCGTTTGTCGTGGCGGCAGGCGCTGGTTCACCATCCGAAATTGATCGACGCCCATGTCAAGCAATTGACACTCGTGCTGCAACTGGCGCAGTTGTATGGCTCGTCGCAGGATTGGGACGAGGTTCGGACGGCGGCGGAGGCGATGCTGAAGCTCGGCGAGAAGCTGTCGCCGGGGGATGAGGCGTTCGCGCGGAACGCGCTGGGGGCGGCGCTGGTGAGTCTGGAGAGCCGCGACCCGGCGAACGCCGAGAAGGGTCTTTCCGAATTGAAACGAGCGGGGGAGCTGGCGCCGGACAAGGTGGAATACGCGATCGAGCTTGCCCATCAGTACGCGAAGCGTGAGCGAGTTGCCGAGGCGGAGAGGATTTTCGCGGACCTGCTGGCGGCGCATGGCGGTCCCGGCGAGGCGGCGTCCACGGTTCGGCTGGGATACGCCAAGCACCTCGCGAACCGGCAGAAATGGAACGAGTCGGAGGCGGCGTATCAGGAGAGCCTTTCGCTGGCGCCGCCGGGCAAGGCGGCGCGGGAGGCGAAGCTTGGGTTCGCGGCGTTTCTGTCGCAGCGGTGGGTGCGTGGGCAGCGCGAGGAACCGGGATCGGCGGAGGTGCAGGCATATTTCGACCGGGCGGAGGGCATTCTCAGGGAGTGCATCGAGTCGGAGCCCAATGAATTCGAGGCGTATCTACCGCTGGCGGTGCTGTACAAGGCGGCCAGCCGTTTCGCGGAAGTCGTTGATCTTTGCGAGAAACGGTTGCAGAAGGGGTTCTCGCGCCGCGGGGTGGAAGCGACGAAGAACCGGGTCAACACGTTTACGTTGATGATTTATGCGTCGGAGGCGTGCGTGGCCCTTGGGATACTTGACGGGCAGAAGGGAAACGCGGAGTCGCGTGACCGGTGGTTGACGCAGGCCGAGCAGTACGTGACCGACGCGAAGGGCGAGGCGGCGACGCATCCGCGGGTGTTGAGTCAGGCGGGGAGGGTGAAGATCGCGCGGGGGCTGGATCGTCCGGCGCTGGAGGACCTTCGCGCGGCCGACGAAGCGTATACCACCTATGACACGGTGAGCTGGGAGAACCGGATGATCCGGGCGCGAGTCCATTTGAAACTCAACGAGCCGGGGGCGGCGAAATCGGTCCTGGAGGAGGTCATGGACCGGGCGGTGAAGTGGCGGGCGTCGGACCCGGCGTTCTGGAACCTTTACGCCCAGGTTTTGTTTCAGATAGGAGACTATGACCGTTCGATGACGGTGGCGGACCGGGTGCTCATCGTGGACACGAACAATCGCGAGGCGAAACAGCTGAAGGCGGCGATCTTCGAGCGGCAGGGGAAGCTGGAGCAGGCGCAGCTCATCGTCAAGGAGCTTTCGGGGACGTCGGCGATCAAAGTGATGTTGGAGGCGAGGCGGCTACTGCTGGAAGGCAACACGGACGAAGCGCTACGCATTCTTCGGGAGGCGCTGGCAGAATCGCCGGGTGACGTTTCGCTGGTGAGCTTTACGGCGAACGAGTTGCTCACACTGGATCGGCGGGAGGAAGCGGAGGCGATCGTCAAGAAGGCGATGGAGACGACGCCGGAGGACTCGACGCTGCAGCGGTTGGCGGTCATGGTCCGTCCGGGCCTGTCCCCCGAGCAGCGCGACGCGGCCTTATTGAGCCTCATCGAGTCGGAGCCGGACGCCTTTCGAAAGAGTCTGGATTTGATCATGTTCCATTCGCGGAAAAATGACGGCCCGAAGACGCTGGCGGCGATCGACAACGCGGAACGGCATCTCATCGCTCGGGACACGCCGCAAGCGCAGACGGCCACGATGGCGCAGCACGCGGCGCTGCTTCGAACGAAGCTGCGAATTGCGGCGCAAATCAAGGACGACGCGGCGGCGGAGGCGGCACGGGAATCGGCGACCCGGAATAACGTGGACGGGGCGGGAGGCAAGAGCCTTCTTGGACTCTACCACATGCAGCGCCGCGAACTCGCGCTGGCGGTGGACGCCTTTCGCGAGGCGATCCGGGCCCAGCCGACGGACGTATCGTCGCTGGTGTCACTGGGTCAGTGCCTGCAAATCCTCGGCCGCCCGGACGAATCTCGTGCGTCGTTTGAGCGGGCCGTGAAAGTCAATCCGCAGAATGGGTATGCGCATCAGGGGCTGGCGGTGCTGGCGGAGGCGAGGGGAGACCGCGAGTGGTATCGTCGGGAGCTGACGGAATGCGAGCGCCTGATTCCGTCCGATCCGTGGGTCCGGGACAAACTGACGCAGCGCGAGGACGAGGCGGACCCGGTCGGAGCGATCGCCCGGCGGGAGGAATCGCTGGAGAAAAAACCGGACGACATTCCGAACCTGAAACGGCTGGCGGTGCTGTGCGAAGTGGTCGGCGACCGCGACAAGGCCGACCGTTACTATGACAAACTATTGGCACTATCTCCGGACGACGAGGAAATCGTGCTTGCCGCCGCCGGATTCTATCGCCGCACGGACCGTGCGGAGCGGTCTCTGGAAATCGTGAAGGATTTTTCCGACGGCCGCCCGACGCCCAGGGAACGGGCCGAAGCGCAGCTTCTCGTCGCGGGGGCGCAAATCTCGGCGGGCGACAACACCGCGGCGGAGCGCACGCTGCTCGCGGCGGCCGAAATGGCGGATTCGGAACAGGTCTTGCAGGCGGTCGCGGAGTTCTACTACCGCACGTTTAAGGATCCGGAAAAGTCGCTTCCCTGGTTTGACAAGGCGGTCGATCTTGCGCGTAGCACGAAGTCGGCGAATCTCCCGATCGCCCTCGAAGCACGCATCGACGCCAGTCTGCACCGGCGTATCCATCGCCTCGATCAGGCCCGCAAGGACGTTGACGAGCTTCGACAGACTTTTCCGGAGTATCACCGCGGACTGCTCTGGGAAAGCGAACTTCAGGACCGGTTGGGCAATCTCGACCGGGCGATCGGGGCGCTTTCGGAGTTTCTTCAGAAGCAACCCGGGGACGCTTTCGCGTTGTACCGACGGGCGAATTACCAGATCGGAAAGGGTCGGACGACGGCGGCCATCGAGGACCTTGAAACGCTAAAGCGCATGGATCCGCTGGCGATGAATCTCGATCCGCGCATCCACCTGGCCCGCCTGCACCAAATCAGCGGACGCAGCGACCTTCGCGTGGCGGAACTGGAGGCCCTGGTGAAAGACGCGCCGGGGGCGGAGCGTCCGGTGCAGGAACTGGCTGAGGCGTACATTTCGGACAAACGCTTTCAGGACGCGGAGCGGCTGGTGACGGCGGAGATCAACCGGGGCGTCGAGCAATCGGCGCCGGTGTGGCACATGCTTCGCGGTCGAATCGGATTTGAGATGAACGCGGTGGATCGGGCCCTTTCCGATTTCCGGCGTGCGGCTGAACTGACCAATCATCACCCGTTTTATGTTGGCGCGGCGCTGAACGCCTATGGGAGGGCAAAGCAGTTCCGAGAAGGTGTCGAGTATTTTCAGGGTTTGGGGTTGAAGGAGGATTCTTCCTTCGCATTGGTTTCACGATATGCCCTGATTCTCGGCAAGGCCGGTGACAGGACTCGGGCGGTGGAGCCGTTCCGCCGTGCGACTGCGCTTGCCCTTCGAGAGGGCGTGGATGCGGTTCAGTCCGTTACGGCGGACGTTCGCGCCGCGTTCGATCCGGACGATCCCGCGCCGGTCTTTGAGACCACCAAGGTCGAAGCGCCGCTTTCGCGGGCCAACGATCGACTTTTGATTCGGCTTCATGGCGCCGCAGGAAGATTCGATCGCGCCATTCCCTTGCTGGATTCGCTGCTGGCGACGGCGTCGGACGACCGGGAGCGGTCGGACCTGCTACACGAGAAGGGCGACGTCTATCTTTCGGGCGGGCGTGCGGACGAGGCCATCGCCGCCTATGAGGAATCGGTCAAGTATCGCGGCGACAACTGGATCGTGCTCAACAACATCGCCTATCTATTCACGGACAAGCGCGGGGATTACAAGCTCGCCCTGCCGTATGCGAGGCGTGCGGCGGCACTGGCGGACAACGCCGACACACTGGATACGCTCGGATGGATCTACGTGGGACTCGGCGAGTTTCCGTCGGCGATCGCGGAGCTGAGCCGGGCGGTGCGTTTGAAGCCGGGATCCGCCCTATCGTTTTATCATCTCGCGGAGGCGTATCGCCGGCACGGCGACTTCACCGAGGCCGCGGACGTTCTCGCCAACGCAGACAAAATTGAAACCGCCTCGCCCGACACGGCGCTTCGACAAAGGATTGAAACGGCGCGCGACCGGATTTCGCGCCGCGATTCCGGATCGTGAGCCTTCGCCGCCGCGAGGATCACTTGCATGCGGCCGGGGACGAGAGTCGGTCCTCCACGTCCTCCATCCATCGTGAACGCAAAACCCCGCAACTATCGACGAGCGTTCGGAAATCGCGACCGGTGAGCAGAATCACATCGACGGGGGTCAGGCAGCGAACGGTGGCGGTGCGGGGGGTGGCCTTGAGCAGGGCGATTTCGCCGAAGGATTCGCCGGCCTTTCGCACGGCTACGCGAATGGGTTCGCCGCCGGCGCCGCGTTGAAGAACTTCCACTTCGCCATTCTCGATGATGTAGAAACTGTCGCCGATCTCGCCCTGGTGAACGATCACGTCGCCGCGGCGGTAGTGGGCGCGCTGCACGCGGTCGGTGCGCTCGAGGCTGAACTTGGTGATGTCGCGCGGGAAGACGACATCGAGCAGCCAGTCGACGGCCACGCGGACTTTGCACTTGAGTCCCGGCAGTTTGGAAAGGTACACCGAGCGCCAGAAAAACCAGGCGAGAATGCCCGCGATCCGCAGTCCGAAGACTTCGGCGACGCCGCAGCGGTGTCCGACGACGGCAAGCTGCCCCAATCCGCCGAAGGCGAACGGCGTCGGCGCACGATTGGAAATCACGGCGAGGATGTTTCGGGCGCAGTGGCGGCCCTGGCGAAGGGCGTACTGCGCCGTGGGCGGACAGAATCCGCTTCGTTTGATGTCCGGGATCATGGCCGCATCGCCCAAGGCCCAGATGTCGGAGAATCCCTTGACGCGAAGTTCCACCTCGACTTGCACTCGACCCTTGTCCTGGGGAAGCGAGGACGCTGAAACCAGGGGATGAGGTGCGTTTCCCACCGTGCAGATGACTGTGCCGGCGGGGATGCGGCGGTCGTCGCCCAGAATCACGCCTTCGGGCGTCGCCTCCTTCACGCGGCTGTCCAGAATGATCTCGACGCCGCGCTGCCGGAGTTTTTTTTCTGCGAATCGGGCCAGGCCCTCGGTCAGTTCATTGAGGATTCGGTCGCGCGAATGGACGAGGATCATGCGAGTGCCGACGACGCGAGCTCGCGGGTAGAATCGTATCACGCCGCGAAGCATGTCGTTGATTTCGGCCACCGTTTCGACGCCGCTGAATCCGCCGCCGACGGCGACGACGGTGAGCAACTGTCGGCGTCTGCCCTCGTCGGGTTCGATGTCGGCCTGTTCGAGCCGGTCGAGCACGTGGTTGCGAAGGTGGAAAGCGTCGCCGAGTGTTTTGATGGGCTTGGAATGTTCGGCCATGCCCGGCGTACGGGAAAGGTCTATGGTGAGTCCAAGGGCGAGTACCAGATGGTCGTAGGAGAGCGTTTGTCGATGGCGTGAATCCGCGGCTGCGAGGGTCACGGTTTTCGCGGTCGGGTCGAATGATTCGACCGCCCGGCAATGGAAGTGAACGTCCGGGCAAAGCTGGCGGATGGGATTCAGGATGTGCGCGGGCTCCACGCCGCAGGCGACGATCTCGGGCAGCAGAGGTTGAAAGACAAAGAAGTTCTCGTTGCTGACGAGGTGGACTTCGATGGCGGGATCTCGCCGGGCAAGGCGACCGAGCTCCCGCGCGACGCTCACGCCGGCGAATCCGCCGCCGAGGATGACGATTCGCGTCGGACTATTCGGCCCGCGGGTCAGGATCAGGACTCCGGAAGATGACGGGCGAATTCGCGGATCGCCTCGATGCAAACAAAGGGATCGTAGGCGCCTGGCGTCTCGTTTTCCCTTTCGTCGAACAGGGCGTCGTGCAGCTTGGCGAGGGATTTATGCAGCGACTCATGCGAAGACGGGCGGTTGTCCGACTTGGCGAGGGACATCAAGTAGAGCGCGCGGAGCGCGGAATAGGTCTGAACGGCGGACGAATAGCCCAGCGTCGCCGAGCGTTCCCCGTCGGCGGCGACGGTACGCAACAGCGACAGGGTTTTTGGTCGATCGAACAGGGTGGTCAAGGACGCAGCCGCGAGCCTGTCGGCGATCGCGCGCAGACCGGCGGCGGCGTCTCGAACGCGGCCGCGATCAACGCCGTGAACGGAGAGCGATTCCACCAGAGCCTTGGCGTGACCCTCGAACGCCGACCGGGATTCCGCCAGCAATGAATCGACGAGAATTCGCGGCATCTGAGACGCGCTCGGTTCCCAGACGGGCTCACCCGGCGGACGAAGCAGGGTGCGCTGCTGCCGCCAGGTCGATTCCTTCAAGTCATGGTGGCAGGCGAAGCATTCAAAAAACGCAAGGTCCGCCGGCGTTTCAGTTGAGCTCCACTCGATCAGGCGCTGCATGGACTCCCGCAGGGCGACGCTCTGTCCGACGGCCCAGGCGCGAACGTGAAACCACGGACCCTCTTCGGGTTTCAGGAAAGCCGGCTCGTCGCGCCAATGTCGCGGCACGTCGAAAAGACCGGCGGCGAGCTCGAGCGTAAGCGGCGGATGACCTGCGGCCAGCATGGCGTGCGTCACGCGCTTCGCCTCCGTACCGATGTGGCACTCGAAACATTTTTCCGCCCGATGCACGAGGTCGCGCACGTCGTAGAACCCCAGTTCCGTCCGCTGATCGACGGTATATTCGCTTCGCCAGCGCTGCGGGATGTAGTGCGGGCCGATCCACTTCTCCGACGCGCCGTGGCAGGACTCGCAGGCGACGCCGTCCTCGATGCTCCATCGAGCGCTCGCCAGTCCCGCCGGGGCTGTCAGCGCGTGACATGCCAGGCACTCCGCCCGTTCCTTCGCCACCGCGCCGGTGCCGTAGAGCATTTTGGCCATTCGATCGGAGCGATCGTCCTCGTACAAGGTCTTGTACGCCCGAAAGTGCGTCCCCTTGCCGTCGCCGTACCAGAGGTTCCACTCGTTGCCGAGGATCGTTTGTCCGGGTCTTGGCGTCGCTCCGCCGTGGCAGTTCGATCCGCCGCACCCGCCCGCCCCGGTCAGGGCCAGCTCCATCCGCTTCGCTTCGGCCCGCCGCCTGTACGTCTCGGCGGAAATGTCGCCCGAGGGCGATTCCCCCCGTGCTGGAATCGTCGAGGCGGCGACCGCAAAAACGAAAAACAATCGGTGCATGCGCCTGATGGCGAACGTGAAACGCCGCGACGAAGCGCGGGAGTGAGAATGTGAATTCATACACTATGACTCCGCGTTCGATTCTTCCGGCGTCGCGTCCGACTTGCAAATCTCCCGCATCACGTTGGTGGCGTACGCGCCTGCAGGAAGAAAGAAACCGACTCGAAGGAATGGACCATGCTCATCATCTCCCGCGTCGACGGCAACCTCAGAAATCGGCACGCGAAGAGGTCTTCGTCCGCCGGTCAGTCGCCCCGCCTCCCGATCGGACCATTGTCGCTCCGAAACGCCGGACGCCGCAAGCACCGCGCTCTCGCGTTGCCCGGGTTCGCCGCCGGCCCGCGTCATGCGCTTGCCGAACAACGGCCCGGTCGGCGAAATCTCGAACGCCTCGCATCGAGGCTGTTCGGCGCCCGGGTCCTCCACATGGAAGCAGGCCCCATTGACGTGCTTCCAGGCGATGTCGCCGTCTCGAACGCCGTCCATGTCGGTGATCCGCTCCGAAAGAATCCGGTTGAACAATTCACTCTGGAACGCCGAGAGATAGAGTTTTCGCATTGAGGCGTCCACCGCCCGCCAGGTCTTTCGGGCGTCGCCGCCGTGCTTGGCGAGCGCCCTGCACAGGCGCGATTGCTGGGCGAAGACACCTCGCGGCCAGGTGGCGGCGGCCGCTTCGAAGTCCCCCGCATCGAAGAGTTCGCGCGCTTTTCTCGCAGGGCCATGGTCCCAGGCGCCGGGTCGGCCCAGCATGAGCGCCATCGCCTCTTCGTATTCGCCGCGCAGGATCGCCCGCCCGATCAGGGCGTTGTCCCCCCGGGCGCCGAAACGCTGCGGACCGAAAAAGTGCGGAACGCCACGCCTTTGCAGCACCGCCAGGATCGCCTCCGCCCGACGGACTGCGTCCGTTACCGCTCCGCGAACCTTGATACAAAAACGATTCCCCGCCAGGTGCCCGAGCTTCAATTTGTTCGTGTGCCGATTCACGGACAAGACTCTTACGCGAGCGAGCGAAAGCGCCTCGATCCGCGTAGGATCCACGTGCTCAAGACTGAGCATCTGACGGGTGACGCCGTGGGCGTCCTTCAATCCCGCGTAACCGATTTCCCACGACTGCCGCCCCAGGGCCCGGGCGACATGCTGCACGACGGCGGGCGTCGGCAGCCCGCGCTTTTCAATGATGAAGTAGACGTGCGTGCCGCTTCCGCTCGCCGCGTAGAGCGGGACTTCCTCGACGACGAAATCCTCGTCGAATCGCTTGATGACTCCGCCCGTGCCGGGAAGCTCGCCGTTCAGGTACGGCAGCGAGTCGGTGAATTCCCGCATTTCAATCATAAATTCCTCGGCGAGTCGTCCGCTCGTCACCTTCGCACGCGCCCTATCCTATGCTAAATTGGCTTCATGTTCACGCTGCGACCCGCCCGGCCCGACGATTACGACGCCATCGTGGAGCTTTGGTCCGCCGCCGGATCGCACGTCGATCTCGCCGCGCGGGAAAGTCGCCATGCTTTCACCCGCCAGCTCGCCCAATTTCGCGATCTGTTTCTTGTGGCCGTGGAGGGCGACCGGATCATCGGCGTCGTCCTGGGTTCCCACGACGGCCGTAAGGGCTGGATCAACCGTCTCGCCGTCCATCCCCATCATCGCCGCGAAGGCGTCGCCGCCGCTTTGGTGACAGCCTGTGACACCGCGATCCGGGCCGAGGAAATCTCCATCGTCTGCGCCCTGGTGGAGACCGGCAACGCCGCCTCCGCCGCCCTGTTCCGCCGCCTCGGTTACGCCGACGACACGCCGGTGGCGTATTTCCGCAAAAAATCAACCCAGTAGAGCCTCGTCCCGTCGCTGGGATTCGCCGTTGCCCGATTGCGTCGATTCCGGTATACTGGCGAGACAGGCGTCACGGACGACCGCGAAAACATGCACAAACACCCTCAGTTACCCCAGGCTTTCGCCGACCTCGGCATCGAGGTTCGGTTCCTTCAGGCTCTTCGGAAGATGAATTTCGTCGAGCCCAGCGACATTCAGCGGAATCTGATTCCGCCGGCGCTTTCCGGGCGGGACGTGCTCGGGCAGGCCCGTACGGGCACGGGCAAGACCGCCGCCTTTGGGCTACCGGTTCTCCAGCAGATCGACCCCGCGGGGCGCTTGCAGGCCCTTTGCCTTGCCCCCACGCGCGAGCTTGCCGTCCAGGTCACCGGCGAACTGAAACGCATCGCCGAGTTCGCCAACCTCCACATCGTGGCTGTCTACGGCGGCCAGAAAGTCGCCACGCAGCTTCATCAGCTTGGCCGAAAACCCCACTGCGTCGTCGGCACGCCGGGTCGAGTTTTCGACTTCATGAATCGCCGCGTGCTCGACATCAGCGCCGTCCGCTTCGTCGTTCTCGACGAGGTCGATCGCATGCTCGACATCGGCTTCCGCGACGACATCCGCAACATTCTCAGCCGCGTCACCGGTTCGCATCAGACTATTTTTGTTTCCGCCACCATCGACGGTGAAATCAAGCAGCTCGCCCTTCGCTACATGAAGGACCCGCTGGAGGTCAACGTCTCGCAGGACCGCCTCACCGTCGACGAAGTCGATCAGTCCTACGTTCCCGTCGATCCGCACGACAAATTCCGCCTGCTTCGCCTGATTCTCGAACAACAGAAACCGCCCATTCTCATCATTTTTTGCAACACCAAGCACGCGGCCCGAAAGCTCGCCAAGAAACTTTTCGACCTGGGCATTGAAGCCAAGGAAATCCACGGCGACCTGATCCAGCAGAAGCGCGACCGCGTAATGGAGCGCTTCCGCAAACATCAAATCAAGGTTTTGGTGGCGACAGACCTCGCCTCTCGCGGGCTCGACGTGAGCGCGATTTCGCACATCATCAATTATGACATTCCCAAGGACCCGGAAGTGTACGTCCATCGCATCGGCCGCACGGCGCGGATGGGCGCTCGTGGGACGGCAATTTCCTTCATCTCGCGCGAACAGGGCGGCGAACTGACCGAGATCGAGAAGCTCATCAACCGCGAGATTCCCAAGCTCGAAGTGCCCGGGTTCACGCCCTCGACCCGTCAGGAATTCCAGCCCGTCCAGAAGGCGGCGACGCCGCTTTTCTCCCGATTTTCGGCCCCTGCTCCCGCCGCGGGTCCGGCGGGAACAGCCACCGAACCCAAGCGCCCTCCGCGGACCCTGGGCGGAAAATTCAAACCCAGCCGCAGCCGAAGACGTTGAAAACCCCGTCTGGTTTCTTTTCGAGGTCGCCGCGCGCTATTCCAGTAGGCCAACGATTCCGGGAATCATTTCCTCGGCAACTTTGGACGCGACGGTCAGACCCGGATCGGTGAGAGCTTCAACAAGGTCGGCGCGTTGTTTTTCCGTAAGGCGATTCACGCAAAGGTCGGTCAGCATTCCGACATAGGACTCGAAGTCATTCACGGATTGCTCGTCTTGTGGATCGCTCGTCGAAAGGAAGGTTACGAATCGCTCAGCGAAGGCCGCGTTCGCGGATTCCTCGTCGGGCGACGATCCGCCGCCCATCATGAAGGACTCGCCCGGGCAATCGTTTTCCGGCAGCGAAACGTAGTACCATTCGATGAAGTCATCCTCGCCGTTGCGCAGGTCGTTGAGTTCGTACACGTCGCTGGAATTGCAGGTCCCACTGTGATCAATGTCGCAACTGTAATTGCCAAAAGGCTCCGACTGCGTGTTGTTGATGTAATCGATGAGGTCGAGCAGGTCGGCGGGCGCGGCCGTTTCGTCGCCGTTGGCGTCGGCGGGAAGGGAGGCGTACGCGACGTAATCGCCGCTTCCCTCGTATGTAATGGTTGTCCAGTGGCCGGCGGAGATTGGGCGCTCCAAGAGAATTTCATAGACGCCGGGATCATTCTCGCGTTCACAAGCGCTAATGATGATATTGGGATCGAGTTCTTCGGTCCCTTCGTCAACGTCTTCAATTCCCGTCTCGCAGAGCGACCAGCAATCGACGCCGCCGCCGCCGGCGACCTCCGGATCCAGCGTAATGACGATCGGTTCCGGCCCGCCCGTATAACTGTTTGGACTTCCGATGCCTCGGCGAGCACTGAAACTGTTGTCGGTCTGCGGATGCGGATGACGGGCGTCGATGGTCCCTGAGACCGGCGACGCGCTGACAATGGACGCTTCGGGACAGGGCCGCCGAAACTCGAAAGCCCCCATGTCCACGTCACACCCAATCACGCGGGCATCCAGCCCCAAGTCCAACGGAGTCGCCTCACCCAGGTTGTCGTCTTCGTCGAGGTCCCCATAGTCCGGGAGGCGGAGAGACTCGTCGGCCCGGTCGATGTGGGGCGACGTGTTCTGCACTCGGAAATCATCGTCGACGGTGCCCAATTCGTCGTCCGCACCGTCGGGGTCGATGAACAGGGGCGTGCTGCTGATGTTGTCGGACAGGGAAATACCCGAAAGCGAGCTGAGGTCGCTGACGTTGCTTTCCTCGATCGAGAGCGTCCCAGAGATGCGCTCAACTGACTTGTACGTTTCCGCGAGTTTCCAGATCACGGAGTTGGCCACCGTTGAGTCTGGCGAATCCGCGTGCGGCGAAAAATAGATTTCATGCCCGCCGTTAGCTGTTGCAGCCGTGTTTCCGTAAAGAACACTGTTGACCAATTCAAGCTGGGAGTAGCGGTTACTATTGCTCAAGTCGTCGACGAATACTCCGCCGCCGTAGCGGGCCGAGTTTGCGGATATCACTCCATTCATTAAATGAACGCGTGCGCGATCCTCGAATTCAGATTCCGCCCCCCCTCCCAGGACGGCGATTCCCCCACCATCATCGCCGTTAGAATCGACGGAATTCCTGGCTATGGTGCAGTTGGCAAGTTGGACAACGGCGTCCGCCCCGACTACACAAATACCGGCACCTTGTTTCTTGCTGACGTTTCCCTCGATTCTCGTGTTGGATACGACGACCTGCCCCGGGCCTTCGAGATACAATCCGCCCCCGCGCCCGTTCGACGAATGAGATGCGACATTCGGTTCTTCAATAGTTCCAATGATAGAGTTTCGAATCGTCGCGAAAACATTGGCATCCGAGCCGATGTGGGAAACATAGATTCCACCCCCGGCGCTTACACTCGTGTTGTCAATGATCACACAGTTTTCAATGATTGGGCGGGCCTCTTTGATAATTCCTATTCCGCCCCCATAGTTGGCTGAATTCCCTGTGATCGTGCAGTTCAGAATGTGGGGCTTGGTGTTCGAGACGTAGATCGCACCTCCAAAACTTGCATAGCTGCAGTCAGTTATCGTGAATCCGTCGATCGTGGACTCGACGTCGGCCCCTTGTTCGGCATGATCGAATTCGAACCCAAAGGTCGCGCCGTCACAATCGACAACGCAGGTTCCCGGGGTGCCGTCGCAAACGAGTGTCATGGCGTCCACAAAACTGATTCCTCGATTTCCGCTGCCCGTGTAGGTCCCCGGAACGACCTTCACCACGTCGCCGTCGTTCGCTAATGCGATTCCCTCAGCGATCGTCTTCTTGGCGCGATCAGTACCGACGCAACCTGAGGTAAGCCCAGTGCCGGACGTGGAACAGGCGGAATTCACGTAGTACGTGGAAGCGTGGCTTTGAGCGGTGGCGACGACTGACACGAATACAGGTAGTACGATGTGCATCCGATTCATGGCATGTCCTCCTGACGATGGGGGTGCGTGGAATCCGAGGGCCGCGCGGACTTCTCCCCTACATTATCCCGCCCCCCCCCAGGTAGAAGTCAAGCGACTTTTTGTAAATTTCCTGTTTTTTTTCACCGGGCAACCCAACCGGGGCTAAAATGAAGCGGTCAGGAGGTGACTGGACTTGGTTTCGAAACCGCTATTCTTGTTGTCAATCTGCGTCGCGTTTTGGGGCGATGCGGTTCACGGACAATGCGTGATTTTCGTGGATCAGCGGGCCCGTGGGGCGGGCGACGGGACAAGTTGGGGCAATGCGTTCACGGACCTTCACGACGCCCTGGAAATCGCGGGAGTTGGGGATCAGGTCTGGATCGCGGCTGGGACGTACAAACCCGATCGGGGGACCGGCGACCGGGATATGTCCTTCGTCGTTCAGGCCGGGGTGGAGCTCTACGGCGGGTTCACGGGCGGGGAAGCCTCGCTGGACGAACGCGACTGGGCCGCCAGTGAGACCATCCTTTCCGGGGATCTGAACGGGGATGACGGGCCGCGCAACTGCGAACTCTACTCCGATTGTTGCCGGGAGCACGATTATCCTGGGTGCGACGACCCGGGCTGTGAGGCGGTGGTGTGCGACGGGGCGGTGACGAACTGCTGCCCCATCGTTCCCACGGGGTTTCCCGCATGGGATGGAATCTGCGTCCGAAACGCCAAGTCCAGTTGCTGCCATCTGGGGGATGGGCGGCAATGTGAGAATTCGCACGTAATCGTCTTGCTGATCGAAGGAGATGACGAATCATCTTTTGACGGGTTGACATTCGAGTCATCCGGGGGACCTGGGATTCGTACGGAGCCTATTTGGGGCAACCATGCAGTTCAGGTCTCCAATGTGGAATTTCGCAACAATGCGGCAGCTATCGTTGGGGGACGCGATTTGATGATCCGCTCTTCGCGGTTTGTTGGAAACTTTGCCTCTTCCGTGAATGCACAACACGTCACCGTAGATGATTGTCTTTTCAAGAGCAACGGCAGCGCGGTTGATGCGTCTTCGGGGAACATCAGCGATTCGGTGTTTCTTAATAACGACAACGGGATTTCACTCAACGGGGACGGAATCATAAGCAATTGCGTGTTTGTGGGCACCGAGTGGCTCGATGCCATAT
>Ga0187893_10007098_pt1 | contig 18650 bp, 14 predicted proteins | sample MA1701074metaG_FD_139574 | JGI IMG/M metagenome (GOLD analysis project Ga0187893, IMG submission 139574) | White microbial mat communities from a basaltic lava cave in the Kipuka Kanohina Cave System on the Island of Hawaii, USA - MA170107-4 metaG ... | reverse complement strand
CGACTGCTCGCCAATCGCACGGTTCGAATCGATGTGGAGATCGAGCCGGGTACCGTGACGCAAACGGTGGAGGTGCGTGCGGCGACGCCGGTGTTAAATACTGAGAACGCCACGATCGGCAACATAATGGATAGCCGCGCGGTGACTACTCTTCCGCTGAATGGCCGTACGCTGGACCGTCTGATCCGGATCTCAGCGGGCGTGACGACGGACAGCGCTTCGAATCCGCGCGTGGCGGGGAGTTCCTACTGGGGAGGAATCCAGTTCAATGTGGACGGCGTCAATTACAACGACTCCGGCAACGGCGGGGCAGCCTATTCGTTCCGCAACGGTCTGGCGACAGTTCCTTCAGTGGACACGATCAGTGAATTCAAAATCGACTCCAATAACCAGAAAGCGGAATTCGAGTCCTCGGCGCAGGTGACGCTGGTGACCAAGTCCGGCGGCAACCAGGTCCATGGTTCGGTGCTGTTTTTCAATCGCAACAAGGCTTACGCGGCGAGAAACGCATTCGCCACCGGACTCCCGAAACCTCCGTTTAATCGCAACGAGTATGGTTACACGGTGGGCGGGCCGGTGGTTCGGAACCGGACCTTCTTCTTCCACAGCCATGAAGGACTTCGCGAACGCACCGCCCGCACCAATACGCTTTCGGTGGCAACAGCGGCTATGAGAGAAGGCGATTTTTCTGGACTACCTGCGATTCTGGATCCGTTGGCAGGGGCGCCGTTTTCCGGCAATCGTGTGCCTGCTTCGCGGATCGATTCCCGCTCCCGGCCGCTGATTGGCCGTGTCCCCCTGCCGAACCAAGCGGGGGCCGGACCGGCGGGCACTTTGGCCAACTACATCGTCAACTTGAGCAACATCTCCGACATCAACCGTTGGAGCGCGCGGGCCGACCATCGTTTCTCGGACAAAGACAACTTCTGGGTGAACCTGAACTACTCGAAGGGCTTTCCGTACTTCGTCGCGCAAGCATACCCGGCGGGGTACGGCTCCTGGGAGAACGGCGGGTTCAGCACCCAAAGCGCCAATTTCACCTACAACCGGAACTTCACGGCGCGTACGCTGAACGAATTCCGGTTTGGTTTCCTCCGGCACGGCAGCACACGGCAGGGAATGAACCGTGAATTTGATCCGCGCTCGCTGTTCCCGTCGCTCTATCCGGTTGCCTACGGCGGGCTGCCAAACATGAATATCCTCGGCCACGTCGCCATCGGCGACTACGGCGGAGGCGATCCCGGCACACAGTCCAACCCTCAGTACACAGACAACCTGACGCTGGTGCGCGGACGGCACACGATCAAAACAGGCTTCGACATCACTACGCACCGGGCCTCTTCGCCGCCATTTGTGCCGGGGTTGGGCTCGGGATTGGCCAACAACGGGGCGCTAGGGCGATTCGACTTTAATGGCCGCTTCACCAACAACGATGCCCCGCGGGCAGCGCAGCCCGCGCACGGATTCGCGGATTATTTGTTGGGGTACCCGACGGTGACGTACCGGTCGACCAGCAGCCCTGTTCTGCTGATGTACACAACAAGGTATAGCGCCTACGTCCAGGATGACTGGCAGGTGAGCTCCCGGCTGAGCCTTAGTTTGGGTCTCCGCTATATGGTTCAGGCGGTCTGGAAGGAACGCGACCGCGCACAGGCGAATTTTGACTTCGCCTCCAGCCGCCTGGTGATTCCGGGAAACCAGCTTCCGCCGCAAGCGCAGCAGCGCCTGGTCTCGGCCTATCCGATTGTGCTCAGCAGCCAAGCCAATCTGCCGGACAACCTGCTGACTACAGACACGAACAACTTCGGCCCGCGTTTTGGGCTAGCCTTCCGGCCGTTCAACGACAGCAAGACGGTGCTTCGCGCCGGCGCGGGGATCTATTACAATTTCCTGCCTGTCTTTATCGGCTTCCGTCAGATGGGTTTCAACAATCCCCCGTTCCTGCTTGCGGAAACGTTCGAAGCAGATCCCGGCGCACGGCCTTCCCTCACGCTGGCCTCGCCTTTCCCCGGCGCAGGACGGTTGTCGCCGAATCCCAGTCTTACTGCCGTCGAGCGCGGGATTAGAAACAGCGAATCCAACCAGTGGAATGTAACGCTGGAGCGGGAGCTCCGCGCCAACTTGGGTTTGCGGGTTTCCTATGTCGGCAACAAGACCAGCCACTTGCCGTGGTACAACTACTCGCTGAACGTTTCCCGGCAGCAGATGCCCGGGGCGATCCAGCCGGCGCGGCCTTATCAGCCGTGGGCGGATGTGCTGTTGCTTGCCGGTGGCGCCGATTCAACGATCCATCAGTTGCAAGTCGAGGTGATCCAGCGCTACTCGAACGGGCTGAGTTTCCAACTGGAATACTCCTGGAACCGCTCGCTCGATAACGTCCCGATCGTCGGCGGCCCGGAAGATCCGTACAACGCCCGCCGCGACCGCGGCAACTCGGACCAGATCCGCCGTCATATTTTCACGGCGGCCTACAGCTACGAGCTGCCCTTCGGCCCGGGGAAGAAGTTCCTTAACGTGCGAGGCGTCCCCGGACAGATCGTAGGCGGGTGGCAGATTGCGGGTATTACCTACTTGAGGACCGGCCCGCCGTTTTCAGTGAGCTTCGCGGCGACGCAGCCGGGCGCCCGCAGCGGCCGTCCGGACATCCTCCGCGATGCGTCGCTTGCGCGCTCGGAACGTTCGGTTGACCGTTGGTTTGACGTATCGGCGTTTCGCACACCCTCGCCGTTCACCTTCGGGAACGCGAGCCGGAACCTGCTGTTCGCACCCGGCGACATTGTATTCGACGTCAGTGTGCTCAAGGATTTTTCGCTTACGGAGCGGGTGAGACTTCAGGTACGGGGAGAATTCTTTAACATGCCTAACCACAGGAACCTCGGCGGTCCTGCGTCCAATATTTCCGTCGCATCGACGGTTGGCAGAATTTTTTCCGCCGGCGATCCGCGGCAGATTCAGTTCGGTGGGAAGATTCTATTCTGACTCATGCGGCGCTCACCGGTTTCCTTTCTTCCGCGGCTTGCGGTTCTGTTTTTTGTCTCGCCGCTGCTGCCGGCCGCGGCAAATTACATCGTTACTCTGCCTCCGGCTTATGAGAGCCAACCCACCCGCCGGTTTCCGGTGGTGTACTGGCTGCACGGGCTGAACGGCGCGCCGCGGCCTGAACAAGCCTTCGCCGTACTTGCCGGGGAAGCAATGCGCGATGGACGCGCCCCGCAGATGATCATCGTGCAGATCGACGGCTTGCGGAACAGCATGTATTGCGACTCCAAGGACGGGTCTAAGCCGGTAGAGCGACTGTTCATTGAAGAGGTCATCCCCAAGGTTGACGCCGCGTATCGAACCATTGCCGAACGCGGCGGCCGCGCCATCGAAGGCTACTCGATGGGCGGTTTTGGCGCGGCGCGTCTGGGGATCAAGTATTCCCGGTTGTTCAGCGCCGTCTCGATCATGGCGGGTGCGTTGCATACCGGCGATTCGCTGGCGGAGCGCCGAAAGAGCATCTTTGACGAGATCTTCGGCGGCGACAAAGAATTCTACCGCCGCTGCAGCCCGTGGGTGATTGCCGAAACCGTGGGGCCGAAAGTCGAGCGGCCGCTACGAGTGCGGATCGGCGTGGGAGACCAGGATCAGTTGAAAGATTGGAACCGGCAGTATCACGAGCTGCTCACAAGAACCGGCATCGCGAACGAATTTTTCCTCGTGGAAGGGATCGGCCACAACGGCGCCGCCTACTACCGCAAGATGGGAGACCACGTCTGGCGCTTCTATCGCGAGGCTTTTCAGTCATTGCGCGGAATACAATAAAGAAGGGAAGTCCCTTCCGCCGTATCTATGCTCCGAAGCTTGCTGCCGTTATTTGTGTTCACCTCGTTGGCCACCGCACAGGTAGCCAGGACAAACCGGCCCGATCCGGTTAAGTGGAAACTCGAGTTTGTTTCTCCGGAGGCCCGGCCCGGCGGATATGCGGTAGGCAAACTTACGGCCAGCATTGAAGAACCGTGGCACCTGTACTCTCCCACGACGCCAAAGGGCGGTCCCATCGTAACGACTGTTGCGCTCGCCGGAAATCCGGCGGTGAAATCCTCAGAGATTTTCCGGCCGAAGCCGGTGCGTAAGCTCGATCCGAACTTCGGCATCGATACGGAAACCTACGACAGGGAAGCGATTTTCTACATCAGCGTTCTGATCGAGCCCTCCGCGAAAGAGCAAGCCGTGGAGCTGGCGGTCAACATGCGCTACCAGGTTTGCACGGAAACGCAATGTTTACCTCCGGTGCGCCGCAGCGCCTCGGCGCCGGTCACCATCAAGGCTTCGGCAACCGATGCCCGTTTCACGCCGCCGGAAGGCTACCTTGCGCTGAGCGCCGTCACCAGCCAGTCGAAAGCGCCGCCCACGGCGCCTGCCGGCCCGGCCAACACGGGTGATTATGCCGGCTTTGCGGTTATCGCATTCGGCCTCGGGCTTGCCTCGATCTTCACGCCTTGTGTTTTTCCGATGATCCCGTTCACGGTGACTTATTTTCTCAATAGAAAGTCGGGCTCCCGTGGCGACAGCATTCTCCAGGCCTCGATTTTCAGCGGGGGCATCGTGCTTCTGTTCACCTCGCTTGGCCTGCTCACCACGGCCCTGCTTGGCCCGTTCGGAGTGGTGCTGCTCGGATCGAACCCCTGGGTGAATACCTTCATTGCGCTGGTTTTCATCCTGTTCTCGCTGAGCCTGCTGGGCGCATTTGAGATTACGCTGCCCTCTTCGTTGCTGACGAAAATGGATAGCGCCAGCCAGCGCGGCGGTATTTTCGGCTCGCTGCTGATGGGCTTGACGTTTTCCCTGACGTCGTTTGCCTGCGTCGGCCCATTCGTCGGCACGTTGCTTGCCGCCAGCGTCCAAGGGGATGCCCTGCAGCCCACCGTAGGGATGCTGTCGTTTGCGAGTGGGCTGGCCTCACCCTTTTTCTTTCTGGCGCTGTTCCCCGCAACGCTCCAGCGCATGCCAAAAAGCGGCAGTTGGCTTCCGCGCGTCAAGATTGTCCTGGGGTTCGTTCTGCTGGCGGCCTCGCTCAAATATATGAGCAACATCGACCAGGTCCTGCAATGGAACATCATCACGCGGGAACGCTTTCTTGCCGCCTGGATTGTGCTGTTCAGCCTTCCAGGCCTGTATCTACTGGGGCTGCTGCGCATGGAGGGCGTTAAACCGGACCAGAATCTCGGCGTGACCCGCGCGCTTTGCGGGGCGTTCTTCCTTATCTTCTCCATTACTTTGATTCCGGGGATGTTCGGGGGGCGGCTGGGCGAATTGGATGCTTACGTTCCGCTCGCCACCGATTCCACGTTCGGTTCCTCGTCTTCTTCCGGCGAGAAGCTCACATGGATGAAAAACCAGTACAAACAGGCACTGGCCCGTGCCAAAGAAGAAAATAAGCTCGTATTTGTGAACTTCACCGGCTACGCCTGCACCAATTGCCATTGGATGAAGGCCAACATGTTTCCCAGGCCGGAGATCACGGCCGAACTCAAGAAGTTCGTTCTTGTAGAGCTTTACACTGACGGCACCGACGAGGCTTCCGAACAAAATCAAGAGTTGCAGAACTCCCGGTTCGGAACGATAGCCATTCCGTACTACGTTTTGATTGATTCCGATCAGAATGTAGTCGCCGCGTTCCCCAGGCTAACGAAGAACGCTTCGGAATTCCTTGCGTTTCTTCAATCCGGCGAGAAATCTTCGACGGCCGCCCTATAGCTTGGGCTTCGACGGGTACTATACCCACTGGAAATACCTTACGATCGCATACGCAGTACTCTCAGCGTACTTAGTACTTACTTAGAGTAACCCGAAATTTGTACGATAAGTACCTTATCAACTCCACAATCGAAGCCTCACAATACGGGTGTCGCAATGTTTTGTGAAGAGGAGTGGAAGTGAAAAAGCTGCTTTCTTGTGTTGTGTTGCTTGCGCCGGTGGTATTTGACATCCCGGCTCAAGGCGCTTTAATCGTGTTCGGTTCCCAAGGAACCGCGGCCGATGCGAACGAGTGGAATTCCACAGGTGGAGCAACGCTGGCCATCGCCCCGCATCCAGGCTGGGTTCCGGCGCTGGCCGGATCGAGTTGGGTGAGTTTCGGACAGACCGGCGACCCGGCGTCATCGGGATATTTCATGCCCGCCAACGGGCTGGTTGTATCCTTTTACGAGAGTTTGACATTGCCGTGGACCCCCATCTTGGCCATGATCACGTATCGCGCCGACGACTCGACGGCATTTCATATCAACAACATTTTGGTGCGGCCGGAAGCGGCCATGGAGGGGAATACGTACGAAAGGTGCTCGGATTTCCCGGTAGGCTGCACCTCGGAGACTGAGGTCACGCTGGATATTACATCGTATCTCACGGCCGGCGTGAACACGCTGCGCTTTGACGTTGCCCAGCGGCGCAGCGTAAGCTTCGGGCTGAACTACCTCGGGCTGGCGCTGGTAGAACCTCCAGGTGATGATCCCGTGCCGGAGCCCGCGACGTACCTGATGCTGGGCGCGGGACTTGTCGCCCTGGGCATTTGGAAGCGCAAAGCTAAGGGTTGAACCCTGCTCCGGCCGGCTCCGCGTCATTTCCCGCGGGGCATCGCGGCCCGGCGTTTTTTCCTAACGGAAACCCGGCCGGACCGCGCGGCGTCTTCTCTACATCCTCAGGTGATGGGAAGATGGAAGCATGAGGGTTGCGGTATCACTGCTTTTACTGCTGGCCATGGCCGTGACGGCGCCGGCGCAAATGCGTCTTTCCGTTGAGCAGTTAATCAGCTTTGTCGAATCATCGATAAAGCTGAAACATGAAGACCGCCGCGTTGCCGAATACATCCGCAAGGTGCACCTCACGGAGCGGCTGGAGGACCGGACCATCGAGGTCCTGCAGGGAAAAGGTGCGGGGCCGCGCACTACGGAGGCAATGCGGGCGATCGCTGAAGCTTCCGCTTCGCTTCCCAAAGCAGCTCCGCCGGCGCCCAAACCGCCGGCCGCTGTGATTCCACCCCCGCCGGCGGCCGAAATCAAGAAAATCATCGAAGACGTCCGCGAGTATGCCCTCGGCTATACGAAGCGCTTGCCGGACTTCATCTGCACCCAGGTGACGCGGCGATATTTCGACCCTTCGGGCCTGGAATTCTGGCAGAGCACCGATATTATTACGGAGCGGCTCAGCTACTTCGAGCAGAAGGAAGACTACAAGGTCGTGCTGGTGAACAACCGCCCCACCGACATCGCCCACGACCAGCTTGGCGGCGCCACGTCGAGCGGAGAATTCGGCACGTTGATGAGGGAAATCTTCGATCCGGAATCGGAAACCGATTTTCGCTGGGAACGCTGGGCCACGCTACGCGGCCATCGCAGTCACGTGTACTCCTACCGCGTCGCGCAACCGCGCTCGAAGTGGCGCATCGAGTACCAGCGCTCGATGAGCATCATCCCGGGTTATCAGGGGCTGGTCTTTATCGACGCCGGCACGCTGGCGGTGATGAGGATCACGCTGGACGCGGTCGGCATTCCCCCTTCGTTCCCGGTTCAGCAGGCCAAAACGATGCTCGACTATGATTTCGTGAAGATTGGCGAATCGGAGCACGTTCTTCCGCTGCGCGCCGAAGTGCGGATGAGGGAGGGCCGCAACCTGGTCAAGAACGAAGTTGAATTCCGGATGTACCGCAAGTTCGGCGCGGAAGCGATTATCAAATTCGACACGCCGGATCCGCTCCCGGAAGAGATGACCAAGGAGCAGCCGTTAAAGCCGCCCGCGCCGCCTTTGCGATAAACTGTGCGCTGATGAGTATTTCACGACGGTCGTTTCTTCAAACAGCATCACTGGCGCCCGCATTGGCGTTTGCGCAAAAGGCTGGCGGGGAGAAATACAACGTGCTGTTCATCGGCTCCGACGACATGAACAATGCGCTCGGTTGTTACGGCCACCCTGTCGTAAAGTCGCCGCACATCGATCGCATCGCGGCCCGCGGGATGCGCTTTGATCGCGCTTATTGCCAGTATCCTCTGTGCGGGCCGAGCCGCACCTCGCTGCTGAGCGGGCGCAGGCCCGATACGACCGGCATCTGGGACAACCAGATCGCCGTCCGGGACAAAATGCCTGACGTGGTAACGCTGCCTCAGTTATTCCGGCAGAACGGCTACCACTCTGCCCGCATCGGCAAGATGTACCACATGGACGTGCCCGGCTCGGTGGGGACCAACCGCTTCGACGACGCCCCCTCCTGGGACCGCGCCTTAAGTCCTCCCGGCAAAGAGGACCGGACCGAAGGCGAAGGACGAAACGTAACGCCCAAGATCGGCGCCGGCGGGGCGTTTCATTGGATCCAGTTTCGCGGGGAGGGGAAAGATCAGGCCGATACAGTTGCCGCGGCCGAAGCGGTGGAGACAATCGAGAAGAACAAAGACAGGCCCTGGTTTCTGGGACTCGGGTTTCTGCGGCCCCATGTCCCACACGTCGCTCCGGCCCGTTTCTTCGATCTCTATCCACCCGAAACCCTGACTCCGATTGTGAATCCGGCCAATGACCGGGACGATATCCCACGCGCCAGCGAGATCGCGATTAACACGCGCGGCAACGACATGGGAATGAACGACCGCGACAAACGCGAAGCGCTGCGCGGCTACTATGCTTCGGTGTCTTATATGGATTCGCTGGTGGGTGAGGTAACGTCGGCGCTCGACCGGCTGAGGCTGAGCGGACGCACGATCATTGTTTTTTGGGGCGATCACGGCTGGCATCTCGGTGAACACTTCCGGTGGCAGAAACGGAGTTTGTTTGAGGAATCGGCCCGAGTGCCGCTGATCGTTTCCGCGCCCGGACGAAAGGCGGCCGGCAAGTCGACACGCGCGCTGGTGGAGCTTGTGGATCTTTACCCGACGTTGACCCAATTGTGCGGCCTTTCGCCGCCGGCCGGGTTGGAGGGCCAGAGCTTTGTCCCGCTGTTGGACGATCCGGGGCGCGCCTGGAAGACGGCGGCCTTCACGCAGGTTTCCGCTCCAAACGGAATCGTCGGCCGCTCGGTGCGGACCGACCGCTACCGCTATATACGCTGGGAAGGGCCACATCCGGACGAGGAGCTATACGACCATCAAAGCGACCCGAGGGAGTTGACCAACCTGGCGCGAAATAGCGAGCATGGCGGAGAAGTGAAGCGGATGAGGTCGGTGCTGGAGGCGGGGTGGCGGAAGGCGGAAGCCAGGATATAAAAGTTTACATAATATTCGTTATCGGCTGTTTTGTGCTGCATCTTCCAGGTACCGCTGTCACTTTGCAAATTATCTGGCGTAAATCTTTGCACGTTATTTGGCGCGGGTGGCCCGCCTCCTTACTGGTGACGCTGCGGCCCGAGCCATCAGCCGCGATACGGTAGCCGGGTGGACTTTGAACAGCCGAGCGGCATCCGCGGCGGTTTTGTCGCCCCGGACGCAACGCAGTTCTCGCCGGCGCCGATTTCGAGCACGGAGAATTTCCCGGAGCGGAACGGTTTCACCGGCAAGTTCCGCACACACGGCTCTGCACAAAAACTTGCCCTCGTGAAAGACACGCACCTCAGCCATGTCCCTGGGGTCAATCCGCAGGGTGACCGTTTCCCCGACATAAGCCGCCAGCGTAGTCGAGATGTAGCGGAGGCTTTTGAAATGAATGCCATCCGCTCGCACCTGGCGAGCCTTGGCGACTTGGATCAGCAATATGTCCAGTTGCTCCAGCGAATCTGGCATCCGGGGCAGGAATCCATTCGCCTCCCAACGTTCGACCGGCAGCATCTTCGTTTCCGCGTTTTCGCGACGGTGGTACACGTCCAGCAAGAAAGAGCGGAATCGAAGATCGAACTCCGCCAACGTCAGCGACGGCTTTCCACGTACAGCGCCGCCAGCGGGCGCGTAGCCGTCCAGATCGCAGAGCAGCATCTCGTTGACGGTTGAGAAGAACCGCTCAATGCGGCCTCGCTCGCGCGGCTTTCCTGGAATTGAGAAGACGAGCCGAATCTTCAAGTCGGCGCTCACCTGTTCAAGGTGATGGGACGTGAAGTCGCTGCCATTGTCGGTATAGAGAACATCGGGGATGCCACACACAATCCAGCGAGGGTCCTCCTTGCGCCAGATTGCCTGTCGCAACGCCAAAGAGGTGTGCAACGCCGATGGGTCGTCGAACGAGAGGAAGTATCCGGCAATGGCCCTGCTATGGTCGTCGATCACCGTGGTGAGCCAAGGCTTGGCAGCTTCGCCGTCTGGGCGGATCAAGAGAATGTCGAGCGGCGTGTGGTCAGCCTGCCAGATGGCGTTCGGCCCATCCGCTTCTCGACGGTGAACCAGTTCGAATGAGTTGCTGTACGCCTTCGTACCTTCGTGAGCGAGGGTAACAAGATCGGCGGGCAGAGCGGTGACAATGCGATAGACGACCCAATAGCTGGGTGGCTCCTCGCCCAAGTCTTGCGCAAGCCGCCGGACTTGCCGACAAATCGACGCAACCGGAATCGGGGGCTTTTGCTGAGCGAGGCCCTCAATGGCTTCCTTGAGCCTGGCTGAAATCTCACGGTGCTGGCCGGTATCGGCGCGCTTCTTTCGGGCAAGGGCGCTCAACCCAAATTGCCGATACAATGCCACCCAACGCTGAGCCGTCCGGAAAGAGATGCCCGCAGCCGCCGCGACCGCGTTCAGAGGGCGGTCATCTTCCAGGTGCGGCTGAAGGAGACGGAATCGCTCAAGAGCGAGCGTCCGGGCCTCTTCCGTAAGCCCGGCGAGATGGTCCATACTTGAAGGGTACGCCAAATAACGTGCAAAGATTTACGCCAGATAATTTGCAAAGTGACAACCGCGCTTGACGGATCTTCAGCGCGCGCAAGGCCACTGGGCAGGAGCGGCAGGTCGAACAAAAGAGGCCGTCAAAAGCCTCACTTCCATGTCGCACACCCGATTAGCATTGTTCGTCAGTGCGCACTGTGATATTGTGATGGTATGCGCAATATCACAGTCAGCGTGGACGACGAGGTGTACCGTGCGGCTCGGATAGTCGCAGCAGCCTTGGATACCTCCGTATCTGCCTTAGTGAAAGCGTACCTCGAGCAGTTAGCCACAACGGAAACGAAAACCGAGCGGCTTAAACGCCAGGAGCGTGAGATCAGGGCCCGCATCGCGGACTTCACGGCATCCCGCAGGCTTTCCCGGGAAGACGCGCATGACCGGTCCAGGTGATGCCGCAGTTTCTTGACACGAACATTCTTCTGTATTCCATCAGCCAGAATCCGGTGGAATCCTCGAAACGAGATCGCGCCGTAGCCCTGCTGGATGACGACTCCAGCGCGTTATCGATTCAAGTCCTACAAGAGTTCTATGTGCAGGCCACCAGATCCAGCCGCGACGATGCAATCCCGCACGAGTTCGCTGCTGGTTTGATCGAGTCGTGGACGCGATTCCCCGTGCAGGACATGAATCTTGAAGTGCTGAAGACGGCATTGCGCATTGTCCATTCGCACGGGTTCTCTTTCTGGGATAGTGCGATTGTCGCCGCGGCGCTCACACTGGGATGTGATCGTCTCTACACGGAGGATCTGACGGATGGTCAGGTGGTAGATGGACTGACAGTAGTCAACCCATTCCGTTGAATGCCAGATCTACGAAGAGAGGGATTCGGACAAAACGCCGTGCGAAAGTTATACGCTCTTTTTATGCGCGTCTTTTCTGTGCTTCTGATCCTCGCACTCCAACTTCGGGCTCAAACTCCCGGGCATCCGCTGGACGGCTTGACCACTGCCGAATACTGGACCGTGTACGACACCCTGTACCAGGCCGGCCACGCCACACCCGAAACCATGTTTGCGAGCGTTCTCCTCCGCCCTCCCGCGAAAGCCGCCGTCCTCGGCTGGAAACACGGCCAGCCGGTCCCTCGCGCCGCCGATGTCATCCTTCTGCGCGGCAACAAATCCTTCAGCGCGCTCATCGACATCGCGGGGAAAAAAGTCGTCCGCTTTGAGCAACTCGAAGGCAAGCAAGCCCCGTTCCTGACAAGCGAACTTTATGGCGCCGACGAGTTCATCAAGAAGGATCAGCGTGTGATCGATGCATTCAAAAAGCGCGGCATCGCGGACCTGAGAACCATCCAATGCGTCGCGCTCCCTGTCGCCTATCGGGCAATCCCCGAGCAGGCCACCCAACGCATCGGCTTCGGCTCCTGCTCGCAGATGCGAGGCGTCTATCATGGATGGGGCCGTGCGATCGAAGGGCTTGTCATCCATACGGACATGGTTTCAAAGACCGTTCTCAAGGTCATCGATACAGAGGTGGCGCCCATCCCCACCGGCGACATCAACTATGAAGAGATCGCGGAGAATCCGAGGCCTCACACCACTCCCATCTCCACGTCTCAACCGATGGGCCCCGCCTACAGGATCAACAACGGGGAAATTTCCTGGCAAAACTGGCTGTTTCGCTTCCGCCTGGACCCGCGTGTCGGCGTGGTGCTCAATCTCGTCCGCTTTGTCGACAAAGGCCGCCCACGCTCCATCCTCTATGAGGGCAGTGTCAGCGAGCTCTTCGTGCCCTACATGGATCCCGCCCCGGGCTGGAATAACCGCGCCTTTATCGACGCCGGCCAGTTCTTCGCTTCAGCCGGGTTTCTCAAGCCCATGCGAGCGGGCCTTGATTGCCCCGCGAACGCCACATGGTTCGACGGACTCACGGCCACTGAGACCGGCGCACCCAAACTCTCCTCCAACATGGCCTGCCTGTTTGAACGCAATCCTGAAAACGCCGCCTGGCGTCACTCGGAAGGGGGCGAAATATTCGGCCGCCCTACAAGGCAGCTTGTTCTTCGTTCAGCCGCCGCCATCGGCAACTACGATTACATCCTGGACTGGCGCTTCGACCCTGACGGTACGATCGAAGTCGCCGCGGGTGCAACCGGCGTCATTGAAACCAAAGCCACGGCTCAAAAATCGGCTGACGGCGCCGGTAACCACTCCGATTCGCAAACCGGCCAGTTCGTCGCCGAACACACCATCGGCGTCAATCACGACCATTATTTCTCCTACCGGCTGGACTTCGACATCGAAGGGGTTGACAACAGCTTCATGCTCCACCGCATGGTTGCCCAGCGCATCGAAAATGATCCCATGCGCAAGTCCATTTGGGTTTCCAAACCCTTCCTTGCGCACCGCGAAAAGGACGCAATCCTCGACATCCAATTTGACAAGCCGTCCATGTGGATGTTCATGAACCCAGCCGTCAAAGGCCCGCTCAACCATCCCGTCGCGTATGAAGTAATGCCCGGCGCAACCGCAAAGTCCCTCATGTCCGCGGACGACCCCACGCAAAAGATTGGAGCGTTTTCCGGGCACCAGTTCTGGGTGACGCCCTACGATGCGGATCAGCGTTATGCTTCCGGAACATATCCGACCAGCTCCTCAGCCAACGACGGTCTGGCGGTCTGGACCCAGGCCAACCGCCCCATCGTTAACACCGACATCGTAGGATGGTACACGATGGGCTTCCACCACATCCCACGTTCGGAAGACTGGCCCGTGATGCCCACCATGTGGCATAACTTTCTCATTCGCCCCTTCCACTTCTTTTCATCCAATCCTGTACTCGACCTGCCGAAGAATTTATCCGTCAGGCCGTAAACCGATTCACCATGAAAAAGGGCAAGTAAAGCACTTGCGTTGGAGGGAATATCATGCCGAGGGACGACGGGATTATTGGGATATCGGATCACGGCGGTTGGGCGGTGCTGGTGACGGTTGCGGGCGACGGCACGCTCCTCGACCGTCGCCGCGTCGAACTGGTGGACAAGGAGCTGCCGAAGATTCCGCACCACAGCGAAGGGCAGGTTCTGCCGATCGACGAGGCAGTGGCGCTGGTAGAGCGCGTGCAGGTGTCGGCGGAACGGCACGCACAGCTCGCTCTGAATGGCGTCGCGATGACGATGCCGGGGCGCGTTTTCGGCGTTGCTCTTCGCCACTGCCAAGAGCTGCCGCCAACCATTGCCGGGCGGATCAAGGACTACCGGGCGAGCAACGTCGCCGACTGGGTGATGTACCGCAAGGCGCTAGCTGCCGCGGCCGAGGCGCGCGGTTGGGCCGTCCACTGGTACGATGCCAGGAAGGTGCTTGATGCAGCAAGCAAGCTGCTGCGCATCGAGGACCTCGATGCTCACTTCCTCCAACTGAGGAGGTCCATCGGGCCGCCCTGGGGCAAGGATCACAAAGTCGCGATGGCAGCGGCGATCGTCGCGGCTAGGGCGCGTGCCCGTGCTACGATGAACCCGGAAATATTATGACGTTCCCCGCCCCAGTCCCGGAGATCCCCGCGGCCAATGTGGACAAAGCCGTAGCTTACTATGTCGACGCGCTGGGCTTCACCTTCGATTGGGGAGACGACGAAGGCGGCATTGCAGGCATCTCAAGGGGGAATTGCAGACTGTTTATCACGAATCGCTCCTTCCGGGAGTCCTACGGAAACCTAGCACCTATCCTTTTCTGGCTCAATCTCGACAGCAAGGCTGAAGTGGACGAACTCTTCGCACAGTGGAAGGCGGCGCAAGCGAAGATCGTTTCCGAGCCCGAAGACAAACCGTGGAAGCTGCGCGAGTTTATGGCAGCCGATGTTGATGGCAACCTTATTCGCGTTTTCTACGATTTCCGAGGCGACACTTAACATAGCCACACACGCTTCGGGCGATTCTTTCCACGCCCGCCTGTAATCCGGGTTATTGAGACACGCGCGCGCGAAGTTTAGACAGGAATAAGCAGGGCTGCCGGATCCAAACGCTGCAAATCATTCGGATCGCTTGTCACTATTAGGTCTCGCCGCTCCCTGGCGAGTATCACCACCGATGCGTCGATAATATCCGGCGCGTTGCTTCGCTCCGCAAGAACCGCGCCAAGGTAACCTGAACACGACCGTCGCGCCAGGCTTGTCCCACGACGCCCGCAGGCACTCGAAAAGCCCGGCCCTGCGCTAGCGCCCGATGGAGCAAGGCGATGATCCGCTTATCGCCGCGATCCAAGGCGATCAGCGCGCCGGTATCCAGCACTATCCCCGCCGCGGTGCGAGTGTGCGTTCTGCCCATTTGATGTCCTTGGCCGCCGGCTTACCATATTGTTCGATCAAATCCTGCAGCAGTACCCGCAAAGACTCGCGTTTCTCGTGTTCCGCCAAAACCCGGGAAATGTAACCCGAAACCGAATCGGATCGTCCGGCGCGGACTTCCCGGTGGATTCTCACGAGTTGATCCTTTGGCAAACTGATCGCGATCTTCAGCCTCTTCATACCAGCATCATACCGCTACGCCAGTATGCCCCCTGGGCTGCTACGGCTTGTTTCGGTTTTCCGGCGGCAATCCGATTCGCCGCATGTGCGCCAAGTAACGCGGATCGGATCTGTGTTTGTTGAGCATATGCCAAACTCCATTCCAGGCCACGGAACTCGACCGCTCTTCATACTCCCGTTCCAGCCATTGAAACGACTTGTCGGCATCCCCCAGCCCAAGGTAAACCCACGTGAAAGCGTGCGCCGAGACATAGCGGTGCTTTGACAGCTCTGTCAACTCCTGGAGTATCTTTTCCGCATCCGTGGTCCTTCCCGCGCGCGCATAGGTGGCGCCGAGCGTGCCCAGAATTGCCGGAGTTCTTTTTGAAGTTTCCGCCGCCTTCTCCAGCAGCCGGATCGCCTCGGCGAATTTGCCGGTATGCAGGTATGCCTGGCCCATTTGCCATTGGGCCCACAAATAGTTGGGATCCTTCTCGAGCACATCCTGGAAATACCGCATCGCTTTGCCGAAATCTCCGGCGTGGGCGTATGTCCAGCCCACCTGTGTTCGCACGATGAGCGATAGCGGGTCGAGATCGGCGGCGTGGTGCGCCTGGGCGATGGCTTCGGCATGGCGATGGTGTTGGGAAAGGTAACTTGCGTACCATATGCGCACCGGACCATAGCTGGGGCTGAGTTCGATGGCTCGCAACAACTGCTGTTCGGCCGTGCGCCAGTCCCATTCGTACGTCTTGGCGTAGCCCAGCGAGGCGTGCGCTTCGGCCAGATCAGGGTCGATTTCGATGGCTTTAACGGCTGCCGCCACGGCCAGTGGCCGGATCTCTCTAGCAGGCCGTTCCCCGATCAGGTGGGTGCAGAGCTGGTTGTAGGCGTCTGCCAACCCGGCGTAGGCCGGCGCGTAGGCGGCGTCCAGATCAATCGCCTTCTGAAAATGGGAGATCGCTTTCCTGATGTTTTCCGGAGAGCGTTTGTTCCAGGCTTGGCGGCCGCGCAGGTACTCCTCGAAAGCGGCTGGATTTACGGATTTCTTTCTGCGGAGTTGCGACTGCTGAGCTTCGCTTAGCTTGAGCCGGGCCTTGTGAGCGATGGCTCTGGCAATCTCCAATTGCAAATCGGAGGCGTCCTTGAGATCCCGCTCGTACACCTCCGACCAGAGATGTTCGTCGGTGGCGGCAAGAATGAGTTGAACGACAACGCGGACGCGATCACCGGAGCGCATGAGCGAGCCCTCCAGCAAGGCATCCGCTCCCAATTCCCGAGCGATTTCAGGCGCCCGCTTTTTGGTAGCCCGATACTGGATCGCCGAAGTGCGGGAAGTCACCCGCAAGGAGCCAATCCTCGACAGGCTGCTGGTTAGCAATTCCACTATGCCGTCCACCAGGTAATCCTGCTGGGAGTCCCCGGATAGATTCTGAAAGGGTAAGACGGCTATTGAAGTGATGACCGGCTGACGTGTGAGAAGAAAAAGAGAAAAAAGCCCCAAGCAGGCTGCCAATGCAACAGCGGCCCATTTCCAATGCTTGACGGGCCGCGGCGTCGGGAGAGGCGGCGCTTCTTCTGTTGAAGTAGATATAGGAGCTACGAACCGGTAGCCCCTTTTGGGAACCGTCTCTATGTAGGAGGAACTATTCTCGCCAAACGTACGGCGCAAAAGCGAAATGTTCTGGGCCAGACTGTTCTCTTCGACAAAGGCGTCTGGCCAGACGCGTTTGAGTAAAGTCTCCTTTTCCACTAGCTCGCCGGCATTCTCCACCAGGATCACCAGTGTCTCGATAACCTTTGGAGGCAGGGCCACCATCCCGCCATTGCGAAAAAGCAACCGAGAAGTCCCGTCCAGCCGGAACGGGCCGAACTTGTAGACTTTGCTTGCTTTCCCCGTCTCCACGAGCTTTCAATCAGAAAAAATTCAGAGTTTCGTCAGGACTTTGGAGGCACTTTCCCGTCAATATGGCCCTGTCACCTTTGGTCGCTTGCCATTATATGAGACGGCAGCATACGCGAGCAAGCACGTGCAGTTGGTGTGTGCAACGCGATTCGTGTATTGCCGCCCGGGGGCAAAAGCGTGGCGCAGTTAAGAGGAGATATGAGGAAGAAGGGAGGAACCGGCGTGAGACCCACGAGGATGCCTGTGTGGCTGGTTTTGTTTTTGATCGCGCTCATTGCAGGGGGGGCCGTCAGGGCGGAAGACATCAGCGGGACGATTGCTACGACGCGGACCATAATGAACGACAGCAAGCTCGTCGGTGACGTGACCTGTACCGTTACCGGCGCCTCCTGCATCGTCTTTGGCGCGTCCGGTATCACACTGGATCTCAACGGGTTTACCATGATCGGGCGCGGCGATTCGCAGACCGGGTGTAGAGGCGGCTTCCCAGCCGGTGTACCAGAACGTTCCGAGAATGGGATTCTCGCCGCCATGCAAAGAAACGTCAGCATCCGCGGCCCTGGCTTGGTTCAACAGTTTCGAGCCTCGGGTTTCTTCTCGAATGAAAGCAACGCCGTTACCGTGACGGGCGCAACCTTCTCCACCAATTGCCTTTCCGGCATCCTGGTTGGGGGCGGATCCGACCACCGCTTCGAAGGCAACATTTCAGTACGAAACGGAAATGGCACCTCGCCCTGCGGCGGTATATGACTGTTCGGCGGCGCCAGCCGCAGCCGGCTCCGTGCGAACCGGTTAAGTGGGAACGGTTACTCGGCCCAGGGCGACAACTTCGGCATCGGGTTGCTGGGCGGCACCAACCAGACCATGCTTGAGGAAAACACCGTCTTTGGGAATACGAACGGCATCAATCTGGCTCCGGATGCCGAGAGAAACGTCATTCGCCGGAATTGGGTGGTGGGCAACCCGCCTATTCAGGTCGCCGTGGACCACACTGCCGATATCGGTAACAGCTTCGACATTAAGAACCGGGCCCCGCTCAGCCTGGGTAATGTGTTCACGGCCAACGTGTGTCTGACCGCTCTGAACGCACCTTGCCCAGCGCTTGAAGCGTCCCTGACCGCCAGCCCAAACCCGATCCCTGTTGCGGGCTCCGCCATACATGGGATGACCAAAATCAATTGGATTGCCTCGGGCGATGCCGAAGTCCGCGTCGGGAGTCCGGATGGCCCGCTCCTCGCCAGCGGCGCCCGCGGATCGGTCGAGACCGGTCTTTGGGTGGCGGATGGAATGACGTTTTATCTCCAGGACGTCTCAGGCGGTAAGGCATTAACGGCGGAGAACACACTGGCTACGCTCGTCGTTCGTTTTGCGAGGAGATGATGTCACGCCGGAACGGACCGAGGTCCAAGATTTGCTTACTTCCCAGAAAATAAGTGTAGGAGGCTGAGGATCAGCCGAAACTCCGCCACCAGGTTAGG
>Ga0187893_10007097_pt1 | contig 18651 bp, 19 predicted proteins | sample MA1701074metaG_FD_139574 | JGI IMG/M metagenome (GOLD analysis project Ga0187893, IMG submission 139574) | White microbial mat communities from a basaltic lava cave in the Kipuka Kanohina Cave System on the Island of Hawaii, USA - MA170107-4 metaG ... | reverse complement strand
GGTTGGCACTACATCGCCTGCCGCGACGCCGTACGTCGAGATTCGCCGAATCGCCGCGTTCCTCGCACGACCGCCCCGCGAAAACGGCCCTCTTTTTTCTTCAACTGCCGAAGTTGGGCTAGGCTGTTCGCGACCCGGTGCGCCGGCTGCCACACCGTGCCCGACCCGTCGCTCCGCACCGATCTCGCTTGGCTCGACCAGGTGAACCGCACCGCCTGAACCAGCACCCCCGCCGGGGCCCGTGCGGCCCTGATCGACTGGCTCAAGGATCCGAACCGGCGACGGCCCGCCCGGGTGGAGGCGCTCGCCCCCGCCGGCGCGGCGGGCGCCCGCGTGGAGCCCGACTTCCAGAGCGGCTCCCTCATCCTCAAGGGGCCGCAGGGCGATGTCACGCTGATCTGGAGCGAAGCGTCGGCCGGCGCGCCCTGCGCGGTTTCTGCGGGGGAGTACCGGCTCCAGACGACGCGGGTGGAGCGCATGCAAGAGGAGACCCACTGGTTCCTCTCCTCCACCGGCGCGCCCGGGAACCCGATCGGGCTCAAGGCGGGAAAGACCACGCGCATCGCGGCCGGGGCCGCGGTCCACTTCAAGGGCTCGGCGAAGCGCCACGGCGCCGAGCTGCAGCTGCGCTTCTCCATCCAGGGCGCCGACGGGCGGGGCCTCTCGGTCTATCGCGACGATCGGCGGGTGCCGGTCCTCTTCAAGGTGCTGGGCGCAAAGGGTGTGCTCTTGGCCGAGGGGTCGATGAATTACGGGTGAGGGGGCGGGGGCTGGGCCTCGGTGAGGCTCCCGCAACCGGCCGACGCGGAGCGCGTCGTCTACGACCTGCCCACCGGCCCGTTCGAGCGGGTGGGGTCCCTGGAAGTCGCCCTCGCGCGCTGACCCGCGCGATCAGCGCTTCTTTTTCGCCTGCTTGCCGCGGGCGGGCTTGGCGGCCGCGGAGCGTGCGGCCATGCCGCGCTCGATCGCCTCGAGCCGTTCGCGTGCGGCCGGCGACGACTGGATGACCCGTTCCGTCTCGGCGAGAAAGCGCGGTCGTCCCCCCTCGCGGATCTTTTCGAGATGCGGGCGGAAGCACCAAAAGGTGAAGATGCCTTCCCCACAGGCGTCGAGATAGACGTCGGGGTGGAAAATGCCGCGGTTCACGAAGGAGGCCGCGATCTCCCAGTAGGAGGTGACCTGCCTCAGGTGCGCGTTCTCGCCGTGCGCGTAGTCGAAGAGAGGCCTCACCTTCTCCCAGGGCTGGCCCGCCACCAGGTTCCCGACCATGGCGCGCGCCTTGCGCATCTCGCCTTCGCGGCGCAGCTCGTAGAGCCGCAGCGCCAGGTTCGCGTCATCGAAATTGGGCGTGTCCCGCATGCATGACCTCCCGTTCAAGCGCCATCCTAGCCGCGCGGGCGAGGATCGCGCAGGAGCCGCAGGGAGTTGAAGACTACCGCCAGGGAGACGCCGGTGTCGGCGGCGATGGCCGACCAGAGGGAGGCGGTGCCGAGGAAGGTGAGGAGGACGAAGAGCGCCTTGGTGGCCAGGGAGGCGGCGACGTTTTGGCGGATGATCCGCAAGGTGCGGCGGGAGTGGGTCACGAGCCACGCGAGCCGGGAGAGGTCGTCTCCCATGAGCGCCACGTCCGCCGTTTCGATGGCGGCGTCGCTCCCCGCGGCACCCATGGCGATGCCGAGGTCGGAGCGCGCCATGGCGGGCGCGTCGTTCACCCCGTCGCCCACCATCGCTACGGCTCCAAAGCGCGCCTTCAGCTCCTCCAGCGCCGCCAGCTTCGCCGCGGGCAGCAGCTCCGCGAACGCCTCGTCCACGCCGGTCTCGTTCGCGATCGCGTCCGCGGTGGGGCGGTTGTCTCCGGTGAGCATGACGATGCGCACGATCCCCTGGGCGCGGAGCGCCTCCACCGCCTCTCGCGCCCCGGGGCGGATCGCGTCGGCCAGGGAGAGCACCCCGCAGACATGCCGGTCGCTGCTCACGAAGACCGCGGACCGCCCCGGCCCGGAGAGCTCCTCGAGCAGGCCCCGCGCCTCGGCGACCTCGGTCTCCTGCTCCTCCAGCCATCGCCGGGAGCCGACGCGGTAGCGCCGCCCCTCGATGAGCCCCTCCGCACCCTTGCCCGCCAGCACCGCCACCTCCTGGGCCGCGACCGGGGCGAGGCCGCGCTCCCTCGCCGCCTCCACGATGGCGCGGCCGACGGGGTGCTGGGCACGCGCCTCCACCGCCGCGGCGCGGGAGAGCAATTCCTCCTCGGTGTGGCCATCGAGGGGGACGATCTTTACGACCCGGGGCCGGCCCTGGGTGAGGGTGCCGGTCTTGTCGAGGGCGAAGGCGCGGAGCCGCGACGGCGTCTCCAGAAACAGCCCGCTCTTCACCAGCACGCCGTGCCGCGCCGCGGACGCGAGGCCGGCCACGATGCCGACCGGGGTGGAGATGACCAGGGCGCAGGGGCAGGCGATGACCAGGAGGACCAGCGCGCGATAGAGCCAGGTTTCCCACGGGGCGGCGAAGGCGAGGGGCGGCACCAGGAGCAGAAGCAGCGCCAAGGCGAGGACGGCGGGGGTGTAGATGCGCGCGAAGCGGTCCACCCACGCCTCCACGCGGCTGCGCTTCGCCCCCGCGGCCTCCACGAGCCGGGCGATGTGGGCCACCGTCGTCTCGCCCGCCGGCTTGGTCGTTTCGATTTCCAGCGCCCCGTCCCCGTTGATCGTGCCCGCATAGACCGGGTCCCCGGTCTCGCGCGCCACGCGCATGCTCTCCCCTGTGAGCGCGGCCTCGTCCAGGTCGCTCCGGCCCGCTCGAACCGTGCCGTCGAGGGGGATGCGCTCGTGGGGGCGCACCAGGATGCGGCTCCCGACCGTGATCTCTTCGGCCGGGACGCGCCGCTCCCAGCCCCCCTCCAACAGCGTCGCCTCGGCCGGGGCCAGCGCGAGGAGCGCGGAGACCGCGCGGCGAGCACGGCCCACGCTCCAGGCCTCCAGGGAGAGCGAGAGCGAGAAGAGAAACGCCACGGAGGCCGCCTCGAGCCACTCGCCGATCCCCATCGCCCCCGCGACCGCGACCACCATGAGCAGATGCATGTCGGGGCGCAGCCGCCGCGCAGCCGCCAGGGCGCGCGGCAGCACCTCCAGGAAGCCGGCGGCGACGGCCACGCCGTAAAACGGGATGCCGCCCCGCCCGAATCCCTGCGCCGCCGCTCCCGCGACCAACGCCGCCCCCGACAAGAGCGTGGCGATCGTGCGGGCACCCTCGCCTGCCGCGGGGGCGGGCTCCTCCCACGGGCTCGCGCGGAGCCCGGTGCGCCGCACCGCCTCGAGGAGCGCCGACCGCTCCACGCCCGCGTCGCAGGCAACCGTCATGCGCCCGCGCAGGAGGTCGCACGACACCTCGCGCACCCCCGGCAATGCCCCGACCTCGCGCCGCAGGAGCGCCGTCTCCTCCGCGCAGTCCATCCCTTCAACCCTGAGAACGACAGTGTTTTTCATGGCCTCTTCGCTTGCATCGCAAGCCCGGGGCGCGTGTAACGTACTACAGGGAAGGGACTTGTGGCGGCGGGGTGCGCCATGGATGGCGCAGTCGTCGGGGGATGCACTAGAAGGGGTTGGTGGCGAAGACCGCGAATTCGGGCAGAAACCCGCGGTCATCCATGCGCAGCGCGCCCAACAACGCGTCGGCGATCTCTTTGGGGCGCAGCTTGCTGGGTGTCTGTCGCGCGGCGTCGAGGACGACCTCGCTCGGGCAGATGCAGAAAACGCGGACGTTGTGCCGGCGCAGTTCCGCGCGCCAGCATTCCGACAGGCCGCGGAGCGCGAACTTGCTCGCCGCGTAGGCGCCGCTGCCGGGATCCCCCTTCAGCCCCGAAGTGGAGGCGATGTTCACGAGATTGCCGCTCCCCCGCCGGACGAAGTGACGCGCCGCCTCGCGCGCCATGAGCATGGCGCCGAAGACGTTGGTGCGCCAGACCGCCTCGAATCCCCCTGCATCCTGCTCGACGAGGGGCGCGCGGTGGAAGACGCCGGCGTTGTTGACGAGGAGATCGATGCGCCCATGCGCCCCCACGAACTCCTCCACCATGCGGACGGCGTCCGCTTCCACCGAGATATCGCCCTGCGCCCACTCGACGCCCAGCTCCGCGGCGGCGGCGCCAAGCACTGTCCCCCGGCGCCCGACGATGCGCACAGCGGCGCCCGCACCTCCCAGCGCGGCGGCGATCGCCTTCCCGATCCCGGTCCCGCCGCCGGTGACGAGCGCCTTGCTCCCGCGCAGCTCCATCAGTCCGCCTCCTTCCTCAATATCGGCGCGAAGAGCGCGGCGATCTCCTCGTCGCCAACGCCCGCGCTGCCGCGCTGCGCGAGGCGCACCTGCAGATTGTGGCGGCCGAGCGGGACGAGCCACGTCACGCTCCCCTTGCGCGCGCCCCAGCGGATGGCCGGCCGTCCGCCGAACTCCACCGCCCGCGCACCGCCCCAGGTCGAGAGCATCGTGTCGATCTCGCGGTACCCCTGGTCGGGGTAGAGCTGCGCACTCACGGTGGTGCCCTCGCGCTCGAGTTCCACCATCCCCCAGGCCCGTGCGACCATCCAGCCCTCCGCGGCCAGCCGGATCCCGGACAGGACCTCCTCGTCGCGCTCCCCGCCCGCGGAAAAATCGAGTGTGCCGTCGTCGTAGACCGCGCGCTCGATGAGGATGCGCGTGAATTCCGGCAGGATCGCGGCGGGCGGACGCTCCCGGTCCCCCTCCCGCGCGCAGAGGATGTAGCGCGCCCGCGTCCCGATCTCGTTGGTCGTGGGATCCACGCCGATCCAGGCGCCGACCCAGATCTCCGCCCAGGCGTGGCCCCCCCAGAGGTCCCCCGCGCAGACAAACCCGCTGCAGCGCCGCGCGGGGATGCCCGCGGCCCGGCAGAGCGCGAGGAAGAGCGTGGCGTGCTCGGAACAATCGCCCATCCGCCGCTGCAGGATCTCCCGCGCGCTCAGTTCGGCGATGTCGGGCGAGCCCTTCTCGATCGTGCGAAACACGAACGACCCGATGCGCGCCGCCGCCTCGCGCGCGTCGGTCGCCGCGCCCACCACCTCCCGCGCGACCGCGAGCACCTCCGGGGAGTCCGATTCGAGGAGCGGCGTGGGGGCCAAGAATTCCGCGAACCGCGGATCCGTGACGGGAAGCGTCGCGGAGACGCCACCCGCATCGTGGCTCAGCAGCCTGAGGCGCATCGTCGCGTCGCTCTTCTCGACCACCGCGGTGAACGGGCTCGGCTCGATCGCCGGCAGGTCCACCGTCTCGTCCCGCTCCACCGCGACCGTCACCAGCATCTCCCGCGTGTCGAAGAGCCGCGGCAGATCGTGGTCGGCATCGAGGGTGACGCGGAACGACGCCGTCCGCGCCGTCGCGTCGTCCAGGGTGGCGCGGTCGTTGCGCTGCACCACGGTCCCGCCGATGCGCAGCCGCATCACCGCGCCCTCGGCGTCGAACCACCAGAGCGCGCGCCGGCCCTCCACGGTCTCGGCGACCTTGAGCCCCGGCCCCTCCGCGTCGATCCCGATCACCTCGAAGTCGGCCTCCACCAGCCGCCGCCGCTCCAGGTCGAGGAGACGGCAGTTCCAGCGCGTGCCGGGCCGCGCCTCCCCCGCCTTGATGCGCTCCCCCAAAAACGCCTCGGCATCCAGCTTCGCCGGCCCCGCGGTCTCGATCCCGAAGGACTCCGCGCGGCCCCCGATCGACCGGCGCACCCGATACCCCGTCGTCGTGCGCTCGATCTCGACCGCATCCTCACGCCCGCCCTGCTGCGCGGTGCTGTGCTGCGTGATCAGGTCCCCTTCCACGGTGCGCAGCACGTCGGTCACATCCTCGCTCTCGAACAGATCGCGCACCCGTCCCATCATGCGCGCGGTGCGCGAGCGGGTCTTCGTCACGTCGCGAACGAGGCATTCGCCGTCGCGCTCCACCCGCGTCCAGCGCACCTCGAGGATGGCCGAACGTCGCCCGTGCAGGAGCTGCTCGTAGCGCCGCTCCGCGATGAGATCGGACGGGGCGCCTGCGGTGTCTCGATGCTGCGGGAGGGGGGCGGGGGAGGCGAGCTCGAGGGCCGCGAGGCCTCCGAGGAGGAGGAGGCCGAGCAGGATCCCCGCGCGCCGCACGGATGGATCTTACTAGACCCCGAGATCGTAGAGCTGCTCGTGGACCAGCGCGAGATCGTTGGCCGCCTGCCAGAGGCAGGTCAGCGCCTTTCGGGCATTGCGCGCCACGCAGGGGGGCGCGTCGGCCCGCCGCGCCAACGCCTTCAGCGCGTCGTAGAGCCGCGCGACCTCGCGTTCGACCTCGGTGGTGCGGTTGCCCAGGAGATCCTTGTCCATCACGCCCTCCTCCGTTCGTCCTTCAGCCGCTTCGCCTTCAACTCGAAGCGCGGCAAGGACCCGTACTCCGCGCGCTCCAGGTTGAACCGCAACCCCTCGTGGGCCGCGGCGAGATCCCCGCCGAGCTTCGCGAGCATGGCGTCCGCCCCCGCCCCCCGGTCCGGCTTCACCTCGACCTTGACGGTGATCTCGTCCTGCACATCGTCCTTGCGCCAGACCACGATCTGGAATTCGTCGATGGCGTCGAACTCCCGCACGATGGCCTCCACCGCGCGCGGATAGACGTTGGTGCCGCGGATCAGCTTCATGTCGTCCGTGCGGCCGAGGATGCCGCCCTCGTAGAGATCGAAGGTGCGGCCGCAGGAGCAGTGCGTGTGCGGGACCTTTTTCACCAGATCGCCGGTGCGATAGCGCAGCAGCGGGAGGAACCCGCGGCCGAAGCTGGTCACCACCCGCTCCCCCTCGGCGCCGTAGGGGAGCGGCTCGAGGGTCTCCGGGTCGACCACCTCCTCGATGAAGTGGTCCTCGATGATGTGGGTGCCGCCCGGCTGGCGGTCGCACTCGAAGATCATGATCGTGCCGATCTCGGTCATGCCGGCGGTGTCGCCGCACTTGGCGCCCCACTGCTCCTCCAGCATCCGCTTCACCGCGGGGATCGATCCGGCGGGCTCGCCGCTCACGATGAGCTTGTTCACGCCGCTTCCCGGGAGATCGAGCCCCGATTCGCGCGCCACCTGGGCCATGCGCAGCGCGTAGGTGGGGGTGGCGCAGACCGTGGTGGCCCCCATCTCGACGATCTGTTTCACCCGGTTTTCCGTGGTCATGTTGCCGGAGGCGAGCACCAACGAGCCGATCTTCTCGCAGCAGTAGTGCGCGCCCCAGAATCCGATGAACGATCCGTAGCTGAAGGCGAAAAAGACCGTGTCGGTGGGCCGCACGCCGAAGGCCCAGAAGCCGTAGCACCAGCACTCCGCGATCCACTCCCAGTCCTTCATCCCGTCCAGGACGCGCAGGGGCTGGCGTCCGCTGGTGCCGGAGGTGAGGTGGTAGCGGATGGCCGCCTCCGGCGGGGCCGCGACGAGATCGCCGAAGAGCGGCGTCTTGGCTTGGCTCTCCATCCATGCGGCGCGCGTCATGACCGGGACGCGGCGCAGATCGTCCAGCGTCTTCAGCTGCTCGGGGCGAAAGCGCGCCGCCTCGAACGCGCGCGCATGGAAGGGGCTCTTTTCCGCCGCGAAGGAGCAGAGGCTGCGGAGCTTGTGGAGCTTGAGACGCTCCAGATCGCCTCGCGGCATCGTCTCCGTCTTGGGGTTCCAGTAGCGCTGGTCGTTCATGCGTTCGGCACCTGGTTGGATCCGGGTTGGATGGGGGTGTAGAGGCGCGCCGCGTGGGGCGGGCCGCCCTTGAGGTGGGCGAGGATGCCCTCCAGGTCGGCGAGCTCGACGCCGCCGTACCAGACATCTTGGGGATAGACGCAGAGCATCGGGCCGTGGCCGCACTGGCTCATGCAGCCAGCCTTGTTCACGCGAACCGTCGCGCCGAGCCCCTCCTCCTTGACGCGGCGCTTGAGCTCGGCCCAGACCGCCTCGCTCCCCTGGGAGGGGCAGGAGGTGCCGCCGAGGCAGACGAAGGCATGGACGCGGTAGGGGTTGTTCACGCCGGCTCCTCGCCGACCAGGTCGCGCCCGATGATGAGCCGCTGGATGTGCGAGGTCCCCTCGTAGATCTCGAGGCCCTTGATGTCGCGGTAATGGCGCTCCACCGGGTTGGCGTTGTGGTAGCCGCGTGCGCCGAGGAGCACCACCGCCTTTCCCGCGGCCCGCGCCGCCGCCTCGGTGCAGTAGAGCTTCGCCATGGAGGTGGCGCGGCGTGCTTCGGGGCGCTTCTCGTCCTGGAGCAGCGCGGCCCGCTCGACGAGGGCGCGGGAGGCTTCCAGCTCGGTGGCCATGTCGGCCAGATCCCCCTGGACGAGCTGGAAATCCCCGATGCGCCGCCCGAACTGGCGGCGGGCGCGGGCGAAGGCGAGACTCTCCTCGAGGCAGGCCGCGTGGATCCCCACCGCGCCGGCCGCCACGCCCAGCCGCCCGTGGTCGAGCGCGCTCATCGCCAACTCGAATCCGCGCCCCTCGCCCCCGAGGGGTTCGCCGGGCGAGCCGTCGAAGACGAGGCGCGCGTGGTCGGAGCCGCGGTGGCCCAGCTCCAACTCCTCCATCCGCGTGGCGACGAATTCCGTGCAGAGGAACGCGGTGATCCCCTTGTGGCGGTCGGGCCCGGTGCGGGCGAAGACGATGGCGACATCGGCGACCGAGCCGTTGGTGATCCACCATTTCGACCCGGTGATGCGCCCGCCCTGTGCCGTGGTCTTGAGCCCCGCCACATCGGAACCCGCCTCCGGCTCGGTGAGCGCATAACAGCCGATCGCCTGGAGCGAGCAGAGCGGCGGGAGCCAGCGCCGCTTCTGCTCCTCGGTCCCCCAATCGAGGATGCACTGCGCGACGAGTCCCACCTGCACCGCGAGGAACCCGCGGGTGGAGGTGCAGACCCTCCCCGTCTCCTCGTAGACCACCACGCTCTCGCGGTTGGTCATCCCCGCCCCGCCCCACTCCCGGGGGATGGGCGCGCCCACCCAGCCCTCCCGCGCCAGCGCCTCCAGCGGGGCGCGCAGGAAGGTGCGTTCCGCGTCGGCTGCGCGCGCGCCCGGCAGCACGTGCCGCTCCACCGCCGCGCGCACGCGCTCCCGCAGTCCGGCCCCCGCGCCCCCTCTCATTCGCCCGAAAAGCGCGGCGGGCGCTTCTCCAGGAACGCCTCGTAGAACGCCTTGTGGTCCTTCCCCTGGAGGAGCAGCGCCTGCGCCTGAGCCTCCGCCTCGATGGCGCTGGCCAGGTCCATCTGGAGCTCGTTTTGGATCATGCGCTTGGTCATGGAGAGGGCGAGGGTCGGCCCGTCCGCCAGCCGTTTCGCCCATGCCATGGCCGCGGGGAGCGCTTCGCCGTCAGGGACGACCTTGTTGGCGAGACCGTAGCGTTCCGCCGTGGCCGCGTCGATGGTGTCGCCCAGCAGAAGCAGCTCGCTCGCGCGGGAGAGCCCCACCACGCGAGGCAGGAGCCAGCCGGCGCCCATGTCGGCGCCGGTGAGTCCGACCTTCGTGAAGAGGAAGGCGAAGGTGGCGGACTGCGCGACCACGCGCAGATCGCAGGCGAGCGCGATCACGGCGCCCGCCCCGGCCGCGAGGCCGTTCACGGCGGCGACGACCGGCTTCTCGAGGAGCCGGATCGCTTTCACGAGATCGCCGGTCATGCGGGTGAATTCGAGGAGCCCCTTCATGTCGCGACGGAACAGCTCGCCGATGATCTCGCGCACGTCGCCGCCGCTGCAGAAGCCCTTGCCGCTGCCGGTGAGGACGAGCGCCTTGAAGCGATCGTCGCGCCCGCCCTCGCGGAGGAGCCGCTCGAGCTCGCGGTAGACGACGAAGGTGAGGGAATGGAGCCTCTTCGGGCGGACAAACGTGACGACACCCACTCCCTCGCGCACCTGGAAGTCGAAGGCGTCCGGCATCGGGTTCCGTTTGTACCCGATCGGGCCCCGTCTCCCCTCCAAAACCTGGGTCCGGTCGGACGCGGCCGTATCCTAGGGCGCGAGGAGATGGCGGCGCATCTAGGCGGACTGGCCACACGGCCCTGCACGAGCGAGGACAGCGCCTCCGTCGCCGCGCTGGTGCAGCTCGTCCGCGGCCGGCCGGAGGACACCATCGACCCGTTCCCGCCCTGCATCGAGGCGGAAGTCCTGGCGGACGGGGCCGCCCGGTTGAAGGAGCCCGAATGCCGCGCGCGCGTGGCGGTGGCGGAGGGGGGGCTCGTCGGCTACGCCGCGCTCGACTATTGCCCCGAACTGCGCGACGCGCTGCTCATCGGGCCCGTCATCCATCCCGATTGCCGGCGCTCGGGGCGCGGCACGTCCCTCCTGGTGGAGATCCTGCGCCAGGCGCGGCTGGTGCGGCAGCGGAGGGTGAGGGCCTCGGTGGGCGCGTTCAACAACGCCGCCCAGGCGTTCCTCCGGGAGTCGGGGTTCGTGGAGGTCGCCCGGCACACCTGCCTCCGGCTTCCGCGAGTCTCCGAGGTGCCCTTTTTCAAGACGCGCCGCGCGCGGGTGGCGCGGGCGAAGTACGACCACACCCCGGAAGTCCACGCCTTCGTCCGGAAATTCGTGCCGCGCACGGAACGCCAGACGCGCTCCCTCCTGAAGTCGGACAGCTATGCCATCTTCATCGCCTACGAGCGGGAGGCGATCGTCGGCTTCGTCGAGGTGGACATGCGCTTCGGGGAAGTGGCGACTATCGAGCAGCTCCAGGGCAAGCAGCCGCTTCTGGGCAAGGGACTCGGGGTGGCGCTCATGGCCGAGGGGGCGCGCTGCGCCTTCGCCCATCCCGACGTCCGTTACCTCGATTTCGTGATCGCGGGGGATGCGCCCCGCGAGATCCGCCGCTACACGCGCGCCGGGTTCCTGGCCCGCCACGACGTGGTGGAGTACGCGCACTCACTCTAGAATCCACTCCCGCCCGCTCTCCCCGGACCGGGCGAGCGCCACCACGGCGGCGGCCACCTCGGCGGGGCGGATGAGGCGCCCGCAGGGGTTGGCCGCTGCCAAGGCCGCGCGCGCCTCGGCCTCGCTCCGCCCCGTCTTCGCCGCGATGTTGGCCACGGTCCGATCGGTGAGCGGGGAGTCGACATAGCCGGGGCAGACGGCGGAGACCGCGATGCCCTTCAGTTCGACGGCGAGGACGCGGGTGAGGCCCAGGAGCGCGTGCTTGCTGGCGGCGTAGGCCGCGATGTAGGGCGAGCCGCGGAGCGCCGCCGTCGAGGCGACGTTCACCACCCGGGGGCGGGGGGACCGGCGCAGGAGCGGGAGCGCGGCCCGCACGAGCAGGAAGGGCGCCGTCGCGTTCAAGGCCAGATGGCGGTCCCACGCCTCGTCCGAGAGCCGTTCCAGCGGCGCGCTCTCCGCCATGCCCGCGTTGTTGACCAGGAGGTCAAGGCGGGGGAGCGACTTCACCAGCCGGTCAAGCGCAGCCCGGTCGCAGAGGTCGACGCCGCTCCGGCGCGACGCGGATGCGACCTCGTAGCCCGCAGCGGCAAGCGCCTCGACGATCGCCTTGCCGATGCCGGAATCGCCGCCGGTGACGAGGGCGAAGTCACGCATCGAAGGGGGGGAGGGTGACCGCCGCCGGCCCCAGGGGCTCGGAGCGGTTGCCCGCCATGTCGTAGGCGACGATCCGGTAACGGTAGGGCACGCCGCCCAGCGCCCCCGCGTCCTCGAAGCGGTGCGCCACGCCGCGCGCCGAGTCGACGTGGTGGAAGGGACCGGCGCCCTCGGAGCGCAGGACCATGTAGCCGTAGACCCCCTCCTCGTCGAGCGCCGGCGTCCATTCGAGGCGGACGCGCCCGTCGTGCGCGCGGGCGGAGAGGGCGGCTTGCGCGGGCCAGCGGGGGGCGTCCCGATCGGCGGGCGCCTCCGGCGCGTGCAGGTCGCGGCGCCTCCAGAGGGTGCAGCGCACGCGGTGGAACCGCTCGTCCAGCGCCTTGCAGACGTTGTTGTAGACGCAGGGGACCACGGTCTCCCCCCGGCCCGCGCGCACCTTGCGCGGCCAGTCGGGGTCGGCCAGCAGCTGGCGCGCCATGCCGATGAGGTCGGCGCGTCCTTCGCGCAGCGTCGCCTCGGCCATCTCCGGCGTGCGGATCTTCCCCGACGCGATGACCGGGACCTCGAGCCCGCGCTCGCGGAGCGCGCGCCGGATCCCCTCGGCGAGGTAGACGTTGAGGCCGTCGGGATAGCCGGCGCTGGGCATGCAGCGGTCGCCGCTGTAGCCGGTGTAGGGATAGAGCGGCTCGCCCGGGTGATGGACCGCGTCCTCGAACTTCCCCCCGGCGGAGACCGAGAGGTAGTCGGCGCTGAGGTGCGCGAATCGCACGGCGAAGAGCGCGGCGTCGGCGACGCTGTAGCCCCCCTTGATCGCCTCCTCCCCGTCGAACCGCACGCCGATGGGGAAGTCCGTCCCCACCCGCTCCCGCACCCGGCGCAACACCCGCGAGGGGGCGCGCAGTCGGTTCTCCAGGGAACGGCCACCGTACTCGTCGTGGCGGTCGTTGCGCCGGGAGAGGAACGAGGAGAGGGTGTAGGCGTGCGCCATGTGCAACTCGACGGCGTCGAAGCCCGCCTCGCGGATGCGCAGGGCGGCCTCCCCGTACGCTTCGACAACCGCGTCGATGGCTGCGCGGTCGATGTCCTGGATTTTCTCGCGCCATCCGGAGCGGCTGATCTTGAGGAAATGGATGATCTGCGCCGCCACCTTGACCGGAGTCTCGCCGTGTACGCGCTCCACCAGCCCGCGCAACCCCGGGACGTAGCGTGCGTGGCTCGCTCGCAGGAGCGGCCCGCTCTTGGCGTCGTGGACGCCCATCGCCTCGAGCACCATGAGGCCCGGCTCCCCCCGGGCGTGGCGCAGGTAGCGCGCGGTGATCTCGGCGTTGACGAACCCGTCCTCTCCGGCGAGCCGGGTCACCATCGCCGGCAAGACGACGCGGTTGGCGAGGCGCAGGCCGCGGATCGCGAAGGGGGAAAAGAGGAGCGAGCCCGCGGCGGAAAAGGTCATAGCGTGAGATCGATATCGGGAGCGGTCTCCACGCCCAACTCCTCGAGGCGCTGCCGGGTGGGGAACTGGAGGCCGCAGATCCGCATCGTCGACTTCACATCGTCGATGTAGTCCTGCATCACGGCGGCGGCACTGCGGGTCTTGAGCCCGACGCTGACGGCGAAGCGGTCCCCCGCCGTTCCCGGGCGCCCGAACGACCGGAGCGACACGGCCAGCCACTTGTCGAACAGCGCCTGCGCCGCCGGGCGGTGCCGCGGGTCGCGGCAATGGTCGATGAGTACCTCCGCCCCGAAGTCCTCGTGCCCCTCCTCCTCCTCGAGGATCTGACCGACGACGCGGCAATAGGGGTCGAAGGAGGAGTTCTCGTACTCGCGCAGCTGGTAGCCCGAAGCGCGGTCGTAGAGGAACTGCGCCACCCCCAGTTCGAGGAAGGACTCGATGGGGGGGATGCGCCGCTCGCGCTCCACGCGCGTCTGGCAGGCCGCGTCGAGTTCCCCCGCCCCGATCTCCCTGTAGAGCTCCGCGCAGGTCTTGTAGTGGCCCATCTCCTCCACGATGTGGGCGATCACCTTCTGCTTGAAGTCGAGTCCCGGCACGAACTGGAGGGCGTGGGCGAACCCGACCGAGGCGGCGAGTTCCCGGTAGGCCTGGCTGAGGATCATCCGGCTGAGCGCCTGGAAGTACTCCGGCGACATCTCGGCGCGGCTGCGCACGGTCTTGGTTTTGGTCATCGCTGGGGGTGCCTGGGAAGACCCCTAAACCTAGGGGCGGTCTGGGAGGAGTCAACACCCGAGGCAGCCCCGCCCCCGGCCCGGCGGTTCCTGCCCCAGGGAATTTTCTTGAGAATGATTCTCAATATCATATACTCTGCGCCAGCCATGAATCTCGAACAAACGTTCACTCGGTTCCTCATCCTACTCCTGGTCGGCGCGCCTGCCCTCGCCGGGGAGGATCTGGCCGAAGTCGTCCGCCGGCAGGGCGAGCGGATCCAGGAATTGACGAGCGAGGTGACCCGGCTGCGCGCCGATCGCGGGTCGGCGCTGCGGGACGAAGTGGAGGAGTACCTCGAGGCGGTGAGGACCGACCCCGCATGGAGGGAGGCGGAGGGGGGCGGGGGAGGCGCCGTCGGCCGCGTGAGGGTCAGCGGCTACGTCAGCCTCGAGTTCCGCGACGACGGGGACGGCAAGCGGATGGAGTTCGATTTCCGTCGCCTCGTGCCCAAGATCCAGGCGGATGTCGCGGAGGGGATCGTCTTCGAGACCGAGATCGAGATCGAGGGCGGCGGGGCCGGCGTCGACTTTCTCTCCGACAGCGAGATCCTCGTCGAGTACGCCGAACTTAGGTTCGAGGTCTTCGACGAGATCTTCACGTTCAAGGTGGGGGCGCTGCTCGTGGGGTGGGGCCGGTTCAACAAGCTGCACGACGATCCGCTCAACGACCTGACCGACCGGCCCGAGGTCTCCTTGCGTCTGGGTGCGGTCGTATTCGACCAACCCGGGGTCGGGGCGGAAGGGACCCTCGACCTCGGACGGGGGTGGTTTTTCGACTACGACGTCGCCCTGGTCCAGGGATTCGACGAGGGGATCTCTTCCAACAACGGCGTGCGCGACGGCCGGCAGAGCTTCCGTTCCGACAACAACGAGAACAAGCAGCTCTTCTGGCGGTTCGTCCTGTCCGTGCCCGCGCGCGGCCTCGACGCGCTGGAGATCGGCCACTCCGGGACGGTGGGGAAGTACGACGACGCGGGCCGCCACTCCGTGACCGGCTTCGCCTTCGACCTCTTCGTCAAGAAGGGGCGGTTCGAACTCGTGGCGGAGACCATGAATCTGCGGTTCGAGCGGGACGCCGCAGCGCCCCTCACCGATCCGCGGCGCATGGACGGCTGGTACGTCGAGGCGCGGGTGCACTTCTTCCCCGAGGCGCTCCGCGGCCGGCACCGCTTCTTCAACGACGAATCCACCTTCACCTTCGTGGTGCGGATCGAGAGGCTCGATCTCAACCACTCCACCACCGGCGCGGCGTTCCGCGACGACTTGGACCAGGTGGTTGTGGGGATCAACTTCCGGCCGGTGGAGCGGACGGTGATCAAGATCGACTACACCTTCGTCGACAGCGCCGAGGCCGGCTTCCGGTCCGGCTCGGCGGACCGGTTCACGATCTCATGGGCAAGCTTCTTCTAGCCGCGCTGCTTCTCGCCGCGGCCTGCGCCTCCACCGGGATGCACGACCGGGAAGGGGCGCCGCCCCCGCCCGGGGACGGGCGCGCGCTCTACGAGCACTCCTGCCAGCGCTGCCACGCGCTCTACATGCCGCGCTCCTTCTCCGCCGAGGAGTGGAGCTTTTATGTCCGCAAGTACGGGCGCAGGGCGCGCCTCGACGCATCGGGACAGCGCCTCGTGCTCGACTACCTCTCCGCCCACGCGCGCTGATCAGGGCTTGTGCGCCAGGGAGCCGGTGTTCACCACGAGGAGCGCGGCGAGGAGTTCGAGGGGGATCACCCCGGCGGCGATCACGGCGAGGCGTGTGACGAGGCGCGCGTTCGTGAAGGAAGGGGTGCGCAGGAGGAGGAGCGCGAGCCCTACGCCGACGAGGACGGCCAGGCCGGAGACGGGGAGCGCCCAGCCCCGGATGCGCAGCCGCGCCTTGCAGCCGGGACAGCGGATGCTCCAGGGGGTGACGGCCAGCGCGATCCGGCCCACCGTGATGGGGCCGCCGCAGCCGGGGCAGTCGGCGCGCGTCTTCAGCCGCCTGCCTTTGCCGCCAGCCGTTCCCGCGCCTCCGCGGCCGCGCGGCTTCCGGGGTAGCGCTCCGTCACCTGGCGGAACAGCTCCACGGAACGCTCCGCCTCCCCGTCCGCGGCGCGCAGGGCCGCGTCCAGCAGGAGCTGCCGCGCGCGCGCCTCGGCCTCCTCGCGCTTGACGAGCTCCTTGAGGGCGGGTTCCTTGAGCAGATCCTTCAGGTCCTTGGCCGCCTCCTCCTGGACGCTCAGCCCCTTGAACTCCACCGAGACGAGCACGATGAGTTCCACGCCCTCCGCGATCCCATCGGGAGCCGAGGAGCGGAGCAGGAGCCGCCCCCGGCCCAAGCGCTCGGTGCCCTTCACGTCCAGCCGGTGCAGCTCGTCGGCGGCGAGCTGTTTCCCGGCGTCCCCCTTGATCGTCCTCTTGAGCCGCTTCAGCTCGGCGATGGCTGCCGGGACATGCTGCACGTCGAGCATCCGCCGCACACGCCGCATCGCGTCGCGGTCCGACTCGCGCTCGAGGTCTTTGACCTCCGCCGCCTCCTGGAGGAACTTGAACCCGTTGCGCGCGTAGGTCACGCCGGTGTCGTTGCGCGGCCCGCCGCCGCGCGGATTGATGTGGCAAAAGCCGCACGCCTTCCCCTCGCGCTGGGCGAACTCCGGCCTCGCCTCGACCGGCGTCCGGGCCGGGAGCAAGAGCGCCGCGGCCAGCGGCAGGAGGGGAAGGAGCGCCCGCGCTCGCATCGTGGTTCAAGTATAGCCCTGGAATCGGGGGGTCGGAGTGTGCGAACCTGCCCCGCATGGAGAGCCGGTGGGAAGCCGCGGCGGCGCGCGGCTCGGACGAACTGGAACTGCTCGCCTACGCGTCGCGCCTGCTCGGCGGGGAGCGTGAGCTGGTGCTGCACGGGGGGGGCAACAGCTCCCTCAAGTTGGTCGATCCCGACCCGGTCGGCCGCCGCATCAACGTGATGCTCATCAAGCCCTCCGGCGCCGACATGGCGGAGCTGTCGCCGCGCGACTTCGTCGCGGTGCGTCTGGCGGATCTCGAGCCCTTGGCGGAGCGCCGCGACCTCGAAGACGACGCGATGGAGGAGCTGATCGCCTGGGCCACGGTGGCCCCCAGCCCCGGCCATCCCAGCATCGAGACTCTCCTCCACGCCTTCCTGCCCGACCGCTGGATCCTGCACAGCCACGCCGACGCGCTCCTGGCCCTGGGCAACCGGCTCGACGGCGAGGCGCGGCTCCGCGAGGTCCTTGGCGACCGCGTCGCCTTCGTGCCCTACCGCCGCCCCGGCTTCCGCCTCGCGCAGGAGACCGCCGCGGCACGCCGCGCCTTTCCCGCGGCGATCGGGATCGTGCTCCTGCGCCACGGTCTGGTCACCTTCGCCGGCGACGCCCGCGAGGCGTACGAGAACCATCTCGCCCTGGTGACGATCTGCGAGGCGGCGGTCCCCCTCCCGCCCCTCCCCCCGGCTCCGCCGCTGGACGGCGCACGCGCCATCGCCCTCGCCCCGCTCCTGCGCGGGGCGCTCGCCTCGCGGCGCATCCTGCTTTTCGACGGCGATCCCGAGACGCGCGCCTTCGTCAGCGACGACGCGCTCCTCGCGTTGACGCAGCGCGGGCCGGCCACCGCCGACCACATCCTCCGCACCCGGCGCATCCCCTGCATCGCGCGCGGACCCGGGGAGATCGCGCGCTTTCGCGAGGCGTCGCGGGCGCACGCCGACGCGTACGACCGGGCCGGGCTCGATCCCCTCGATCCCGATCCGGCGGTGCTGCTCTGCCCCGGCGTCGGCATGTGGACGGCGGGGGTCACTTGGCAGGAGGCGGCCGCCGCGCGCGATATCGCCCGGCAGACGATGCGCATCCTGCGACGCGCCGGGCCTGGGTGGCAGCCGATCGGCGAGGAGGAGCAGCACCACGCGGAGTACTGGCCGCTGCAGCTGCGCAAGAGGCAGCAGAGGGGGGCGGGGGCGTTGGAGGGGCGGATCGCCTGGATCAGCGGCGCGGCGAGCGGGATCGGGCGCGCGATCGCGGCGCGCTTCGCGGCGGAGGGGGCGCACTGCCTGCTGGTGGATCGGGACGGCCGGGGAGTGGAGGCGGTGGCGCAGGGGATCGGCGCGCGGGCGGAGCCGGCGGCGTGCGATGTGACCGACGAGGCGCAGGTGGAGGAGAGTTTCTCGCGCGCCTGCCTCGCCTTCGGCGGGGTGGATCTCATCGTCTCCAACGCGGGCATCGCGGAGTCGGCGCCGATCCTGGAAATGACGCGGGAGCAGTGGGAGCGGGCCATGGCGGGGAACGCCACGTCGCACTTCCTGGTGGCGCGCGCCGCGCTGCGCGTGCTGGCGGCGCAGGGCTCGGGGGGCGCCTTCGTCTTCGTGGCGAGCAAGAACGTGCTGCTGCCGGGGAAGGGCTTCGCCGCCTACAGCGCGTCGAAGGCCGCCGAAACGCAACTGGCGCGGGTGCTCGCGCTCGAGGCCGCGCCGCTCGGCGTGCGGGTCAACGTGCTCCACCCCGACGCCGTCTTCGCCGGGAGCCGCCTCTGGAGCGAAGAGGTCCGCCGAGAGCGCGCCCGCGCGCACGGCGTGGAACCGCGCGACCTGGAATCCTTCTACGCCGGCCGCAATCTCTTGAAGCTCCCCGTCCGCGCCGAAGACGTCGCCGCTGCCGCACTTTTCTTCGCCTCCGACGAAAGCTCCCGCACCACCGGCGCCTCCCTCCCCATCGACGGCGGCCTCTGAGATTTGCATTGCAACTGGAGTTTCGCGGTTTTTTGGGGTCCGGAGGGGCCTGGCTAGCCCAACTTCAGCAGTTAGGAGCGCAGACAGCGCCGTTTCGGCGAAACGGCGCGGTTTCGCTTCCCGGTTTCACTACATTTCCGCGAGGATCGAGGGGACCCTCAGGCGCTGCGGCAGCT
>Ga0187893_10007096_pt1 | contig 18652 bp, 17 predicted proteins | sample MA1701074metaG_FD_139574 | JGI IMG/M metagenome (GOLD analysis project Ga0187893, IMG submission 139574) | White microbial mat communities from a basaltic lava cave in the Kipuka Kanohina Cave System on the Island of Hawaii, USA - MA170107-4 metaG ... | reverse complement strand
CATCTACAGCGCACCCGAGTTCAGCTTCGGAGCTGACGGGAAGACTTGGTCTCATGTGTGGGCTCATCTGTTGATAGGAACCACGGCTGGGTCCCTTATTGGGTGGCTTGTCGGGTGCTTGGTCATGTTTGCAGCCAAGAAACTGGTGACCAAAGGCAAGGGTGAACAAGCCGCGATGCGTGTGTGAGGGAGGGCTTGCAAAGTCCGTGCGCCGGAATGCTGCACGGCATTTTCTTGAAACCAATTTCATTCTGAATCCCTACTACGAGAAGGAGTAATCAATGAGCACAGTGAGAGTACTCGTGGGAACGCGGAAGGGCGCGTTTATCCTGAGGTCCGACGGCAAACGTGAACGGTGGGATGTGGATGGACCACACTTTGGGGGTTGGGAGATCTACCACATGAAAGGTTCGCCCGTCGATCCGAACCGGCTGTATGCGTCACAGTCCAGCGGCTGGTTCGGGCAGATCATCCAGCGCTCTAATGACGCGGGCAAGACGTGGGAGCAGCCCGGTACAAAACCAGGCGAACCGACTACAAATCCCGATGGGTCGCCAATGGGCGAAAGCAACAAGTTCGTCTATGACACTTCCTCTGCAACTGGCAAGCCCCTCACCACGCATCAGTTTTATGACGGCACGCAGCACCCCTGGGAGTTCAAGCGTGTCTGGCATCTCGAACCGTCACTTAAGGATCCGGATACTGTTTACGCAGGAGTGGAAGACGCGGCCTTGTTTCGTTCCTCAGATGGTGGACAGACATGGCAGGAACTCGCCGGCCTGCGCGGCCACGGCTCGGGCCCCCAATGGCAGCCGGGCGCTGGCGGAATGTGCCTGCATACCATCCTTCTGGATCCAAGCAATCCTGAACGGATGTTTATTGCTATCTCGGCTGCGGGTGCTTTCCGGACCGACGATGGGGGCAACACGTGGCGACCCATCAACAAGGGATTGCAATCGCAATACATCCCGGATCCGAATGCCGAGGTTGGCTTCTGTGTGCACCGCCTCGCCATGAACCGGTCCCGCCCCAACGTGCTGTTCATGCAGTTACATTGGCACGTCTTGCGCAGCGATAACTCCGGCGATTCGTGGCACAAGGTTAGCGGGAACCTGCCGACCGATTTCGGCTTCCCCATCGAGGTTCACGCGCACGAGCCGAATACCGTCTACGTCGTGCCAATCAAGAGCGACTCCCTGCACTATCCTCCGGATGGGAAGTTGCGCGTCTACCGCAGTCGCACGGGTGGAGACGAGTGGGAAGCGCTGACTAACGGGCTGCCGCAGCGGGATTGCTACGTGAACGTGCTGCGGGACGCGATGGCTGTGGACACACTCGATTCGTGCGGCATCTATTTCGGCACTTCTGGCGGGCAGGTGTACGCATCGGCCGATGCCGGGGATCACTGGGCGCCCATCGTACGAGATCTTCCTCCCGTCGTGTCGGTGGAGGTCCAGACACTGCCATGATCCGCGTCGTGCTCCCGTTTCATTTGCGAACCCTGGCGCGCGTTGACGGCGAAGTTGAACTCGAAGTCAACGGGCCCGTGACACAGCGCTCAGTTCTTGACGCGCTCGAGGCGCGGTATCCCATGCTCTGCGGCACGATCCGTGACCACGTCACCCAACAGCGCAGGGCGTTTGTACGATTCTTTGCCTGCGAGGAGGACTTGTCCCATGAGTCGCCCGACGCTCCACTACCCGAAGCGGTCGCATCGGGAGTTGACCCGTTTCTGGTAATCGGAGCGATTGCCGGCGGCTAACTGTCATTTGTCCATTGCAAACGTGCCAGTGAGTTCCCATATCACGAAGCGGCACCGCGCAAGAATAGAATCTTGACTGGAACAAAATACGGAGACGATATGCAAAAAATCACCCCATTCTTGTGGTTCGACGACAAAGCCGAAGAAGCTGTAAATGCTTATATCTCGATCTTCCCGAACTCTAAGATTGACAGCGTTGCTCGCTATGGAGAAGAAGGAGCGGCGGCGACTGGAAGGCCCAAGGGATCGGTAATGACCGTTAACTTCCAGCTGGATGGGCAAGCGTTCATTGCGCTGAACGGCGGTCCCCACTTCAAGTTCACCGAGGCAATATCCTTCACAGTGAACTGCAAGACGCAAGAAGAAGTCGATGCATTCTGGGAGAAGCTCTCCGCGGGTGGAGAGAAAGGAAGGTGTGGCTGGCTTAAAGACAAGTATGGCTTGTCATGGCAAATCGTTCCCACGGTGTTGGGCGAGTTGATGGCAGACAAGGATCCTAAGAAATCGAGCAAAGTCATGGAAGCTATGCTTAAAATGGACAAGCTAGACATAAAGGCGCTGAAGCAGGCGCATGAGTCATAATCATCCAGCACAGGTTTCGACCGCACCGACTGACGGACCCTGCGCCTTAAGCCGGCGGCCGGAAGCAGTAACGAGACCCATCGCGGTCCATTTTCTTGTTGTACTTCTCACATCATTCAAAGGAGGCAGTCATGAGTCAAGCAACCAAGAGTCAAATCGATCCCTTGAATCGAGCCAACTACACCGCGATTACGACCATGCTCACGGTGGCAGACGTCCAAAAGGCCTACGCCTTTTACCAAAAGGCGTTTAGCTTTGAAGGACGGGGTTTGATGCCGGGTCCGGATGGAAAAGCTATGCACGCGGAGTTGAAATTGCGGGAGTCCGTTCTCATGCTGGGCCCGGAAAACCCGGCGTGGCAGTCGGCTAGCGCCAAGACCCTCGGCAATACTCCAGCCACTCTCTATCTCTTGGTGGAAGACGTGGACAAACTCACCACCCAGGCAACCAACGCCGGCGCCACACTGGTCCAGCCTCCCGAGGACATGTTCTGGGGAGATCGCACCGCCACGCTGGTCGATCCAGATGGCAACAAATGGATGCTGGCGACCCACAAGGCAGAACCCACGCCTGAACAGATGGACGCCGAGATGAAAAAGCAGTTTGCGGAAATGGCAAAGCAGCAGAAGTAGAAAAAGGATTTCTGCCGGCGGGCAGGTTGGGCGCGCCGGCAGAGTCTGCTTCACCTGACGGGTGCGCACCGAGCCGTCTGATCCAGTCTGCTCAGCACTCATTCAGCACTGCAGGAGGTCTCGCAAGATCGTGCACAGGCAGGAGTGCCTGTGCTACCCGCGGAGGGCTGCGTTGGTCGTTCCGGGAGCCATGATCGGGGCGGAGCCCTCGTGCGCCTTGAGCTTCAGCACGGCAGCACGCGAATTTGACCTCATAGCCAACCCTTATCGCGGTTTAAAGACTAGCTGTTAAATAGAGGAGGATTCATGCGTTACGTTGATGGTTACGTGTTGCCGGTACCGAAGAAAAATTTGAAGGCTTACGCACGCATGGCTCAAAAGGCGGGAGAAATTTGGCGGGAGCACGGTGCACTGGACTACAAGGAATGCGCCGGTGACGATCTCAAGACCAAATGGGGCGTCCCGTTTTCGCGAATGATGAAACTCAAGCCCGGCGAGACAGCGGTCTTCGCGTACATCGTCTTCAAGTCGCGAGCGCATCGCGACCGCGTCAACGCGAAAGTGATGAAAGACCCACGCCTGGGAGCAGGCATGGAGGACAAGCCGATGCCTTTTGACATGAAGCGAATGGTCTACGGCGGATTCCAGGTACTGGTCGACGTCTAAGGGGTGCTCGTCGCTGTGAAGTAAGCAATCCCGCCACGAATGGTCGTCATTTAAGGAGGTTCCATGGTGGAAACGATTTCAAATAATCGCACACACGTTGCCCGCCTCATCCTCGTTCCCAGTGTCATCACGCTGGTGGTTAGCCTTCTGCGCATTACCGGAGAGCTGCGGCATTGGTCGCCCGTTTTGTTCAACCCTTCTCCAGGTGGAGGAGGTGCGCTTGTCGGCATCACCTGGCTCGTATTGATCTTCGGAGTCTACTTCGCGCTCAAGTTAGCTCGCGACGGGCAAGGCCCGGTTGGGGTTGGGAGATCCATTGGAATGGCTGTCTTCGGGCTCTGTCTAATGGCAGGCGGGGGATTTATTGCGGCTGCTCCTCAAGTCAACATTCCAGGAAAACTAGTCGTCGGGCTCCTGCTTTTTGCCATAGCGACTGGGCTGCAATTCAAAACTTGGCCTGCTCTATCAAAAGCGCTGCTGGCCTATGGCTACGCGGCCCGAATTCCCGTAGTCATCCTGACGTTTTTCGCTATCCGGGGGAATTGGGGTACCCACTACGACGCCTTACCTCCGGGCTTCCCGGAGACAAGCTTCTGGACCAGGTACATCCAGACTGTGCTCGTCCCGCAACTGATCTTCTGGATTGCCTTCACCGTCGTGGTGGGAACCCTTTTCGGAAGCATTGCGACGGCGATACGCAGTCGCCAGAATGTTGGCGTACCGGCCCATCGGGAAGCGTAGTCTCACAATTTTTTTGCTCACGATGCGCGTGCCACGGCTAAGTATGAGGAATATGACGAGTCATCTCGGCATGTCGATTGCACGTAGATGACGGCACGATTGAAGGCTGGATAAAGCGGAACCGGGCGATTGACTTCACCATTGGACGGCACTAGAGTGAGCAGCAGCGCAAAGGGCGCATCCAGTCCGCGGAAAGGGCCGTGCCCACCTTAGACAGAACCCCGAAGGTTACGAACCTTCTTTCAGCCTGACTCGGGCGGACTCCAGGCGCAATCACGAAAGGAAGGTCGTAATGGATGCCAAAAAAATACCCGCTCACCCCAACCTGAAGCAATACAAGAAACAGGCTAAAGACCTGGTCAAGGCTCGCAAGTCAGGCGACCTCGAAGCCTTGCGCCGTATCAGTCAATACCACCCTCGCTTGGGCATGCTGTCTGGCGCCGAGCTTCAAAGCGCCGCTTTTGCTCTTGCCGACGCCCAATTCGTCATCGCGCGTGAGCAGGGTTACGAGAGTTGGCCGAAGTTTGCGAAGCACCTCGAAGCCCTGAACTCGGAGCACTCTCCCGCTTCACTGTGGGAAGCGGCGAAGAACGCAGTCATTGCGGGTGACGTTCCTGCGCTCGAGCGATTGCTTCGTGAAAACTCACAATTGTTCAGCCAGGAGCAGCCGCCGGCCTATGTACCCAGCGGCCCGGGGCCTCGCTATGCAGGCGCCGACGCTCGCACAATCATCGCGCGCGAGCATGATTTTGCGAGCTTCGAAGAGTTTGCAAAGCACCTCGAAGCACTGAACCGCAAGACCTCCCTTGTCTCACAATTCGAATCAGCCGTAGATGCCGTCATCAGCGGCGACCTTGCAACCCTTGAGCGGTTGCTTCGCCTGAATCCGGCCTTGATTCGGGCGCGATCAACGCGCAAGCATCACGCCACGCTGCTGCACTATGTGGGAGCCAATGGTGTCGAGGGCTTTCGCCAAAAGACTCCAAAGAATGCGGTGAAGGTTGCTGAGATGCTGCTCAAAGCCGGCGCTGCGGTCGATGCGTTGGCCGAGATGTACGGCGGATCGACAACTCTGGGGCTGGTAGCCACGAGCATCCACCCCTGGCTGGCTGGTGTGCAAGACGCACTGATGCAGATTCTGCTGGAGCACGGTGCGGCCATCGACCAACCAGGAGCAGCCGGCAATGGTCAACGAGCCGTTAATGGTTGTCTGGCCAACGGGCGCCCGGAGGCGGCCGAATTTCTCGCCGCTCGCGGTGCACCGCTGGACCTGGAGGAAGCGGCCGGAGTAGGACGACTCGATCTAGTCAAGAACTTCTTCAATGAAGATGGCAGCTTGAGAGCGAATGCAACGATGGCGCAGATGAGGTCAGGCTTCAACTGGGCGTGTGAGTATGGCCGAATCGGCGTCGTTGACTTCCTGGTGCAGAAAGGTCTCGAAGTGGGCGAAAGACACCACGGAGAGACCGGACTGCACTGGGCCGCGTTTGGTGGCCACTTGGATATCGTCAAATTGCTTTTGGAGCGAAGAGCACCTGTCGACGTCAAAGACGAGCGCTTCGGAGGAACGCCCCTGGGTTGGGCGCTCTACGGCTGGGGCAATCCCCCGCCCGGAGCCGAACGCGACCGCTACGATGAAGTTGTCGCGCTGCTGGTTGCCGCAGGTGCAACGGTGGAAGCGGAGTGGCTTGCCGACGAAAAAGTGGGTGCCGACCCCAAAATGCTTGCGGCACTCGGTGGCGAGATACGTCGCTAAGGATACTTGCTGTTCAAACCTGTTTTCGTGCCGATGCAGCGCCACGAGGGACGAGAAGTCGAGCGATTCCCCTCTCGGGAGGGGCAAGGGTCGTCGGGCCCGGGGGTGAGTTGTTGAGTAGGGAACGAACCCACCCCGGCGCTGCGGTGAAGGCTTCTCAAGCCTTCACCCCCCTCCAGGGAGGGATCTTCAATGGAGCGCCCGGTTCGTTCTTTCCCTTGCCCGGGACTCGACCGTACTCTTTAGGGAGGCGACGCCTTAAAGGAGTGGCTATGGAACGTGAATTGACGCTTCGGATTGTCTTGGAAAAGCCGCCATCCGGCGTCGACTTCGGTTTGCAAAAAGGCCGAGGCAGTGACTACGAGACCATCCAGACGCAAAGATCAAAAACGAAGGACCTATACGTTGAATTCACCGTAGGACTCAAAGCAGGTCGCAAGGATGCGATGCCCGACTTTTCTGGGTCACTTGTGCAGGGCACACGTGGTGAGCGATTCGTCTACCTCGACATTGGAACCTATGCAGGCCAAAAGGATACATGTTGGAGCCGTCGGTTGAAAGTTCCGCTGAGCGGCATCGGCTGGGACATGATCGACCGATTGGATGATTCGCGGGCGGCTCTTGAAGCTCGAGTTCCCGGTACCGGAAAGGATGGCGGACCAAATTGTGCAACAGTGAAGCCCTTTGATGGATGGAAACTGGAGCGCTCGACGCGGGGATGAGGGATACTCTACCGTTGGCGAGGTGACGCTGCTCTATTGATGGAAAGTTCAACCATGAGGCTAGATCTTGTAGACTGATTGTTCAAAAGGTCGGCAAAGTCTGACTCCTGGACATCAAATTCCCCCTTAACAAAGGGGGACAGAAGGCTCTGCGACAGTGGTCGCTGAGCCTTCAGGGGGTTGTCTTGATGGGGATGGGAATCCGGATTGACAACCCCCTAGCGCAACTGCGCGCCGCCCCCCTTGTTAATGTTAAGGGGGAATATGTCACGCGACGGTGTACTGCGGCTTGAAAGCTCCTCAGAGAATCAGATCGAGGAACCGCCACCGCAGTAGCCCGTGCGCCAGCAGTAGACCTTGGATACGAGGAGAGCAAAATGAGACGTCATCGTGCGCTTCTGGCTGGCTTGGTGCTGTCGTTACTTGCCCTCTATCATCGGGCTTGGACTCAAGCGCAGCAATGTCGGCTCACCGTCACGCTCGTCGACAGCCAAACGCAGAAGCCAATCCCGGAAGTCATTCGCTGCTTCCCCCGAGAGGGAAACCAGACGATTCCTGTCACGAATCTGCTGGCGAGAGGGCAGGGATTGGATGACAAGAGCGCCATCCACGACTGGTACGTCATGTCTTCACCCACCGAAGTTCTCCTGCCGCGTCAAGCGCTGCGACTGGAGGCTTTCTCGGGATTGGAGACGGAACTGAAAAAGGTTGCGGTCGATCTGACCGGGCAGAATCAACAGAGCCTCACGATTCCTCTGCGCTCGTTCAGCCAAGTTTCAGGGCAAAGCTGGTATGGCGCTAACACCCATCTGCATCTTTCCCATTTGAACAAGGACCAGGCAGAACGCTACCTGCGAGAGATTCCTCGCGCCGACGATCTCGACGTTCTCTTCATTTCGTATCTCGAACGCGCGATTGCCGACAAGGACTACATCACCAACCGCTATCCGCTGGGTGATCTGAAAGAATTTGGGTCGACTGGTCTGCTGGTGAATAACGGCCAGGAGCATCGCCATAACTTCGGGGATCAGGGAGAGGGCTTCGGTCATGTGATGCTGCTGAATATCAAGTCGATGATTCAACCCGTCAGCATCGGGCCTGGAATCAGCCATCGCGGCACGGATGGCACGCCCTTACAAACGGGAATTGAGGAAGCCCATCGCCAAGGAGGCACGGCCATCTGGTGTCACAACAATTGGGGCCGGGAGGATGTGCCCAACTTTGTCGATGGAAAGCTGGACGCACAAAACATTTTTGACGGCGGCAGTCACGGAAGCTACGAAGACAGCTTTTATCACTATCTAAATGCCGGAATACGCGTTCCCTTCTCAACCGGCACCGATTGGTTCATGTATGACCTGGCACGGGTCTACACCAAAGTGGAGGGAAGCCTCGGCATCAAATCCTGGCTTAATGCTTTGGTCGCGGGAAGGTCGTTTATCAGCAACGGGCCGCTCCTTCGGTTGAACATCGAAGGTAAGGACCTGGGAGGCACGGTCGAACTCCCCAGCGGGCGTGAGGTGAGCGTGAAGGCATCCGCCTCTGGTCGACTCGGTTTTGAGAAACTGCAGTTGATCCAAAACGGCAAAGTCGTTTCTGAGAGTAAGCCCCAAGCCAAGGCCGGCCACGTGGAGGCCCGCCTGGACCAAAGGATCAAGATTGACGAGCCTTCATGGCTGGCGCTGAGAATCTCAACCCAAGCCAATAACGAGTTCGGTCGTCCACTCTTTGCTCATACGTCACCGATTTACGTCAAGGTTGGTGGAAAAACAATTCGCCAGCCCGAGGAAGTTGCCTACCTGGTTAAACAGATGGAGGGAGCGAAGCAAGAGATTGCCACCAAGGCGCTGTTCGCATCCCCGAAGGAACGAGAGACGGTTTTGTCTGTTTACGAAAACGGGATTCGTACTCTAAGGAGTTCAGGTGGCTCTTAGCTTGACTTGGGGAATCGATGGGGACGATCTCGCTCAGCGATGCGATTCCGTGCTCCTAGCAAGACCCTGATGCTTCATCGTCGCGACGCGAAATTCGACGCCAGCCCAGAGTTGGGCCGGCGAAGGTGGTGCAGGCTGACTTGAGGTTTCGTCGACAACCCCTATCTCGTGTGCCACAGCGGATCGCTTTTTATCAATGCTTCAGCCTTCTCGCCGTCTACCGGCTCTGAAAAATAGTATCCTTGGGCATATTCGCAACCCAGAGATCTGAGTTGGGCGAGCTGTTCAGCAGTTTCCACCCCTTCCGCAACAACGTCCAGACCCAGCTGATGCGCGAGAATCACAATCGTCTGGGCAATATTTGTGCTTTGTCCGTTCGTCATCCTGCTGACAAAGGAACGGTCTACCTTCAAAGTATCCATTGGGAACTGGTGAAGATAGCTCAACGAGGAATAGCCCGTGCCAAAATCGTCCATGCTCAGCTGAATCCCGAGCGCTTTCAACTGAGACAGCATTGCAGTGGCGGAATCGACGCTGTCCATGATTAGGCTTTCGGTGATCTCCAGCTTCAGGCTGTCACTTTCAAGGCCTGTTTCCCGCAGAATGCCCTCGATCTGCTGTACCAGATCCGGCTGCTTGAATTGCTTGGTGGATAGGTTGACGCTAATGATCCAGGGAGCAGTACTAGGAAATCTTGCCTGCCAAGCCCTCATTTGCCGGCAAGCCTCGCGCAGCACCCATTGGCCAATGGAGACAATCATTCCACTTTCTTCGGCTGCCAGTATGAAATCCGCTGGGAGAACTATGCCTCGTTCCGGATGCTGCCAGCGCACCAGTGCTTCAAAACCAACAATTCTGCCCGTTTCGAGAGACACGATCGGTTGATAGAAATTCTGAAATTCCTGACGGTCAATCGCCTTCCGTAAGTCAGTCTCCAACTGCAGACTAGCCAAGGCGACTTCGCGCATCGCTGGGTCGAACAACTCATAGCGGGCCTTGCCCAGTGCCTTGGCGCGGTACATCGCTGTATCTGCGTCGCGAAGCAACTCCTCAGGCCGAACATAGCCGGTTGCGCTCACTGCGATTCCAATACTGACGGTAGTGAATACCTCCTGGCCATTCAAGGTGAAAGGCAGAGCCATCTCCTTCTGGAGCCGGTCGGCAACGCGGGTGGCGTCCGTAATATGCTTGATGTGATCGAGCAGAATGGTGAACTCATCGCCCCCCAATCGAGCTACCGTATAACCTTCTCCGAGCCTGGCGACAGCATCGGTCGAGCGCAGGCACGACTCGAGTCTTCGGGCGGTCGCGATCAGCAATTGATCCCCCCTGACGTGCCCTAAGCTGTCATTGATGACTTTAAAGCGGTCAAGATCGAGAAAGAATACGGCGAACAAGTAGTCTTTGGTTCGTCCGGCATTCCTGACTGCCCGCTCCAATCGGTCCATGAACAACAACCGATTAGGCAAGCCTGTGAGAGCATCGGCTACCTTTCCCTGGGTGATGTCGGTCTGCGATCCTGCCAGTCGCGTGGCTTTCCCTTGGGCGTCCCGAACAGCCAGTCCCCGGTTGAGCATCCAGTGATAGGTTCCATTCTGGTGCAACATGCGATGTTCGTTTTCGCAGTGTGTCGTTCTGCCCTCCAAATGACTGGCGACCGCTTCCTGCACTCTTTGGAGGTCGTCCGGATGAACCCGTTTGAACCACTCCTCGGGACTGCTGCCGATTTCCTCTTCGTCGTATCCCAGCATGGATTTCCAGCGAGGGGAGAAATAGATTTCATTGCTTTTTAGATTCCAGTCCCAAAGACCGTCGTTTGCACCGCGAGCAGCCAGCGCATACCTCTCTTCGCTTTCTCGCAGCGCCTCTACCATCCGTTTGTGTGACAGTTGTGTTTTGATGCGAGCCAGGGCTACAGGAAAATCAATGGGTTTGGTCACATAGTCATTGGCACCCAGGCTCAGAGCTTCCACAATATCGCGGCTTTGAACCTTGGCTGTGACCATGATGACCGGCAGTTGGTTTGGAGAGTAGGTTTGGCGAAGAGTTTTCAATACTTCCAAGCCGCTGGTGCCTGGCATCTCAATATCCAGAAGAACCAGATCGACATCGTTTTGCCCGACCCATTCCAGAGTTTCGAGGCCGTTTTCTGCAACGCTGATAGCATAGCCTTTCCGTTCCAGGCGACGGGACAGCAGATCGCGGTTCATCTCATTATCATCCACGATCAGGAGCGACTCTGGCTTCATGCAGGGGCCACCTCTGAGAGCAGAGTCTCAATCTTCCCCAGCAGACGCTGGAAGTCAACAGGCTTGGTGTCGTAGTCGTCGCAACCAGCCTGAAACGCTTTCTCTCGATCCCATGCCATCGCGTGAGCCGTCAACGCAATCACCGGGATATGCCGCGTGGCTGGGTCGGCTTTCAGTCGGCGGGTAGCCTCCCAGCCGTCGATTTCCGGAAGACTCAGGTCGAGCAGGATCAGATCCGGACTCTCCGACTGAGCCATTGCGATCCCCTGCCGCCCATCCAGTGCCAGCAGAACCTCATACTCCTTCCGCTGCAAACGTCGGGACAGCATGTCTCGGTTCATCTCGTTGTCTTCCACCACCAGAATCCTAGGCATCTTCGTTTCCCGCTCCGTTTCCGTTTGACTTGACACAAGCCGCCACTCGTTGTCCCACTTCCGCCAGGAGTTCCTCGCAGCTCGACGCACCCTTTCGCAGGATCTTGGCTACCTGCCGGTTGAGCCGCCGCTGGTCTTCTTGGTTGATGTCCTTGGCACTGACAACCACAATAGGAATCTCCCGCCAGACATCACTTCGGCGAAGCTCCTCTACAAACTCAAATCCGTCCATTTCAGGCATCATCAAATCCAGCAGGATCAGCTCAGGTCTGTGCTCGCGAACCAGCTCTAGTGCCACACGCCCATTCTTGGCTTCACTCACCGTCCACCCCATCTTTTGCAGCCTGCGGCTGAGCGTCTCCCGTGTGTCGGAATCATCTTCCACGATCAGAATTCGGCCCGACCTCATGTGACCGGCGTACTTCTTCAAGACTCTGGCCAGCCGGTCTGAATCAATTGGCTTGGTAAGATAGTCCGAGGCCCCCAGTGCAAATCCCAGGTCTTGATTATCCAGAATCGACAGCATAACCACTGGGATTTCGGCCGTCTCGGGATCGGCCTTTAGGGCCGCAAGCACTGTCCAGCCGTCCATTCCCGGCATCATCGCGTCGAGCGTGATGGCCGCGGGACGTAGCTCCTTGGCCAATCGCAGCCCTTGTTTGCCGGTCGAGGCGGAAACGGGCGAAAAGCCTTCTTTTGCCAAGAATCGAGCTATCACCTCCCTGGAGGCAACGTCGTCGTCAATGATCAAGACTTTGTTCAGCTTGTTCGGCGTTTCGGCAACTTCACTGGCAAAGGCGCGTGGCTGCTCTTCCGAGACCACTAGGACAGCAGGATCGACAGCCGCCTCAGCAGGCAGCCGCAGTGTAAAGGTGGATCCGATTCCCAGGGTACTTTCGACGCGAATGTCGCCGCCCATTATTTCACAGAAGCTGCGGCTGATTGCCAGGCCCAGCCCGGTTCCACCATACTTCCGGGTCGTCGAAGCGTCGGCTTGAGAAAAAGCCTGAAACAATTTTCCCGTCTGTTCTGCGGTCATGCCGATCCCAGTGTCGCAAACGCAAAACTGAACCCAGTCTTCGCCACCCACGGTCTGACGCATGGCGTATAGCTTGATGGTCCCCTGCTCGGTGAACTTGCAGGCGTTACTCAAGAGGTTGAACAGGATTTGGCGGGTCTTGTTCAGGTCCGCCTGCATCGTGCCAAGTTTCACAGGACAATCTATGATTAAGCGATTGTTGTTCTTCTGCACCAACGGGTGCACTGTGCTGACCACTTCTTCGACCAGGCGCTGGATCTCAAAACGCTCAAGGCACAGTTCCATCTTTCCGGCTTCAACTTTTGAAAGATCCAGAATGTCGTTAATCAATCCTAGTAAGTGTTTCCCTGCCCCTTGAATTTTCTTCAGATCAGGAAGGAAGTCGGGTTGGCCCTCTTCGGCCACCTCTTGTAGCAATTCGCTGTACCCGATGATGGCATTCAGCGGCGTCCTTAACTCGTGGCTCATGTTGGCCAGAAATTCACTCTTGGCCTGGTTCGCGGCTTCAGCGGCTTCCTTGGCCAGCTGTAGTTCACTTTCACTTTCTCGAAGAGTTTGCAAGCTAGTCTGGACCGTCTCGTTGGTAGCCTCCAATTGAGCTTGGCGCTGAGCGATTTCCCGCATCTCGGCGGTGCCACGAATGCAGGATCGGATCAAGAACACATCTTCAAAAATGACCCAAGCTGCGTGCTCCAGCCAGCGCCACTCACTGGCCAACACCATGCCGTAAACGGACTGTGGCCAGTAGAGGCCCCGCAGGAAATGATCCGCAGCAATCACCACGGTTGCGGAAAGCAGGACCTTGTAGTCGCGGTAGAACGACAGGAATGCCAGCGATCCAAAGACGTGGAAGTGGGTCTCAATCCGGCCTCCGGTGAGATGAATCAACAACGCAGAGCACAACATTTGTGCGACGGCTATGGTGTGTCGGGTGGAGACCGAACCGGGCCGCGTGAGCGCCAGCAGAATCGGAAAGCTAACGATGGTACCCCCAAGCAGAAGCGCTGCCCAGACGTGAGGATGGGTTTGGCTGTAGTACGCCTCCCAGGTTCTTGGCGCGATCCAGAGTGCGGCGATGATCGCGGCTACCCACTGGAACAACATCAGACCGGCAAATAATCTGTCTGTACGTTCGAGGTTGGTTCGTTGATGAGTTTCAAAGAGGAGCTCGGCACGACAACTGACCGCATCGGCGCCCTCCTGTTTCAGAACCTTCGATTCCGACATGGCTCACCTTCTATAGGTTTCTATCAGCAGTTTTCCCCGTCGTCAGAGAGCAACCGAAGACTGGCGTCTCTCTCTCTGTCATTTGCCCCTGGTTCAGTAGCGAAAGAATAATTCGGCGGCCAGCGCTAGCCCCCACCTGGCCACGGGCGCGAGTAATACCGCCACGAAACTGCAACTTCCGGTGAACGTCATAGACCAGGGTGTAGCCAGAGGTTCCAGCACCAAATCGAGCGGCTTCGATTCCGTCAAGGTCTTCGAGCACGGTGACTCGTGGTAGGGCTCTGGCCAGACCCGACAAGTCATCTTTGTTCCAATCGGCAGGACGCTTTGTGGGTTGATAGAACAGCACACGTGCACTTATCAGCCCTTTGCTCCGCGCCATGATTTCGCCCAGCTCCGCTAGACTGGCCCGAGTGCACGGACAATTTGGATGGGCGAGCATGACTAAGTTGTTGCGGCCCGTCTGAAAAGCGATGCCAGTCTCGGAAGGCCAGGTTGCAGAGGCTATTCCCGACCTTCCTGGAGTCGTGTCAAAAGCCATCAGGCACCACATCCCTGCCACGACCGCAGTGATCCAAAGAATCCCACCAGCAACGAGTATTGCCGGGGATTCTCCAAGGTATCTTTTGAGGCAATCGAGCTGTTTGAACGGGAGTCGGCAATTCATGACCGATGGTTAGTAAGGTCGATGTGTTACGGTCGCTTTGTCATGTCCGGACGTTGGTACCACCTCGGCGAAACTAGCTATCTTCAGTTCGGCCTGGGACTGTTTAACCCAGCACCCGCTGAACATCGGGATGGTCTGGGAGCCATTCAATTGAAAAAATCTCAGTTAGAATCGGCTCGGGCCAAAGTAATGTTTAGTGATTTCGTGCTTCACGCCTCGGGTCTAGGCCATAGAACGGCGACTATGCGCTCAAACCGTCACACTGGCAGATCAACTCATCGGCGGTGGGAGTTATGAACGATTGCGGGGGACCTTGTGGTCGCTGACAAAGGGAAGCCTAGTCCGGTCGAGGTGTTGCCAAACGTGATGCAGTCGTGGGGCGCTGACACGACCGATCCAGTGGTCGCGCTTACTCGTGGCGAAGGGCTTCCATTGGGTCCACGCTGGCTGCCCGGCGGGCCGGGACGTAGGCGGCAAGCAGCGCGACGGCAGTCATCGCCACCGCGCCGAAAACAATCGGTGCGGCGCTGTTTACCGGCAGGTCTTGGATCAAACTCGCCGCGAAGCGTTGGCCAAAGAAGGCGAAGGGTGCTCCGATCGCCAGACCCACGCAGACCATCCCCAGCGCGTCTCCGAGCACCATCCGTGTCACATCGCTGCGTGTAGCGCCCACCGCCATACGAACCCCGATCTCGTTGATGCGACGCGCCACCGTATATGCCAGTAGTCCGTAGATGCCGATGGCCGTAAGCACCGAGCCCAACGCGCCGAACAATCCTGACAGCGTGGCGATGAGCCTCTCTATCACAATGGATGCATCCACTTGATCGGCCAGTGTCGTAACGCGTACCACGGGCACGGTCTTCAGAACCTCGCTTACCACGCTACGTGCCGTGGGAGCCACGGCCTCTGGGTTGATGCCGGTCCGCAGCGCAAACTGTGAAGCTGGCTGGCCCTCCTGGAAGGTGTTGAAGTAGATGGTGCGCGGTATGGCCTCGCGAATCTCGGTGTACTTTGCGTCACCGACCACTCCAACGATTTCGTAAGGCCGGTCCTCACCGAAGCCTTTCCAGTCGCGGTCGAGAGTGACGTGCTTTCCAATCGGACTGACACTGGGGGAATAGTGGCGCGCCATCGCCTGGTTGATGATCGCCACACGCGTGCGGCCCGCGTCCTGGAACTCGAAATCGCGGCCCGCGAGGAACGGAGTTCCGAGGGTCTCGAAGTACTTGGGGGCGACCCAATTTATGTAGATATAGCGGCGATCCTCCGCCCTTTCCTGATGGCCTTCCACTCTTGCGAAACTCGCAGCTCCCGCACCTGAGATCGGACTGACTGCACTGATCGTGGCTGAGCGCACGCCCGGAATCGCCTCAAAGCGCCGCAGCAGTTCCCGATAGGGCGAAGCCAGTTGTTCACTCTTGTATCCGCTGCGAGCGGGATCAAGCGTCATCAGCAACACGTGATCGCGACGGAAGCCTAGATCGAGGTTCCGAAGATTCGACAGGTAGCGGACAAAGAGGGCGGCAGCGCTCAGCAGCACAACCGACAAGGCCACCTGCACCACCACCAGGCTCTTTCCGAAAAGCCGCCGCGACCTCGTCTCGCCACCCCTCCCAATTTCCAGCAGTGAAGACGCCGGGGCAGAAGCAAACGCGTTCCAAGCGGGAGCCAGTCCGAATAGCACTCCGGTCAACAAGGCGATGCCGGCAGTGAAGAGCAACACCTGCCCGTCCATTTGAACCTCGATGTGAAGGGGAAACCCAGGCATATATCGCCCTGACTCCAGGATACGCACCAGTGTGTCAGCGCCAAAATACGCCAGGAAGACGCCCAGCAGGCTGCCTGCTCCGGAAAGCAGCAGAGACTCCGTTAACACCTGCCGTACCAGCCGAAAGCGGCCCACGCCCAGCGAAATCCGCAATGCCATTTCCCGTTGCCTCGTCGCCCCACGGGCCAACAACATACTGGCCACGTTGGTGCAGGCGATGAGCAAGAGGAGACCCACCACGGCCATCAGCACCAGCAGCGGCTTCGCGAACCTGTCGCGAAGCACCGAGAACCCCGCACCCGCCGAGTCCACTTCAATCTTCAGTTGTCGAACCAGCGGGTCTTTGCTGCTCCTGGCTTCCTCCTCGAGGGTGAACTGAAACAGCAAGGCCATCTCCGCGCGCGCCTGCTCGATGGACACACCAGGCTTCAGGCGTCCCACCAGTCTGAGTCCCGTGCGATCAGAAGTTGGGCGCCGTAACCAGATGTCGGTCCTGGACCCGACCTGCAGTCCAAAGAACGCACGCGGAGTTACTCCGACAATCGTCACCGGCATGTTTTCCACAACAATCTGCTTGCCCAGAATGGTGCGATCCAGATTGAACCGGCTCTTCCAGTAGGCCCAACTCACCACGGCTATCGCGGCCGGAGCTGTCTCCGTGGAGTTGTCTTCCGGACCAATCAGCCGGCCAACAGCGGGCGTCATCCCAAGCACGGGGAAGAAGTTCCCGACCACAGACTCGCCGGTCAATGTCTCCGGCTCGAGGCCCTCACTGCGCACGTTGAGTCTTGTAGGGCCCGAAGTGCCGATCAGACCTGAGAAGACGCGGTTGTGATCGCGATAGTGCTCGTAGCTCTGCCAGGAGAACGCGTTGATACGGGGTTCACCCGGATACCGGCTCAGTAGTTCCACAAGCTGCTGAGGATCCTTCACCGGCAGCAGGCGCAACATGAGGATGTTGATGAGGCTGAAGATTGCCGTGTTGGCGCCGATGCCCAGCGACAGAGACAAAACTGCAACGGCTGTAAACCCGGGACTCCGCCGCATCATCCGCAGGGCGAAGCGAAGGTCCTGAATGACGCTTTCGATTCTATTTGCCTCTCGCATGTCGTGGTACTGCTACTCCTTGCGCTGATCAAGACCATCCATGGCCGGCAGCAGCATAGCGACTCGCAGCCGAGGCGCTCGGTGGTTTTCGAGTTCTGTAGCGGGTGGCGTTTGGCGCTCTGTCACTTGGCAGCCTTCTGGGCGCTCTCCTCAAGGAGGGTCCGAAGCTTGCTCTCGCAGGCACGCTTGTCCACCACGCCAATATAAGAGGCGGCGATCTCGCCGTTGCGGTCAATCAACAACGTCATCGGCATGGAGTTAAGCTCGTATACCTTTCGCACGCCTCCATTGTCGATCACGATAGGATAGTTCACTTTCTTCTCTTCAACGAACGCCTTCACTGGTTTCCAACCTTCGTCGATGGAAACGCCGATGACGGAGAGCCCGCTGTCCTTGTATCTTTCTTGAAATTCAATGAACCAGGGGATTTCAAGGACACAACCGTGACAAAAAGTTGCCCAGAAGTTGAGCAGGACCACCCTGCCTTTGTAGTCGGATAGTCTGATGGGGACACCTCCAGGGTCATTCAGAGCAAAGTCAGGAGCCATTTTGGGGGACTTGGCCGTTTGAGCAGTCGTACACGCAGGTAGCACGAGGCACACCACCAACAGAATTCCGATTGCGAATCCTTCAACAACACGACGCAGCGTCATAGGTTTGGTTTTCCTTTCTGCAGATTCGCGTTACTGCAACCCTGCGAGCAAAGTGCGCGATGCGTGTAGCACGCCATACTCGTTAGAGAGAAAAACAAAATGATTAGCTGCAGGTAGCTCAGCTGCACGGCTTCGGGCACGCAGCAGCGGGCAGACCGCTCTGAAGGTCTAGCGCATGCCTCGTTCTCATCCTCCGATCCGCGGTGTATTCGCGGAATCACTTTCTCTTGGTGGCAAACGATGCCAAGCGATAGCCCGCGTTTACGGGTGTCCGTGAATGAACAAAATGCAGCACGGCCGCTAAGCCGACCCCTAAGGCACCCAATCCGAGGAGGACCCACACGAACTGCATTCCGAAAAACACGCAGCTCGTGAAGACCACGAAGAGCACCACAAGCAGGCCTGGAAGACCAGTCGGACTCATTCTCATATAGGGACCTGGTGAGTATTCAGTCATGTGAACCTCGATTCTTTACGCTTTGGCCGATCGCATCAAAAGACCCTGCAGGAGTTCTGTGCCTGCAGCTCGCTGATCGGGATTGGATTCAAGAGAGATTGCGCAACCGTTCTCCATTCAAATCTATGACGGTTTCGCTCCGCCGAGTGCTGCAGTTGCCAGCGTCCCGCTTAGGCCCATCGTTTCCACCACAGACGAAGGCACTATGACCATGGAGCCTCGCTCTTTAATGGCCTCGTACAGCATATTCATTGCCCGCAAATGCAGGGCTACCGGATTGTTCTGATACGTCAATGCCGCTTGCGCGAACTTT
>Ga0187893_10007095_pt1 | contig 18653 bp, 20 predicted proteins | sample MA1701074metaG_FD_139574 | JGI IMG/M metagenome (GOLD analysis project Ga0187893, IMG submission 139574) | White microbial mat communities from a basaltic lava cave in the Kipuka Kanohina Cave System on the Island of Hawaii, USA - MA170107-4 metaG ... | reverse complement strand
GTCGTGCGGACGGTCGTGGGCGGCCGCACGATGCACCGCCTCGACTAGCTCAATCGCCGCCGGCGCTGTCGGCGCTGAAATAGCTCGTGACCGCGTCGAGCTCGCTCGCGAGGTGCTCGATCTCGTGCTCGAGAAGATCGGTGAGGCTGAGCATTCCCGCGAGCTCGAAGCCTCCCTCCGTCTCGATCACGGGAAGGTAGCTGTGGCCGCGCTCGACCATGAGCCGCAGGGCGTCCCCGCAGGAGCGGTTCGCGGTGATGGTGACGACGTCCCGGGTCATCACCTCGGAGACCTTGACGTTCTCCGGATCCCTCTTCGGGATCACCACCCGCGCGAGGATGTCGCCATGGGTGAGGATGCCCCGAAGCTTCCGGCCGTCCGTCACCGCGAGACCTCCGAGCTTCCCCTCGGTCATGAGCCGGCATGCCTCGAGGACGCTCGCCTCGAGCGGGAGCGTGCGAGGATGAGCTTTCATCAGTCCCTTGAGTCCCATTGCCGCCTCCTTCGAGACAAATGCTGGGTGTTATGACGCTGAACTGCGCCAGAAGGCGCTGGCCGAGGCTCCTGGGGGATTTCGGCGAGCTCGTGCGTCATACGACCCAGTTCGGCAAGGTCATGGATTCGCGAGCTCGGTGAGAAGCGTCTCACTCCGCTCTCTCGCCGCCGCCAATCTCTCCCGCATCTGATCGAACACGAAAGCGTGGGCGGAGTGCACCGCTTCCCGGAGCGGAACCAGAGCCTGCTCGTACTTCGTTTCCAGGTCCTTCTTGCGCGCTTGGTCCTTCACGCCGCGGATGAGCCGCGGAACCGATGCCAGGAGATCGCGAACCGCGCGGACCTCCTCCAAAAGGATGCGGCCCTGGGGCGCGTAGTCCGAGTTCCGATAGACCCCTTCCGGACCGTGGCAGCTCGCGCACTGCCTCTCGAGGGAACGAGGAGCGAGAAGCCGCGCGGCCATGTCGAGGGCCGGGCGGTTCCGGTTCGTCATGTCCACGGGAACGACGATGGTGCGAAACATGTTTCAAGCTCGCTTCGAGCGCACCGTCAGAACCGGACAGCACGCCGCGCGGACCACGTGGTTCGTGGTCGAGCCGAAAAACGCCAGGTCCGCGGAGCTCCGGCCGGCGACTCCCATCACGATGAGATCGCTCCGCTCGCGCTCTGCCGCCTTCAGGATCTCGCCGTAGGGGGACCTCGATTCCATGACCACCGTCTCGAGGCGCGTACGGTCGCGGAAATTCTCGGGCACCAGGGCCTCGAGCTTTTCTCTTCCCTCTCGGCGGTGCCGGACCTCGAGGCCGGCGACGTCGATCGCGGCAGCTTCGCCGAGGGCCGGCGAAAGATAGAACTCCACGACGTGAAGGACGACGAGCTCGGCCCCGTCCCGACTCAGGCTGAGCGCGAGCTCGAGCCCCGCGAGCGATGGCGGCGAGAAATCCACCGGACAGAGGATCCGGCGGAAGAGCGCGCCCTCTCCTGCCGGCTTCGGGGCCGTAGGCGAGATCGAGAGCACGGGCGACGCGCACTGGCGCAGGATCCGTTCCGTCACCGAGCCGAGGATGAGGCGGCGAAAGCCCCGGCGACCGTGCGTCCCCATGACGACGAGATCGGCCTCGAGATTCTTCGCTTTCTTCAGCACCTCGTCGACGACGTCTCCGTCCTCGAGGACCACCTCCGCGCCGACGCCGCTCGAAAGGGCGCGGTGCACGAAGTCCCCGAGCTGCCGATAGGCGCGGTCCCGCGCCTCGGCGCTCGCCATGACCGGCTCGGTGAGATAGGGATAGACGTCGGGGTCGGCGAGGACGGTGGGCAGCACGTGCATGACCGAGACGCTCGCTCCGTGGCGCTTGGTGAGAGCGAGCGCGTACGCGAGGGCTCGATCGGAGCTTTCCGAGAAATCAACGGGGCAGAGGATCTTGTGGAACAAGAGAGTTCACTTCCCTTCTGAGATGGTGAGCACCGGACACTCCGCGTGGCGCACGACGTGCTGGGCGGTCGAGCCGAACAGCATGATGTCGAGCGGATTTCGGCCGCGCACGCCCATGGCGATGAGGTCCGTGTTCCGCTCGCGAGCGACTTCGAGAAGCTCCCGGTAGGCCTTTCCCGACCGGACCGCGATCTCGACCTCGCACCAGACCCGTGCCTCACGGGGCACGATCTCCTCGAGGCGGGCCCTCACCTGTTCTTCCATCTGGGTCTTGTAGTCGGACACACTCGGGCTTCCGACCCAGGTGGGCTCTTCGGGGAACCACTCCACGGCGTTGAAGAGGATCAGTCGCCCACCCGACTCCTGGGCGAGAGAGAGGCAGTACTCGACCGCCTTGAGAGCCAGCGTCGAAAAATCGATGGCGCAGAGGATGTTCTTGAACACCGCCTCCTTCGGGGCCCGCTCGTCTCCCGGCTCGGAGACGGTCAGCACGGGACAGTGCGCCTTGCGGAGGACCTTCTCCGCGACCGAGCCCAGGACGAGCCTCTCCACTCCCTCACGGCCGTGCGTTCCGAGACAGATGATGCTCGACTCGTCGTCCTCGGCGCTCTTCAGAATCGCGCTCACGGGAGCGCCTTCGGCGATGGTGAACCGCGTGCGCACGCCCTCGGCCCGCGAGAGCGCGACGAACGCGTCGAGGCGCTCGAGAGCCCGTCCACGAAACTCGGGGGCGAGCGGCACGGCCTCGGCCACGTACGGGTACTGCTCGGGATGAATCAACGTCGAGGGGATGACGTGGAGGAAGTGCACTTCCGCGTCGTAATGGCGGCCGAGAGCCACGGCGTAGTCCGCGGCCCGGAAGGCGAACTTCGAGAAATCCGTCGGACAGAGAATCCGCTCCAAGCGAATCATGACGTCCCTCCCAATCGTCTCTATGCCATTCCGGCACCGGGCTCCCACGCGTCCGAAAGCCATCGCCGCGAGAGCGCGCCGGACTGCGTAGCCCAGCCCCGGGCACAGAGGACGTTGCAAGGGGCATGCCGCAGGACTCGATGGGTGATCCCACCCAACACCACTTCCCGGATAGCGGAATGCCCCCTCGATCCAACCACGATGACATGAGAACCGTTCTCGCGCGCCGCCTCGAGAATCTGCGCGGCCGGATTGCCTCGGCGCCATTCGCCTTCCACCGAAAGCCCGCGCCGTTCGAAGGCTTCCCTGGCCCACGTCAGGACTTCGGCGGCTTTGACGTCAAGCGGGTCATGGAACGAGCTCGGGTCGCGCCCCGCCTCCCAGAGCGTCGGAATCGCTTCTACGACGTGGACCACACGAATCGAGGCGGATCGGGCGCGCAACTTGCTGGAAAAGGCGTCGATTCCGGCCTCGCTCCCGAGAGAGCCATCGACCGCGACGAGGGCGCGAAACGAGCTCTCCCGCTCGCGCTCAGCCGCTTGCCCGTGGTCGCCGCCGCGGACGACCAGAACGTCCGTGGGAGCGAGGGACACCACACGCTGCGAGACCGAGCCCACGAGGAAGTCACGCCGCTCCCCCCAGGCGCCAAGGATGATCAGCTCCGCGCACGTGCTGTCCGCCATGCGCACGATCTCCTGCGCCGGATCTCCCTTGCTCAGGACTCGCGTCACGCGAGCCGGCAAATGCGATAGACGCTCCCCCACACGCTCCATGAGACTCTCCCCCCGTCTTGCGCGAGGGGAATCGGTTGCGACGAGGAACAGCGGATTCTGGGAGACGACGTGGACGACGAGAATCTCGCTCCACTTCGAGACCTCGACGATCCAGTCCAGAACTCCCAGGACCTCGTCCAGGGCCGGGTCGTCGTCTACACAGAGCAGCAGCTTCACGCGCTTTTCTACTTGACAGCGAGCACCGGGATCTTCGCGCGTCCGAGCACGCGCTCGGTCACGCTTCCGAGGAGAAGGTAGCCCTCCCGGCTCGAACCGCGGGTGCCCATCACGATCAGCTGGGCGTTCCTGCCCTTCGCGGTCTCGAGAATCTCCCCGACGATGCTGCCCTCGGTCACTACGATTTCTCCGGGCCCCTCGAGAAGCTCGGAGAGCTTCTGTCCGATGAGGCTCGGAAGCTCCGGCTGGAGCTGGAAGAGATTCGTGACGCTTCCCGCGTAGAACGAGGGATGGACGGGCGTCGATACCACGTGCTCCAGGATCAACCGTCCGGAAGGAGCGAGGAGCGCCTTCGCCGCCGCGAGCGCCCGTTCCGAGACCTCCGTGAAATCCACGGGCACGAGAATCGGGTCGAACCCCTTCTCTCCTTCGGCAACCTCGGCATCTGAGGCGACGGTCATCACGGGGCAGGAAGCCTCGAGGACGATGCGCGCCGCCACGCTTCCGAGAAGAAGCTTCCGGACGCCGGAGCGGCCGTGGGTCCCCATGACGACCATGTCGGGCTCGGTCTCCCGAATGCGGCCGAGAATCGCCTCGACGGGATAGGGGCGCCGCACAACGACCGTCGCGACTTCAATCCCCCGAGTTCGTACCGCGTCGCTTCGCGTCGCGAGATCGTCGAAGACTTCCTTTTCGACCCGCGCCATGTAGGCGTCGAGGGCTGGTTGGACCTCTTTCGGATCCAGATGCTCCAAGGTCACGGCGTGGAGGATCTCGATCCTGGCCCGGTGCTGCGCGGCGAGCTCCACGGCCTGCTTCAACGCGCGGTCCGCCGCCTCCGAAAGGTCCGTAGGCAGAAGGATTCGCCGGATCTTCATGTCGTCCCCGCTTTTCGAGCGGATTTTAGCAGAATCGGGGCTGAGGTCGCGCCGGCACGCTCGTTCCCTTCCTCAGCCGGAGAGCCAGCTGCCGACCGGTGTGAGCAGGAACTCTTCCAGGGACGCCGTCGGCCCCGACGAGGAGCTTTCGAGCTGTCGGATGGACTTCCCCGAATCTCAGCAGGCCCGGGAGTGCTCCGGCACGCCGGCCGCTCTTGATCTCGATAGCGACGAGCTTTCTCCCCCGGGCGAGCAGGAAGTCGACTTCCCGGCCGCGGTCAGTCCAATAGAAGACTTCAACGGGCGAACCGACGGTTCCGTTCACGAGGTGCGCGCCAACCGCGGACTCGACGAGACGCCCCCAAATCTCGCCGTCGTTTCGTGTTGTCCCGAAAGTGAGGTTCGACGTCGCCGTCATGAGTGCGGTGTTCAGCACCTGTAGCTTCGGACTGGCCCCCCTTTGTCTCGCCACGTTTCCCGCGAACTTCGGAAGCCCCGTCATCAAGCCCGCACCCGCGAGAAGCTCCAGGTAGTGCGCGAGAGTGGTCGTGTTGCCGGCATCGCGAAGCTGCCCCAGCATCTTGTTGTAGGAGAGAATCTGTCCCGAGAACCGGCATCCGAGCAGAAAGAGCTGCCGGAGGAGCGCGGGCTTGTCGACGCGGGAGAGAAGGAGGATGTCGCGCGAGAGGGTCGTTTCGATCAGACTGTCCACAATGTATCGCCGCCACCGGTCTTGGTTCTTGATCAATCTGGCGGCGCCGGGATAGGCCCCGAAAAAGATGTACTGCTCCAGGCTCCAGCCGAACGCGTCCCTCATTTCCGCAAAGGACCAATGCGAAACGCGCAACACTTCGAACCGTCCCGCAAGACTCTCCGTCAGGCCCCGTTCCACGAGAAGCGGTGCGGACCCCAGCAGCAGGACCTTGACCGGCGTCGATTTGCGCGAATCCTCGTCCCAAAGCCGCTTCACGACCTCTGACCAGCCGGAAATTTTCTGGATCTCGTCCAGAATCAAAACGACGCTGCGGCGCCGAGAGCCCCGGGACTGCATCCGGGCCCGCTCCCACTGCGCCTCGATCCAGGCGGTATCCTTCAGGGCGGGCTCGTCGGCGGAGGCGTAGTGGGACGGCTGATCGACCTCGTCCATGGCTTGGAGCGCGAGCGTCGTCTTTCCCGCCTGACGCGGACCGGCGAGCACCTGGATGAACCGGCGGGGCCCGCACAGTCTCGCGGTGAGGCTTCGATGGAGTACGGGTCGGCGGAAACCGGGTTTTCCCATTTACTCAGTCTATTGAGCAATTTTACTCAGTACGTTGAGTAAATCAACCGAGCCAAACCGAAGCCGCCGGCAGACCGGCGGGGCGTTGTTCTACGGGAAGCTCCAACTCGTTCCAGACGGAGTAACCGTTCTACTCACGTTCCTACCGAGCGAGGGTCACCGGCAGCGTCAGCGTCGCCCGGCATCCGGGGCCGTCGTCCCTGTTCTCCACGTCGAGCGCTCCGCCGTGCGCTTCCGCGATCTGGCGGCCGAGGACGAGGCCGATGCCGCTCCCGTCCGGCTTCGTCGTGAAGAAGGGCACGAAGAGGTTCGCCGTCTGGGGGAGCCCGGGGCCTTCGTCTTCGACCAGGACCTCGACCGACCCCTCCGCGAGGCGCCAGCGGACGTGCACGGGGCCGCGCTTCTCCTCGCTCGCGTCGATGGCGTTGCGCACGAGATTGATGAGGAGCTGCTCGATCTGATCGCCGTCTGCCTGAATCCGGATGGCAGGTCCTCCCTGGATGGTGACGGGGTAGCTGGCCTGGAGGGAGACGACTCTCTTCACCAGCGCCTCCACGTCCACTTCCTGGAGCGTCGGCGGTGGAAGCCGCGCGAGGCGGGCGTAGGCGGTCATGAAGCGGCTCAGGGCCTCGCTGCGGTCGCCGATGACCTGAAGCCCCTGCTTCATGTCGTCCCGCCAATCCTCGAGCTCACTTCCTCGATCGAGGAGGTGAGTGAGGGTCCCCGCCATCGATTTGATGGGGGCGAGGGAGTTCCCGAGCTCGTGCCCGATCACCCGGATGAGCCGGCGCCACGCCTGCCTCTCTTCCTCGCGCAGCGCGAGGCTCAGCTCGGAGAGGACCAGAATGGTGTGCGGGCGGCCTTCCTCGCGGAAGCTCCCTCGCCGCAGTCCCCAACGGCCGCTCATCCCGGGAAACGTTTTCTGGAACGTCCTCTCGGCCCCTCCCGTGAGGCACTCGGCGAGGTCCAGCTCCCCCGCCTTTCGGCCCAAGAGACGCTCCACCGGCTCCCCCAGGAGCTTCTCCCCCGCCCGATTCACGAGCTTCAGCTCCTCGACTTCGTTGAAAGCGAAGACAGCGACGTCGATCTCCGCCATCACCGTGCGGAGGAGGTTCGTCGCCTCGAGCGCCCCGAGCCTCTGGTCGTGGAGGGTCTCGCCGAGCGCGTTCGCTTCGAGCATCACCTGGCCCAGCGGTTCCTCGGGCGTCGCTCCGCGGGCGCGGATGGAGTAGTCCCCCTCCCGGAGCGCCGCCAGCATGTTCGAGAGCGTCTGGAGAGGAGTCACCACCCGCTCGCGCACGGCGAACGAGAACCCGAGCCAGAAGCCCAGGATCAAGAGCGAGAGCGTCCATTGCACCTTCGCGGTGTAGTCGCCTCCCCAGACGAGGGTCATCGAGACGGCGACCGCGGGAAGTCCAGCTCCTACGGCGAGGAGAAAAACGCGCAGGTCGTAGGAGAGGCGCCGGCGCAAGTTATAGCCGGTATCGCTCGAGCCGGCGGTAGAGGGCGCTCCGGGAGAGGCCGAGCGCTTTCGCCGCGTGGCTCACGTTTCCGTTGTAGCGGGCGAGGGCCCTCTGAATCAGGAGCCGCTCCACCTCTTCCAGATTGAGGTCCTCGATCGAGCCCCCTCCGTTGTCGCTCGAAGCCCGGAGGCCGAGGTCGGAGACCTTGACGTTCTCCCCCTGCGCCATCAGTACGGACCGCTCGACGGCATGGTCGAGCTCCCGGATGTTTCCGGGCCACGCGTGCTCGCGAAGCGCGTGGATCGCCTGCTCCTGGAACCCGGCGACCGGCTTTCGATAGTGCCGGGCGTGGATCGAGAGGAAGTACTTGGCCAGAGGCTCGATGTCGGCCCGGCGTTCCCGGAGGGGAGGCAGGTGGATCTCGATCGTGTTGAGCCGAAAGAGCAGGTCCTGGCGAAACCGACCTTCGGCGACTTCCTGGCCCAGATCGGCGTTGGTCGCGGAAAGGACGCGCACGTCGGCCCGCTTCGTCTTGGAGGAGCCGACCCGCTCGAACTCGCCCGTCTCCAGCACCCGGAGGAGCTTTCGCTGCTGCCCGTGAGGGAGGTTCGCGATTTCATCCAGGAAGAGCGTCCCGGAATCGGCGAGCTCGAACCGTCCGACCCGGTCGCTCTTGGCGTCGGTGTAGGCACCTTTCACGTGTCCGAAGAGCTCGCTTTCGAAAACGCCTTCGGAGAGCCCTCCGACGTTCACCGTCACCAAGGGTTTCGCCGCCCTCCGCGAGGCGGCGTGAAGGGAGCGCGCGACGACGCCTTTCCCCGTTCCGTTCTCTCCCGTGATGAGCACGTTCGCGTCCGATGGCCCCACCCGCTGAATGATCTCGAGCACCGGCTTCATCTCGGCCGACTCCGCCACCAGCGCGGGGGAGTCCTGGCGGAGGAGCTCGTTCTCCCGCTCGAGCCGCTCGCCTCGGCGGAGGGCGCGGCCGAGCTCCACCTGAGTCCGGAGGATGCTGAGAAGCCGCGCGTTGTCCCACGGTTTCTGCACGAAATCCCGCGCGCCCGCGCGCATCGCGTCGACCGTGAGCTCGACGCTTCCCCACGCGGTCATGACGACGATGGGGAGCGTATCGTCCACGTCCTTGAGACGGCGCAGGAGATCGAGCCCCTCCCGGCCCGACGTCGTGTCCCGGGCGTAGTTGAGGTCCATCAGGAGGAGATCGAACTCCTGGTCCTCGACCGCTCTCAGGATCGCTTCGGGCGAATCGACGGTTACCGTCGAGTAGCCCTCGGCTTTGAGCAGGAGCTTCAACGCCGCGAGTACGTCCGCCTGGTCGTCGGCGACGAGCACCCGCGGCGGAAGCCGGCCCGCGATCATCGCTTCTCGAGCCAGCCGTCCTTCAGCCGGACGATGCGGTTTCCGTACGCGGCGTTGGTCTCGGAGTGAGTGACCTGGATGATGGTCGTCCCGTCCTGATTGAGCTTCTTGAAGAGCTCCATGATCTCGCGGCCCTGCTCGGTGTGCAGGTTCCCGGTGGGCTCGTCGGCGAGAATGACCTTCGGCTCCATCACCACCGCTCTCGCGACGCCGACGAGCTGCTGCTGTCCGCCCGAGAGCTGGTTTGGATAGAGATCCTTCTTCCCCACGATGCTGAACCGATCGAGGATGTCTCCCACCATCGCCTGGCGCTCGGAGCGCTTGATGTTCCGGTAGGAGAGCGGAATCTCCAGGTTCTCATAGACCGTCAGGTTGTCGAGAAGGTGATAGGCCTGGAACACGAAGCCGATGTACTGCTTGTGGAGCTCGTTCCGGTGCTTGACCTTCATGTCGTGCACCGCGTGGTCGAGGAAGTAGTACTCGCCGCCCCACTCGCCGTCGAGCATCCCGAGGATGTGGAGGAGCGTCGACTTCCCCGCTCCCGAAGGGCCCATGATGGTGACGAACTCCCCCTCCTGGATCTCGAGGCTGATTTGCCGGAGGACGTAGGTGCGGCCGGCCCGCGATTCGTAGAACTTTTCGAGGTTTTCGAGCTTGATGAGAGGTTGCATTTAGTTCAGCCGAATCTTTCGATAATCGTTCCAGGCCGAGGTGTCCGAGAGGATGACCTGGTCCCCCTCGCCGAGACCGCTCACGATCTCGATGGTGTTGACCGAGCTCTTGCCGAGGGTCACGTCGACTCTCTCGGCGGTGGCGCCATCCTCGAGGAGCCGGAACAGGGAGACCGTCGTCCCCGCCTGACCGTATGCCGGCCTCCCGACGTAGAGCACGTTCTCGAGGCGCTAGATCTCGATCGTGCCGTCGACGCTCAGGTCGGGCCGGGCGCCGCGGGGAAGCTCGCCTGTGAGCTCCACGTCCACGGTGACGGTTCCATCCTGGACCGCCGGGTCGATGCGCACCACCCTTCCGTCGACGATACCGTTCCGGGTGTCGATGCTCGCCCGCTGATCGATCTCGACGTCCTTGGCCTGGGTCTCCGCGATGCGGAGCTCGGCCTTGAGGTGCTCCGGCTGCGCCACCCGGGCAAGGTTCACACCGGGAGTCACCTGCTGGCCCACCGCCACCGGCACCTGCTGCAGGACGCCGCGGATTCCCGGACGCACCTGGAGCGCAGCGACCTGGCTCACGCGGAGGTTGTGGAGAGCGCGCAACTGCGCGACGCGGGAAGCCTCGGCCGCGAGCTGGGCCGCGTTCGAGTCGCCCGCGATCGCGAGACGCTCCTGCTCCAATTGATTCCGGGTCTCGAGCTCCTGCGCCCGCTCCTGCGAGAGCTTGAGCCGAAGGTCGCCGATGATGCCCTGGGCGTGAATCTCCTTGTCGGCCTCGAGCTGGAGGACCGCGGTGCGGTAGTCGGCCTGGACCGAGGCCGCTTGAGCCCTCTGGTTCAGGAGCTGGCTTTCGAGCTGGACTTTCAGATCTTCGTACCGGGCCTCGGCGGCGCGAAGCTGGAGCCCCGCGTCCTGCGCCGATTGCTCGAGCTCGGGATTGCTCATCTCGATGATGAGCGTCGTCTCCTCGACGTCCGTCCCGGGAAGAACGACGATGCGCTCGACGCGCCCTTCCGTCTGGGCCGCCACCCAGCGAATCTCGACGGGAACCAGCGTCCCCGGACCGCGCACCTGCCGGAGCATGGACCCCCGGGCGACTTTGTCCATCCACACCGTCGATCGGTCGACCGTCGGGGCCGCCGGCTCGAGGCGCGACACCCAGACGGCGAGGACGACAAACGCGACGCCTCCGACGACGTACAGGATCCGCTGCTTCTTCTTCCGCGCCTCGACGACGCCCTCCCTCTTTACATCCATTTTCGACTCGGCTCTCCTCACTCTAGCAGGGGCGCAAGGACCGTGCCAGTCTTACCGACTCGGAACCTACTCTATCTACGGAATTAATGACCAAGCTTTGACTGCGGGCCGCGAGAGTGTCCGCTTTCGAACACCGGAACGCTCGTTCCCGACAACAACAATATTAAAAGAGGCGCATTCCTCGCCTCCCAATACGACATTCGAGGTCGAGAGGTTTTACGGGCGCGCGGGATTCAGGACACCCCGCCCGGGAACAAGGCTCTTTCCGCTTAGCTCGGGAGCCCGTTCGAGCTCGAGCAGGTCCAGAATCGTCGGAGTGACGTCGATTGCCTGGACGCGCCCGAGGTTCACACCTTTGGGAATCCTCGGTCCGTAGGCGGCGAAGATCGCGAGCATGTCCCGCCGGGTCGGAGGAAACACGTGCTCTCCCGAAGGAGCGGCGCGTTCGATGGCGACCGGCTTGGACGCCGCCGTCGACGGGTAGTACCCGGGAGCGAAGTCCAGAAAGAGGTCTCCCGTGGACTCTCCGCCCGGCTGGAGGAGTCCCGTGGTCGCGCCGTCGAAGAACGCGGCCACGACGGGCTCGCCCGTCTGCGGGTCCTTCAAGCCCGAGAGCACTCTCCGCACTTCCTCGAGAACCAACGCCTTCTCCTCGAGAGGAACGATTCCCCCGGGCCGATCGATGGAATTCACCGCGACCGACGCGTCTTCGAGAGGCGGCGCGAGGGCGCGCGTGCGCGTGAGATCGATCGTGCCGTCGGGAGCGAGGGCGAGAAGGCCCGCCTTCTCGAGCGCTGCGTTGAGATGCACGAGCTTGTCGATCCCCGACATCCCGTGGTCGCTCACGACGATCACGTGCGCTCCGTCATGGTCCGCGATCTCGAGGAGCATCGAAAGGAACCGGTCCTGGACCGCGAAGGCCTCGGTCAGAACCGGCCAGAGCTTCCGCGCCAGCTCCTCGTCGTACCCCCCGAGCTCGGGAGCGAGATACCCGAAGATCTCGTGGGCCACGTCGTCGACGACCGGGCTGTAGAGGAGGACGAGCCGATAGTCGCGCGAGAGGGCCCATCGGGCCTGCTCGAGGAGCTGAGAGGCAAGATGGAGCTCCGTCGAAAGAAACCTGCGCTCCGCCTCCCCGGAGCCTCCGTTCGGGATCGTCGGGCCGAAGTCCCCGCGGGAGTACGCTTCGTAGCCGCCATTTCCGGCGTACGCGCGCAGGGACGGAGTCTCTCCCGCCATGAGATCGTCCGGCGACGTCACGAGCTCCGTTGTGCCGCTCCGGTAGAGGACCGATTTCACGCAATCCCCTCCGAGCTCGAAGAGCCGAAGAGAGAACCAGACGTTTCGGCCTCCGATGCTCGCCGCGATCGGAGTCGAGAACGAGCCGGGCCTCACTTCCGCGACGACCGTCGCGAAATCGGGCTCGACGGCGATTCCGAGGGTGTCACACCCGACGGTGGGGTCGCCGGGATCGTCGAAGAACGTCCCGCGGTATCGTGAATCTCCGACCGCGAATCCAAACTCGCGGGCGCCGGTCTCGACGACCACCCCGCGCGAGACGGCATCGGAATAGCCGTATGCGACGTTCAGATGGGGTTGCGGATGAAACGGGTAGACTTGCGGCGCGTGGAAGACCCACGTCTCGAGCCCGTGGGCCGCCGACTTCGCCCATACCGGCTCCGCGCGCAGCGACTCGGAGAAGAAGCCGTTCAGCGTCTCGAGCCGGCTCCCCGCGGAGGGCGGGAACCGGAGCACGGAGTTCGCGGTGATGCCGTTCGCATGTCCGTGCTGTCCCGTGAAGAGAAGCGCGTGCGCCGCCGCGGTCTTCGTGGGAAAGCTCGTCACCATCCCGTCCGACCACGCGCCTTCGCGCACCATGCGCTCGAAGCTCGGAAGCCTCCCTTCCGCGAGCAGGCGTTCGGTCGTCACGTAGCCCGCGCCATCGAACGAGACGACGATGACCCGCGCGGGCTGCGCCGCCGCGAGCGAGAGCGCTACGAAGAGAAGATTCAAGGACCGCCCAGGTACCGCCCCCACCATTGAAGCTCGTGGTGATAGCGATGAACGACGTTCCAGGGCTTCCAGCCGCCGTGGTAGGAGTCCGGGTAGCGGATGAACTTCGCATCGACCTTGAGCTTCTTGTACGCGGTGTACATCTGCTCCGCCTGCTCGATGGGCACGCGGAAATCGCTCTCCCCGTGAACGAAGAGCGTGGGAGTCCGGACGTTCGCGATGTAGTGGATGGGCGATTGCCTCTGGAGGAGAGAGCCCCCCTCGTCCTCCCACGGCGGGCCATAGAACTCGCTCTCCTTCGTGCGGGGAATGTCGGCGGTGCCATAGTCGCTCACCCAGTTCGAGATCCCCGCTCCGGAGATCGCGGCCGCGAACCGATGGTCGTGGGTTACGACCCAATTGGTCAGAAACCCTCCATACGAGTAGCCGGTCACGCCCATCCGCTTTTCATCGATCGCGTACTTCGAGCGCGCGGCATCGACGCCCGCGAGGACATCTTCGCTATCGAGGTTCCCCCATCCTCCGCCCCACGTCGCCCAGAGAAAATCTTCGCCGTAACCCGTCGAGCCGCGCGGGTTGGTATAGAGCACAACGTATCCTTTCGCGGCCCAGAGCTGGAACTGGAACGTGAACTCGTGCCCGTACGCCTCGTCGGCGCTCTCGATCCGGTAGTAGTCCTCGACTTCGAGAAGAGCAAATGCGAATAGCAGTCGGCCTAGGAGCATAGTGCGGTATAATATCCGAAAGACCCAGCGAATAAGGGCTTCGACGAGTGCGTCTCGCGCTTTTTGCCGCCGTCCTTCTCGCGGCTTCCGTGTGCTCCGGAGCGGAGAAGCCCTCGGAGCGAAAGCAGGCTCTCTCCGGCTTCGTCGACGAAATGGTCGCGCGCCATGGATTCACGCGCGACGACCTGGACCAGGCGTTCGGCACGGCGCGATCGCTTCCCGAGATCGTGGAGCTCATGGACCGCGCCGCCGATCCCAAGCCCTGGGAGGAATACCGCTCGATCTTCGTGACTTCCGAAAAGGTCGCCGGGGGGACGCGGTTCTGGAACGACAACGGGGAGGCGCTCGCGCTCGCCCGCCAGCGATACGGAGTCCCCGAGGAGATCGTCATCGCGGTCATCGGAATCGAGACCCATTACGGCCGCAACCGCGGGCGGTTCAGGGTCCTCGATGCCCTCTCGACTCTCGCTTTCGACTATCCTCGCCGCGCGAACGAGTTCCGCGTCGAGCTCGAGCACTTCCTGCTCCTGAGCCGGGAGGAATCGCTTCCCCTCGGGACCCCGATCGGCTCCTACGCGGGCGCCATGGGGATCGCGCAGTTCATGCCGGGAAGCTATCGTCGCTACGCGGTCGACTTCGACGGCGACGGACGGCGCGATCTCTTCGAGAACACGAACGATGCCATCGGAAGCATCGCGAACTACCTGACCGCTCACGGCTGGCAGAGAAACGCCCCCGTGGCCACACCCGCGGAGGTCGCCGAGACCGCCGCCGAGACGTTTCGCTCGGGAAAGCTCTCGACGCGCTACCCGCTCTCGGAGCTCCTGTCCTCGGGCGTGAGAGCCGAAGGCGTCCATCCGGCCGCCATCAGCGCCATCCCCTTGACCCTCAAGAAGCGGACGGGCCAGGAGTACTGGCTCGGCTTCGATAACTTCTACGTGATCACCCGCTACAACCAGAGCGTCTTCTACGCCATGGCGGTGCACCAGCTCAGCCAGGAGATCCGGAGCGGCTACGAGCAGTCCCGGATCGCGGTCGACCCCTGAGAAGAGCCGAACGAACCAGGCTCTACCGCCTTTTTTGCACAAGGGACAGTGCTCGACGTGGGCGTCACGAACGATCCGCCTCGGGGACGAAAAAAGAGCGCCCGAAAACGTCCACGCTCCGAACGAACCGCTGCTCAACTCTTGTGCAGAGTGTTACCGGCCCATGAATGAAGCACCCGGCACGGTCCCGCGACACAGGTTTTGCACAAGGTTTTCCACAGAAGCTGTGAGTGCCTGGGCATGGTACGATATCGGCCCGACAGAACGGAATTGGAAGGACAGCAGGACGTGTTCACATCGGAAGCGGTCACCCGCGGAGTCCGCGTCAAGGTCGTCTCCCGCTACTCGCCGGAGCATTCTCATCCTGAGCAGAATCGCTGGTTCTTTCTCTACACCGTCGAAATCTCGAACGAGGGCGCTTCGACCGTTCAGCTCCTCAGCCGCCACTGGATCGTGGAGAACGCCGACCGTCAGGTCGAGGAAGTCCGCGGACCCGGTGTGGTGGGCCAGCAGCCGATCCTCGGCCCCGGCGAGTCCTTCGAGTACACGTCCGGCTGTCCCCTCGGCACTCCCTTCGGCTCGATGCGCGGCACCTACCAGATGGTGACCCAAGACGGCGGACGGTTCGACGCGACCATCGCCCCGTTCACGCTCAGCGAGCCCTACACGGTACACTGAGCTTCTTCCCGACTCTCACCTTGCGGCGTACGAAGGAACGACTGACCGCGAGAACCGCGGACCGGTACGTTCTCTACCAGCAGAGCGTGCAGTCGCCGGAAAGCGACGCCAGGTTCTTCACCCGGTACTTCAGGAAATGGGCGGGACGGCCCCTCCGGGTCCTGCGCGAGGACTTCTGCGGAACGGCCCTCCTCTGCTGCGAGTTTGTGCGCATGCACAAGGAGAACATCGCCATCGGGGTCGACCTCGATTCCGCGACCCTCGCCTGGGGCCAGGTGCACAATCTGGGCCGCCTCCCGCCACCCATGCGGGAAAGGGTGCATCTCGCGCGCGCGAACGTCCTCGAGCTGCGGCAGCCGATGGTCGATGCCATCGCGGCCCTCAACTTCAGCTACTCGGTGTTCAAGACGCGGCGCGAGATGGGCGCCTACCTCGAGGTCACCCACGCTTCGCTCGCACCTGGGGGCATGCTCTTTCTCGACGCCTGGGGAGGCGGCGACACGCAGTTCCTCATGAAGGAACGGCGCCGGCTCCCCGGATTCGACTACATCTGGGACCAGGCCGCGTTCGATCCCATCACCTACGGGATCGTCTGTAGGATTCACTTCGAGTTCCGCGACGGCACGAGGATGCGGAACGCGTTCATCTACGATTGGAGGCTCTGGACTCTTCCCGAGCTGCGCGAGCTCATGACCGAAGCTGGCTTCGAGGACATCCACGTGCTCTGGGAAGGCACGGACCGGAAGACGGGCAAGGGCAACGGAGTCTTCCGGCGCGTGGAAAAGGGGGGCAAGGAGAAGGCCTGGGTGGCGTACGTGGTGGGGCGAAAGTCGTGAGCCTCAATGGCGGGTTTCGCTACCGCGAGCGCCTGCCGGAAGCAGCGCAAGGACGAACTCTCCTCGGGTACTTGAGCGAGCGCTACCGGCACTCCAGTATCCTCGAGTGGCAGCGGCGCATCGAGAGCGGATTGGTCCTGGTCGAGGGCGAGCCCGCGTCCGCGGATAGAGCCCTCGCGGCCGGAGAGTCTCTCGTCTGGAATCGCCCCCCCTGGCAGGAACCTACGGCGCCCGTGAGCTTCGCCGTCCTGTACGAGGACGAGGACGTTCTCGGAGTCGCGAAGCCCGCGGGGCTTCCGACCATTCCCGGAGGAAGCTTTCTCGAGAACACGCTTCTCGCGCGCGTGCGCCGGCGCTACCCGAAGGCCTCTCCCCTGCACCGGCTCGGACGGGGAACGTCGGGAATCGTTCTCTTCGCGTTGAACCGCGAGGCCCGGCGCGCCCTCACGCGCGCGTGGGAGGATTCGGTCGAGCGTCGCTATCGCGGCATCGTGAGCGGCCTCTTCCCGGAGGGGGAGATGGTTCTCGAGCATCCCATCGGTCTCGTTCCGCATTCCCTCCTGGGCTCCGTTCACGCCGCGAGCGCCGCGGGAAAGCGAGCGAGGAGCCGCGTCCGCCTCCTCGAGCACCGGAGGGACCGCTCTCTCGTCGAGATCGAGATCGAGACGGGCCGCACCCATCAGATTCGAATTCACCTCGCGGCGGCGGGCCATCCCCTCCTCGGCGATTCTCTCTACCCTCCCGGTGGAGTTCCCGCTCCCGACCGCGCCGTGCTCCCGGGCGAGACCGGCTATGCCCTTCACGCCTATCGCGTGCGCCTCGCACACCCTCGCACGGCGAGGGAGGTCGTCATTCTCTGCGGTCCTCCCCCCCTTTACCGCGCGAAGACCGAATGAGTTTTCTCGTAGCCGCTCTCCTCGCGCTCCAGAGCACTTCCGACGTGCGCCAGATCGTCTCCTTTCGATTTCTCCCGGGGAGAACGGCGGAGGCGATCCAGCTCTTCCGCGATGAGGCGAAGCCTCTCTACGAAGCGAACGCTCCCATGCTGCGCTTCCGCGCCTATCGGGAGGTCGAAAGCCCCGAGCCCCTCGACCTCGTCGTGATCTCGAGCTTCCGGGGGATGGAGGGAATGGACGCTTCGAACCGGGCGCTCTCCGAGGAAGCCGCGAGACGGGGGACGAGCGTTTCCGAAATCTACGGAAGGATCGCGGGCGGAAGCAGCGGGCATCGGGACGAGTTCGTGGAGATGGACCCTCGGCTCTCGTGGGGAGACGTCGACGGCACGAGTCTCGTGGTCCTCGTTCGCGTGAGGATTGCACCCGGCCGCCGCTCCGATTACGACACGCTCCTCCGGGAGCGCGTGGCTCCCTGGGAACGGGAATCACGGCTTCTCGCGGGAAGCGAGAGCGGGCGGTTCCTGCTCTCGGACGGTTTCGACTTCTTCCGCATCCTCGCGACCTCGAGCCTCGGCGACTGGCAGCGCTACCTCGAAGCGCTTCGCCTTGCGCCGTTCGCGGGTGAGCTCGACGGGTGGACCGTGGAGTCGAGGCAGGTTATCCTCGCACCCGTTCGCGAGCTTTCCGTTCGCTAGCGAAAACCTATGGCGCCCACTCCGACCGCGGCGGCGATCGTCGTCGGAAACGAGATCTTGAGCGGCAAGACCGCCGAGGCGAACGTCTACGAGCTCGCGCGGGTCCTGCGCGCATCGGGCGTGCTCCTTTCCCGAGTGGTCGTCGTCCCCGACGACGTCGACGCCATCGCCCGCGAGGTGGGTGCGGCGCGCGCCGCCTACGACTACGTGTTCACCAGTGGAGGCGTCGGAGTCACACACGACGACGTCACCATCGCCGCCGTCGCGCGCGCGTTCGAAGTCCCGGTCGTGCGCGAGCCTTCGCTCGAGGCTCTGCTCCGCGGGCACTACGGGGACCAGGTCCACGAGAACCACCTGGAACTCGCGAACGTTCCCGAGGGCGCGCGCATGCTCACCATCGAGGAGTCCCCCTGGCCTCTCGTCGCCATCGAGAACGTCTTCATCCTTCCCGGAATCCCCGAGATCTTTCAGAGAAAGCTCGCGATCCTGCGCGCTCACCTCGGGAAGACGGAGGCACCGTTTCTGAGCCGCGCCGTCTTCACCCGGATGGACGAAGCGCACCTGAAGCCGATCCTCGATGAGATCGTCGCCCGGCACGCCCCGGTCGAGGTCGGCTCCTATCCCCGGTGGAACGACCCGAAGTACGAGACCAAGATCACCTTCGATGGGAAGGACCCGGAGGCGGTCGGGCGCGCCCTCGAGAGCTTTCTGAAGCTCCTCCCGCCGGGCGAGCCGCAGTGGATCGAGTAGCGAGAGGCGCATCGGCCGCCCTCGTTCTCGCCGCCCTCTTCCACCTCCTGGGAGCGCAGGGTGCGCGCCTTGGCCAGTTGGTGGTTCCCCCGATCTCTCCTTGGTGGGTTGCGGTGGTCCTCGGTCTCGTGTTGTGGGCTACTCCTTCAACGGGCGCCGCACTCGGAGGTCGAACTCTCCTCGTGCTGTTTCCGGTCACGTTCGTTTTTCTGACGTGGTGGCGAACTCATGCGCTCGAGCGGCCGATGTCCCTCCAGATCGAGGGCCGCAACGAGCTCCGCCGCCTCACAGGGAAGAGACGGG
>Ga0187893_10007094_pt1 | contig 18654 bp, 22 predicted proteins | sample MA1701074metaG_FD_139574 | JGI IMG/M metagenome (GOLD analysis project Ga0187893, IMG submission 139574) | White microbial mat communities from a basaltic lava cave in the Kipuka Kanohina Cave System on the Island of Hawaii, USA - MA170107-4 metaG ... | reverse complement strand
CGTCGTCGAGCCCGTCGAACCCCTCCTGACGATCCGCAACGAGTGGAACTTCACGGCGCCCGACGCCCAAGCCGAGGCCGTCGACCAGATCGACTTCGAGGAGACGTGATGGAGATGCTCTTCGTGCGCCCCGCGCCTGGCATGCGGGTGCGAGATCCCGCCACGCGCGCTCCGATCCCGGAGGAGGGCGTGCTCGTTCCGCACACCGGCTACTGGGAGCGGCGCATCCGCACGGGCGACGTCGTCGTCGCGGAGCCGCCGGTCGCTCCGCAGCCCAAGTCGAAGAGCAAGGAGTAGCCCGTGCCCATCTCATTCGAGCGCATCCCCGTAAACCTGCGCGTGCCGGGCGTCTTCGCCGAGTTCTCGACCGCGAACGCGATCCGCGGCCTTGTCGGGATCACGTACAAGATCCTCGTGATCGGGCAGCGCCACTCGACGGGCACCGTCCCCGCGCTGACGCCGGTGCGTGTCACGAGCGCCGACGAGGCGAAGTCCTTCTTCGGCCATGGATCGATGCTCCACGCGATGTTCGTCGCGCTCAAGGCCGTGAACCGCTTCACGGAGTCCTGGGCGATCGCCGTGAACAACGACCCCGGCGCGAACGCGGCGACCGGCGGCTTCACGATCAGCGGCACGCCGACCGCGGCTGGATCCGTCGCCTTCTACATCGCCGGCACGCGCATCCCGATCGCCGTCACCACGAGCTCCACGGCCGCCGGCATCGCGACGGCGCTCATCAGCGCGATCAACGCGGATGCGAACCTCCCCGTCACCGCGAGCTCCGGCGGCTCGGGCATCGCGCTCGTGACCGCGCGGCACCCGGGCGAGGCTGGGAACGACCTCGATCTCCGCGTGTCGTACTACGACGACGAGAGCCTGCCGACCGGCATCACCGTCTCGCCCTCGGCCATGGCCAGCGGCGCCGTTAATCCGAGCATCGCAGGCGTGATCGATGCCATGGGCGACGAGTGGTACAACGTGATCGCGATGGCCTACACGGACAGCGCGAACCTCGCGCTGCTCGAGGCGGAGCTCCACGATCGCTGGGGCCCGGAGCGGCCCATCGAGGGGCACGCGTTCACGGCGCGTCGCGGCACGCAGGGCGAGCTCGGCACCTTCGGGGACAGCCGGAACTCGCCCCATGTCACCTGCATCGGCATGCCGCCGATGCCCTCGCCGCCATACCAGGTCGCGGCCTCGGTCGCCGGCCTCGTCGGCGACCACGGGCAGCGCGACCCCGCGCGGCCGTTCACCACGCTCGCGATGTCCGGGATCATCGGCCCGAAGCCGGTCGACCGCTTCACCCACGCCGAGCGCAACCTCCTCCTCTACGACGGGATCTCGACGTTCATCGTCGACCCGGGCGGGATCAGCCGGATCGAGCGGCTGATCACGACCTACCAGCGCAACGACGCCGGCCTCCCCGACGAGAGCTATCTCGCGGTGAACTCGGTCCTGACGCTCGGCTACCTGCGGTACTCGTTCCGCGCGCGCTTCGCGCAGAAGTTTCCGCGCCACAAGCTGGCTAGCGATGGCACGAACTTCGGGCCCGGCCAGGCCGTGATCACCCGGAAGATCGCGAAGGCCGAGGCGATCGCACTGTTCGTCCAGTGGGAGACGGCGGGCCTCGTCGAAGGCATCTCCCAGTTTAAGGACGAGCTCATCGCGGAGCGGAACGCGAACGACCCGAACCGGCTGGACATGCTCCTGCCGCCAGACCTCGTGAACCAGCTGATCGTGGTCGGCGCGCAGTTCGGCTTCGTCCTCTAGGAGGTCTGCATGATCCGCGTCGGCCTGGTCGCGTTCAAGATCGACGGCACGCAGTACGCCATCACAGGCGACTTCACCCTGAACCCCGGCGGCACGCGCAAGGAGGAGCTCGTCAGCTCCGATCGCACCGTCGCGTTCAAGCACAACTACCAGCCGGCGATCCTCGAGGGTGAGGTGCGCGACCGAGGCGACCTCGACGTCAAGACGCTGCTCGAACTCGAGGACGTGACGCTCACCTGCGAACTCGCGAACGGAAAGGCCTGGGTGCTCTCCAGCGCGACGCAGACGTCGGAGGGGAATGTGAACCTCTCAGAAGGCTCGATCCCGATCCGCTTCGTGGCCGAGCGCGCCGAAGAGATCGCGTAGTGGAACGGCGCAGCACCAAGGTCACGCTCGAGCAGCCCGTCGAGGCGAACGGCGAGACGATCTCCGAGCTCACGATCTTCGAGCCCGCCGCGCGCGAGTGCGAGGCGATGGATCGCGGGAAGGGCGAGATCCAGAAGGCCAACCACCTGCTCGCCGCGTGCGCGCGGGTCCCGTACTCGACGATCCTTCTGCTCTCCGCGCGCGACTACCAGAGCGCGATGGAGGCCCTGGGCGAGCTGGGTTTTTCCCAGCCCGAGGCCTCGCCCGAGCCCTCGGAGTAATCCCGCGCGACTGGGCCGACGCCATCGGCGTCATCGCGTACGTCTTCCACTTCCCCCCCGAGGCGCTCTGGGGCATGACGGTGCGAGAGCTCAGGTTCTGGCTCGCGCGCGCGGAGCACATCCATGCCGAGCAAGCTAAACCCGGTCACGATCGTCCTGCGCGGCGTCGATAGGGTCACCGGCACCGCGAACAAGGTCGCGACGCGACTGAAGGCGATGCAGAAGCCGGTGCGTGACCTGTCGCGCGCCCTCTCAGAGCTGAACAAGCAGAGCGGCTTCTCGCGCGTGATGGACAAGGCAACCGCGCTCGGCTCGAGCTTCGCGCGGCTCGCGCGCAACGCGCTCCTCGCGGGCTCTGCGATCGGCGTGGCTGCCGTCGCCGGCATGCGGCGGTTCATCTCGAGCGCCGACGCGCTCGACGAAGCCGCCGCGGCGGCAGGCGTCTCGGTCGAGAAGCTGCAGGAGGTACGCTTCGCGGGCTCGTTCGCCGGGCTGGGCGAGGCGCAGGTCGACAAGCTGATGGTCCGCTTCAGCCGCACGCTCGGCGAGGTGCGCCGCGGTACGGGCGCCCTCACAAACGTCCTGAAGAAGTCAAACCCCGAGCTGCTGAAGCAGTTCCGCGCGGTGAAGTCGGTCGACGAGGGGTTCACTCTCTTCATGCGCACGCTGGACCAGATCCCGGACCAGCGCCTGCGCAACGTCTTCGCGGTCGCCGCGGCTGGAACGGGCGCAGAGCGGCTCACGCTCATCGCCGACAGCTACGAGATGCTCACCCAGAAGGCGCGCGACGCGGGCGTCATCATGGACCGGCAGACCGTCGACCAGGCTGTGCGCGCGCAGGCCGAGCTGCAGGAGCTCGGTGCTGTCGTGCAGGGGCTCGGCATCCAGATCGGCGGTGCGCTGCTTCCCGTCGTCCTCGAGATCACGGGCAAGATCCGCGAGTGGATCAACGAGAACCGCGACCTCATCAAGACGAAGGTGCCAGAGTTCGCGCGCGAGCTCGCGACGCAGGTGCGCGAGGTATCCCGCTGGCTGTTTGACGTGACTCCGAAGGCCGTCGCGTTCGTGGACTCGATCGGAGGGCTGAAGACGGTCCTCGCGGGGATCGCTGCTGTGATCCTCGGCCCCGTCATCGCGTCGTTCGTCAGCCTCTCCGCAGTTCTGCTCACGACCCCGTTTGGCGGGGTCCTCATCGGTCTCACCGCAATCGGCGCCGCGATCGCGGCGATCTACCTGAACTGGGACAGGCTGAAGGCAAGCTTCGCCTCGGTGCCCGACTGGGTGAAGGGCGTCTGGAGCGGCGCCATCTCGCCGACCGCGGCCGGAGCGCCGGAGGCGCTCGATCTCATGAAGACGAGCTTCTTCGGCGGCGGACGGCAGGAGGTCGGCGGGACCGTGCGCCTCGAGATCTCCGGCGCGCCGGTGAAGAACAAGGGCATGGAGTCGTTCGGAGGTCTTGGCCTCGAGCTCCTGGGGCCGTCGCTCGCCGGCGGGTTCTAGATGCCTTGGCAGGACGAGCTCCGCCCGGCGAGCTTCCGGAACGTCCCATTCCACACGCGCTCCGCTGACGTAGGCGGCGGGAAGCGCGGGCAGCTGCACGAGTACCCCAACCGCGACATCCCGTACTTCGAAGAGCTCGGGCTGCGGGGCGAGGAGTTCTCGCTCGACGCATACGTCATCGGGCCCGAGTACATGCGCTCGCGCGACGCGCTGCTCTCGGCGCTCCGGAAGCGCGGGGCCGGGACGCTCGTTCATCCCTACCGCGGCACGGTCGACGTCGTTGCGACCGCCTGGTCGATCCGAGAGTCGACCGAAGCCGGCGGCATGGCCGTCTTTTCGGTCACCTTCGTCGAGTCCGGGAAGAACACCTTCCCGAACACGACGCCGCGCACCGGGGACATCCTCGAGAGCGCAGCGCAGAGCGCGAGCGACGCGGTGTCTGCCTCGTTCGTGCAGCGCTTCTCGACCTCGGACGCGGTGCAGTGGGTCGTCGACGACAGTGCCGATGTCGTCCGGTCCGTCGCGGCGGTCCTCGAGGTCGCCCCGGAAGGCCTCGGCGGCATCAGCGGAGACCTGGCCGGCTACGCGCGCACCGTCGCGCGACTGGCGATCGACGCGGCGGAGCTGGTCGCCGATCCTTCCGCACTCGCGGGGCGCGTGATCGAGGCCTTCGCGGAGCTAGGCGGGCTGTCGGTCGCCGGCGACTCGGTGCTGTACGCCTTCGAGACGCTGTCGCAGTTCGGGGCAGAGCTGCTCCCGATTCCAGAGTCGACCCCGAACCGGCAGCGCCAGGCGGCGAACCGCGGGAGGCTGGTCGATCTGACGCGCCGCGCGGCCGCGATCGAGGCCGCGCGCGCGGGCATGATCGTGCCGATCTCGAGCTACAGCGACGCCCTCTCGGTGCGCGAGCGCGTGCTCGCGGTGATCGATCGCGAGGCCGGGGCCGCCGGGGAGATCGACGACGTCGACGGCTACCGCGCGCTGCGCGCGCTCGGCCTGGCCGTCGTCGCGGACTTCCGCGCGCGAGGCGCGACCCTCGCGGAGAGCGCAACCGTGGTTCCGACGCAGACGATCCCCGTCCTCGTCCTCGCCAACCGGTACTACGGGAACGTGGACCGCGCGGAGGAGATCGTCTCCCGCAACCACATCCGACATCCCGGCTTCGTCCCGGGTGGGCGACCGGTCGAGCTCCTCGGTGCCACCGGATGACGTGACGCTGCGCGTCCGCGGCCTGGCGTACGGCGGCTGGCGGAACGTGTCGATCAGCCGCTCGATCGAGAACGTGTGCGGGGCATTCTCGGTCTCCGTCTCCGAGCGCTGGCCGGGGCAGCCCACCGCGCGGCCGATTCGGCCGGGCGATCCCGTGAGCGTCGCGATCGACGAGGACCTCGTAATCACCGGGCACGTCGACCAAGTGCAGAACTCGCTCGGCGCCGAAGTCCACACGGTCAGGGTGAGCGGCCGAGACGCGGCCGCGGACCTCGTCGACAGCGCGCCTGACCTCCCACCGAACGAGTGGCACGGAATCACGGTGCTCGAGCTCGCACAGATCCTGGCAAAGCCGTTCGGGGTTCCCGTGCGCAGCGAGGTCGGCGACGGCCGCGCGCTTCCGAAGGTCGCGCTGAACCCGGGAGAGTCGGCGTGGTCGCTCCTCGAGGAGCGCTGCCGCTACGAGGGCTTCCTGCTTGTGAGCGATGGCCGCGGCGGGATCGTGCTGACCCGCGCGGCCAGCGCGCGCGCGACGACGGCGATCGTCGAGGGCGACAACATGCTCTCGGGCACGCTCGCGCTCGACTGGAGCGAGCGGTTCAGCCAGTACATCGTGAAGGGCCAGCTGCAGGGCACAGACTTCTTCAGCGGCGAGGCGGCCTCTGAGCCCGCGGGGTCTACGACCGACGCGGAGATTCAGCGCCATCGTCCCCTGGTCGTCATCGCGGCGACCGGAGCGGACGCGCGCCACTGTGCGGACCGGGCTAGGTGGGAGGCTGCGGTCCGAGCCGGGCGCGGAGCGCGAGCATCGGTGACGGTCGAGGGCTGGCGTTCAGGGGGGGGCCAGCTCTGGCCCATCAACGCTCTGGTCGCGCTCCGTAGCCCCACGCTCGGGATCAACCGCGAGATGCTGATCAGCGAGGTCTCGTTCTCGAAGGGGGACGGTGGCACGCTGACAACGCTCTCGCTCGTGCGGCCCGAGGCGTTCGCGCTCTTGCAGCAGCCCGAGCTGCCCGCCGGCGGGGAGGGCTTCGACGACTTCGGGTTCGAGGGCTTCGACGTAGCGGAGCCTGCGTAGGTGGCCTCGCTCTCCGCGCCGCGCGCGCTCGCGCGCGTCGCCAACCGCGTGCGGATGCTCGTCGCGCGCGCGGTGATCCGGCTCGTGAACGACGCGGCAGGGATCCAGGTCGTGCAGGTCTCTGCTCTCCAGGGCGAGACGCGCGCGCAGCTCGAGCGGTTCCAGGAGTACGGATTCAGCTCGGTGCCGTTCCCCGGTGCGGAGGCGGTCGTCCTGTTCGTCGGCGGCGATCGTGGGCACGGCCTAGTGCTCGCGGTCGATGACCGGCGGTATCGCATCCGCTCGCTCGAGCCCGGCGAGGTCGCGCTCTACACGGACGAGGGCGACGAGATCGTTCTCCGCCGGGACCACAAGATCGAGGTCACGAGCGCGGGCGAAGTCACCGTCTCCGGCGCGACGCTCGTGCGTGTCGAGAGCGCGGGTGCGCTCGAGCTCGAGGGCGCCACGGTCGCGATCGCCGCATCCGGCGCGATCACGCTGTCCGCGCCGAGCGTCGAGATCCAGGGGCACGAGTTCCTGGACCACCAGCACACGGGCGTCGACACCGGGCCCGGAAACACCGGGGGCGTGCTGTGAGCAGCGGTCTCAACCTGATCACCCAGGGGCTCTTCCAGGCGAGCGGCACGTCGCTCGCGACGCAGGGCCTGATCGTGCTCTCCAGCGCGCCGACCGTGAGCTCCTTCTCGTTCCTGTCGGGCGCTGCGATCCTTCCCACGGTGGACGTGATGCTCGAGTTCAATCCCGAGCTCCAGGGCGGCGACATCGGCATCGAGAACGGAGACCTTCGGCGCGACGCCTCGCTTCGCACGTCGGTCCTGCTCTCGCTGTTCTCGGATCGGCGTGCAAACCCCGAGGAGGTCATCCGGTTCGGCGGCGACGACGCTCGCGGCTGGTGGGGCGACGGGTTCGCCGAAGTGAAGGGCGACCAGTTCGGCGCGAAGCTCTGGCTGCTCGGCCGCGAGAAGGTGCTTCCGGAGACGCTTAACCGCGCGCGCGAGTACACCCGCGAAGCGCTCGCCTGGATGGTCGAGGACGGAGTCGCCGACGAGGTCCTCGTGGACGCGGCGTGGCTCGACGACCTGGTGCCGCGCGCGCCGCGCGGGGTGCTCGCGCTCGGAGTCGAGATCTCGAAGCCGACCGACGTGCCGGAGCGCTACGCGCTGGTCTGGTCCGGCACCGCGTAAGGGTGAGGTGCTATGCCGTTCGAGACCCCAACCCTCGGCGAGCTCACCGAGGACGCGCGCGCCGAGCTCGACCGGTTGCCGGGCGCGGACAGCCGCCTGCGGCGATCGCTGCTCGACGTCTTCGCGCGGATCATCGCGGCCGCGGTCTGGGGGATCTACGGCTTCGGCGGCTGGATCTCGCGGCAGGTGTTCCCTGACACGGCCGAGCTCGAGTTCCTGGAGCGCTGGGCCGCGATCTGGGGCCTGCAGCGGATCCCGGCGACCTACGCGAGCGGCACAGTCGACGTCGCGGGGGTGAACGGCACCGTCATCGTCGTCGGCACGAGCTTCCGCCGCAGCGATGGCGTCGAGTTCCTGACCACGGCCGTCGGCACGATCTCCGCCGGGGTCGCGAACCTTGCGGTGGAAGCGGTCGAGGCCGGCGTGTCCGGCAACACGAGCGCCGGTGTGACGCTAGCGTCGAGCATCCCCGTAGCAGGGATGGGCTCGACCGCAATCATCGCGGGCGCGGGTCTGGTCGGGGGCGCGGATCAGGAGGACGACGCGCGCCTGCGCGCCCGCGTGCTCGAGCGGATGCGGAACCCGCCGCACGGGGGGTCCTTCGACGACTACGAGGCGTGGGCGCTCGCCGCGCTCGCGGGCGTCACGCGCGTGTGGGTAACCTCTCCGTCGATCGGGCTCGTCTCCGTCCTCTTCGTCATGGACGGGGGCGGTGGGGGCGGAGGCATCCTTCCGAGCGCCGGACAGATCGCCACGGTGCAGGACTACATCGACGACCCGTCGCGGCGGCCGGTGACGGCCGATGTCGTGGTCGCCGCTCCGACGACGACCGCGGTCGCCTTCACGATCGAGCTCGTGGCGGCCGACACCGCAGCGATCCGCGCTGCGATCTCCGCAGAGCTCTCGGACCTGTTCGTGCGCGAGGGAAGCCCAGGCGGGACGATCCTGCTCTCGCACATCCGCGAGGCGATCTCGCAGGCCGCCGGCGAGGTCGACCACGTGCTGACCGTCCCGAGCGCGAACGTCGTGCTGAGCGCGGGTGCAATTCCTGTGCTCGGGACCGTGACCTGGGCGTAGCGTGCGGGTCAACGAGCAGGCCTACACGACGCAGCTCGTCGCGCTGCTTCCTCGCGGCGCGATCTGGCCGAAGGAGACGGGCTCCTTCCTCTCGATGTTCCTGGGCGCGATCGCGGCCGTCTGCCGGGACATCCACAACCGCCTGGTCGAGCTGATCGACGAGGCCGATCCGCGCTCGACGGTGCAGCTCCTCGAGGACTGGGAGCGCGTGCTCGAGCTGCCTGATCCGTGCACGCCCGCGGACGCGGTGCTCACCCTGCAGGAGCGGCGCTCTCGCGTCGTGCAGAAGCTGACGCTCGGAGGCGGTCAGTCCCCGGGCTTCTACATCGCCCTCGCGGCTCTCATCGGGTACGCGGTCACGATCGACGAGCCACACCCGTTCGTCTGCGGGCTGTCGCACGTCGGCGACCACGTCGGGGGGTCGTACACGGATCACCACTACTGGCGCGTGAACGTCCCCGAGCCGCGGGTCACGTACTTCCGCACCGGCGCGAGCCGCTGCGGCGACTACCTCGGTCTGATCGCTCGAGCCGAGGATCTCGAGTGCATCCTCGGAGAAGCCAAGCCGGCCCACTCGCGGCTCCTCTTCTCCTATACGGGAGCCTAGATGGAATACGTCCCTCCGATCGGCGGTGATCCCGGCGATCCCTACATCAACGCGAACCCCGGCGGCGGCATCGACGGGAGCATCGTGCCCGCCGAGGCGATCGAGCACCCGATGCGCGAGATCGAGGAGGTCATCACGGGCGCCGGCCTGACGCCGGATCCCGAGGACCTCACGCAGCTCCGGCAAGCGCTCGAGTCGTACCAGCTGATCCCGCCCGGCGTGATGATGCACTTCGGCGGACCGGTCGCCCCAACCGGCTACCTGCTCTGCGACGGCGCGGCAGTAAGCCGCACGACCTACGCTGCGCTCTTCGCCGCGATCGGTACGAACTGGGGAGTGGGCGACGGCGCCACCACGTTCAACGTCCCCGACCTGCGCGGTCGCACGCTCATCGGTGTCGGGACGGGCGCAGGACTCACGGCCCGGGCGCTCGCCGCGACCGTCGGCGCGGAGACTCACGTGATCACCGAGTCGGAGATGCCGGCCCACACGCACACCATCCCCCGCGCCGTCGGAGGCTCAGGCGTGGCTGGCGCACCCGATAGCGCCAGCCCCTCCGGCACCCACCTCAGCAGCTCCACGGGCGGCGGCGCGGCGCACAACAACATGCAGCCCTCCCGGGCTGCCAACGCGATCATCAAGACCTAGGAGGATCGATGCAGTACCTGGTCCTCTCGTGTGCGCTTCTCTCGGCATGGCTCGCTCTGCCAAGCCTCGCGCTGGCCGAGCGCACCGAGCACCACTTCGCGAAGGCCTGCGCGCTCACCGGCACGGCCAGCTCCGTCGTGGTCGACGTGTACGACGATCTCTCGGCCACGAACCCAACGCCCATCCTGGCGACGATCTCGAACGCGAGCGTCAAGCGGATGGGAGCGACCGATTGCTACCGCGTCGACCTCTCGACGGTGGCGGGCATCGGCTATCCGGGCCCGGGTGATCCCACCGAGCGGCACTACACGCTCGTCTTCCGCGACGACGCGGGGAGCGCCATCAAGATCACGGAGAGCGTCGGCGGCACAGCGGGGCCTCACCCGCCGAGCTTCCGCTGCGCACGCGAGACGCCGGTCTACGCGTCCGTGCCGATCCCGTCGCGCGGCATCACTTCGACCGTGATCGCGAACGGAAACCCGAACTACGTGCGGGTCGACGTCGACTGCTCGCTCGCGTTCGCCGGCGCCGAGTACACGTTCTACTACGTGCTCGCCTACGACGGCAGCGGCCGCGTCGCGTCGCGAACACCGTCGACCACGGTCCCGAGTCCGTAGAGGGAGGTCACGATGCGACTACTCACTGGCCGCGCGTGCGGCCTGATCGGACTCGTGTGCCTTCTCACCGGATCGCCCGCCTACGCGGAGCCGATCCAGGGCGGAGCGGGCGACGGCACGGTGGCTTCGGCGCTCGCGGGGCTCAACGACGTCACGCTCACGTCGCCGGCGACCGGATCCGTCCTGATCAAGAGCGCTGGGAACTGGGTCGACGGGCAGCTCGACCTCGCGGATCCGGACGCGATCACCGGGATACTCCCCGACGCGAACATCCCCGCTGCGATCATGCGCGACGCGGAGGCCGCGGCGGGATACCAGCCGCTCGACCTCGACCTCGCGGATCTCGCTGACGGCATCCTGACGTTCTTCAAGGTTGGCGGCGCGACTGCGAACCGCTGCGCGCGCTTCAACGCCTCGGGCAACCTCGTCGCGGACTCGGTCGACTGCGGAGCCTCGGGCTTCACGGGCACCACGAGCTCGACGATCACGATCGACAGCGACGCCGTCGGCCCGGAGCCCGTGAACGGAGCGGGCTGGATCATCAAGGGCGGCACCGGAGACCTCTCGTGGCTCTGGGACGCGGCGGGCAATATCTTCCGCCTGACGGGTCCGGCGGGCACGACCGTCGAGTTCCCGGACCCGGGGGACGGCAGCCGCCGGACGGAGATGATCGACAACATCGCGGAGCCGATCGCGCCCGCGAGCGGCCGCACGATCCTCTACAGCCTGGGCGGCGAGCTCTACAAGAAGGACAACGCCGACAGCACAAGCGAGCGGCTGCTTCTGAACTCCGGGAACGTCTCCGGAGACTTCACGTGCAATGCCTCTGGCGTCTGCACGAGTAGCGATGGTGCGATCGCGATCGACGAGCTCTCCGACGTCACGATCACCTCTCCCGCCCTCGCTCAGGTGGTGGTCCGTGGTGCGGGCGGCCAGTGGGTGAACGCAGCTCTCGATCTCGGAGCCGGGGCATCTGTCTCGGGCGTCCTCTCGGTCGCGCGCGGCGGCACGGGGATCGGCTCCGGGACGAGCGGAGGTGTGCTCGCGTACACGACGTCGGGCACGCTCGCCTCGAGCTCCGCGCTGACGGCTGGCGGCCTGGTCGTGGGTGGCGGCGCCGGCGCGGCGCCGAGCTCGCTCGCGGTTCAGACGAACGGCCAGATCCCGATCGGCGACGGCTCCGGCGCGCCGACGCTCGCGACGATCGCGGGCACCGCGGGCCGGGTCGCCGTCACGAACGGCGCCGGCACGATCAACCTGACCGTGCCCGACAACCCGAGCCTGGGCGGCACGGTCACCGCGCAGACTGGCTTCGCGGTCACGAGCGGCTGCACCCTCGACACGGACATCGATTGCCCCGCGAGCTCGAGCTCGGGCGGCGCGATCACGCTGCGCGAGGACTCCGACCTCGGCTCGAGCACCTGGCGCATTGACCTCGGCGCGACGAACCTCTCGACCGACTTCTCGCTCACACCGGGCACCGACGGCAAGCTCAGCGGCGCCTCGCTCCTGACGAACAACACCGTCGGGTTCTCGCAGCTCGCGGTGGGTGCGGCGCCGTTCGTCTGGTGGCAAGACCGGGTCTCTGCGACCGCCACCGCGACGACCTGCCTGAACCTGGCGAACGGCGTCTCGACCGGCGCCGGCTCGGGCACGTGCAACTCCGCGAACACGGCGATGTACGCGCTCTTCGACATGCGCATCACGGGCTTCGGGCTCTTCATTCGCGTGGGCGCCACGACGCCGGCGACCACGAACGGCTGCGACATCGGCATCGCGATCAACGGGATGACGCAGGGTTCCGACACCGACTTTCTCGACTGGGGCGCGGCGGCGCTCGACGCGGCGACCGAGCGGCAGTACGCGGCCGTCTCGTACAACGTCACTGCGGGGGATCGCGTCGAGGCCGTCCTCATCGACGCAGGTGCCTCGCAGTGTCCGAGCGGCTCTGGCTGCTCGTGCGGCGGAACGATCGACGGCGTCCTGACCGTCATGGGTGCGCTCCGGTGAAGTGGCTTCTCCTGCTCGCGCTCCTGGTGGCGAGCTCGGCAAGCGCTCAGACGATCGGCGGCGCCTCAGTCGGCGGCGCAGCGAGCGGCAACTTGAACGCTCGCGACGTCCATCTCTGCCTGGTCCCGGACACGCAGAACGCCGCATCGCAGAGCGACTTCGACTCCGAGCCTACCCCGTGCGGTGTGACTCCCGGGTTCTGCACCGGCGCGAGCTGCACGAGCTCCCCGTACTGCTCCGTCGACTGGGGAAACACCGGCGCGATCCTGCTGCAGAACCTCGCGCACAGCCTGACCGGGAATATGAACGCGATCGACTACTCGGCGATCAAGGGCCCGGACAACGTGCGCTCCGGCGCGCAGTACCCGGTCGATCACCCTGCCTGCGACGCGATCCTATCGCTCGGCGACATGCTCGACGTCCCGTCGAGCCAGGTGCACGCCGAGAACGGCCTGATCGAGGTCGCGGACATCGCCACGCTCGAGCTCGCCGGCTACGCCGGGCAGATCGAGCGGATCAACTACTTCTGGCAGACGATCAAGACCTCCGGCAAGCCGTACATGCCGCTGCAGGGAAACCACGACCCCTGGTCGGTGTGGCACGCCCTGATCGACGACCTCGATATCGAGAGCGAGTCCTGGTTCTACTCGCTCGAGCCGACGTACCGGATGTCGCTCGCGATCCTCATTCCGAACGCGAGCGGCCGCCCGATCTGTGCGATCGGGGTCGCGTACGCTGACTTTCACTACGATGTGACCACACAGCCGACGCGCGGAGCAACGCTGACCTCCTGGCTCACGAGCGTCTGGGGCTGCGGAGGCAATAACCCAACGGTGTATCTGCAGCATGACATCGCCGGTGCCGAACCCGAGCCGATCGCGCCGGTCGCCGGCGCCTACCTGCGCGAGAAGATCGGCTGCAACTACTCGGCCTGGTGCAATCATGCCGGGACCGCGGGAATGGGCGAGCTATTCATGTTCGCGGGTGGCCACTGGATCGGGGACTCGAGCGCCAAGACGCAGATCACGGCACTCTTCGGCGCCGACCCCGACGCCTCTGTCGTCGGCGTCTTCTCGAACTGGCAGGAGGCCAACCGCCACAACGTCAACGACGGCGGGAACGGGATCACGAACAGCGACGGGAACGGGACCATGTACACCGTCGTCTCGATCAGCCCGGGCACGAAGACGATCTGCGGGCACGATTGGAACCCGTACTGGCAGGTGCGCTCGGGTGACGGCAACGGACAGGTGAGCTCGTCGACGGTGACGTCCGAGGCCTGCTTCCCGTTCGACTTCGACGCGAGGTAGCCGTGCTGCGCCGCCTGGTGCTCGCGGCCGCGGTCGCGGCCGCGCTGCACGCCCCGATCGCGCGCGCCGCCGAGTACCACGTCGCGACGACCGGTAGCGGCTCCGCCTGCACCGTCGGCGCGCCGTGCGCGACGATCGCCGCTGCGCTCGCGCTCGCGGGTCCGAGCGACACGATCTGGATCCACGCCGGCACCTACCTCGAGGCGATCACGACCGCCGGCGCCGCGGACATCAACGGCGGCTCGAGCTGGCCGACCGCCCTGATCGTCTCGGCCTGGCCGGGCGATGCCGTGACGCTCCGCCCGGGTGCTACGCAAAACGGGGTCGTCTTCCTCGCCGAGACCAGCGCGAGCTGGATCGAGTTCGTCGGGCTGCGTCTCGACGCTGTGAACGTGACCGGCGCGCAGGCCGTGAAGGTTACGTCGGGAGGGGAGGGCGCCTCCACTCACGTCCGGTTCCGGGACGGCGAAGTCTTCAACTCGCCAGCCAACGGAGTTCTCACCAGCGAGGGTGGCGACTTCGTCGAGGTAGTCCGCATGGCGATCTACGCCAACGGGCGGCACCTCAACCTGGACCACGGCGTCTACTTCAGCTCCGACGACAACCTGGTCGACGACTGCAACATCTACGGAAACGCCGCGACGGGTGTCCACGTCTACGACGGCGGTCCGAGCGAACCCGACCGGAACACGATCCGAAACAGCCGCGTGTACGGGAACGGCCTGGCGGGTCCAACGGGCGAAGGCATCCAGACCTGCGGGACGAACCACCTGATCACCGGGAACGAGGTCTTCGGCAACGGCACCGGCGCAGGGATCTCCGTGTACCACGAGGCCGGCGTCTGCGAGTCCGCGAACGCAACCGTCACGGCTAACCACGTCTACGGGAACCTCTCCGCGATCGAGATCCAGGCGGGGGCGACCGGCACCGTCGAGTCGGCGAACGTCCTCGCCGCCCCGTTCCGAGAGAGCATGCGCGGCGGCACGGCCGTGACCAGTGGGAGTGTCCGATGAGCTCGACCTGGTCCGTTCTCCTCGCGCTTCTCATGGTGCTCGCCGGCGGCGCGCACGCGCAGACGATCAGCGGCGGGAGCATCACGAATGGGACGCTCGGGCAGGCGACGCTGCCCGGCACGGTCACTGCGAGCTTCACGGCGCGGAAGATCCAGGGCTCGACCTGCGTAGCGCCCTGCGCGGTCCACTTCGACCCAATCGGCAACGGCACGAACGAGACCACCGATTCGGTATACACCCGAGAGTTTCACACGCTGCTCTACATGTGGCACTTCGGGGATCCGGAGAGCGGCGACTGGACCACCGGCGCGCGCGCGCGTGCGGGGCTCAGCTCTTTGAAGAACATCGACCAGGGGCCAGGCGCTGGACACGTCTACACGCAGCCCGGCGAGTACACGGTCGCGCTCAAGGTCTGGAACCCCGTCGGCGATTCGAGCACGACGACTCGCCAGGTCGTGGTGGCCGATCCAGCCGCGCACTTCTCGGCAGCCAACACTCGCTGTCTGGCGACCAGCGCGGACTGGACCGGATGTCCGCTCGACTGCGGCGGGGCCGACGCCGAGCGGTGCCTGCTCGTGGATGGCTCGCCGACGTTCTCCACGGCCATCACGGGTGGTGACAACTGCGACGGGAGCGACGACTGCGCGAACGCGGACAGCTCGAAGAAGCGCATTCTGCTGCGCCGCGGCGATACCTACACGACCACCGCGCTCACAGATCTGATGATCTCCGACGCCGACCCCGGAATGATCGAGGCGTTCGGCGAGGGTGCCGAGCCGATCATCAACCAGAGCGGTGGTGACTTCCGCCCCGGTCGCGGGTGGACCGTCACGGGCGTTAGGATCAACAACGGGTCCCAGGGCGCGCTGTTCGTCCCGGGCGCACCCGGGCTCGGGTCGGACAACGACGGCCGCCGAGACAACGTCACCTTCTACGACATCAGCGCGGGCTTCACGACGACCTGCATCAACGCCGCGCAGACCTCCGAAGGTGTGGTCACCCGGTTCCAGCAGTTGCAGGCGTTCGTCGAGGTCCGATGCCAGGGCGACGGGTCGAGCGGCGGATACGGGAGCTGGCTCCACACCGACCACCTGCTGTGGATGGGCGTGACCTTCGACAACGGCAACGCGGCGGGCGGACTCTCGTCGCTCCGCTCGCAGCACGTCTCCTGGGCCGTGTTCGCGCACAACGACTGGATCAACGCCGGATCCGGTCGCGAGCACATGCAGCTCCGGGCCTGGGATGGCGTGGCGCCCGGCTCGCAGGGCACCGACCTGGAAGACGACAAGTGGGTGCTGATCGCGGACAACTTCTTCGAGGAGCCGGGGAACGGCGGGATGCCGCGCTGGTGCGTGGACTCCGGCTGCAACTGCTCGCAGGGCAGCTGCTCCCCCGGAGACGGCGCGGGCCACGTCGTCGACACGAAGGACTTCGTCTTCGAGCGGAACTTCACCACGTACGACTCGCGCGGGCCGTCGGGCCGCTTCGGACTGCTCGAAGTCCAGGGCGGATCGCACACGATCCGGAACAACGTGTGGGATCTCCAGGGCGCGCAGTCGGGGAGCTTCGCGCTGATCCGAATCCACGGCGAGCCGAGCGCGCGCCTGTCCGGCTCCTCGCTCGACGGCGACGTGCGCCTCTACAACAACACCCTCTTCGCCGACGACGCGGCGGCCTTCAACATGGAGTACACGGGCGGCATCGGCGTCGGTGGTAGCGGCTGCCCGACCGGCTGCGAGACGCGAAACAATCTCGTGGTCTGGCCGGGCTACACAGGCGACTCGACGCCGAACGACATGGCGAACGTCACCCCATCGAACAATCTGCTGACGACGTCGGAGTCGGTTCTGGCATCCCCGCCCGCCGAGGTGGCGCTGACGCAGATCGACGACTTCGCCCTCGCGAGTCCGAACGGGTCGACGATCAACGCCGGCTTCAATCTCGGCCGCCTGACCGACGCGCTGGGGCTCTGCCGCGGTCTCGACGCGGGCTGGGACATCGGCGCGCTCGAGTTCGGCGCTGGCTCGAGCTGCTTCCCGCCGTGACCTTCGCGCGCGCTCTCGCCTTCACCATGATCCGGTGGGAGAGCGGTGGGCGCGAGGACGGGTTCCCGCACCTGACGCCCGGCGACCCCGGTGGCTTCACGCGCTACGGCATCGCGGAGAACTTCAACCCCGACGTCGACGTCCCGACACTGACGCGCGTGTCGGCCGAGATCATGTATCGGGAGCGCTACTGGACACTCGCCCACTGCGACGAGCTCCGCGCGCCGTTCGCGATCGTTACGCTCGACGCGGCGATCCACCACGGGCCCAAGCGCGCGCAGAGGTTCCTCCAGGCCGCGGTCGGCGCGAACATCGACGGCGTGATTGGGCGCGCCACGCACGCGGCCCTCGCGATCGCCATCGCCCGGCACGGCGCGGCCGCGGTCATCGCCGCGACGATCGACGCGCGCTCCGACTACGCGCTCGGCAAGGCCAGGGCGCGCGGCGACTGGTCCAACGTCGTCGGCTTCGCCTCGCGATACATCGACCTCGCGGCCTATGCCGCGAGCCTGCCGCTTCTCGAAAAGGAGACTCCATGAATTTCCTCGGCCTGTTCGGTCCCGACAAGAGCAACACCGTGCGCGGCATCGCGCTCGTCGTCGCCGCCTGGTTCCTCGTGAGCCAGGGCGTCCTCCCTGCCGACGCGCTGACCGCGGTGTCGGGCGACCCCGATGTCCAGGTGGTCTTCCCCGAGGGCGTCACCGGCGCGGTGCGCGACCTGATCCGCTCCGCCGGCGTCATCGTCGGCGCCTACGGCGGCCGCAACCTGCTCCTGAAGATGGCCACCGCGGCCGCGGGCAAGTAGAGCTCGTCGTGCCGGGGCGAACGTGGACCATGGGGGTCCTGCTCGCGCTGGATCAGCTCGGGCACACGATCCTGGCGCCGATCCTCTTCTACGAGCGGCGCGCGAACGAGGACGAGACGGTCAGCTCGCGGCTCGGCCGGCTGAAGATCGCGCACGGGCGGCGGATCCCGTGGAAGTACCCGCTCGCGAAGATCCTCGACGCCGGGCTCGAGCTCATCGACCCTGGCCACTCGATCGACGCGATCGAGCACGACGAGGACGCTCGGTGACGCCGGGCGACATCGCGACGATCGTCTCGATGCTGCTCGGCAGCGGAGCGGTCGGGTGGGCGCTGAAGCTCTACGGTGCGCAGCGCGAGCACGCCGGGAAGCTGGCCGTGCTCGAGCAGGCGCTATCATCCTCGCGCTCTGATCATGACACCGTCGTGCGCCTCGACACCGACGTGCGCCACATGGCCAGACAGGTCGAGGAAGTGCGCGACACGTGCGCGCGCATCGAGCAGAAGCTCAGCGTGTGAGCGGGCTCCTCGGTGCTGCGCGTGCTGAGTACAAGCAGCTCGAGCTCGTGCTACTCGAGGCACTCGAGCAGGCCCAGCACGGAAAGGGGCACGAGCGCCACTCGAGCGGCGAGCCGTGGATCGAGCAGCCGATCTTCCAGATCCCGAGGAGCCTCGGTCCTCGAGGACCCGGGTTCAACGCAGGGCAGTACGCAAAGAAGCTCGACGAGACCTGGCGGCTGCCACCGGAGCAGCGTCGACGCGAGCTGCTGGGGGCGGTCGTCTACGCCGCGTCCCTCGTTCTGCTTGCCGACGAGGACGAGATTTCACAGTCGGACCCTTGAGCTCGGCGCGGAAGCAGAGGTGGCAGTAGCCGCCCGGTCCCCGCTGCAGGATCCTTGGCCACGGAGGCGCCAGTCAGCCCAAGGGTAGCGGCTAGCGCCGGTCACGCTCGCGCTTGGCCCGCTGCCGGCAGCGAGGCGAACACAGCCGCGCGTCTTTCTTTTTCGGCGCCCACCACGCGCCACACGCCGCGCAGCGCCGCTCGGTGACGGTGACGACGCGGCGGCGAGTGCGGGTCTGGTCAGCCACGTCGGATCTCCAGCCAGGTCCAGGCGATGCACCTCTCCAGATCCGCG
>Ga0187893_10007092_pt1 | contig 18659 bp, 17 predicted proteins | sample MA1701074metaG_FD_139574 | JGI IMG/M metagenome (GOLD analysis project Ga0187893, IMG submission 139574) | White microbial mat communities from a basaltic lava cave in the Kipuka Kanohina Cave System on the Island of Hawaii, USA - MA170107-4 metaG ... | reverse complement strand
GTGTGAGACGCACAAGGGCACGGCTATCCCTCCCGCACGCCATACTCCGAGCATGACGGCCGCGTATTCGAACGAGGATGGTATCAGGAACGCGACGCGCTTTTCTTTTAAATCTTTCTCATTGCCGAGAAGGTTAGACGCGGCCGATTCCGAGCAGCTCATTAAATCCCCATATGTGTAAGACCCTTTACTATCGATGACCGCAATTTTATTCCGGTAACGGGATACCCTTTTAATGAACTCTATTCGGCTCATAAAAATGTCCTATTTACGTCAAAACGACGGGAGAGTTAAGCGTCATTATTATAATTCGCCGGTATTATTTGGTAAACTTAGCGGATATTCGGATGGGGGTATTAGTTCGGGATAAAAAAATGGAGCCTGGAAAAATTCTCGAAATCGCGGAGATGGGGAACCCGGTGCTCAGGGAAAGGGCGGCAGAGGTGGAGGACGTACTCGACCCCGGGGTGCAGAGCTTTATAGACGACCTTATAGCGACAGGGATCAGCGCGAACGGCGTCGGGATCGCGGCCCCTCAGGTAGAGGTGCCGAAACGCATATTCATTATCTCCTCCCGCCCGAATATACGATACCCCGATGCGCCCCTGATGGGGCCTGAGGCGGTAATCAACCCGGAGATAATTTCATACTCCGATGAAACGGTGAAAGACTGGGAGGGGTGCCTGAGCATTCCCGGCATAAGGGGACTCGTCCCGCGCTCGAGATCGGTGCGCGTCAAATACATTTCAAGGGACGGAAAGGTCGAAGAGAAGGAGTTCTCTGACTTCATCGCCAGGATATTCCAGCACGAGCTCGACCACCTGAACGGAGTCCTCTTCCTAGACCGTCTCGAGTCGATCAGGGATATTATTACGGACAGGGAGTACATGAAGCTCCTCAGGAGAGAATCGGAATAGGCTCGTGAGAATCGCGACATTCCTGGTATGCGGCGTTGATGTCGGCGGCCCCCTCTAAGCAGCCTCTTTTGAACGGATATATGGACCTCTCAAACGATCAGTAGCACTCATTTCGAGTGTTGGGGGCCTTTCTTCAATGTATCGTCCATGAATTCGAGCACGTATTTAGCCACTTCTGCGCATTTCTCCTCGACGGCAAAGTGCCCGGCATCGAGCAGATGGAGGCGGGCATTGGGCAGGTCCCTCAGGTATGCCCTAGCGCCATCGGCGATGAAGGCCGCGTCGTTTTTTCCCCAAACGATCAGGGCAGGAAACTGCTTCTCTCTCATGAGGGCCTGCCATTGTGGGTACTGGTCGATATTGGTCTGGTAGTCCTGAAAAAGCTGAACCTGAATGCGTCGGCCTTCGTCAGTTCGGAGAAAGTTCAAGTCGAAAGTCCAGGCGTCAGGACTGACCTCATCCCATCTATCCTTGGGAACATCACGTAGATACTGCCTGTGAACAATCGCGTCTTCTCCCGTCCATTCGAAAAGAGTGGCGACATGAGCAGGCGACCGGTCTCGATTGGCATCGAGGAAAAACTCCCGCCTCTTCTCGGTTAACCCGTCCAAGTACGCGTTAGCGTTTTGAGAGATAAAACCGATAATGCTTTCAGGGTGCCTCATCATGAGGCGGAAGCCTACGGGAGCGCCGAAGTCCTGCATATAGAGAAAATAATGATCCAACTTGAGCTGATTCATCAGTCCCTCGACGTGGTCCGCGAGCTTATCGAATGTATAAGTGTAGGAGCTCGGGCTCGGATGAGCACTATACCCGGATCCAATATAATCCGGGGCCACCACATGAAATGATGCCGCCAGGATCGGAATCAGCTCGCGGTAGGTATGAGAAGAAGAGGGATAGCCGTGCAAAAGCACGATCGTTGCCTTGGATGGATCCCCGGCTTCGCGATAGAAAATGTCGTGCCCCAAGACCTTAGCGCTGCGGTAGTAAGTTTTCGGAGGAAGATTGGAATCGCTTCGTCGGGATAGACTAACAGAGTAAGCGGCAAGAAGGCTCGAAACAAAAATAACGAGCGCAAATCCAATTGCTCTTGAGCGACCAAGGTGTCTCATCTTTATATTCCGGACTCGGATTCTTTATATTATAGCCGAAAGCGGTTTCCCTTCATGCGAGTCTCAGTATTGGAATCTTATATCAGTAAAATCTGAAGCCTTCGTTGGAGTTTCAATTAAATCAGGCCCCCCGCATGCTCTTAAATAAGCCTCGACAGAGCCAAACCAAGTTCTATTTCGTGCTCCTTTACCGTGCGTCTCGAATTGAACTTGGATATAATTACCGGGTGAAGCTCCTCCGGAGAGTATGCGACTAGCGCGGGGATAAAAATGACCTTCCAGAGACTAACGATTGCGATAACGGCAGTCTTCCTATGCGCTGCGCTCGCGCGAGCGGGGGACGAGAGCGATTCTATATTCCAGACCTCGACAATCGACGCGCTCATGGAGGGGGTTTACGACGGGGACTTCACATTCGGCGAATTGAAGAAGCACGGGGACTTCGGCCTGGGAACCCTCAACGACCTCGACGGGGAGATGATAGGGTTAGACGGTGTTTTCTATCAGGTGAGATCGGACGGGAAGGTTTTCGTTGTGCCGGATACGGCGAGGACTCCTTTTGCGGCGGTTACGTTTTTCGACGCGGACAAGAGCGTCACACTCACGAAGCCGCTCGGATGCAGGGAGCTCGAAAGCTATATCGAAACACTCTTGCCTTCGAAAAACATACTCTACGCCATCAGGGTGGAAGGATCGTTCGATAAAGTAAAGACGAGAAGCGTGCCGAAACAGAAAAAACCGTTCCCGCCGCTTACGGAAGCGGTCAAGCGCCAAACGTACTTCGAGCTGAATAACGTAAGGGGGGCCATGGCAGGTTTTTGGTTCCCCGGATATGTGAAGGATATAAACGTAGCCGGATTCCACCTCCATTTTATCACCGAAGACAGACAAGCAGGGGGGCACGTGCTCGACTGCACCGTAAGCAACGTTAAAATAGAAATAGACTACTCCAGAGACCTCGACGTATCGCTTCCGGAAACGAGCGATTTCTATAACGCGGATTTGAGTACAATTAGCGGCGAAGTGAAAGATGTGGAAAACGGGAAAAAATAAACGGCTTCAGGGAAGGTAAAGGATGAAGAACATTATTGAGGCAGCTCTGCTAAGTCTCGCAGTACTGGTCTCCACGGGATTTGCGCGGACAGCGTTCTCTCAGCAGGCCGCTGCTCAATTCCCCGAAGGTAAATGGATCGACCTCACGCACGATTTCTCGAGCGATACGGTCTACTGGCCCACGGGAGAAGGGTTCAAGCTCGAAACCGTATTCGACGGCACTACGGACAAGGGCTATTACTACGCGGCGAATAAATATACGGCCGAGGAGCACGGGGGGACGCACATCGACGCGCCCAGGCATTTTGCGGAGGGCAGGCAGACCCTCGACGAGATACCTATCGAAAGTCTCACGGGCAGCGCCGTAGTGATCGACGTATCGAAAAAAGCCGCTGGCGACCCCGATTACCAGGTCGGCATAGAAGACTTTACGGAATGGGAGGCTGTAAACGGAAGGATTCCCGACGATTCAATCATTTTACTCAACACGGGTTATGGGAAGTACTGGCCGGACAAGGTGAAATATATGGGGACAAACAAAAAGGGACCGGAGGCTGTTAAGGAGCTCCATTTCCCGGGCCTCGACCCCGCGGCCGCGAAGTGGCTCACGGAGAACCGCGACATAAGCGCCATTGGCCTCGACACGCCGAGCATAGACTACGGGCAGTCGCAGCTGTTCGAAAGCCACAGGGTATTGTTCATGGAGAACATCCCGGCCTTCGAGAACGTCGCGAACCTGGACAAGCTTCCGCCAAAGGGCGCTTTCGTTATCGCGCTCCCGATGAAAATAAAGGGCGGGAGCGGGGGCCCTCTCAGGATCGTGGCGCTGGTCCCTGAAACGAATTGAACGGGTACAATATCAGGATGAAAACCGGAAACCGAACGAGAAAACAGGCTCTCGAGGAAGGGAAGCAGAGGGACATATCCGAGACGGCCAGGGAAGCGGGCCTCCTCGTGCCGGTGTTTATCACCGAGACGGTCTGGGACGGCTGGATTACAGGCCTGGGCGCGGGCTCGACGACGGAAGAAGACGAGAAGAGAAGGCTGAGAAGCATACTGGACAAGCTCCTGTATTTCATAAGGGTCCACCGCCTGAACAATAAATCCAACCTGATATATTTCCCCGTGCCCCTTACGAGGGCGGGGAAAGAGGAAAACGTGCAGCTGATGTCATACCTGGGCCCTCTCGAAAGAGGGGACCAGAGACCCTGCATCACTATAATGACCCCCGAGGAATACGACCTCGAAAATGGGGCCTGATAAATCCCCCGCCTCCCTGTACGCGTAAACCCGCACTTTTAAAAGGAGAAAACGATTCGCCCAGCGCATACCGACTGTGCTCGGGGCAAATAAAGAACTCCAAATAATGTATAATATCTTACGATCGGGCCTGGTTATGGAACACAGGGAAATCTACCTCGACAACAACGCAACGACGAAGCCGCTTCCCGAAGTGAGGGAAGAGGTCTACAAGTTACTGGGCGACGAATTCGGGAACCCCTCGAGCGCCCACTCGACGGGCGAAAGGGCGAGGAGACACCTCGCAAACGCCAGGGAAAAGGTCGCGGCCCTTATAGGCGCCGTCCCCTCCAAGATCACTTTCACAAGCTCAGGGACGGAGTCTAACAATATGGCGTTCTATTCCTCGACGAGGGGCAAGGGAAAGAAATGCCGCGTTATCACGACCACCGTCGAGCACTCGTCCATAAGGAAGATGTGCAGCTACCTCTGCATAAACGGCGTAGAGATAAAGCTGATAAAGGTCGATCCGAAGGGCATAATCGACCTGGGCGAGCTCAGGGAAGCGATGAACGGGGATACTTCGCTCGTCTCAGTGCAGTGGGTCAACAACGAAACAGGCGTCGTACAGCCGGTAGTCGAAGTGGGTGAGATGTGCCGCGAGAGAGGGGTGCCTTTCCATACGGACGCAGCGCAGGCCGCGGGCAAGCTCGAAATGAGCGTGGAAGAACTCCCTTTCGATTTCCTTTCTTTTACCGGACATAAATTCCACGGGCCCCAGGGTACAGGGGTCATTTACACGAAGGACAAATTCCTCCTCGCGCCGATACTGTTCGGCGGGTTTCAGGAGGAGGGATTCAGACCGGGTACCGAGAACCTGCCTGGGATCGCCGGGCTCGGCAAGGCCGCCGAGCTCAGAAAGTACGATTTGACGCGCCTCATCTTCCGCATGAAGGAACTCCGGGACAGGTTCGAAGCCATGGTGCTCGATTTCGTCCCTGGGACGAGAATAAACGGCGACATAAAGAACAGGGTTTGCAACACCACGAATATCATGTTCGGAGGTATAGACGGGAGGAAGCTCGTAAGGGAGCTCGACAAGGCGGGCGTGAGGTGCTCGCAGAGCTCGGCGTGCACCAACTTCGAGGTCTCGCCATCGTATGTATTATGCGCGATGGGCCTCACGGAGGAAGAAGCGTACTCTAGCATCCGGTTCAGTTTTTCAATAGAGAACACCCTCGACGAAGCAGACACGGCCGCCCGCCTAATAAGAGACATTTGCGAAAGAATGAGAACTTAGCCGCCCCATTTCCAAACACTCCCGCTTCTCACGGACACCTCCGGTCAAGCTCACCGCGCACCGCCTGACAAAATCAACTAAAATACATGGAAAAGGAAAGAAAGAACATCCTAATAACGGGCCTTCCCGGAATAGGGAAAACCACCCTGATTAAGCAGCTCGTGTACGAGCTCGCGAGATACAGCCCCGTAGGGTTTTACACCGAAGAGATACGCCAGGAAGACGAGAGGAAAGGGTTTCAGCTGGTGAGCCTCAACGGGAAGAGGTCTATACTCGCGCACGCGCTCCACGTTCTCATCGACAGCCCCTATCGTATAGGAAAATACAGGGTGGACGTCTCGGCGTTCGATTCGTTCCTCGACTCTCTCAGCTTATCCGAACCGGAGGAGGGCATTATTATCATCGACGAGATCGGTAAAATGGAATGCCTCTCCATAAAATTCGTGCGGGCGGTACAGGAGCTGCTGGACTCGAAAAATATCGTTATCGCGACGATAGCCCATACGGACGGGGGCATCAAGGGCAGGATCAAGGAACGGGACGACGTGAGGCTCTTCAGGATGAACCTCGAGAACAGGGACACCATAAAAGACGAGATTTTGGAGGCGCTCGGGAATCTGCCGCAGATGAGCCGGCTCACGAACATGAACCGATGAAGCTATCCGGCGGGAAAAACGGCCGGACGACAATTGACCTGACTATTGCTTACCTAGGGCACGAAGACAGGCAACCGTACTCGACGTCTTTACATCCCCTCATACACTCGCCGCGCTTCCCGCCGTCAGCCCCTTCCCGGGAGAACATCGAGCAGTTCCCTTCGCACTCCCCGAGCTTCTCCGCGCACGTCCCCGAGCAGGGGTTATTCTCGAAAACTTCAGGGTCGAATGTAGGTGTGGGGGCCGGGTTAGCGCACAGGTTATTGCATTTATCGAGAGCTTCCCCGCAGGACGTTTCGCAATTCGCCCTTTCCACGCTCGCCGCGCCGCCGCCGATATGCCTGGTGCATGCCTGTACGCAGTCCCTCCGCCTGAACTCGCACGCCCCGGCGCACGTCTCGCCGCCGTATGGCTCGGGCTTGAGCGAGGGACGGGGTGTCGGGTTGAGACACCTCTCGTCGCATCCGGCCTCCTCATTCGCGCACGCTTCATAGCACTCCCTCTTTTTTCCGCTCTCGACCCCTCCGCCTACGATCTGGGAGCAGGAGAGCTCGCAGCTCTTCCGGGAGTTATCACAGCTTTCGGGACACGAAACCTGAGAGGAACCGTCCTGACCGGCGGCCCCGAGGGCAAAGCCTATATAAAGAACGAACGAAAGCAGGGATAGTATTAAGAGCGCCCGAAGGGCTCTATTCATAGTGCTGCCCGGCATCGATCCCATGAAAAGAATCTACCCGTGATTTTACGGATTATAAACCGGGAGGGTTTACGGCGGAGAAAAATAGAGACATCGACAGGGGGGGCCGCGTTTTGTTGTTACTCCGGCGCGATCTCGTTATAATTTGAGGCCATGAACAGGAGAAAGGAAAGGCTCAGGAAAGATGCTGTCTCCATTTTCGAGGCCGGCGTAAAGGCGGTCGAGCCTGAAAACGCGGTAAAAAGACACCTGACGCTCAAAAACGGCGTCCTCCGTGTAAACGGCGGCAGATATGCACTTTCGGGGTTTGAAAATATATACGTAATCGGGATGGGGAAAGCGGCAGCCCCCATGGCCAGGGCAGTCGAGGATATACTCGGGGACCGGATTTCGGCGGGGATAATAAACGTAAAGCACGGGCACACGGCGGCTCTAAAGAAAGTCAAAATAAACGAAGCGTCCCATCCGCTGCCCGATAAGGCGGGCCATGAAGGCGCAGGGGAGATCGCTGCGCTCCTCGGAAAAACCGGAGAACGCGACCTCGTGGTATTCCTTATTTCGGGCGGAGGGTCGGCCCTCCTCCCGCTGCCCGCGGAAGGGCTTACGCTCGAGGATAAGCAGAATCTCACACAGAGTCTCCTCGAGTGCGGGGCGACGATACACGAGATAAATGTGCTCAGAAAGCACGTATCACGGGTCAAGGGCGGGAGGCTCGCGAGGCTCGCCTATCCTTCGACGCTCGTCTCCCTCATACTCTCGGACGTTGCCGGGGACGACCTCGACTCGATCGCATCGGGACCGACGGTGCCCGACAGGAGCACGTTCGGGGACTGCGTGGAAATCATCGAGAAGTACGGGCTCGAAGGGAAGCTGCCGGCCGGGCTAATTAACTACATAGAAAGGGGCTCGCGTGGTGAGGAGGAGGAGACGCCGAAGCCGGGAGACCCGGCGTTCGAACGGACACAAAACGTGATAGTGGGGAGCAATATCGCCGCGGCCCGAGCGGCAAAGGAGAGAGCCTCCGAGCTCGGATATAATTCCCTCATTCTATCCACTTCTATCGTGGGAGAAACAGCGGGGGCCGCGAAACTGCATGCCGCCATAGCGAGGGAGGTCGCCTCGTCGGGGAACCCCGTAGAGGCGCCCGCGTGCATAATATCGGGCGGGGAAACGACAGTCATGATCAGGGGGAAAGGGAAAGGGGGAAGGAATCAGGAATTCGCGCTCGCCATGGCGGTCGATATAGACGGACTCGGAAACGTCCTCGCGCTGAGCGGGGGGACGGACGGCACGGACGGCCCCACCGACGCCGCGGGGGCTGTTGCCGACGGCGCTACCGTAGAAAGGGCACGTGAGCTCGGTCTCGACGCGGACAGGCACCTCGCCGAAAACGATTCCTATAACTTTTTCAAGCCCCTCGGCGACCTCCTGATCACCGGGCCGACGAAGACCAACGTCATGGACCTGAGGGTCATTCTAGTCTCGAAAATCCGATGAATTCCGGCAAGTGAATAGTAATATATCGAAATATATAGTGTTCAAACGAGGCTGTCCCCACAAAAAGCTGTAAGACCGGGGACTCTTCTGATATACTTACAAAACTAAACTAAAGGGCTACAGTAATTGAATCCCATCCAATTCGCGACCGATATAATAAGAGAAATAGGCGTTCCCGGCCTGTTCGATATCGCGTTTATGTCCCTCCTCATCTATGCGCTCCTGGTGTTGTTTAACAGGACAAAGGCGCGTTTCGTGCTCACCGGGGTGATAATAATCAGCCTGGTCTATCTCCTGGCGCGCCAGTTCAATCTGGTGCTGACGACCTCGGTGCTCCAGACCTTTTTCGCGGTAATATTCATCGCTCTTATAATCATCTTCCAGGAGGAGATACGGCAGTTCCTCGAGCAGATCGCGCTCTGGAGCCTGAACCCCCAGCTCGCTCTCGAAAAATCCCGAGGCTCGTCCCGTGAAGAGATCGACGTGCTTGTAAATACAATTACGGACCTGGCCAAGGAGAGGATCGGGGCGCTTATAATCCTTCCGGGAAAAACCCCTATAGAGAGCTCGATCGAAGGCGGGAAGACGCTGAACGGTAAATTAAGCGAGCCCTTACTCAAGAGCCTGCTCGACCCGCACTCGATAGGGCACGACGGGGCCATCATCATAGATTACGGGAACGTAGTTAAATTTTCGTGCCACCTGCCGCTCTCGAAGAACTTCGCCTTGCTAATGAACAGGGGCACGAGACACGCGGCCGCTCTGGGGCTGTCGGAGCAGTGCGACGCGCTGTGCCTCGTGGTATCGGAGGAGAAGGGGACTATATCCGTCGCAAGGAACGGGGAGCTGAGGGAGATAGGCAGCGAGCAGCTGAGCCTGGTCCTCGAAAAATTCTACAGCGAAGTCAACCCCATAAAAAAAAGAAGGCACTGGTTTACGTTCTTTACGAAGAACTACAGGGAAAAAGCAATCGCCGTATTCATGGCGGTCGCGCTGTGGTTCGTATTCGTCCACGAATCGAAGCTCGTGTACAGGACCTACAACGTCCCGGTCAAATATACGACGCTGCCTTCGGAGCTGAAGGTAGAGGACATCAAGCCCGAGACGGTTAAGGTCACGTTCCTCGGCCCGAGGAGGGCGTTTTACTTCTTCAACGAGAAGGAGGTCGAGCTCTTCCTGAAGATTCCGGAGGCGAGGAAAGGGATAAAGACCGTGAACATATCGGAATCGAGCCTCAAGTTCCCGAAGGACATCTCCCTCGAAAACATAGAGCCCAGGAGGGTCCTGGTCAGGATCGACAATATCGCGCCCAAAGAAGAGAAGGAATAAGGTTTAATTATTCAAGCGGGCCCGTTCATGCCAGGTCGATCGCGTATTTTTTCAGGTCCTCGATTGAAACGACCTCGAGCACGGACTCGTGTGTTGATGCGAGTACGACGGGAGGGGCGAACCCGCTGTCGTACGCTTCCTTCCATCTTAGCGCGCAGAGACACCACCTGTCCCCGGGCTTCAGGCCCGGGAATTCGAATTCCGGATTGGGCGTGGAGAGGTCGTTGCCCCGGGATTTGGAAAATTCGAGGAACTCTTCAGTGACCTCGGTGCATACTACGTGCATGCCGAGGTCCTGAGGCCCGGTCCTGCAGCAGCCGTCCCGGTAAAAACCGGTCATCGGGGATTGGGAGCATGACTCGATCTCTTCGCCGAATACGTTCTTTTCTTTCCGCATATAGGTCTCCTTCGAATGTGAAACGCCGGGCGCGCACTGTTTTCAGACAGGGATAATATAACAAGGATCGGCGCAATTTGGAACCATGAAGGCGCAATGAATCCCGGTAAAAATCATATCCTCCGGGAGGGCGGTCAGGCGGGCCGGGTTTGCGGGCCCGTAAGCAGTACGGCACCGCGCCCGGCGGGGGGATTAAAGAATTACCTGTAAACGACGCTCCTCACCGACTCGCTCAGCTCGTTTATGTATATCTCCAGCGTTTCCTTCCATTCCTGAGCCAGGCAGGGCGTGGTGAAAAATTCCGCGATGTAAATCAGATAGGACTCAAGCACGCGGACCATGCCGAGCGATATCTGCTGGAACGCCTGATTCTTTCCGTCCGCGTCACCCGTCCAGCCGCCGTAGAGGTTGATCGCCGTCCGGGCCGAGAGGCGGTTGCGGTCCGCGTGGAGGAGCTTCAGATGCGAGAAGCTCCCGGACGCATCGAGGAGAGCCTCCGGCAGAAACCCCTCACGGAGCGCCCCGCCGAGCGACTCTTCGGCAAAGCCCGCGACTTTGTTCACGGTGTCGGACAGGATTTGAAGGGACCCGACCGGCTCCTTATCCTTTACCTCTCTTAACTCCTCCATAAGGAGCGCGAGCTCCGAAAGCAGCAGCAAGAGCCCTGTTTCGAGCCCGACCTCGTCCTCCGATACCTGCCCGGGGACGGGCTCGAAGGCCTGACCGTAGTCCTTATTATCTCCTTCCCTGTCGACGACGAAAAATTTACGTACCATATTGGCGTATCCCGATACGACACCATCCTGCAGCAGATTATGTCTGATGACTTTATTTAGCGTACTTCTCCAGAGCCCCGACCAGAGCGTCCGGTCCGAACGGCTTGGTTATAAAGTCGCTCGCTCCGGCCATCTTAATTTTCATCTTATCGAGGACGCCCACTTTCCCCGACAGCACGACAACAGGGATTTCCTTCGTGAGGCCGTGGCTCTTAATGACCTTGCAGAGCTGATAACCGTCCATGTGGGGAAGCTTCAAGTCGACGAAAATCAGATCGGGGATCGATTCGTTGATGCTGGCGAGGGCCTGCATGCCGTCACCCGCCGAAACTACTTTATACCCGGCACGTTCAAGACTTATTCTCATTATCTTCCTGACCGTCGGGCTGAAGTCCACAATAAGAACCGACCCTCTTTCTCCATCCGTCTTTTCATTCCGCCCCGGTGAAACGGGAGCGTTTATTACAGGCGCGGTCCCGGGGGATTCTACATCAGGAGTGGAATAACCGTCCCCGTTCGAAGGTGAATCGAATTCATGAGGGGTCTCAAATGCCGTCCCCGTGATCCGTCCTGATGAAACCGGTTCCCGGGCATTTTCCCCGTCAACTTCATTTAATTGTATGGCCGGATCGCCCGCCCTGAGCTCAGTATCCCGGTGTAGCGCGGAGGCTCTGTCGCGGTCATCGTCTTCCGATTCGCCGTAAGTCTCAATTCCATTCCAGGCTTGAGGTGCCGTGCCTTCAATCCCGGGGCCGCTCTCCTCTGCGGCGTTCACGCTCGTATCGATATCCGTTTCAATTAAATCCGGCCCGCCGCCGGATTCGGAAGCAGGGATGTCATGTCGCCTTCCGTTTCCGTCCGTGAAGTCGAAAACAAAGCCCTCTTCGTTCTTTTTCTGAAATTCCGTATTTACATCGAGCGCCTCGGTCCCAGCCTCTCCGGACCCTTCTTCATCCGGCTGCGCCCGTGCGGCACCGCTTTCTCCATAGTATTCGGTTAATTTAGTCCTGATCGACCTCTCGGAAGCGACAACGGGCTTAATATTCTTACCCGTAATAAAACCTAAGTCGTCCAGCATTAGAATATTCGAAGGATCGGAGACGGCGATAGTTAAATCAGGGCCTTCGACGCTTACGGGAACCAGGAATTTCTCGAGCGCGGTTTCCCTGGGAATGAGCCCGAGCGCGCTTTCATCCGTCTCGCAGGCGTCGATGTCCATTGAAGGAACCCCGAATTCTCCGCTAAGGAACTCGACCAGCTGCTGTTCCGTAACATAGCCGAGAGCGGCAAGCGATTCTCCCAGGCCGATTCCGGATCCCTCGCCGTATTCCGTGGATTCCCTTATCTGCTCGGCGCTGACCAGACCTTCCCTGACCAGCAATTTTGCCAGATGCTTTCTCACGAGAAATAGAATGAGCAATAATCATGCCACTGCGCAAAAATCCGGCAATAGCGTATAACCAGCTATTATCATTAAATTATATTGCCTGGAACCTACTCGTGTAAGCACCGGGGAATCTGACAAAAAACGTCAATAATATGAAAACTATGCGCAGTTGACGGGTGGCGCCCGCAGCGGCAGGTCGAAGGCGTGGGATCCGAGGTTCCGGGGCTCCGCAAAGGCGGGCAAGTGCGCCGCGCTCGATTCAGGGTACGGGACGAGTGAAGTAAGGTATGCCCCCACCCGCGCTATTATGGCTTAGGCATCGTTGTGCAGGGAGATGATATGCAACGTTGCCGTCGTTGAGAGGGCGTCCGAACATTTTGGCTACAAGGGAGCATCCCGAGGATTTAAGCATTCGTGTATTCAACCAGAGGCGACCGGATCCTCGCCTTCTCAAATCCGTTCCTTGCTTGCAACTGTTCCCCTTCTAGGGGGGAGGAAATTTAATTGGGGATGCTCAAGCGACGGCGATTCTGTGCAAGTCCGGAGAAAGGAAAAGAAAGGATTAAAACTGAACAGATGAGATTCTGAATCAAGTTCAGAATGACGGAAATAATGAAAAGTAAGGTTCACCCCCACCCGCACTATTTTGTTTTAACGATCGCCAAGCCGACAGTTAATTGGCATCAGTGACTTTGTTGGGAGAGCGACCAGCTGCGCGTTTACTTGCAGCTGTTCCCCTTGATAAGGGGGAGGGAAATTATTGCCGTCCTTCGACAGGCTTTCGACTTCGCCAAGGCTACGCCGAGACAAGCAGGACGAACGGTTTTTAAAGGACCGGATTCCCGATCGATGCCGGGAATAACAAGAAGAATACGGATGAGAACGCCGCGGCTCCCATACGCAATGTTTAGTGAGAATTTCATAACCGCCCGGGGAATGTTTAATTTTTAGAATGCTTTGCTTAAGTTTTAGGCACTTCTAACGGGAGACTCTTAGTATAACCCCCTTTTATTATTGATTGAAAAGCTTTTAGATAAGTGGTATGTTGTTTGCAATCATTGAATGGGAAGGAGGAAAATCCCATGAAAAAAGTAGAAGCTATCATTAAGCCTTTCAAGCTGGACGATGTAAAGGAATCCCTTAAGGAAATAGGTGTTCAGGGCCTTACCGTTACCGAAGTAAAAGGCTTCGGAAGACAGAAAGGGCATACCGAACTCTACAGAGGGGCCGAATACGTCATAGATTTCCTGCCGAAAATCAAGCTGGAGATTATCGTATCCGATGACATGGTAACGAAGGTCATTGACGCGATAATGGACAGCGCGAAAACAGGCAAGATCGGCGACGGAAAGATATTCATTATCCCGATGGAAGAAGTCATCAGGATAAGGACTGGCGAGCGGGGCGAGGATGCCTTATAATACTCTGAATTTTAAACCACAGGAGGAGCCGTAAAAGTATGCCCACAGCAATAAAGTCTAAAAGCAAAGGAGGATCAGAGGCGATGCTCCCCAAGAAGCCCTCTGAAGTATTAAAAATAATTAAAGACAACAGCATAGAATTCATCGACCTGCGCTTCCTCGATTTCGTGGGGATGTGGCAGCATTTCAGCGTCCCGGCGCACGTGTTTGAGCTCGGCACTTTTGACGAAGGTCTCGGATTCGACGGCTCGAGCATCAGGGGATGGCAGTCGATCCACGCAAGCGACATGCTTGTCATCCCCGACCCGGAGACCGCTAAAATCGACCCTTTTATGTCCCACCCGACCCTGGCGATAATATGCGACATAGTGGACCCGATCACACGCGAGCCCTATTCACGCGACCCCCGCAACATAGCGAAGAAGGCAGCGGCCTATCTAAAGAGCACGGGGATCGGGGATACTGCGTTTTTCGGACCGGAGCTCGAGTTCTTTATCTTCGACGACGTAAGATACGACCAGACCTCGAACACGGGTTACTATTTCGTGGATTCGATAGAGGGCATTTGGAATTCGGGAAGGGACGAAAACCCGAACCTGGGCTACAAGCCGAGGCATAAGGAAGGGTATTTCCCCACGCCGCCGTCCGACACGTTCCAGGACATGCGCTCTGAAATGGTGGTAGTGCTCGAGAAGCTCGGGATCGAGATCGAGGCTCACCATCACGAAGTGGCCACCGCCGGCCAGTGCGAAATCGACATGAGGTTCTCCCCGCTCGTTCTGATGGGGGACCAGATGATGTGGTATAAGTACGTACTCAAAAACGTGGCGAAGAAATTCGGCCGGACGGTCACGTTCATGCCCAAGCCCCTTTTCGAAGACAACGGCTCCGGCATGCACGTTCACCAGTCGATATGGAAAAAGGACAAGCCGCTTTTCGCCGGCAACGGATACGCGGGCATGAGCGACCTCGCGATGAACTACATAGGCGGTCTCTTGAAGCACGCGAGGGCGATATGCGCTTTCACGAACCCGATCACGAACTCCTACAGGAGGCTCGTCCCGGGATTCGAAGCCCCGGTAAACCTGGCTTACTCCGCAAGGAACAGGAGTGCCGCGATAAGGATCCCCATGTATTCCCCGAGCCCAAAGGCCAAGAGGCTCGAGTGCAGGTTCCCCGACCCCTCGTGCAACGGCTACCTCGCGTTCTCGGCGATGCTGATGGCGGGTCTCGACGGTATTGAGAAGAAGCTCAGCCCCGGCGAGCCGCTCGATAAAGACATTTACGCGCTCGGCCCGGAGGAATTGGCCGGCATACCGAACGTTCCGGGATCGCTCGAAGACGCGCTCAAGGCGCTCGAGGCCGACCACGATTTTCTGATGAAAGGCGACGTGTTCACGGAAGACGTTATAGAAACCTGGATCGAATATAAGACCGATAAGGAAGTAAACCCAGTTAAGCTGAGACCCGTGCCATACGAGTTCAAGCTTTACTTCGACGTGTAAACAAACCGCCTTTACGGCGCAGTGAAGACTTAAAGGCGGCGGCCCTCCCCGGGCCCGCCGCCTTTTTTTATTCCTCACCAGCGGCATAATGTCATGCGTTGTTCCCAAGACACGATTCGTTTCACTGAGTTTACCTTTAACCTACTTAAGGGCTGTGTTTTTCTTCTTTTCCTTTCCTGAAATGAATCCTGAAACAACCCTGAAACGAGTTCAGGACGGCGTTCAGGACAGGGGTGAAAAGACTTTCTTGATTGATGAGTGAAATGTGACACCCTCACCCTAGCCCTCTCCCCTCAAGGGAGAGGGAAATAATTTACAGGGCGAACGGGGTGGGCGCAGTGTTGGCTAAGCAAATGAGCCTGGGAAGAATCATCTATGAGCACACATCGTGTACCGCAAATTCTATAATGTCGGGAAGAGAAAGACGAGATGCTGAATATTCTGTGTTCTGGAAGCTATGACCGGGGAATAATTGCATTGTTGCACTCTGCCTATGGCGTCCGGTTCTTACTCTTGTTCAGAACCGTAGTTCAGCATGACAATATTAAGATAGATTTCTCAACGTTGCCTCGCAATGACAGGATGGGCCGGGCGGAGGAGTCACACCGGAATCATATATGAGCACACATCGTGTACCGCAAATTCTGTAATGTCGGGAAGAGAAAAATGCGCCCTTCGACTGCATACTTCGTGTGCGCTCAGGACAGGCGGTGTGGGCTTCGTTGCTGGTTTGAGCAGAGGAGATTCGGAAGATTCATATACGGGCGCAGGTTCTGCGCCTCAGGACAGGCGGGGTGGGGTAAGGTGTTGGATAAGCAGATGAGACCGGCCCGGAATTATTAAACTTTTACAGCTCCGACCGACGTTTCATTGCAAAGTTTGTCAGGAGAGAATACAGGCACGCTTTAAAGGCTCTGCCAGATAATTATGAATACCAGAATCGCGAAAGCCCCAATAGCCATGAGCGTGGCGTAGTTGCGGAGCGCACCGCTCTGAGCGTCCTGAAGGGTCAATGCCATATCTTTCAGAACCGCTGCGACCCCGTTTACCGCCCCGTCTATGAACCTGAGATCGAATTTCGCGGCCTGCTCGGACAGGTATCTGAAAGGCTCGACGAATACATAATCGTAGAGCTCGTCCACGTACCATTTGTGGAGGGAGCTCTCATAGAGGGGCTCTATCGTCTTATCGGAGGCAATCTTTTCGGGGAGCGAGGGCCTGAAGTAGAAGAAATAGCAGGCCGCGGCGACGCCCAGTGCGGCAGCCGTAATCGAGAGTATTAACAGCGTCGTATGGCTCAGCAGGTGATGCTCCGCAGAAATAAAGTTATCCATGGTTATCGAGGAGGAAACGAACCTGTCGAAGAGGTTCGAATCGTGTATCCCTGCTAGCTCCCCGATGAACTCCGGAACTCCAATGTATCCCCCCGCTATCGAAAGGAACGCCAGAATCATAAGGGGTATGGTCATTGTCAGGGGAGACTCGTGTATATGGCTCCGAATTTTATCTGCGACCCTGGATTTGCCTTCGAACGTGAGGAGGTAAAGCCTGCCCATATAAAGAGCAGTCAGTACAACGGTAACAATGCCGATCAGCCAGTGGATCGGATACCCGCGGTCGTAGACGGCGCCGAGTATGCCGTCCTTGCTGAAAAAGCCCGAGAAGAAAGGGACCCCGGCTATGGCAAGCGTGCCTATTAAGAATGTAATCGCCGTGGTCGGGATGAATTTTCTGAGCCCACCCATGTGCCTTATATCCTGCTCGCCCGAGAGCGCGTGTATGACGCTGCCTGAGCCCAGGAATAAGAGGGCTTTAAAGAAGGCGTGGGTTACGAGATGGAATAAACCGGCGGTATAAGCGCCCACCCCTATGGCCATGAACATATAGCCGAGCTGGCTGATGGTGGAGTAAGCGAGTACTTTTTTTATGTCGTTCTGGGTTATCGCTATAGTGGCGGCGAGGAAAGAGGTCAATGCCGCGACTGTGACGACTACCATCTGGGCCGTGGGCGATTGGGAATAGATTACATTGCACCTGGCTATCATGTAGGCCCCCGCAGTGACCATAGTGGCCGCATGTATGAGCGCGCTCACGGGGGTGGGGCCCGCCATGGCGTCGGGGAGCCAGACGTAGAGAGGTATCTGCGCGGATTTGCCGACCGCTCCTATAAACAAGAGTAATGCGATCACGGTGATGACCGCGGCGGGGACGGCGCCCATGAACGCAGGGTCGGACGCCCTGCCGAACACCTCCTGGTAATTCACCGAGCCGAATACGAAGAATATGAGAAATATTCCGAGAATAAATCCGAAATCGCCTATCCTGTTCACGATAAACGCCTTTCTGCCGGCATCGGCGTTCCCGGGATTCTCGTACCAGAAGCCGATGAGGAGGTAGGACGCGAGACCTACGCCTTCCCAGCCTACGAACATGAGCGGGAAGCTGTTGCCGAGAACGAGGATGAGCATGAAAAAGATAAAGAGATTAAGATAGGTGAAGTACTTCGAATAGGCCTTGTCGTGGTGCATGTATCCTACGGAATAGACGTGGATGAGGAAGCCGACCCACGTGACGACAAGCGCCATAACGCAGGAGAGCGTATCGAACAGGAGCTCGAAGCTCACGGTGAAGCTGCCCGAGGGAATCCATTCGAACAGGTTTTGTATAATCTCCCGCCGCGGGGGTTCCATGGACAGGAGCTTGAAAAAGAGCGCCGATGAAATAAGGGCGGATACGAGCACGACGCCGCACCCGACTATGCTTACGATCTTTTTTTCGGTGCGCTCGTCGCCGCGGAGATATTTTTTCCAGAACCCCGAAGCAAAAACAAGCCCGTTCAGTGCCGCGCCGATGAGAGGAATGAGTATTATCCAGAGTATCATCCGGTTTCTAACCTTTAAGTATTTTTAAAACATCGACGTCGAGTGTGTCCCTGTGCGCATATACAGCCACTACGAGGGCAAGCCCGACCGCCACTTCCGCAGCGGCTACGGTTATGGACATAATCATGAACACCTGCCCCGTCATGTCGTTATGTACCCTGGAGAACGCGACGAAAGCGAGGTTTGCGGAATTGAGCATCAGTTCGAGAGACATGAGGACCACTATGAGGTTCCTCCTCGCGATAACTCCGTAAGCACCTATGACGAACAATATGGCGCTCAGTACGAAATAATGTTCCGCGGAAACGCTCAACTCAGCTTTCCCTCCGTTTGGCAATCGCGACTACGCCGATTATTGCCGCCAGTATGAGTACCGACGTGAGCTCGAAGGGCAGGAGATAATCGGTGAAGAGCACCCTGCCTACGCCCTCGACCGTGCCGAACCCTTCCGGTGACGGGGACAGTGCGCCGCCTCCGGGAAAGGCTTT
>Ga0187893_10007091_pt1 | contig 18659 bp, 15 predicted proteins | sample MA1701074metaG_FD_139574 | JGI IMG/M metagenome (GOLD analysis project Ga0187893, IMG submission 139574) | White microbial mat communities from a basaltic lava cave in the Kipuka Kanohina Cave System on the Island of Hawaii, USA - MA170107-4 metaG ... | reverse complement strand
TCCTGTTGCTTTTCGGAGTTCTATTCTATTATTATAAGACAACCGAACTTCAACCGCTAGAGCGTTCAATTGTGGTACTTCCGTTTAAAAATGAAAGCAACGACTCCACAAATGTGTACCTGATTAACGGATTAATGGAGTCGACTCTGAATAATCTCCAGAAAATTGAAGACTTACGTGTGCTGAGCAGAACCTCCTCAGAGAAATACCGCAACACAAACAAGTCCATTCCTGAGATGGCAAGCGAACTTGATGTAGTCTATTTTGTGGAAGGCAGCGGCCAGAAAATTGGCGATCAGATTTTACTAAACATTCAATTGATTGAAGGGCCCTCTGACAGGCACGTTTGGTCTAAGCAATACAGACGAGAAGCGAAAGATATTTTTGCCTTGCAGCAGGAAGTAGCAAAAAATATTGCGGAGGAGATCGAAGTGATTATCAGTCCGGAAGTCAAACAGCGTATTGAAAAAATCCCGACTGAGAACCTGGAAGCGTACGACTCCTTCCTGAAAGGAGTTGATCTTTTAAATAGAGGGGGTGATGAAAACCTCCAGGCATCAATCGTTCATTTTCAGGATGCTATTAGAAAAGACAATTCGTTTGCCTACGCCTATGCTTGTGCGGGTATCGCCTGTTACTATCTCGATCTTTTCAAATCTGAAAAACAACATATTGATGAGCTTGGCAATTATGCCGACAAGGCCTTGCTCTATGATCCCAAGCTTGCCGAAAGCCTGACGGCTAAAGCCATGTACTATATCTTGAGAAAAGAATATGCAGAAGCACTACCTCATCTCGAAAAAGGATTGGAGTATAATCCAAACTCTCCACAGATTATTGGTTTACTGGCCGATTTCTATTCCATGTACCAGCCCAATACGGGCAAGTACCTGGAGTATGCACTGAAGGGAACGCGGCTTGATGCGGGATCGGGCGATTCTGCTTTGGTGAGCAATTTTTATCTTCAGTTAGCCAATGCGCTGGCGCAAACAGGGTTTATTAACGAGTCGCTGAAGCAAATTGATAAATCGCTGGAATATAACCGAAACAACTTTTTTGCACGCCACCTGAAAGCGTTTGTGTTGTATGCTAAAAACAGGGACTTGCGCCAGACCAAACAATTGCTGCTTACGGAGTTTAACAAAGACACTACCCGTCTTGACATTCTGCAAAACATTGCCAAGGTGAGTTTTTATTTGAAGGAATACGATTCAGCTTACCGCTATTATCAACGGTTTAATTACCTGCGCGAACTTTTCAAGTTGGATATTTACCGGCATGAAAATTTGATAATTGCAATGGTTTATGAGAAGGCGGGTGAAACTAAGAAAGCGAAAGAGTTTATTGACAATTACCGCCAATATTTAGAGACCGACCAAACAGCTTACAAAAATTTAGGTTTAACAGTGTACTATGAATATATCGGGGATACCAATAAAGCGGTTGAACATCTGAGACGTTTTGCAAAAGAGGATAATATACAATACTGGATCATTCTGTTTATGCGACAAGAACCCGTACCGGGGAGCATCAACCGTGTGCCGGAGTACAAACTTCTAATGGATAAAATTGAAGTGAAATTCTGGGCCAATCACGAAAAACTTAAATTGACTTTGGAGGAGAAGGGGTTACTGTAATGGAAGAGGAACTCATGTTTAAAATGGAAGAGGAAGTTACCAAAGCGAAGTTTAAAGACTTATATTTTAAGTATGCCACACCTAACAGTGGCTGGACCGAGGATTATTGGAATCACTTTTATGAGAAAAAAGAAGGAGATCGGTATTTTTTTACCGAACCCGAGACCCCTGAATCAATCAGAATGTTTATTGTGTCGGGAGGGGCTACACACCGAATGATTTTTTTAACCGAAGAGGCGGAAGAATCATTTTTTGATTTTCCTGGAAAACAATAAAACAGAAGCACGTATGTTGTGAATTCGCTTGACAATCCTTAGTGTTGATCTTTCGCAGGAACCTCATTCACAATCTGTTGAATTTCATCAATAACTATTTCCAATTCACGGATACTCTGTTCAACAAGTTTTTCAATATGCTTTTTTTCATCCGCTTCATCAACAATTTCGCGCAACATCACCAACCCCTTAATTCTGCAAAACGGAGCCCGTAGTTTGTGTGCATTATAAAATGCGTATCCCTTTAACTTTTCATTTTGCGCTTCAATTTCATGCGTTCGTTTTGCTACGGTATCTTCCAGGCTTTCATTCCAGCCAGAAATTTTGCTATTCAGTTCTTGCAACGATTCATTACTCTGCAACAGCTCCTCATTCATAGCTGCTAATTCTTCTTTTTGCTCTTCAATAGTGAATTGGTCTTTTCCTACCTTATCAAACAAATTATCAATCGCGCGCACCAATGAGAATGTTACCAATGAAAATAACAACCAGTACAAAATACCATCCAGCAGGTAAATTCCGTCCGTAACCATTTCAATAATTACCGGGCTTGGTGCATCTGCAAAAAATAACAGTAAATCAATTGAATAAACTAAAAGCAAAAAATTTCCAGCCATTAGCGGCCAAAAAAACAGGCGCTCATGCCTGATAGAAAACATCAACTGGATTAGCACTGCGTGAAAAATAATTCCAGTCGGAAATGCAAAATAATAATCGGAGGGAGTATGCTGATGCCAAATAGGGATAACATGAAGTAACAATGGCCAGGTTAAAAGAAAGACCAGTCGCCCAATCAAAGATTGGCCCAGCTTATTCAAGTAAATACCCAAAATGCATACAACAATTTCTACAAAGAAAATAAACTGGTCCCACTCCAAGTCCTGAATTGGTACTAAAAAACCTTTGATGTCAATAAGTACAAACGTGAGGTATACAACCGGAAGGGATAAATAAATAATATTGGTATAGATGATTCTCCTATTGAGATGATCTAAATAATCCGCATTCGTGCCCTGGTAAATTATTTTAAGAAGAAATTTTTCCATTCGTGCTTATGAAGCAAATAAGAAAATACTAATTACAAAAGGAAATGACCTCATCGGTATGTTCTCCAAAATGCGGAGGTGGCAATAAACCAGTTACCGGTATCCACTCACCGGTAACTTTTGCTACGAAACTTTTTACTCCAGTCAGGCCATTATCTGTTATCATCAACTCCTTCGCTTCCATCATTTCAAACGCTTCTTTTACATTTTGAATAATACCGGCAGGTATTTTGTATTCGTGAATTTTTAATAATAATTCTGCCGCATTCAACTGCTGAATACGTTCTGCTAATACACTACCCAGCTCTTCTCTATTTTCTACACGCCTGTAATTGGTAGAAAATTTTTGCTCGAAGGTGACAGGGTCAATATTCAATACATGCAGCAAATCAAAAAACTGGCGGTCGCTGCCCACGGCTAACAAAATACGTTTCCCATCCTTTGTAAGAAATGATTCTCCGTACGGAGCAATGTTGGGATGTGCCGAACCTTGCCGTGACGGAAGCTTGCCCGCCACCAACCAATTCGTAGCCTGATTGGTAAGCGATGATATAGCCGTTTGAATCAGCGACACTTCTACAAAACTTCCTTCGCCTGTTTTCTCGCGCCTTAGTAATGCCAGCAACAATCCTTCTTTCAGGTGATGACCTGCTAACACATCAACCAACGCCACCGGCATTTTTGTTGGTGTTCCACTGTTCTCTCCATTCAAATCCATAAAGCCCGACTCGGCCTGAATCACGGCATCATACCCCACACGATCATTATCGGAACCGTAACCTGTTATTTGTCCGTAAATTATTTTTTGATTGAGTGCTTTTAGTTGATTGTAAGATACACCCAGTTTTTCGGCATCACCCGGTTTGTAACTGGCAATCACAACGTCAGAATTCGCAGCAAGTTTTTGAACAATCGCTTTACCCTCTGCTGTACCCAGGTCAACTGCCACTGATTTTTTGCCCCAGTTCACGGAACAGAAATAAGCTGAGCGATCATCGGTTTGTTCCCCTGCTCCTTTCCAAGTGCGGGTAACATCACCCCCGGTTTTCAGGTTCTCTATTTTAATGACCTCGGCACCTAATTCGGCAAAAAACTGCCCCACACTGGGGCCCGCCAGTACGGAAGCCAGTTCCAGAACTTTTAAATCACGAAGCATGTTGGTGTTAATCGTTATTGGTTAGCAATTAATAGTTAATGGTTATTAGTTAAATCGCTTGTTAACAAATAACTAATAACTGAAGCTAAAATAGAATCATTTGTTGCATTTTTGCGTTTTCGTTTCTTAAGCAAGTAAAACATGAGGTTATTTTCGGGGATTTTATTGATTTCTGTGTGTATTTTCTGGGGCTGCTCCCCATCTTCATCTGAGTTAAAAACAGGTACCTGGCGTGGTGTACTGGAAATTCAGGGGCAACGGTTGCCGTTCAACTTCAGGATTGCGAAAGATTCTAACGGTGGGTTTGATGTGTACCTTAAAAATGCAAAAGAAGAATTACAGCTGGATGAAGTCGTTTTCAAAAATGATTCGGTTGATTTTGTGCTGCACGTATTTGATGCACAGTTACGCGTGGCTGTAAAGGGCGACAGTCTCAATGGTTTCTTCATTTTAAACTATCGCGACAATTATCGTGTACCGTTTAAAGCTGCTTTCGGTCAGGACTTCCGATTTGCTCCTGCTGAAAGCAAAGCTCAGGTTACTGATTTTTCAGGGAAATATCAGGTGCTGTTTGTAAACGAAGTTGATACAACACAAGCGGTTGGATTGGTAACGCAAGATGGATCATACGCAGAGGGTTCTTTTTTAACCCCTACCGGTGACTATCGCTTTTTGGAAGGCGGTGTATTTAATGATACACTCTATCTAAGTACGTTCGATGGAAATCATACCTACTTATTCAAAGCCTATAAACAAAATGATACAACTCTCATCGGTGATTACTGGTCGGGAAAAACATTTCACCAAACCTGGACAGGCATAAAAACCGAAAACGCTTCGTTACCGAACCCTGAATCATTAACCTATTTAAAAGAAGGGTATGAGAAAATTGAATTCAGCTTTCCGGATGTGAATGGAAACAAAGTTAGCCTGACCGATGAGAAATTTAAAAACAAAGTGGTGATCTTGCAGATTTTTGGGACCTGGTGCCCCAATTGTATGGATGAGACAAAGTTTCTAACGCCTTGGTATTTGCAAAATAAAGACCGTGGCGTGGAAATTCTGGGATTGGCCTACGAACGCAAAGATGATTTTGCGTATGCCAGCGACCGTGTGAAGAAAATGAAAGCCAAGTGGAATGTTCCATACGATTTTGTCATCGCGGGTGTAAATGATAAAGCGAAAGCTGGTGAAACACTTCCAGCCATAAATCGTGTGGTTGCATTTCCAACCACTATCTTTGTGGGGAAAGATGGCAAGGTTAAGCATATCCATACCGGATTTGAGGGTCCAGGAACCGGAATTTACCATCAACAGTTTATTGAACGATTCAACCAGATTGTAAATGAACTTTTAGCGGAAGATTTAACTTCTAAGAAATAGCTATTGGCTAATAGTTGAAGAATATGAAAAGAGTCGTAGTCGGTTTATCAGGCGGAGTGGACTCCAGTGTAACAGCATACCTGCTGAAAGAACAAGGGTATGAAGTGATTGGCATGTTCATGAAAAACTGGCATGACGACTCGGTGACGATCAGTGACGAGTGTCCGTGGCTCGATGACAGCAACGATGCGATGATCGTGGCACAGACTTTAGGAATTCCGTTCCAGGCCATCGACTTAAGCGCAGAGTACAAAGAGCGTATTGTCGATTATATGTTCAGGGAGTACCAACAGGGACGAACACCCAACCCTGATGTGTTGTGCAACCGCGAAATCAAGTTCGATATTTTTTTAAAGACCGCGTTGAAGCTTGGCGCTGATTATGTAGCAACCGGGCACTATGCGCGCAAAGAAGAAATTGAGATAAATCGTAAAAAAATATATCGCTTATTAGGCGGAAAAGATCCCAACAAAGATCAAAGCTATTTTCTTTGCCAGCTTACGCAGGAACAACTTTCAAAAGCACTTTTTCCGATAGGTGAATTGCTAAAACCTGAAGTACGTGAAATCGCTAAAATAGCAGGACTTACTACAGCCGGGAAAAAAGATTCACAAGGGCTGTGCTTTATTGGAAAAGTACATCTGCCTGATTTTCTGCAGCAACGTCTCGAATCGAAGAAGGGGAAAGCTATTGAAATACCAGCCAACACAACTGCATTTACCAATGGGCAATCGATGGATGATCTTGTTCATCTCAGTGAACCGTATACACTCACGCCCGAGTTGGGTAAGGTAGTGGGCGAGCACAACGGTGCTCATTATTATACCATCGGTCAGCGCAAGGGTTTGAACATTGGTGGCCATCCGAAACCATTGTTTGTGATTGGCACCGATACGACTGAAAACATTATTTACATGGGCATGGGCGAAGATCATCCCGGCTTGTATAGAAAAGGACTTTTCATTCCGGATACGGATGAACATTGGGTGCGTTCTGATTTGAGATTAAAGGTTGGTGAAAGCAAAAAATACCTGGCTCGTATTCGCTATCGCCAGGCATTAGAACCCTGCACACTTTATAAAAAGGAAGATGGACTCTATGTTATATTTGACAAGGCTCAAAAAGCCATCACTCCCGGACAATTTGCTGCGTGGTATGAGGGCGAAGAACTGGTGGGCTCTGGGGTTATCAGTTAATTTTTTCAACTGAAATTATAATAGTGTGTACTGAACCTTCATCAAGTACGACTCTCATATTAAAGGCCTGATACTCCTCCTGAAACAATAAACTTCATGGCCGCAGGGCCTGAAACGTTAAGCAGTTTCACGTTTTCTCTCGGAACTACAAAGTGATCTCCGGCAACAGCGTACGACTGCGGAAAGTAAACCACAACCATGTCGTGCAGGCCAATGCCGGAAAGGTCATCTTGTGTAATAAAGCCAATGCGGTGAAGCTGGTTTCCCTTATTGATGGTTACCAGCACGGGCTTGTTGAACTTCTTTTTATCTCCAACAAACGCATTGAGCAAATCTTTTAAGGAAGAATAAATCAACTTGACTAATGGTATCCGGTTGATGACGTGGTCAAACCAGGTGGTAAAGGTTTGAAAAACAAAATTGGAAGTGAGGTACCCAAAACCCGTAATCGCCACCAGAATAATTACGAAACCCAATCCGGGATATGGAAGATTCAACAAACCATCGAGCCATTGAAAAGAAACAAAAATAAAATAGGCTGTAGCCACCAAAGGAACAATGAATAACGTGCCACTAAAAAAGTAGCGCAAAATTTTCCGAAAGGTTGTTTCCATGGTCTTAACTTTAAGCGAGAACCCAAGTTACCTAAAGTCTAGGCATTTTTAGAAAGTTTGAGCGCTTTGCTTACCGCCAGCCTGATTACTTCATCTACTTGCTCGTCAATAGTAATGTGGGTAGTATCAATAACAATAGCATCATCCGCCTTTCTCAGCGGGCTTTCGGTGCGAGCCGTGTCAATCCGGTCACGTTTTTCAATATTTTCAATTACCGAGTCGAGGTCGACCATTCTATCCAGCATCAGTAATTCACGTTGTCTGCGAAAGGCGCGCACAAGTATATCGGCAATCATGAAAAATTTTAACTCTGCCTTCGGAAAAACTACAGTACCGATGTCGCGTCCGTCCATTACAATACCCCTTTCCTTTCCTAACTTTCGCTGTTGTTGCACCATCGCAACACGTACCTCCCTGATGGCACTTACCGGGCTCACATTTTCAGAAACCCGCATTCTGCGAATATCCTTTTCCACATTCAGGTTATTCAGGTAAGTCTCGGTAATCCCTTTTGAATTTACCTTAAAGGATATATGGATATTTTGTAATGCTTTTGCAATCTCTTTCGGGTTCGACAGTGACACATGATGCTCAAGAAAATACACCGTAACCGCCCGGTACATGGCTCCAGAATCAAAATACCGGTAACCCAGAATTTTCGCTACTTCCTTTGCCGTAGTACTTTTCCCGCAAGCAGAGTACCCATCAATCGCAATAACAATCTTGCCTAACTTCATTTAGCAATCTTTTGTGGGGCACGGTATCGGTTTTCCCCGCTTCAGCTTTTTATGATGTTTATTGGATGCACAGCTTCCAAATACTATCATCAGCACAACGAAAACAATTATTATTCTTCTCAATGCTAAAAATGTTTAATCAGCAATATAAAATCGATAATCTAAACTGAAAACAATCATCCCTTGGTTTTATCCTGGTAGCTCATTTGAAATCCTATTTTTTGCCCACCGCCCATATCGGGTGTATGTTCAAGTTTCTGATACAGCGTAATAAACTTTACATCCGGATAGGGCATGGCCATTAAGTCATTTTCAATAGCAATAGCCAGCGAAAGTTTTACCAATGCATTGAGTGTTTCAGGCATCAAAGCTTGCTCTGAAATTTTATTGAAAAGAGTGGCCAATTGCCCCTCGCCCTCAATAAAGAAACGGTTATCATGGTTTATCATTAATCGTGCAAGCAGGTATCCCGGATCGTTCACGCGGTTAAATTTCAATGAGTCAGACATGAAATTGTAGATCATAATTTGACCGAAATACCGGTTTACCTCGTGCTGCTTCATATACGGATCCTGCATGATAACATGATCATCGGCAAACGTTACAATATTTGTATGTAATACAAAAATGAGCAGGTCTCCAGCCAGTTTTACATGAAACTCATGTTCATTTACTGCATTAAACTCAATTGTAACATCTCTATCGGCTGCACTGGTCTTCTTTTTCAATTCCTCGGTGATCCTTTTGGATTCCTTTGACAACAGTGAGAATGCGGCCAACAAATGTTTATAGGTAGTTTGCTTGGCTGCTGATTTGCTTTCCAGCAATTTGGTGATGTAGTCGAGATGGTCCTGATCGGTATTCATGCAAACTAAATTGGTTAATTTACTTTAGCCTTTAACCCAAATATGCAGAAAATGCTTATTTACCCGAGGGTTGACGAAAACATTGCCAGCAATAGTTTGTCAAAGGTTAATCTGACAATGAAAAAACTGTGTATTAATTTCTACAAATATTTCTTGATTTTTCATTCGTCTGGTTAATTTAAGACAACTTTTGATTGAACCCATTATGGAAAAGCAGGAAGACTCTGGAAAAGCTGAAAAACTCTTTAAAAACTTCGGAAAGAAGGTAGATGCGTTTATGGAGGAATTAAACGAGGCTGGCGGCAGGTTAAATAAGGAATTTGAGAACCGCTATGAAGAACTCAAAGATTCGGCTGAAAAACTGCGGGATGAGGCCAAAAACAAGGAGCGCTGGAAAGAAGTTGAACAAAGCTTAAAAAAAGCGGGCGATGAATTAAATCGCGCTGTGAAAGCGGCTTTTAAGAAAAGAAAAGAATAAGCATAAATATTCATCCTCCTCACTCGTTCGCTTGTTCAAAAATGAGTTATCTGTTTATACCTTATCTCCTTCCGCTTTCCCTGGCGGAAAAATCAGTAAGGAGCAATAGCCCTATGATTCGGGAATTGTAATCGCCTGATGCTGGCCAATATGCTTATATAGTCGCAAATCCTATGATAATGTAAATGAAAGCAGATACCACCAAAGAAATAACCGCGTAGGGCAGTTGAGTAAGGGCATGTTGCATGGTGGGTACATTGGATGAAGATGCTGACAGGATTGTTGAGTCGCTGAAAAAACCTGTGTTTGAACCAAAAGCACCCGCACACACTACCACACTGATAGCCACCCAAACATTCGCGCCAAGTGCATCAGCCAACGGTACCATCAGCGGGATGGCGATAACGTATAAGTCCCATGAGGACCCCGTTAAAAAGGCAATGGTAGCCAGGGTTAGAAATGCAATAGCAGGAAATAACTCAGGGCTCATGTACGGTTCAACATGAGAAATTACGTACTGTACCAAATGCAAATCATCATTCACAAGTTTCAATGCAAAAGCCAGGATCACAAGAATTATCGGAAAGAGGATTGTATTAAACCCGTGAAGAATGGCTTCTGAAAGCTGACGAAGGGTTAACGCCTTATCAAAAAACAGATATACAAAAACAAAAAAGTTGGTAATGAGTGCCCCCTTTAGCGCATCAAAATCAAAGTACACAGTGGTCGCGATCAGAACGATCATCGGCCAAATAAAATAACCAAGCTTTGCCTTTAAAGGAGGATCTTCTTCTGGTACCTGGATACCACTGCCCGGATCGGGTGGTATGGTCACTCCACCGGCTGCGCGCAGTTCAGCATTCTTCATCTTACCAAGTATCGGGAACCATCCAATGGCCACCAGCAACACGAGCACAATTCCTACAAAGCCAAACGCCATATATGGAATAGCATGCATGTAACCTATCATGCCCTGACCCTTGGGAACAACTCCTTCTTTTTCGAGAATGCCACTAATAAAAATAGACCAGGTGGAGATGGGCAGCAGAATGCACAGTGGTGCAGAGGTAGCATGTACGATATATGCGAGCAATTCCCGTGATATGAAAAACTTATCCGTAATTTTTTTCATTGCTGCGCCCACTGCCAATGAATGCAAGTAGTCATCAACAAAAATCAGCAGGCCCAAAATCCACGATGAAACTAACGCTGACCTTCTGTTGTGGACATAACGAAGAAGAAAAGTACTAAATCCGGCAGTTCCGCCTCCACGAATCATCATGGTGATAAGAGAGCCATATAACATGCACACTAAAATCACCCAACCACTATTCTTATCGGTAAGTGCAGTAGTGAGGTGCTCAATAAACTTATTCAGAAAATCACCGCGGTATGCAATCACGCACCCTGCCAGGATACCTACGAGCAACGGCTCGAATGACGAACGCGTAAGAATAGCCAACACGATAACCACAAAAACCGGGAGTAATGTTAGAAGGCCGTAGTCGTGCATTCGCTTTTTAGTTATTCGTTTCTGTTATCCGTCAATCGCAATCCAGTGCAATTAGCAATTGGTGTTTTTAAGCAATTCCAATGCTAATCAATTTCTTTTCAGTGTATTCCAACAATCCTTCTTCACCACATTCATACCCCAATCCGCTTTGTTTCCATCCACCAAATGGCGCTTCAAATGCCTGTGGATACCATTCGTTTACTCCCACTAATCCAAACTCCAATTGCTCTGATACCAGAATAGATGTCTTTAAATTATTTGTCCATACATATGACGCAAGGCCATACTCGGTGGCATTGGCCAGGTGAAGTGCTTCTTCAAGCGTGCTAAATCGTGTAACCGGCATAATGGGGCCAAATATTTCCTGCTTGAAAATCGGGTTATCAATTGTTGCATTTTGAATTAACGTTGGCAAATGAAAATACCCGGATTTGAACTCACCACGCGTTCCTCCTACTACTACATCAGCACCCTTCTCTTGAGCCTGGACCAAAAGTTTTTCAAGATTGGTTCTCTGGTTTTGGTTAATCATCGGGCCCATTTCAACACCTTGATCCAGCCCAAATCCAACTTTTATATTTTTCATGCGGATGGATGCACGTTTGATAAATTCATCCGCGATCGATTCGTGTACAATATATCGTTGGGGCGAAATACATACCTGTCCTGCATTGCGAAGTTTTGCGCCTACCGACTCTTCCGCTACTTTTTTTACATCCACATCTGGAAACACCAGCACGGGTGCATTGCCTCCCAGTTCCAATGCCAGCCGGGTGTTGGTTTTAGAAGCGCCATCCATCAAAATTTTACCCACGCGCGTACTTCCTGTAAAACTGATTTTTCGAATCAAGGGATTTTCCAGCATCTCTTTCCCAACCGAATCAGCCTGACCATTGACCAAATTCATAACCCCTTTGGGTAACCCTGCTTCGTGTAAACATTGCACCAGGTTCATTGCGGTTAGCGGTGTGTACTCAGATGCCTTAGCCACTACAGCACAACCGGCACCCAATGCTGCCGCCCAACAACGGGCAGGATTGTATGCCGGAAAATTCCAGGCAGTAATAGCACCGACTACACCAAGCGGTTGATGGATTACACTCATGCGCTTGTTGTTGCGATTGGCTGTTACAATCCTTCCGCCATGGCGTTTGCCTTCTTCGGCATACCACTCAAAGAAGTTGGCAGATACTCTCCATTCACCTATAGCTTCGGCAAGTGGTTTTCCACTTTCAAGTACCGTTGTTTTCGCATACTCCTGTAGTCGCTCAACCATGAGCGCAGATGCCTTCTTTAAAATAACAGCACGATCGAATGCATTTGTTTTGGACCATACTTTAAATCCTTCTTGTGCAGCTTCAATGGCATTCCGGCAATCAGCATCATTCCCAAACGGAACCGTGGCTATACTCTCTTCCGTTGCCGGATTAATCACATCCCATGTTTTGCCATTGACTGCATCCGTCCACTCACCATTTATGTATTGCTTATATATTGGCATACGATCAATCATTAAATTTTACACACTTTCCGTCAATATAAACAGATTCAACCTGTATCGAGTCAAGTTCCTCTACCGGAATTGTAAGCGGATTCTTATCCACCATAATAAAATCAGCTACCTTACCGGGTGTTAAAGAACCCTTAACACTTTCTTTACCTTCCGCATAGGCACTCCCCATAGTATACGCATAGATTGCTTCCCGAACCGAAACTGATTCGCCTGGTGAGATTACATTTCCCTGCGATGTTTTACGCGTTACCGAAGCTTTAATACCACTCCATGGATTTATATTTTTTACGACCGGAGCATCCGTAGAGAATGCTACAGGAATGTTTCTGTCTAACAAGGAGCGAACAGGGTAACAGCGCTTCAGGTATTCATCGTCCAATGCACTGATAAAATTTTCTCCCAACTCATTCAAAAAAATAGTTTGTGGTACCGCTACCAATCCAAATGCCGCAACGTCACTGATATTTCTGTCGGAGGGCAATCCAAAATGTTCAATGCGGTTTCTGGTATTCCCAAATAACGTATGTAGTTCTTTATACACATCAATAACCAAATCCAACGCTTTATCCCCTATTGCGTGTGTCGCAATTCGAAATCCTTTTTGCTGAGCCTCCCTGGCGAGCGATAAAAAATAGTCATGATCGAGTCGTAATACGCCAGTGTCTGTTGAATTGAGATAAGGTCTTGTTGTAGCTGCGGTTTTTCCACTCAACCCTCCATCAGAAAAGAACTTTACCGTATTTACAGTAAGGAAGTTCGTTTCAAATTTCTCAGGAACCGGGTAAGGTTTATGGCCACCATCGGGCAAGAGAACAGGCATCAGGTTTAGCCTGATGACTAACTTATCATTCCGATTCAAATCGTGATAGGCCTCTAACAATTCCGGATGCACAGCGGGATCGGTAGCGCTGGTAATACCATAGCGCAATAATTTTTTTGAAGCCAGTTGTATCATATTTTGATACTCCTGCATGGTTGGAGGAGGAATGTGATTGGTGATTAACCCCAATGCAGTCTCATAAAAAATTCCGGTAAGTTCACCATTAGCTTTTTTTCCTATTACTCCCCCATCAGGTGACAATGTTGCAGTGGTTATCTTTGCCATTTGTAAGGCAAGGCTATTCACTGCAGCAATGTGCGCACAGGTTCGTATTAAATAAATTGGATGTTGTATACTGATAGCATCCAGATCTTCCTTCTCAGGCATTCTCTTTTCAGCCAATACCAGTTCATTAAATCCACGGCCTACTATCCATGCACCCGATGGTACCGAACTAACTACTTCCTTTACACGCTGCTGAAGCTTGGTTATGGATTCAACACCACGCAAGTCAATGATAAAAGAATCCAACTGGCCAATTTTCCAGACATGAATGTGAGCATCATTAAAACCAGGTAAAATCGTTTTCCCATTAACATCAACCAGAAGGGTATCCTCCGCTTTACGAGTAGCTACTTCTAACCATGAACCAATCGCAATGATGATATTATCCTCCACCAACATAGCGGATGCAGAGGGTTGGGCTTCATTTTGTGTGAGAATTGTAGCGTTGAAGTAGAGCGTGCTTTTCACCCGTTACATATTTGCATTTCGTGCGATGGCCGCTTCCAACACATCCAAACCTTCATGAAGTTGTTCCTCGGTAATAACCAATGGGGGCAACAACCGGATACAATTGCTATAAAGTCCTGCCCGGATTAATACCAAACCACTGGCTACAGCTTCTTTTAATATTTTCAATGTTAATTCCATGTCTGGTGTTTTTGTTTTCCTGTCTTTCACAAACTCAACCAATCGCATTGCGCCTAACCCGCGAACATCACCAATAATGGAATATTTCTCTTTCCATTGGGCTAACCTGGCTTCTAAAATTTTCCCAACCTTTTCAGCGTACTGCATGAATTCCGGTTTCGTCATTTCCGTAATCACTTCTATGGCCGCAACGCACGTTACAGGCGAACCTCCATACGTTCCTCCAATACCTCCCAGGTGAACAGCATCCATAATTTCAGCTTTACCAACGGTTGCAGAAATGGGCATGCCGGCTCCTAATGATTTTGCAGTGGTGATGATATCGGGTGCAATATTGTAATGTTCACAGGCAAACAACTTCCCGGTACGTCCAAAGCCACTTTGTATTTCATCGCAAATCATGACAGCACCTGTTTCATTGCAAATGTTTCTGATCTCCTGTAAAAACCTTTGCGGCATCGGAATAAATCCACCCTCACCTTGTACAGGCTCGATCAGTATAGCTGCGAGATCAGAAGAATCAACCTGGCTTATGAGTGCGTTGCGCAAATTTTTAATAGAGAATTCAATATACTCATCGGCTGACATCTGGTCGGGCTTTCGGTATACGTTAGGCGCAGGTATCCGGTAAATGTCACCAGCGAATGGGCCAAATCCTTTTTTAAATAAGCCATGTTTGGAGGTTAAACTTAATGTTAAGGAAGTACGTCCGTGATATCCACCCTCAAAACAAATCACACCTTTTCGTTTTGTAAAGTAGCGTGCTATGTTAACCGCATTTTCTACCGCCTCGCTTCCGGAATTGGCAAGCAAGGTTTTCTTTTTAAAATTACCCGGTGTTACGTTGTTCAATAGTTCACACAACTCAACCATGGGTTCAAAAGTGGTTACCAGGGCACACGTGTGAATATATTTTTCAGCCTGCTTCTGTATTGCCTTCACAACACTGGGTGCGCAATGACCAATGTTCACTACACCAATAGCGCCTGCGAAATCCAGCAAGGTGTTACCATCCACATCTAATATTACCGCACCTTTTGCCTCGGCAACCACTACATCTGTTGACTTAGCAAGACCAGCGGGTGTAGCGCCAGCTCTGCGCGCCAGTACCTCCCGGCTCTTTGGCCCCGGGATAGTTGTTTTAAGACTTATTGTTTTCTGTTGTATTGCTACCATATTTCAACTTTTTAATTCCATGTATTGCAGAGTTCTATTCTATAATGACTTTTCCCTTATATTCTTCATTGACCCGTATCAACAACGCACAATATCCATCACAAACGGGATCCTCTACATACCCCGGAATTAAACCGTAGGCTTTAAATCCATTTTTCATCTGACGGGAAACTGTAGGATCTTTCACTTTGTGATGAACTATTTTTTCATAGTATTCCGCTGCGCTCATTTTCTCCTTTAACGCTCCATAACCGCTCAGCATTCCGTAGGTATATTGTCCCTTCAACCCAAGCTTACGAACCGTCTCCTCGCGGGCATCATATAAAAATTTTGCTATACCTAACCCACGATAATCAGGGTGGGTACCGATGTCCATCCCATACAACCAGTCGCCATCAGGTTCATGAGTATTGAGATACCCCTGATCAAACACATCATTAAAGGTATGCCGATCCTGTATGAGAAGGTGATAGCGAATGCTGGTAGTCATGCCGATCACCCTATTATCTTTTATTGCAACGAATTGCCCATCCGGAAAAATGTGAATGTGATTGAGGTAGTGCTCCCTGCGCATGAGTGAATCTTTTGCCAGGGTTGGAAACACTATTTTTTGTAACTCTTCAAGTTCCACCGTATGTTTTGCATGGGTGGTAACAATTACGATACCATTCCCAACCTCTTTATAATATGATGTATCCACTACGGACTTCATGCTTTTACCAGTATGTGCTTATTGCCTCCAGCTAACCTCACTGGCTTTACAGTTGTCAACCTGAGCAATTCTTCTCTCAAAATATTCAAGCCTTTCATAAGCTGAGGACGAGAGATAATTAAAGGACTTAATACCCGTACCACATTTCCGGAAGTACCGGCACTGATAATCAATACTCCTTTTGCCGCACACGCATTCAGTAAGGCTTTACACAATTCTGCATCTGGATTATCAGGATCTTTATCTTTTACCAATTCGAATGCAACCATGGCTCCTAATCCACGAACCTCACCAATAGCCGGGCATTCACGTTGAAGTTTTCTGAAGAAATTCATAATTGTCTTTCCAACCTTCTCCCCCTTTGTATTGATGTCAATCTTCTTCATGTAAGCAATGGTTGCAAGCGCTGCGGCACATGCAACCGGGTTACCCGGATAGGTTCCTCCTAATGTTCCTTTTGTTGTTTTATCCATCACTTCAGCCCGGCCAATGACTGCGCCAATTGGCATTCCGCTACCCATTGATTTTGCCCAGGTAGAAATATCAGGAGTAATACCATAATGTTCATAAGCAGCCCACTTGCCTGTTCTTCCAAAACCTGTTTGTACTTCATCGGCAATGAAGAGTATACCTTTTGATTTGCAGATGTTGTACAACCCTTGAACATATTCCTTAGGGGCAACAACAAAGCCGCCTTCACCTTGTACAAGTTCCATAATCACAGCCGCTACATTATTTGAGTCTGCTACTGTGTGTAAATAATTTTCAAACGCCTGTAACTCGCGTTTCACAAATTCAGCCATCTTCAATCCATCATTGCGTTTGTAGTAATCCGGAAATGGAATCCGGTATACCTCTGGTGCAAACGGACCGCTGCCGATTTTATAAGCAGTTTTGGAAGTAAGTGTCATGCCCAACAACGTGCGGCCGTGAAATCCACCGGTAAAACAAACAATGCCTTGCCTGCCGGTTGCCTGGCGTGCAATTTTCACGGCATTCTCTACGGCTTCTGCACCGGTGTTTACCAACATCACTTTTGTTGCTTTACCATGCGGAAAAAGTTTTGCCAGCTCTTCACATAAATCAACATAAGGCTCATATATAGCTACCGGAAAACATGCATGTATTAACTGCCTTGATTGTTTTACAATAGCATCAACAATAGGTTTGGGGCAATGACCTGCGTTCAATACACCAATACCACCAGCAAAATCAATATACTCCTTACCATCTGCATCCCGGATCATGGCTCCCTTACCGGATACAATAGTTACAGGACTAAACATACCCATCCCTTCGGGCACGATGGCGTTTCTTCTGGCTACTAACTTTTCTGATTTCTTCATCTCTTAGATTTCGTTAATTGTTAATCGTTACCCGTTACCTGTTATCGAACCGATATACTTAGTAACGGGTAACCAAATTATTCCATCAGGACTGTCTTTGCGTTAAGGAATTCCTTCATCCCTAACTCTGAAAGCTCACGACCGTAACCGGATTTTTTTATTCCACCAAAAGGCCACCGCGCATCAGAACGTACAAGGGAATTCACAAATACGGCACCTGCTTCAAGATCACGAGCTAATATCGCGGCCTTATCCAAATCCCGGGTCCAAATAGAAGCACCTAATCCGTAACGACTATCATTAGCCAACTCAATAGCCTCCTTTTCCGATTTTACAGTGACAACTGCCGCAAGGGGGCCGAAGGTTTCTTCCTTAAAGGCTGTCATACCCGATGATACACCGGTTAATATGGCCGGCGCAAAGTTGCATCCATCTCGTTCTCCTCCAGCCACTACCTGAGCACCTGATTTCAATGTAGCTTTCATCTGACTCTCCAGTTTCTCGGCAAGATCAATACGAGCCATTGGCCCGGTTGTATTTTTTTCATCCAGCGGATTTCCCTGAGTCAACGCTGACACATTCCGTTGAAGATAATGAAGAAAATTCTCCTTCACTTTTTCCATCACGATAAATCGTTTCGATGCAATACAACTTTGTCCGGCATTCTGCATGCGGGATTGTGAAGCTACTTTTGCCGCTTTCTCCAGGTCTGCATCTTCGAAAACGATTAGCGGGTCACTGCCTCCCAACTCCAACACAGATTTCTTGATATACTTTCCTGCCACTGCGGCAACTTGAGAACCTGCATACTCGCTGCCTGTAAGCGTAACAGCCTGAACAATGTCCTGAGAAATAATTTCTTCAACCCTATCTACATCTATAATAAGGGACTGAAATACACCTTCTGGAAAACCTGCCTCACGGAAAATCTTTTCAATCGTAATTGAAACAAGGCATACATTGGGTGCATGTTTTAACAATGCAACGTTTCCTCCCATCACGGTAGGAAGCGCAAATCTGAACACCTGCCAAAAAGGAAAGTTCCAGGGCATTATACCGAACACAGCACCGATCGGTTGATACGAAACATAGGTACGCTTCGCTTCGGTTTGAATGATTGTATCCAACAATAACTTTTCACTGTGAGTAGCAAAATACTCAGTCGTAACAGCACACTTTTCAATTTCGCCACGAGCTTCCCCAATCGCTTTGCCCATTTCAAGTGAAATGATTCGCGCATATTCTTCCTTATTCTGTC
>Ga0187893_10007090_pt1 | contig 18660 bp, 21 predicted proteins | sample MA1701074metaG_FD_139574 | JGI IMG/M metagenome (GOLD analysis project Ga0187893, IMG submission 139574) | White microbial mat communities from a basaltic lava cave in the Kipuka Kanohina Cave System on the Island of Hawaii, USA - MA170107-4 metaG ... | reverse complement strand
TGTTCCCCTCGGGCACGCAATCCAACCTCGCCGCGCTCATGAGCCATTGCGGCCGCGGCGACGAATACCTGGTCGGGCAGGAGGCGCACACCTACCGATATGAAGCGGGCGGCGGCGCGGTGCTGGGCTCGATCCAGCCGCAGCCGATCGCCAATCGTCCCGATGGCACGCTCGACCTCGCCATGGTGGAGGCGGCGATCAAGCCCGACGACGCGCATTTCGCGCGCACGCGGCTTCTCGCTCTCGAGAACACGATAAGCGGAAGGGCTATTCCAAGAAAGTATTTCGATGAAGCTCTGGCGCTGGCCAAACGCAGAAATCTCTCGACGCATTTGGACGGCGCGCGCGTCTTCAACGCCGCGGTGAAGCTCGGCGTGAGCGCGAAGGAACTGTGCCGCGGTTTCGACTCGGTGTCGGTGTGCCTGTCGAAGGGCCTGGGCGCACCCGCCGGCACCTTGCTCCTGGGCAACGCGGCGTTCATGGCCAAGGCGATCCGGGCAAGGAAGATCCTCGGCGGCGCGATGCGCCAGGCCGGAATCCTCGCGGCGGCGGGCCTGTACGCGCTCGAGCACAACGTCGAGCGCCTCGCGCAGGACCATGCCAATGCCGAGCGCCTGGCGAAAGGGTTGCGCGAGGCGGGTTACGAAGTCGAGGGGCCCCAGACCAACATGGTGTTCGTCAAGGCGCCGGCCGGTTTCGCCGACCATCTGATCAGAAACAAGGTCCTGGTGCTGGCTGGTCCGCGGCTGCGCCTGGTGACGCACCTCGATGCGGGCACCGCAGCGATCGATCGCGCGCTCGAGGCGGCGCGCGCGTTTGCGAAGACACCTGCCTAGAAGAGGTGCACGACGGTCGGGAACCAGAACCCGATGACGCAGAAGGTTACGCCCACCGCCCCGAGCGCGCCGGCGGTCCAGACCAGCGCGGGAATCGAGGTGATGATCGAGGCAGAAGCGAGCACGATCGCGATTTGCACCGAGGCCGAAGACATTTCGAAGTGGTGGTAGGCGGCGAGCGCGACGTCGCGCTTCTTCTCCGCGCTCTTGGCGCGCTCGGCGAGCTGCTTGCGGCCTTCGCCCGTGTCCGGTTCGTCCTGGTAGCGCTCGGCGGTTTTCCTCCAGGCGTCGATCTGTTTCCTCGCTTTTTCGGAATCTACCAGCACCTCGAGCTCTTCAGCCGAGGTGCGCAGCGTTGTCTGACGGATGGTCTTGGCCTGGAAAAAGGCCCACAGGTTCGACGCCTCGATGTTGAAGCCGAGCGCGGTGGTCTGCGCCGACTTGCCCAGCGTTTCGGAGAGCGCCAGCACCAGGGCGAGCACCGAGATCAGCAGCGCGATGCCCTTGTTGCCGCCGTGATCGACGTGCCCGTGTCCGCCCGACATGTTTTCCCCCTATGATGCGATTCTAATGCAGGAAAAGACCCGGCCATGATCGCTGCGCGCCCCGCCGTGCGTGCGCTCGCCGCCTCGAAGATCCGCGAGCTGTTCAATTCCGGCATCGGCCGCAGCGACATCCTGCCGTTCTGGGTCGGCGAGCCCGACGAGCCGACGCCCGAGTTCATCCGCAAGGCGGGTATGGATTCGATTGCCGCCGGCGAGACCTTCTACACGCACAACCTCGGCATTCCGGAAATCCGTGCGGCGCTCGCCGCTTACGTCAGCGGCCTGCACAGGGGGTTTCAATCCCGCGACGTGGTCGCGACCAGCGCCGGCGTGAACGCGCTCATGCTCGCCACGCAACTGCTGGTGGATCCGGGCGAGCGCGTGGTGGAAGTGGTGCCGCTGTGGCCCAACCTGCAGGAAATTCCCAGAATCCTGGGGGCGCGTGTAGAGACCGTGGCGCTGGAATTTTCCCCGTCCGGGTGGGTACTGGACATGGAAAAACTCCTGAAGACTTTAAAGCCAGGGACGCGTGCTCTCTACATCAATTCCCCCAACAACCCCACCGGCTGGACGATAACCCGCGCGGATCAGGAGGCAATCCTCGGGCATTGCCGGCGCCACGGCATCTGGATCTTCGCCGACGACGCCTACGAAAGACTCTATTACGAAGGCAACGGCGTGGCGCCCTCCTTTCTCGACATCTGCGCGCCGGAGGACCGGATCATCGGCACCAATACCTTCTCCAAGACCTGGCTCATGCCGGGCTGGCGGCTGGGCTGGCTGGTGGTGCCCTCGGAGCTGACCGAGGACCTCGGCAAGCTGATCGAATACAACACCTCGTGCGCGCCCGTGTTCGTGCAGCGCGCGGGGGTGGCTGCACTGAAACAAGGCGAGCCGGTGATCGCCCGCACCGTGGCGCGCTTGCGCAAGGCGCGCGATTTTCTGGTGCGCGAGTTGAACGCCATCGACGGCGTCAGCGCCGCATCGCCCAGCGGGACCATGTACGTATTCTTCAAGGTCGAGGGCGTCGACGACAGCTTTGAATTCTGCAAGCGCCTGGTGCGAGACGCGGGGCTGGGCCTCGCGCCCGGCTCGGCATTCGGGTCCCACGGCGAGGGTTTCTTGCGCTGGTGTTTCGCGGCGAGCGATGAGCGGCTCGCCGAGGGCGTCCAACGCTTGCGCAATCTATTGGTGCGAAATCCAGTTGTAACGCCCTGAATTGGTGCGCGGCTTTCGCTGTTCCGCAGCAATTCTCCTGAAAACTTATTTAAATCAAACCCCTGTCAGGCGGGCATGGTCGTTGCATTGTCTCTCCCAGGTTCGCTCAATCACGCTCAGGGGAGTCATACATGAAAAGACGAACGTTTGTGAAGCAACTGGCCATGTCGGCCGCGGTCGCCGCGATCGGTTTCGGTTCCGGCAGTCTTTACGCGCAGGGCAAGACCATCAAGGTCGGCGTGCTGCACTCGCTCTCGGGAACGATGGCGATCAGCGAGACGGTGCTCAAGGACGTCACGTTGATGGCGATCGAACAGATCAACGCCAAGGGCGGCGTGCTCGGCATGAAGCTCGAGCCGGTGGTGGTCGATCCGGCCTCCAACTGGCCGCTGTTCGCCGAGAAGGCGCGCCAGCTGCTCACGCAGGACAAGGTGGCCGTGACCTTCGGCTGCTGGACGTCGGTGTCGCGCAAGTCGGTGCTGCCGGTGTTCGAGGAGCTCAACGGGCTGCTGTTCTACCCGGTGCAGTATGAAGGCGAGGAACTGTCGAAGAACGTGTTCTACACCGGCGCCGCGCCCAACCAGCAGGCGATTCCGGCAGTCGAATACCTGATGTCGAAAGAGGGCGGCGGCGCCAAGCGCTGGGTGCTCCTCGGCACCGACTACGTCTATCCGCGCACCACCAACAAGATCCTGCGCGCCTTCCTCAAGGCGAAGGGCGTGGCCGACAAGGACATCGACGAGAAGTACACGCCGTTCGGCCACAGCGACTACCAGACCATCGTCGCGGACGTGAAGAAATTCGCCGCCGGCGGCAAGACCGCGGTGGTCTCGACCATCAACGGCGACTCGAACGTGCCGTTCTACAAGGAACTGGGCAACCAGGGCCTCAAGGCGACCGATGTGCCGGTCGTGGCGTTCTCGGTCGGCGAAGAAGAACTGCGCGGCGTGGACACCAAGCCGCTCGTCGGCCACCTCGCGGCGTGGAACTACTTCATGTCGCAGAAGAACCCGACCAACGACGCCTGGAAGAAGGAATGGGCCGCCTATGCCAAGAAGATGAAGCTGGCCGGTGCCGACAAGCCCCTCACCAACGACCCGATGGAAGCGGCCTGGATCGGCATCCACATGTGGAAGCAGGCGGTCGAGAAGGCCAAGTCGACCGATGTCGACAAGGTGATCGCGGCGATGGGCGGACAGACCTTCAAGGCGCCCTCGGGCATCACTTCGACGATGGACGCGAAGAACCACCACCTGCACAAGGCGGTGTTCATCGGCGAAGTGCAGGCGAACGGCCAGTTCAACGTGGTCTGGCAGACCAAGGGTCCGGTCAAGGCCGCGCCCTGGAGCCCGTTCATCGCCGGCAACGACAAGAAGAAGGATGAGCCGGACGGCAAGACGATCATCACCAAGTAACGTCGGCTTTTTGCGACAATGAAGGGGCCGCCTGGTGCGGCCCCTTCTTCGTAAATGCGCATACTTCTAGCCGGCTTGTCGTGGTGGATCGCATCGAGCGCGCTTGCACTGGACGCAGGCACCGTCAACAGGCTGGGATTCGGCGACGGCGACGAGAAAATCGCCGCCATCGCGGCGCTGGTGGCCGAGGGCGACCCGGCGGCTGCGGCGCTGCTGCAGGCGGCCGCCGACGGCGAGCTGCAGACCTCGGGCAAGCGCGTGTTCATCGTCAAGGGCGAGGAGGCGCTGGACGCCGCGACCGGCGCCAGGGTCGCGCCCCTGCCGGAAGACCGCGAGGACGTGATCTTCAACAACCGCGTGCGCCGCGAGCTCGGCGGTGCGGTGGCGGCGCTCAGGCTGATTTCGCCGGACCGCGCGGCACGGCTGGCCGCGGCCAGAGAGCTGACCGGCAACGCCGACGAGGCGATGCTGCCGCTCATCAAGAAGGCGCTTGAACGCGAGACCGACGCCTCGGTCAAGCAGTTGCTCGAGCTGACGCAGGCGACGCTCGAACTCAGGACCGGGAGCAAGGAATCGCGCATCGGGGCGATCCGCACTCTCGGCCTGTCCACCAACCCGAACACCAAGATGCTGCTGCTCGCGATCCTCGAGAAATCGAAGGACGGCAGCTTCAGCGAACCCGACGAGGACCTGCGCATCGAGGCGCAGAAGAGCCTGCGCGAACTCGAGGCGCGGCTGGCCTGGGGCGAGCGCGCCGGCGTGCTGTTCACGAGCGTGTCGCTGGGTTCGGTGCTGCTGCTTGCCGCGCTGGGCCTCGCCATCACCTACGGGCTGATGGGCGTGATCAACATGGCGCACGGCGAGCTCATCATGGTGGGCGCCTACACCACCTACGTGGTGCAGAACCTGTTCAAGCGCACCGAGTTCTTCGACTGGTATCCGCTCGCCGCAGTGCCTGCTTCGTTCCTTGCCGCGGCGCTGGTCGGAATGGCGCTCGAGCGGCTGGTCATCCGCTGGCTTTACGGTCGGCCGCTGGAGACGCTGCTTGCGACCTGGGGCATCAGCCTGATGCTCATCCAGACGGTGCGCACGATCTTCGGCGCGGCAAACGTGCAGGTCGAGAATCCGGCCTTCATGTCCGGCGGCATCGAGCTCTTCACCGGCGTGGTCATGCCCTGGAGCCGGATCTGCATCATTGCCTTTGCCGCCCTGGTTTTATTCCTGATGTATTTCCTGCTGACCAAGACGCGCCTGGGACTCTTCGTGCGGGGCGTGACGCAGAACCGCGCCATGGCCTCCTGCGTCGGCGTGCCGACGGCGCGCGTGGATACCTGGGCCTTTGGCCTGGGCTCGGGCATCGCCGGGCTCGCGGGCTGCGCGCTGTCGCAGATCGACAACGTCGGCCCGAACCTGGGCCAGAACTACATCGTCGATTCCTTCATGGTGGTGGTGCTGGGCGGCGTCGGGCAACTGGCCGGCACCGTGTATGCGGCGCTGGGCCTCGGCTTCGCCAACAAGCTGCTCGAAGCCTGGCAGGGCGCGGTGCTCGCCAAGATCGCGGTGCTGGTCTTCATCATTTTCTTCATCCAGAAGCGGCCGCAGGGCATGTTCGCGCTCAAGGGCCGCGCGCAGGACGCATGACAGGCGCGCCCGGTCAGCGTTTCTACGGGCCGCGCGGATGGGCGATCCTCGCGCTGTGCTCGATCGCGATCTTCGTCGTCATGCCGCTGCTCAATCTCGCGGTTCCCGCCGACAGCCCGTTCCACGTATCGGCGTACTGGGTGACGCTGTTCGGCAAGATCATGTGCTACGCCATCGTCGCGGTGGCTCTCGACCTGGTCTGGGGCTATGCCGGCATCCTGTCCCTCGGCCACGGCCTCTTCTTCGCTCTTGGCGGCTATGCCTTCGGCATGTACCTCATGCGCCAGATCGGTTCGGACGGCCAGTATCGCCAGCCGATGCCGGATTTCATGGTGTTTCTCGACTGGAAGGAATTCCCCTGGCAGTGGTGGAACTCGGATTCCTTCCTGTGGTGCGCGATGCTGGTGGTCGTGGTGCCGGGGCTGCTCGCCTTCGTGTTCGGCTACTTCGCCTTCCGCTCGCGCGTCAAGGGCGTCTACCTCTCGATCATCACGCAGGCGCTCACCTTCGCCGCGATGCTGCTGTTTTTCCGCAATGCCACCGGCTTCGGCGGCAACAACGGCTTCACCGATTTCCGGCGCATCCTCGACATCCCGATCGCCACGCCGCAGACGCGCATGGCGCTGTTCGCCATTACCGGCGCGGCGTTGATAGGAACGCTGCTGCTCGCACGCTGGCTCACGACTTCGCGCTTCGGCCGCGTGCTGGCGGCGATCCGCGACGCCGAGCAGCGCGTCATGTTCTGCGGCTACGACACGGTGCACTACAAACTGTTCGTCTGGACCCTTTCAGCGGTCATCTGCGGCATCGCGGGCGCTCTCTATGTGCCGCAGGTCGGGATCATCAATCCGGGTGAAATGTCGCCCGCGAATTCGATCGAGATCGCGATCTGGGTCGCGGTCGGCGGCCGCGGCACGCTGATCGGGCCGATCCTCGGCGCGGGCCTGGTGAACGGGGCGAAGAGTTTCTTTACCCAGGCGTTTCCCGAGTACTGGCTCTACGCGCTGGGCCTGATTTTCATCCTCGTCACCCTGTTCCTGCCGCACGGGGTCATGGGCCTCATGAAAAAGAAGCAATGACGGGCAACGCGACCACCGCGAACGAGAGCGGCGGCTTCAGCCGCGTCGCCAGCGGCGACCTCGACACCACGCACGGCGTGGTGCTCTACCTGGAGGACATCTCGGTTTCCTTCGACGGCTTCAAGGCGCTGGACAAGCTCAGCTTGTCGATCGACATCGGCGAGCTGCGCTGCGTGATCGGGCCCAACGGCGCGGGCAAGACCACCATGATGGACGTGATCACGGGCAAGACGCGCCCCGACGGAGGCTCCGTGTTCTTCGGCCAGACCATCGACCTCACGCGCATGAGCGAGGCCGAGATCTCCACCGCCGGCGTCGGCCGCAAGTTCCAGAAGCCGACCATCTTCGAGCACCACAGCGTGTTCGAGAACCTGGAGCTTTCGATGAAGGCCGACAAGAAAGTGCGCAGCACCCTTTTTTCTAGGCTAAGCAACGAGCAGCGGGACCGGATTGCCGATACTTTGGGATTGATAAGATTGCGGGAAAATTCGGGTCAGATTGCCGGACTCCTTTCGCACGGCCAGAAGCAGTGGCTGGAGATCGGCATGCTGCTGATGCAGGAGCCGCGCCTGCTGCTGCTCGATGAGCCGGTGGCCGGCATGAGCGACGAGGAGACCGAGCGCACGGGCGAGCTGTTCGTGTCGCTCGCGGGCAAGCACTCGCTGGTGGTGGTCGAGCACGACATGGCGTTCATCGAGAAAATCGCGCGCAAGATCACGGTGCTGCACGAGGGCAGCGTGCTCGCCGAGGGCTCGATGAGCCAGGTGCAGAACGATCCGAAGGTGATCGAAGTGTATTTGGGCCGATAGCGATGCTCGAAGTCAGGAATCTCAACCAGTACTACGGCGGCAGCCACATCCTTCGCGATCTCAGCTTCGAGATACCCGCGGGCAAGGTCACCGCGCTGCTCGGGCGCAACGGCGTCGGCAAGACGACGCTGCTGCGCACCCTGATGGGCCTGGTGCCTGCGCGGAATGGCGAGATTATTTTCTATGCCAAAAAGATCACCCATGCGGAACCCTACGAACGTGTGCGCGCGGGCATCAGCTACGTGCCGCAGGGCAGGGAGATTTTCCCGCGGCTCACGGTGGCGGAGAACCTGGAGATGGGCCTGGCGACGCGCCCTCGCGGCGAACGCGTGCCGCAGCGCATCTTCGAAATGTTCCCGGTGCTGAACCAGATGATGCGCCGGCGCGGCGGCGACCTCTCGGGCGGCCAGCAGCAGCAACTCGCCATCGGCCGTGCGCTGGCGATGGGCCCGCGCCTGCTGATCCTGGACGAACCCACCGAGGGTATCCAGCCCTCGATCATCAAGGACATCGAGCGTGCGATCCGCGCGCTCGCCGCTACCGGCGAGATGGCGATCCTGCTGGTCGAGCAGTACTACGATTTTGCCCGCTCGCTCGCCGACCAGTACCTGCTGATGGAGCGCGGCGTGATCCTCAAGCGCGGCGCGGGCGCCGACATGGACAAGGACGGCGTCAAGGGTTTGCTGGCGGTATGATTCCTCGATGCAGGTCGCAGAGCCGCTCGTCAGTTCCTGGAAGGCAAGCCTCGCGCTCGATTTCCGTTTCGAGAATCGGAAAACCACGCTGGCCGGGAAGATCCACGACGGACCGCTGGTGGTGCAAAAGCCGCTCTACCCGGAGGGCGGCGAGATTTGCCATGCGATCGTCGTGCACCCGCCCGGAGGGATTGCGGGCGGAGACGAATTAACCTTGAAAGTAAGAACAGGAAAAGACGGGTCGGTCCTGTTGACGACGCCGGGGGCGGCGAAGTGGTACCGGTCGGCGGGGCCGTGGGCGAAGCAGAACGTCTGTTTCGACGTGGAGGGGACACTCGAGTGGCTGCCGCAGGAGACCATCGTATTCGACGGCGCGCTGGCGCAGACGGCATACGACGTGAATCTCGCCGCCGGCGCCTGCCTCATCGGCTGGGACATCGCATGCCTCGGGCGCACGGGTTCGGGAGAGCGCTTCGCGCGCGGCAGGCTGCGCACCTCGATGCAGGTGCGCCGCGAAGGCAAATTGCTGTGGCTGGAACGCGGCCGGATCGACGGCGGCGGCAGGCTGCTGGATTCGCCCGCGGGATTGGGGGGCAACCCTGTTTTCGGAACGCTATTCGCTTCATTTCCGTCACTCGACAGGAAAATTCTTGAAGAAGTGAGGCAACAGGATCCTGCCGCCGGCCGCGGCGCGGTGACCCTGCTTCCCGGAATCCTGCTGGCCCGCTACATTGGCGCCTCGAGCGAAGCGGCGCGGCGCTATTTTGTTGCGCTCTGGCGTATCCTTCGTCCCGCGCTCACCGGGCGGCAAGCCATCGAACCGAGGATCTGGCGGACATGACGAGAGAAAAGGCGAACGAAGCGCTGGTACAGGCGATGCGCAAGCACGGCGCCACGGCCATCGGCAAGGCGACGAAGCTGCTGCTCGATGCGCGCCGCACCAGGATGCCCGCGGTGACGGACGACGTGGCGCTGCAGCAGGAGGAAGAGGCGTATCGCGTGCAGGACGCGGTGTTTGCCGCGCTATGGGCGGGGACGCGCCCGGCGGCGTGGAAAGCCGGCGGCCCGAGCGACAAGGTCACGCCCACTGCGGCGCCGATTCCGCCGGAAAACCTGTATCACAGTCCGGCGAGCGTCACCGGCGCGAGGATGCACATGATCGGCGTCGAGGCGGAAGTTGCATTCCGCCTGGCCAAGGATCTGCCGCCGCGCGCGCGGCCTTACTCCGAGCGCTCGGTCGCGGCGGCGGTGGGCGAGGTGCTGGTGACGATCGAACTGTGCGATACGCGCCTTGCGAACTGGAAGAAGGCCTCCGGGCCGTGGATCCTGGCCGATTTCCAGAACAACAGCGGCCTGGTGCTCGGCAGCGGCACGAAAGACTGGCAGAAAATCGATTTCCTGCAGCAGGAGGCCGAATTCAGGATTGGCGCGCGCGTGGTGAAGGTGAAGGGCGTGCATTCCTTCGGCAATCCGTTCCGCCTGCTGCCCTGGCTCACCAAGCACTGCACCAAGCGCGGCGTCGGCTTGCACGCCGGCGACATCATCACCACGGGCGCCTGGACCGGCCTCGAAATCGCCAAGCCCGGCGACGAGGTGACGGCGCGCTTCCCGGGAATCGGCGAAGCGACCGTCCGCATTCTTTGAGTCGGAAGCATGGAACTGACGCCGCGGGAAAAGGACAAGCTGCTGATATTCACGGCGGCACTGCTCGCCGAGCGGCGCAAGGGCCGCGGCCTCAAGCTCAACTACCCGGAGGCGGTGGCGTACATCAGCGCCGCGGTGATGGAGGGCGCGCGCGACGGCAGAAGCGTGTCCGACCTGATGGGCTACGGCGCCACGATCCTAAAGCGCGCCGACGTGATGGAGGGCGTGCCGGAGATGATCCCCGATATTCAGGTCGAAGCGACGTTTCCCGACGGCACCAAGCTCGTCACCGTGCACAACCCGATCCCATGATTCCGGGCGAATTCAGGATCGCGGGCGGCGACATCGAGCTCAACAAGGGGCGCCGCGGGTTTGAGTTGCAGGTTGTCAATTCCGGAGACAGGCCGATCCAAGTCGGCTCGCACTACCATTTCTTCGAAACCAACGAAGCGCTGAAATTCGACCGCGGGAAAGCCTATGGTTGCCGGCTCAACATCGCCGCCGGCACCGCGGTGCGCTTCGAACCCGGGCAGACAAGAACTGTTGAGCTGGTTGGTTTGAGCGGCTTGCGCCAGGTCTATGGTTTTGCCGGAAAAGTGAACGGAAAACTGAAATGAAAATCACCCGGCAGGCCTACGCGGAAATGTTCGGCCCCACGACAGGCGACCGCGTGCGACTCGCGGACACCGGGTTGTGGATCGAGGTGGAGAAGGACTACACCGTCTACGGCGAGGAAGTGAAATTCGGCGGCGGCAAGGTGATCCGCGACGGCATGGGGCAGAGCCAGCTCGCGGCGGCCAAGGTCGCCGATACCGTGGTCACCAATGCGCTCATCGTCGACCACTGGGGCATCGTCAAGGCCGACATCGGCATCAAGGACGGCAGGATCTGGAAAATCGGCAAGGCCGGCAATCCCGACATCCAGCCCGGGGTCACGATCCCGATCGGCGCCGGCACCGAGGTCATCGCCGGCGAGGGCATGATCGTCACGCCCGGCGGCATCGATTCGCACATCCATTTCATCTGCCCGCAGCAGATCGACGAGGCGCTGATGTCGGGCGTCACGACCATGCTGGGCGGCGGCACCGGCCCGGCAACCGGCACTTTCGCCACCACCTGCACGCCGGGCCCCTGGCACCTACACCGCATGCTCGAAGCGGCGGACGCCTTTCCCATGAATCTTGGATTTCTTGGAAAGGGAAATGCTTCGGTCGCAGAACCCCTGATTGAACAAATAAGAGCCGGCGCCATCGGCTTGAAGCTGCATGAGGACTGGGGCACCACGCCGGCGGCGATCGACAACTGCCTCGCGGTTGCCGACAGAATGGATGTGCAGGTGTCGATCCACACCGACACCTTGAACGAGTCCGGCTTCGTCGAGACCTCCGTGGCGGCGATCAAGGGCCGCTCGATCTGCACTTTTCACACCGAAGGCGCCGGGGGCGGCCATGCGCCGGACATCATCAGGATCTGCGGCGAGCCCAACGTGCTGCCCTCGTCGACCAATCCGACCATGCCCTACACGGTCAACACCGTCGCCGAGCACCTCGACATGCTGATGGTGTGCCACCACCTCGATCCGGCCATCGCGGAAGACGTGGCTTTCGCCGAGTCGCGCATCCGCAAGGAAACCATCGCCGCCGAGGACATCCTGCAGGACCTGGGCGCCTTTTCGATGATGTCCTCGGACTCGCAGGCGATGGGGCGGGTCGGCGAGGTGATCGTCAGGACGTGGCAGACCGCGCACAAGATGAAAATCCAGAGAGGCGCCTTGAAGGAAGACCGGAATAAAAACGACAATTTCCGCGTCAAGCGCTACATCGCGAAATACACCATCAATCCGGCGATCGCCAACGGCATCGCGCACGCGGTGGGCTCGATCGAGGTGGGCAAGCTGGCGGACCTGGTGTTGTGGAAGCCAGCGTTCTTCGGCGCCAAACCTTCGCTGATCCTGAAGGGCGGCATGATTGCGGCGGCGGCGATGGGCGACCCGAATGCCTCGATCCCGACGCCGCAGCCGGTGCACTACAGGCCGATGTTCGGCTCCTTTGCAAAGGCCTTGCGCGGGACGTCGGTGACCTTCGTATCGAAGGCCTTTTTGCAGGGAAAAGAGGCGAAAAGAATGAACCTGCGCACCCTCGTCCCTGTAAAAAACGTGCGCAAGGCCGGCAAGAAGGACATGGTGCACAACAGCTGGCAGCCGAAGATAACGGTCGATCCTGAAACCTACGAGGTGCGCGCCGACGGCGAACTGCTCGTTTGCGAACCGGCGAAAATTCTTCCGCTCGCGCAAAGGTATTTCCTGTTCTGATGCTCGAAATCAAATCCAAGCTGAAAATCCCCAGATCCGCCTACAAGCTGGAAGTGCGCGGCCAGTTGAAACTGCGCTTCGAATCGCGGCAGAAAACCAGGCTGCGGACGAAGCTTGTTTCCGGCGAGGAAGTGGGCCTGATGCTGCCGCGCGGCGAAATCCTGCGCGGCGGCGATCTTGTCACCGCCTCCGACGGCAGGGTGATCGAGGTCGTTGCCGAACCCGAGAAGCTTCTGCATATTGAATCCAGGGACCTTGCAAAAGTCGCGTACCACCTTGGCAATCGCCACGTTCCGGTGCAAGTGGGCGAGCGTTTTTTGCGCATTGCGGAAGACCATGTGCTCGAGGAGATGGTCCGCAAGCTGGGCGCCAGCGTTTCCCGCGTCGAGGAGGCTTTCGAGCCCGAGGCGGGGGCCTACGCCGGCGGGCACCATCAGCACGATGAGATGGGGCACGGCGGGAAAATCCATGATCATCACCACGATCTCGACCCTGCTCACGATCACGGCCACGACCATGAGCACTGCGAGGATCCGCATCACCATCACAAATGAGTCTCGCCAAGCTCCTCCAACTCGCCAGTCCGACCCTGCCCGTCGGCGCCTACAGCTATTCGGGGGGGCTCGAAGCAGCGATTGAGGCGGGCGCCGTGCGCGACGCTGCGAGCGCGGAGTGCTGGATCGGCGATGTGCTGGAATTCTCCGTGGCGCGCATGGAAGGCCCGATGGTGTTTTCTTTTTTGCTGGCTTTTGCTGAAAAAGATTTCCTGAAAATAAAAGACAAAAATGAAATGTTCCTGGCCAGCCGGGAAGCGGCGGAACTGCGGGCCGAGACCGTGCAAATGGGTTATTCGCTCAATCGCCTGCTCAAGGATCTCGGCCTGGACGAGGTACCGCTCGAAGAACCCTCGTTTCCTGCCGCGTTCGCGCATGCCGCCGTGCAATGGAAGGTTGCCCCCGACGCTGCGTTGCAGGCCTACCTCTGGGCCTGGCTCGAGAATCAGGTCATGGCCGCGGTGAAAGCGGTTCCTTTGGGGCAGACCGATGGTCAACGGATGTTGCTTCGGCTTGGGGACCGGCTGGAAGAATTCGTCGGCGGAGCCATGCAAATGAAGGACGAAGACCTCGGCAATTTCGCTCCCGGACTGGCGCTGCTGTCGTCGCGGCATGAGACCCAGTACAGCAGGCTGTTCCGCTCATGAGCTTGCGGGTGGGCATCGGGGGTCCCGTGGGTTCCGGCAAGACGGCGCTTACGCTCGCGTTGTGCAAGCGGCTGCGCGAGCGCTTCAACATCGCCGTGGTCACCAACGACATCTACACCGAAGAGGACGCGCAGTTCCTCGTCACGCACAAGGCGCTCGCGCCCGAGCGCATCATCGGCGTCGAGACCGGCGGTTGCCCGCATACCGCGATCCGCGAAGATGCCTCGATCAACCTGGAGGCGGTGGCGCGGCTAAACCGGCGCTTCGCGGGTCTCGAGCTGATTTTCATCGAATCGGGCGGCGACAACCTTGCCGCCACCTTCAGCCCGGAACTGTCCGACCTGACGCTCTATGTGATCGACGTCGCCGCGGGCGACAAGATTCCGCGCAAGGGCGGCCCCGGCATCACGCGCTCCGACCTGCTCGTCATCAACAAGATCGACCTCGCACCGCTGGTGGGTGCGTCGCTGGAAGTGATGGAACGCGACGCGAAGAAAATGCGCGGCGCGCGGCCGTTCGTGTTCTCGAACCTCAAGACCGGCCAGGGCCTGGATGCGATCGTGAAATTCATCGAAACGGAAGGAATGCTATGCGAAACGCAGCCGCGGGCCTGATGCTGCTTGCAGGGAACGTGATGGCGCATCCCGGGCCTGAAGGGCATTTCCACTGGGTCGGGATCGAGCATCTGGTGCTGCTCGCGGTCATTCTCGGCTTGCTTGCCTATGCCCAAAGGGGTCGTTGATCTCGAGGGCCTGAGAAGCCCGGCCAGCCAGGCGCTGCGCGACCTGGTGCCGCGCGCTGGCCGGCCGTTCAACCTGACGAAGATTGGGCACGTGGTGCTGATGTCGACCGACCTCGAGCGCTCGGTGAAGTTCTATGCCGGCGTGCTCGGATTTCGCGTTTCGGACGTCTATCCCGAGACCATGATGAAGGGACGCATGGTCTTCATGCGCTGCAACACAGATCATCATGGCGTCGCGCTGGTAGGAGCCGCGCCTGGCTCTTCGCCGCAGCATGAACTGCACCACATGGCCTTCGAGGTCGCCGCGCTGGACGAGGTATTCCGCGCCCGCGACTGGCTGCGCGCGCAGGGCGTGAAGATAGAGTTCGAAGGCCGGCGCCGCGCCGGCTGCCAGGTGGCAGTGGAGTTTCGCGATCCCGACGGGCACTGGCTGGAAATCTATTGGGGACTGGACCAGGTCGGAGCCGACGGCAAGATCAGGCCGCCGCACGAGTGGCGCGAGTGCTTCACGCTCGAGGAGGCGGTGGCCGACGCGCCGCCCGGCCAGGATACAAGGCGCACGCGTTGAATCGGCGGGACGATGCGCGGGCGCAAATTCGCCGCCGCGTGCTGCGCGGCATTGCGCTCAATCGCCAGCCGGGCTTCCATTTCCCCGGCAATTTCCTCGATGTGTCGTTCGATCGGGTAGGCCGCAACGGCGTGCAACTCTCCATCGACCCAGGCCCCTGGAGCGCCGACGCGACCGGGCAGACCGACCTTGGCGCGGTTGCGATCCTCGCCGACCTCGCCCTGGGCGCGCGCCGCGCTTGCGGCGGGCGGCGATTTCATCGGCAATTTCTGGGGCGGCGGGAAAAACCTGCGCAACGGCCTGCACGCCGGCAACCGCGTCGGCCATGCGCAGGGCGGCATTCTCGTCGCCATGGCGGCGAAGAACGCCGCCGCGCAACTGCCCGGCAACTGGCTGCTGTCGGGAATCTCTGCGCTCTATGTCAGCCCGGGGCAGGGCAGGACCTTGCGCGCGGCCTCGAGCGTCGTGCACCGCGGTGGGTTGACGGCCGTGGTGCGCACGCGAATCACGGCGCCCAACCGCCGGCGGGTGCTGGAAGTGCTGACGACGCACTGCGCTAGCGCTTGAAGCGCGGGTAGACTTTCTTCACGTTGCCCTCGTAGATTTTCTTCTTGTCGGCGCTCGACACCCAGTCCAGCGCATCGATGTAACGCCGCGTGTCGTCGTAGTGCTGCCCGGTTTCCGGGTCGATGCCGCGGACCGCGCCCACCATCTCGGAGGCGAAGAGGATGTTGTCGGCGGGGATCACCTTGAGCAGCAGTTCGATGCCCGGACGGTGATAGACGCAGGTGTCGAAGAACACGTTGCCGAGCAGCAGCTCCTTGAGCGGCGGGCGCTTCATGTCCTGCGCGAGGCCCCGGTACCGGCCCCAGTGGTAGGGCACCGCGCCGCCGCCGTGCGGGATGACGAACTTCAGCGTCGGGAAGTCCTTGAACAGGTCGGAGGTGAGGAATTGCATGAACGCCGTGGTGTCGGCGTTAATGTAGTGCGCGCCGGTGAAATGGAATGCCGGGTTGCAGGACGAACTCACGTGCACCATCGCCGGCACGTCCAGTTCCACCAGCTTTTCGTAGAGCGGATACCACCAGCGCTCGCCGAGCGGCGGTTCCTTCCACCAGCCGCCCGAAGGATCGGGATTCAGGTTGCAGCCGACGAAGCCGAGTTCCTTCACGCAGCGCTCGAGCTTGGCGATGCAGTTCGCCGGCGGCACGCCGGGAGATTGCGGCAGCTGGCAGACGGGGGCAAAATTCGCCGGGTAGAGCCTGCAGACGCGGTGCACCAGGTCGTTGCACTGGCGCGACCAGGCCGCGCTTGTCGCCGCGTCGCCGACGTGGTGCTCCATCGAGCCGGCGCGCGGCGAAAAGAAGGTGACGTCCGTGCCGCGCTCGCGCTGTAACTTCAACTGCGCGGCTTCGAGCGAGTCGCGGATTTCCTGGTCGGAAATCGTCAGCGCGCCAGGCTGCTGGCCCGCAACCTGGCGCTTCCTCCATTCCCACAGCGCAGCCGGGGCTGTGGTGTAGTGCCCGTGGCAGTCGACGATCATGCGAGGAAATCGCGCAGGACGCGGCCGGGGAGCGTCGATGGACGCATCGCGCCGCGCGAATCCGCCACGCGCACGCCGTTCACCCAGACGCCGTGAACGCCGATCGCCGGCGTGACGAGACGCGAGCCGCCGCCGGGCAGGTCCTGCACCCGCTGCTTCGCTCCGCGATTCACCGTTTTCGGGTCGAACAGCAGCAGGTCGGCGGCGTAGCCGGCTTTGAGCTTTCCCCTTTCCCTGATTCCGAATACTGCAGCGGGATCGCCGGTCAGCTTTCGGACCGCCTCCTGCAGGGACAATACCTTCAGTTCGCGAACCCAATGTCCCAGCAGATGCAAGCCGAAGCCGGCGTCGTTGAACAGCGTCAGGTGCGCGCCTGCGTCGGAGAGCGAAACCAGGCTGTGCGGATGGCGCAGCATTTCGCTCACCGCCTGCTCGTCGGAGTTGAGCAGGAGGGCGCTGAACTCGGTATCGAGGTCCTCGGCCAGCGCCAGGTCGAGAAGTGCGTCCAGAGGGTCGGAGCCGGTGGCGAGCGCCATGTCGGCCACCGTCTGCTGCTGCCACCGGCGGTGCTCGGGCAGGCGGACATTTTCGACGTAAACCTTTTCCCAATCGGCGTTGAATATCCGCGTCGCTACGGGAGGGCCCGAAACCTCGGCACGCACCGCGGCGCGAAACGCCTTGTCGCCGAGCATCCTCTTGTAGCTGTCTCCCTTCAGGGACAGCGCGGGTTTCCACGCCGCGAGGCCTTCGAAGGTGTAGGGCGAATGCAGCGTGAAATCCATGGTCAGCGGGCAGCAGGAGATTGCGCCGAACAGGCGCCGGCCGCGCCGGTTGGCCGCCGAGATCTTCTCCAGTTCCTCGAACACGGTGCGCGGACTGGTCTTGTTGTGCAGCAGCGCGGCGACCACCACCGGGCGGCCCGAGTCCGCCGCCAGTTCCTCGAGGAACTCGATCTTCGACCGGGCGCCCTTGGTGAGCATGAACACGCCGCGCCCGGCTTCCTTGAGGCAACCGACGAGCGCGCGCATCTCCTCGTCGTCGGCAAGGCGCGAGGGCATCGGGATGCCGGCGTTGCCGTTGTGGTTGGGCGAAGTGGAGGTGGCGAACCCCACCGCTCCCGCGCGCATGCCCTCGAGCACGATCCGCTTCATCTGCGCTATTTCGACGCTCGTCGCGGCGCGCCTGGGCGCGTCTTCGCCCATGACGTAGGTGCGCACCGAGGAATGGCCGACGTAGCCCGCGACGTTGAGCGCCACGCCGCGGCGCTCGAGCATCGAGAAGAATTCCGGTATCGATTCGAAATCCCAGCGCGTGCCCGCCTGCAGCACCTCCAGCGACATGCCCTCGACCTGGGTCAGGTTCCTGAGGATCAGCTCGCGGTCGCCCTTGCGGCAGGGCGCGATGGTGAAGCCGCAGTTGCCGATGATCGCGGTGGTGACGCCGAGCGCAGGCGAGGGCGACGCGTGCGGGTCCCAGGTGAGCTGCGCGTCGTAATGGGTATGGTTGTCGATGATTCCGGGCATCAGCGCCAGCCCGTCTGCGTCGATTGTTTCTCTGTAGGAGTGTTTTGCCCTTCCGATCTCGACGATTTTTCCTGCCGAAACCCCCAAATCCCCGCTGAACGGTTCGGCGCCGAGGCCGTCCAGGAGCAGCGCGTTTCGAATCACCAGGTCGTGCATGCCTCTATACTACCCACCCCATGGAACTATTCGACCTGAAGGGAAAAACTGCGCTCGTCACCGGCGCCGCGCGGGGCATCGGCAAGGCAACCGCGGCGTTGCTCGAAAAGGCCGGCGCCGCGGTCGCCCGGATGGATATCGATCGGGCGCCCGGGATCATTTCGGCCGACGTGGCGGACGAGGCGGCGGTGGAGCGGGCGTTCAAGAAAATCGGTGCCGTCGACATCCTGGTCAACAACGCCGGCATTGTCGTACGCAAGAACTCCCTCGACATTGCCCGCGAAGACTGGGATCGCGTGATCGCGGTGAACGTCAGCGGGCTGTTCCTGTGCTCACGCATAGCGGCGCGCAGCATGAAGGAGCGCGGGGGCGGCGCGATCATCAATCTTGCTTCGATCATGGGCTTTTCGGGCGGCATCTTTCCCAATCCCGCCTACCAGGCCTCGAAAGGCGCGGTGGTGAACCTGACGCGCGCGCTGGCGCTGGAGTTCGCCGGGCACGGGATCCGCGTCAACGCGGTGGCGCCGACCTTCGTGCGCACGCCGCTGACCGCGCCCATATTCAATAATCCGGAAGTCCTGAAGAAGGTCATGGAGCACACGCCTCTTGGCGTGCTGCCGGAAGTGGACGACATCGCCGCCGCGATACTGTTTCTCGCCGGTCCAGCGGCGCGCTGCATCACCGGCGTCACGCTGCCCGTCGATTCGGGCTACTTGGCAAGGTAAGAGATAAAT